>Ga0255356_1002314_pt1 | contig 11047 bp, 11 predicted proteins | sample HBST100metaG_FD_189944 | JGI IMG/M metagenome (GOLD analysis project Ga0255356, IMG submission 189944) | Peat soil microbial communities from Stordalen Mire, Sweden - H.B.S.T100 | ecosystem: Environmental > Terrestrial > Soil > Wetlands > Peat | place: Sweden: Norrbotten County, Stordalen Mire... | reverse complement strand
GGATAGAACACCGCTGACTGGCCGTCGCCCACAAACGGCGTCCCGCACAGCGCGTGCGCGTTCCAAAGTGGCAGGTTGCCGTGCGCAAGGCTGTCTGAAAGCAATTTGCGAGAGGCGAAGAACTGAAAATTGGGATCCCATGCCGGTCGACTCGCCCCATGAAACGCAGGGTCGATCTGTTGGCTCATGCCTGCCCAAGGCTGAGTCAACAAGATCAGGTCGGCCGGCATGAAAATTCGAGACGGACTCACCGCCCATCCGTATGTCGCGAGCGTGACGAGCAACAAGCAGATAACCGCAGCGCAATCGCTACGGCGCACGCGAGCTTGTGTGGTTTGACGAGATGTTAGCATTGGTTGATTGATATTTTTTGCCCGAGGGCTACTTGTCGGGAGAAAGGCGATTCACGAAGCAGGACAAGTCCAGCAGCATCACGACGGCTTCAGCCCCAGCCGGCAGCATGTTCACGTCTTCTGGCACGACCAGGAACGCGTTGCTGTTGGTCGCCGTGCTCAACTGATGCGAGCCCTGGCGCGACGTTGCAGACACTGTAAATCGGCCATTTTCCCAAATGCAGCGTGCCCTGACAAAAGAGCGTCGGCCTGGCTCATGCTCTATCGCGTCGGCAAGACGTGCGAGAACGGTTGGCCTGAACACGTCCTCATGACCAGACAGCCTCATTAGCGCGGGACGCACGAAAAGCTCAAACGTTACAAACGACGACACGGGATTGCCTGGCAGTCCGAAGTAGTGCTTCCCTCCCACGCTGCCAAAAGCAAAAGGCTTGCCAGGGCGGATGGCACAACGCCAAAAAGCTATGTCGCCGAGCATCCCAATCGTCTCCCGCACCACGTCGTGCTCGCCGACGGACACGCCACCGCACGTAATCACGACATCGGCATTGGACGCGGCCAAAGTGAGCGCTCTTGAGAGCTCGCCAACGTCGTCGCCCACAGATGCTGTGAACGTCACCTCTGCACCGGCGTCTTCCACGGCAGCCTCTAGCATCGGACCGTTGCTGTTGTAGATCTGCCCAGGTGCCAGCGGCCATTTGGCCTGTTCCACCAGTTCGGCACCGGTGGTGACAACAGCCACCTTGGGTCTTCGAAAGACTTCTATGTGGCCGACGCCGCAAGCGGCGCAAAGGCCGATCCTGGTGGCGCTCAGCACATCGCCAGCACCAACGATCTTATCTCCCACCGAAAGATCGGCACCGGCGCTCCGCACAAAACTGCCGATGGCCGTGCAGGAAGAAACAACAACTCGGTCGTCGGCCTCGACGCTTACATCCTCAATGGGAACGACGCAGTCCGCACCGGCGGGCAAGCATGCGCCGGTCGAAATACGAACGGCCTCGCCCGGTGCCACCGCCAAAGCGCTCGGCGTTCCGGCAGCGGATTCCGACACTACCGTCAACGTCACGGGAACTCTCGCCGCTTCGAGCGTGTCTTCGCTTCGGACGGCGAATCCGTCCATCGCCGAGTTGGTAAACGGCGGCAGCGCCATTTGCGTCGCCACGTCCACTGCGGCAACCATGCCGCGCGCAGCGAAGGTCTCTACGCTGACGGACGTCTGAACAGAAATCCGGTCCAAAACACGTTGCACAGCGTCATCGTAGCTTAGCATTGCTCTTTCGCCGCCGCGTGGCCGTCCGCCCCGCCCTGCATAATATGGACCGCATGCGGAATAATTTGCAAAAGCTCGCGCGCAAGGTGGCCGGCGGCCCGTGGGCTGCCAGGCAGGTTGACGATCAACGTTCGGCCGCGAATCCCCGCTCTGCCCCGCCCAAGAGCAGCGAACGGTGTTTCCGCCAGACCGGCGTTCAAGAGAAACGCCGCAATTCCAGGAGCTTCGCGTTCGATCACGGCAGCGCAGGCTTCTGGCGTGACGTCTCTCGGGGCGAACCCCGTTCCTCCCGTGGTCAACACGACGTCACACTGCTCGCTGTCTGCAAATAGGATCACCTCTGCGGCAATCGCTCTCACATCGTCCGGCACGATCCTTACGGCCTCCACCTGATATCCGCAACCGCTAAACACACCCGCAACGGCTGGCCCCGACATGTCGCTCACAGTTCCAGCAGAACAGCGGTCGCTGACGGTCAAGATTCCGATTTTGATTTTGCCCATGATTGATCCCCGCTCGTGCCGCCGGTTTTCTCGACAACGTGTATTTCCCCTATTTCCATCTGCTTGTCTTTGTATTTGAGCATGTCGTAGAGGGTCAATGCCGCTGTGCAGGCGCCTACCAGGGCTTCCATTTCCACTCCGGTTCGGGCCGTTGCCGTTGCCGTGCAAGTAAAGGTGACATGGGAATCGTGCAGCTCGCAATCGATGGCGCAACGGTCAAGTGAAATGTGGTGGCACAGCGGAATAAGCTCCGACGTCTTCTTGGCTGCCTGAATTCCCGCAATTCTCGCGGTCGCAATCGCGTCGCCCTTCTTCGTATCGCCCGTTGCAAGAAGCGCAACAGTCTCTGGCGACATGCGAAGCACCGATTGGGCGACGGCCCGGCGTGCGGTAATGTCCTTTGACGAGACATCAACCATGCGGGCCGCGCCCGTGTCATCGAGATGAGACAGCTTCATACGCTATTCGGATCCACCTGCGCCAAGTCCCGTATTGTGAAATTTTGCGGGCTCTGACGCAGGCGCGGCGGTTGGCACGGCATCGTCATGAAGCTCGCCGGCATACGGTTGAACTCCAAGATGGGCCAGCAACGTGTCAATTGTCACAAATCGGTAGCCCCTCGCGCGCAACACCGTTATAATTCGTGGAAGGGCCTTAACGGTGAAAGGAGTGTCCTGGTGGAGCAGGATTATGGACCCATTGTCAATTTTGGCTAGCACATGGTCGGTGATAAAGTCCGGCGACACCGGCAGATAGTCCTTTGCGGCAACGTTCCACGATACCGTAACATAGCCCAGCGCTTTGCATACACGGAGCACTTTTGTGTTGTATTGAACGCCAGGAGGGCGCATCACCGTGGTATGGACGCCTGCCGCGCGAAAAATATTGATGTCGTCGTCTTCCAATTCATGGGCAATCTCATGCGGAGGGAGCGGCGCCAAGCGCGTATGGTCAAACGTGTGGTTGCCGATTTCGTCGCCGTCGGCCACCATTTCGCGCACAAGCTCGGGGTTCTGCTTGACCCTTACGCCGACGACAAAGAACGTGGCGGGCACGTTGTATTTGTGCAAAACAGCGATGGTCGGGGGGCCGTACACGGGATTCGGCCCATCGTCAATCGTCAACGCGACCTCGTGGACTTTGGGATTGCCATGATACAGAATTTTGTACGAAGGGTCGTACAAATCGGTGCCGGAGTAGTGACGGTACCACCAGACCGGATTGAGCGTGTAATTCAACAAGGTTCGGCGATCTTTAAAATACTGCCACATGAACACTGAGAGGAGCAACAAGACGACGATGGGAACGGTCCAAAGGATCAGTTTCTTCATATTATGTGAGGGCGGGTCTGCAACCGGCAACGATTGCAGGGCCAATGCATCAATTCTAAACGATAAAGGTAGTGGGCGGATTGTACACCCGACAAGTCGCGTCCTTGACTGTCGACATATGAATATACTATAATATTGGCGGGTTGTCACATTCGGATTGTAATACTCGTAAAAAAATACCGTCGTTAAACAGTGAGGTGTCGAGCGCCTCTCGATTGACCCGATTGGAACAAATGCTCGCCCATATCTCGATTGCAGCACCACTGTGCACAGTCAACTGAGTGGGCTTTATCTTCGCCTTTGACGCCGAGGGACGCGAGTGGGACAATCGCCACAATCTTGCGACCTGTTAGATTTCGATGGCAGAAACAAATGACAATCAGGATGAAGCCGGTTCCGCGTTACCTGAATCGGACGGTCCAGCAGACGAGCCATTATACGTGATTAGTGTTGCCGCTAAGCTAGTGGGCATGCCTGCGTGGACGTTAAGAGTACTGGACGAGCAAGCGATAGTCGTACCGGTAAGGACAGATAAGAACCGGCGGCTTTATTCAGACCGTGACCTCGCCCGGCTACTTAGAGTACGGATGCTGACCGAAGAACAAGGGGTCAATATGAACGGTGTCCGGATTATTTTACAGTTGGAAGAACAACAACACCATTAAAAGGGGACCCACCTAAGTGATCTATCCCTCTGGGGACGCAATTAAAGAGCGCATTCAAAATCGTTATTCACTGGTTGTCGTGGCCGCCAAACGAGCAAAGCAGCTAAAAGAGGGCGCGCCGCCCTTGATCGACACACTCTCGCAAAATCCGCTGACCATAGCGCTCGAGGAAATTGCTGCTGGCAAGATCGGATTTATTGAAGGTGTTGAGGCACCGGACGAAGAATATATTAGTTCGGTGAACACACGTCCGGAACTTGTGGTCGCTTTAGAGCAGGCGCTCGACAGCGGCTACGACGTGCCGGAAGACGTTGACGACAGCGCGGCCGCTAGCCTCGAGGGGCAGACCCTCGGCACCGACGATGCGAATCTGTCCGACGCTGACGATTAGGGAGCACATATGGGACGTTCTGTTGGTATTGATCTCGGAACAACAAACTCAGTCGTTGCTGTAATGGAAAGCGGAAAGCCGGTAGTTATTCCTCTGGCAGAGGGGAGTACGCTGTGTCCTTCCGTGGTAGGCTTTTCACGAACAGGCGAGCGGCTGGTAGGTCACCTCGCAAAAAGGCAGGCCATTACAAATCCAGAGCGCACGATTGCGTCGATCAAACGACAAATGGGCACAAAGCATCGTGTGACGATCGATGGCAAGGATTATTCGCCCGAGCAGATATCGGCGATGATCCTTGAAAAGCTTCGAACGGATGCAGAAGGATATCTCGGAGAAAAAGTAACCGAAGCTGTCATCACTGTGCCCGCGTATTTCTCCAACAATCAGCGCGAAGCCACCAAGCACGCGGGCGAGATCGCCGGCATTCAGGTGGTCAGGATCGTCAACGAACCGACTGCGGCGGCTCTGGCCTATGGACAGGACAAGTCAGACGAAAAGACACTTCTGGTGTGGGATCTTGGTGGCGGCACATTTGACGTGTCCATATTAGAGGTCGCTACCGACGTCTTCGAAGTTCGCGCAACGTCCGGTGACACCCGCCTCGGCGGTGACGACTGGGACGAGCGAGTGATGGGGCATCTTATCGAGGTGTTCTCGTCAAGCCATCCGTCAGTCAATATCAGAGAAGACCTTATGGCGATGCAACGCCTAAAGGAAGCTGCCGAAAAGGCAAAGATAGAGCTGTCCTCGGTTCAAAGCACTAATATCAATTTACCATTTCTATCGTCCGGACCGGACGGCCCTCTTCACCTCGAAATGTCCCTGACGCGTGCCAAACTGGAAGAGATGACAAAGGATCTGCTTGATCGTATGATCGAGCCTACCGAGCAAGCTCTTCGCGACGCCAAGATGACCACGAGCAGCATCGAGCGGATACTCCTCGTTGGCGGCAGCACCCGAATGCCCGCAGTACAGGCGCTCGTCCGCTCTATGTTCAACAAAGAGCCGTACAAGGGCATCAACCCTGACGAAGTGGTCGCCCAGGGCGCGTCGATCCAAGCGGGAATCATTGGCGGCGATGTTCGAGACCTCGTTTTGATCGACGTCACGCCATTGAGCCTTGGCATCGAAACTCAAGGCGGCGTCTTCACAAAACTGATCGAGCGAAACACAGCCATTCCGACAAGTCATTCACAGTTGTTCACCACGGCCATAGACAATCAGTCGGCGGTGGACATTCACGTCCTGCAAGGCGAGCGCGACTTTGCCGTCGACAACAAGACTCTTGGGAAGTTCCAACTTGCGGGGCTTCCGCTGACGCCACGTGGCGTTCCCCGAATAGAAGTGTCCTTTGATATCGACGTCAATGGCATTGTCAACGTGTCTGCCCATGACCTGGCCACCGGAAGCGTCCAAAAGGTCACCATTACGGCGGGATCGGGTCTTTCGAGGGACGAAGTCGACAAGATGGTCCTCGAAGCAGACCAGTACCGAAAGCAAGACCAAAAGCGGCGCGAAGACCAGGAGCAACGGATCAAGGCAGAACAAAAGGTATTTACGAGCCAAAAACTTCTGGAAGAAGCGCGCGATGTTCTCTCCGGTCCGGTTGTCCTAGAAGTTACAAACGCTGCATCTGTCCTTCAGACGGCGTTAAATGCCTACGACACCGTAACGATCAAGAAGGCCATGGAAGGTCTGGACACTGCCATCTTCGCCCTCAGCAAGGCGTTGTACGAGACGAAGTCGGCGGCCGAAAACGGAGCAGCGGCCAGGGCTGCAGCCTCAGTGCCACCTCCCACTCAGACCGCAGTTGAAAGCGGTGGCGGAGTAATTACGGCAACTCATGTGGCGCAAGAGGAAGCGGATGAGTTCGCACAACTTCGAGCAATGGTCGAGCCCGCTGGAAACGACGATTTCAAGGACGTTTAGATGATGTTCGGTGCAGGTTAGAAAGGCCCGTCGCGCATGCCCAATGGGACGAGAAGAGACTACTATGAGGTTCTTGGCGTAGATCGAACTGCGTCCATCGAAGAGATCAGGAGGGCCTACCGAAAACTTGCGAGAACTTACCACCCGGACGTCAACCCGGGGGACAGTGAAGCGGAAGAGAAATTCAAGGAACTGAACGAGGCTCACGAAGTTCTTTCGAATCCTGACCGCCGGGCGACATATGACCAGTACGGGCACGAGGGAAGCCCGTTTGCTGGAGCAGGCGGATACTCTGGTGCCGGGGGCATGAGCGATATATTCGACATGTTCTTCGGTGCCGGAGGCGGTGGCGTCCGCCAACAGCAAGATGGCATTCGAGACGGCGAGGATCTGCGCTATGACCTCGAAATAACGTTGGAAGAAGCTGTGCTAGGCAGCGAGAAGGTCATTCGTATCCCAAGGTTGCAGACCTGCACCGTCTGCGCGGGATCTGGCGCAAAACAGGGAACGTCGCCAACCCGGTGCCCGACTTGTAACGGAAGCGGCCAGGTGCGCCACGTGCAAAACACGGTTCTCGGGTCGTTTGCCACGGTTACGCCATGTGTGCGATGCCGGGGCGAAGGAACGATCATACAGAGCCCCTGTGAGGCTTGCCACGGCGATGGCCGCACGAAAACAACGCTTGACCGCACAGTGTCCGTCCCGCCTGGTATAGACACGGGCATGCGCCTTCATCTCCAGAACGAAGGCAATGCCGGATTCCGTGGGGGACGCAACGGCGACCTCTATGTGGTGATGCATGTCCAGGAACACGCGATCTTTGAGCGCGATGGGCTCGATCTCTACTGTGAGATGAAGGTTCCGTATACGCAGATGGTTCTAGGCGGCGACATCACGGTGCCGACCATCACGGCATCGGAGCAATTGACCATTCCCCCTGGCACCCAGCCCGGAACGGTGTTTCGGCTGCGCGGCAAAGGCGTGCCGGACGTCAACCGCCGGCGCCATCCAGGCGATATTCAAGTTTTGGTGCAAGTTCAGGTGCCGACGTCTGTTTCCGATGAGCAACGACACGTGCTCAAGGATCTTGCGGCTCTTTCCGGTGAAGAAGCCGGACACGGCAAGGGACTGTTCAGCAGATTGCGGGACCGGTTAAAGTAGATGACGAATTGGACGCCGTATCGGATTTCAGTGGCTGATGAAGCGGCTGAAGAGATGGCAACAAAAGTCCTGATAGCCGCCGGTTGTCAGGGCGTTCAGGTCCATTCCATCAGTGCTGCGTCCGATGTCGTAGGATATATAGTTCACGATGACCGGCGGGATGCCAGGTTGCGCCAGATCGAGACCGCGCTTCAAGTGCTGTCGCAATCGTTGGGCTCCAGCGAGCTCAGGGGTTTTGCAGATCCGGACATTTCCGAAGAGGACTGGGCAAATGGCTGGAAGAAGTATTTCAAGCCCACGCGCGTGGGGCGCCATTTGCTCGTACGCCCGGCTTGGGAGCCGGCATGTGGCGACAATGCCCTATGCGAGATCATCGTAGACCCTGGCATGGCGTTTGGAACCGGAAGCCACCCCACTACGCAGCTCTGTTTGTGCGCACTTGAAGATTACGTTTCTCCGGGCCAGACCGTTGCCGACATTGGCACAGGGTCGGGCATTTTGGCAATTTGCGCGCACAAATTGGGCGCAAGCCTTGTTTATGCCACGGACACCGATCCGACTGCGCTCCTCATCGCTCAAAAGAACGCCCAAGTAAACGGAACTGATGTTTTAGTAGCCGATTCTTGGCCGACGGGACGCGTGTTTGACGTCGTCGTGGCGAACATACTCGCCGACACGTTGATTCGTATGGCTGATGACATGGCGTCCATCACCGCGCAAGGAGGGATCTACATCGCCTCCGGCATCATCGAAGGGCGCGAAGATACGGTTCGCCTATATTCGGAGGCCGCAGGCTTCACTTGCCTAGAGACAAAGAAACAAGGCGAATGGCTGGCGCTCGTCTTCCGCAAGGCGACATCTTAGTTCGCGTTGTTTTCAATCTGGGACTAGCCTAGAATCACGCCGTGTTTGACCGAAAGGCAATCTGCCAAGCTGCTTTATGATCGATCTTCACAATCACATACTGCCATCATTTGACGACGGGGCATCTAATTTGGGCGAAGCGCTGCTAATGGTGCGGCACGCATCCTCCTGTGGCACGCGGACAATGGCAGCAACGCCGCACCGCTTTTTTGGCGGCAAGGAATCAACTGCGGAAATTGTTGAGAAGAAGGTTGCCGAGTTGAATGCCGAAATCAAGAGGGCTGGCATCAACTTGTCTGTAGTTCCCGGCACCGAGCTGCAGATGACTCCAGACATTGTGCCGCTACTGCGCAGCGGCCAGCTAATGCCCGTTGGCGGCCGCAACAGCAAGGCCGTGTTGATCGAACCACCGTTTGACGCTATCCCCCAGTTTGCCATTTCCTTGCTCAAAGAAGTGATCAGGAACGGATATCGGCCCATACTCGCCCATCCGGAGCGAAACACCGTTAGTCAGAGCAATCTGTCTTTCGTATCGGCGTGCGCCAACCTGCAGATTTGCATTCAGTTGACTTCGGGGAGCATTCTCGGTCAGTTTGGCCGGGCTGCCGAGGAGACGAGCCGGAGAATCTGCGAGCACCGAGACTGGACCATCATCATCGCATCCGACAGCCACGATCCCTATACACGCTCGCCAGACCTGATGACGCAGGCACGGGACACGGTGGCAGAGTGGACGGGCGACGAAGAGTTTGCACTCAACATGGTGACGACAACGCCCTCATCCCTTATCGGCATCGGTTGAATCGCCGCACGTCGGCAATTGTGCATTATGTGCGCTAAATATGGAACAATCTGAGTGCAATATGATCACATACTTGGCAGAAAGCAACGTTAAAGTTTGTCGGATGCGTTTGGCATCTGCATGACGGATAGACAGCCATGACGAGCTTGGGATCAGGTACCCGATTCGACTTAGGTTTCAATGATGGCGACGGCTTCTGGTGGACGAAACAGCCCAAATGGGTAAAGACGTCAATTGTGGCCGTTGCGATCGTGGTACTTGCGGCCTGCCTGATCTTCAGTCAAACGGGATCGCCCCGCGACATCGCCGTACTTACCGGCGCACCGGCTCAAGAACTGTCGCAAGTGGCGCAACGGCTAGATACCGATCACATTCGATACGATATCGTTGATTCAGGGCATACGATCAAGGTGTCCGCTTCGGACAGAGACCGTGCGCAGGATGATTTGTCCCAGGTCTCCGCATCACTGTCCCCATCCGCATCATCTACAACAGACTGGCTGGGCAAGGTCGGCCTGACAACTGACGGTGACGTCGAAAGTGCATACGTCAACCATGCGAATGAATCAGAGCTTGCGGACACGATCAGCTCATTGTCGGAGGTTTCATCGGCAAGCGTTCATCTTACCACTGGCAAGCAGTCGGCGTTCACTCAAGATTCGACTCCAACATCCGCGAGTGTGGTTGTCACGGTCAAGCCGGGACAAGCGTTGTCACCGTCGCAAGTTGCGGGCATCGCCTCGCTGGTTGCTCATAGCGTAACCGGCCTGAGCAGCCAGAATGTCCTTGTTCTCGACTCATCGGGCAATCCTTTATGGGGGCTTGACGCTTCCAATCCGAATCCAGTCCCGCCTTTGGTAGCCGAGGACCAGCAGTACGGCGAACAGTTGCGCGCGCAAATTCAGTCTCACCTTGACAGCGCGGTCGGTACGGGAAGATCCCTCGTCACGGTGGACGCCGAGCTTGCTGCACAACCGCCTCATGCCCCGGTCGTTCCACAGCCCTCAATCAGAAGGCTTGCCATAGCCGTGCTAATTGACAGCAGAACGGGTGCAGAGACGATAACTGCAGTGCGTCACTACCTCACATCCCTCATAGGTTCGTCGGTGCCTGGTTCAGAGAGAGTTGTTGACGTCGAGCCCTATGTGTTTTCAAACATTGTTTCAGCCTCGCAGGATGACGACGTCCAGCTCCAACGTGTGACGCCCTATCAACAACGGTTTGTGATGACGATGTCGGCGATAGCGCTTTGCGTGGCAATTGTGTCCGCATTCGTGATGTTCACGCTTTGGCTGGTAGCGAGAAAGACCGAGGAAATTCCCAACCCCGTGCTGTTTCCAGAAAAGGACACGTCAGCGACATTGGGCGGATCTCGCGCCATTCCAAACGGTACGCTTAGGATTGACGACATGGTCGGCACGGCACCGAACGGAAACGGAAGGCACCAGCTTCAAGACCTGTCCGCAACGTCCCCCCCGTCAAAACTTGAGGAGCTGCGTCGAATTGCGGACACCGAACCAGAGGCTCTTTCAGAGATTTTGAAGGAATGGATCAAGTCAGGCGAACTGTAATGCAGTCTCTAGGTACAGAACGGTCGTTTTGGGACATATTGCCCCGTGAAGACGAAAAACCGACAAACGCCAAGGGGCTCGCCGCAGAATCATGCCCTGCGACTACCATCGGTTATGAACTGGGCTATGCCGCCGGGCAACGGGATGGACGTCAAGACGCGTACGACCAGTTGGCGCAGACGTTTGCAGAGCGGTCTCAGAAAC
>Ga0255356_1002311_pt1 | contig 11055 bp, 9 predicted proteins | sample HBST100metaG_FD_189944 | JGI IMG/M metagenome (GOLD analysis project Ga0255356, IMG submission 189944) | Peat soil microbial communities from Stordalen Mire, Sweden - H.B.S.T100 | ecosystem: Environmental > Terrestrial > Soil > Wetlands > Peat | place: Sweden: Norrbotten County, Stordalen Mire... | reverse complement strand
CTCCATGGGCCGTCGCGGCTCACTCACCGGCATTGCAGTAGCCATCTGTGTAGCGCTCGCTTATTTTGTGGTCGACAGCTTCTTCGCAGCGCTGGGCAACGTAAACTACCTCCCTGCGCCCCTGGCTGCCTGGTCCGCAGATCTCCTCTTTGCGCTGGTCGGCGGCTACCTGCTGCTGCGAACCCCGACATAAAACTGTGACAACCTTCGCGTCCTGTGCGTTTACTGCGCGCCCGTCACGCCAACCGCCCTTCCCCGTACAATAAAATCATGTTTCGCGATCTCGCCCCCCTCTTCGGTTACATGCGTCGCTACCGCTGGGGATACCTGTGGGGCACACTCTCCTGTATAGCCGCCAATGTCGTCGCATTGCAGTTTCCTCAGGTCCTGAAAAGAGCCATCGACGAGATGAGCCACGGAGCCACCCGCGAGAAAATCCTCATCTACGCCGGGCTCCTGATTGCCATTGCTCTTGTCAAGGGTGTCTTCCTCTACTCCCAGCGCTGGATTCTCATCGGCATCTCGCGGGAGATCGAGTTCGACCTGCGCAACGACCTCTTCAGCCACCTCGAACTACAGGACTCCGGCTTCTATCAGCGCTATCGCACCGGCGACATCATGGCCCGGCTGACGAACGACTTGAATGCCGTTCGGAATCTGCTCGGCCCGGCGCTCATGTACAGCGCGAACACGGCCTTTTTCACCGTGGGCGCATTATTTTTCCTGCTGCGCATCAGCCCTTGGCTAACCTTGGTGGCCTTCGCTCCCATGCCGCTGGCCAGCGTCTTGGTGCAGTACTTCGGGAGCAGGATACATGACCGCTTCGAGCGCATCCAGGCCAGCTTCTCCGAGATCAGCTCCCAGGCGCAGGAAAACTACTCTGGCGCTCGACTGGTGCGCGCCTTTGCCCGCGAGAACTCCCAGATCAGCCTTTTTGAGCGGCTCAACCGCCAGTACATCGCCCGCTCCCTCAAGCTGGTTCAGCTCATGGGCATGTTGTGGCCGACGCTCCAGTTCGTCCTGGGCATCTCCATGATCATCACCCTGCTTGCTGGCGGCCACCTCGTGCTCGCTCACCGCATCACGGTGGGTGATTTCGTCGCCTTTAACACCTACATGATTCTGCTTACCTGGCCCATCATCGCCGTGGGTTGGGTGGTGAACCTCTTCCAGCGCGGTACAGCCTCGGTCCAGCGCATCGACGAGTTGCTGCGCGCCGAACCAGCCATCGATGACAGTGCTGCCGACCCTTCCATTCAGCCCGATACCATTCTTCGCGGCGACATAGAATTTCGCGATCTGGATTTCAGCTACGGCGATACGCCTGTGCTGCGCGGCATCTCGCTGACGATTCCCGCCGGTTCAAGCCTGGCCATCGTCGGGCCCACCGGCTCAGGCAAATCTACGCTGGTCAACCTGATCACCCGTCTCTACGAAGCCTCCCCGGGCTCGCTCATGATCGATGGCCGGAGTGTACGCGACTTCCCTCTGGCCGTGCTCCGGCACAACATCGGCATGGTGCCCCAGGAAACCTTCCTCTTCAGTGCAACAATCCGCGAAAACCTCGCCTTTGGCGCGCCCCATGCCAGTGCAGACGAGCTTATCGAGGCCACAGAAGCTGCTCACATTCGCAAGGAGTTTGAAGAGTTTCCGCAGGGCCTCGAAACCATGGTGGGCGAGCGTGGCGTCACCCTTTCAGGTGGGCAGAAACAGCGCTCGGCCATTGCCCGTGCACTGCTGCGTCGGCCCGCAATTCTCATCCTCGACGATGCACTGGCCAGCGTCGACACGTACACGGAAGAACGCATCCTGGGCGGTCTGCGCGACTACACCGCGACCTCGACCACCATACTGATCTCTCATCGCGTCTCAACCGTACGCAATGCCGATCAGATCGCCGTCCTCGACCACGGCAAGATCGTCGAGCTGGGGCGGCACGACGAATTGCTCGCACGAGATGGCTACTACGCTGGTCTCTTCCAGAAGCAACAATTGGAAGAAGAACTGACCGTCGACGGATAGCGTGCCCGAAACTCTTCCGATCGGTGGAAGCCGCCGAGCAACCTACAGTTGGACCAGAGCTCAAGCATTCCAGCTTGACCCAACAGAATCCTCGCTTAAATCAGCGTTGTCCAGCCCCCCTTGCCTCCGCCTGGAGGTTATCATGGTTACCTGCGCCGGAACTGGATTGACTCCAGTGTCCTTGGCCACCTGGCGCCATGCATCACGCACGCTCTTTACGCATTCGATCGCATGCTCGAACTTCTGTCGCGAGGCTGACTGCGAGGCTTGCAGTATCTGCGCAAAAATCGATGCGTAGAATTCGCTGAGCACCAGCGCAGGCCGTCCACCCACATCCATCCGCAACCGCGCCTGCAAGTGGATAATAATATCCAAAGCCCGCTTGACGGCAATCCTGCGAGCCACCGCGTCCCCACACTCCACAGCCGCGCAGGCCGCATACAAGAAGCGGAGAATTCCATCGTAGAGCGCCACCACCAGATCGACTGCCGAAGCGCCTTCCAACGCATGTTCCTGATAGCTTCCCATCGAAATACTGCTCCTTAGCTCGAACTCTGGTTATAGCCGGTTATGGCGGAGTAGAGCTCGTTGACTTGGTTCAACTTCGAGGGAATCATCTGTAGTGTTTCGTTGGCGCTGTTCAACTCAGTGGTCAGACTCTTCTCCTGCGCCGAAATCAGGATCTCTTCCCTGGAAACATCCGCATTCAGCGTGGATTCGATACTGCTATTGGACTCTTCTGCCAGTTTCAGAATGCCCGTCGACGAGCTTGTTCCGGCATCCGTAAGCGTTGTGGAGAAGGTCTGGCCCCAACTGTCGGCATTCTGGAAGAAGGCCACCACAGAGCTGTAATCCGAGTTCAGCGCTGAATCCAGGCTTGTGGTGTCGAGAGTCAACGTGCCATCGTTGTTCATGCTGATGCCCAGCGCGGTCAGGCTGTTGATGTCGGACCCGCCACTGTTGTAACTGAGAGCCGTACTCGTTGTGCTGTCGGTAATCGACGACGTTACCGTCAACGCCCCGCTCGATCCTGCTGTACTCGACACTAGCTCTAGTTGTGATCCGGTGCTGTTCGTCACCACACTGGCTGTAACTCCGATGCTGGCCGAATTGATCGCAGCGGCCAACCCAGCAAGCGTGTCGTCCCCAGACGTCGTAGGCACACTGATCTCTTGCGCCGTGCCGCTGCCCACTGTGATCGTAATGGAACCGGAGATCTCATCGCTCGCATCGCTAATCGGATCGAGGTAGCCGTTCGGATTTTGCGTATTGAGGCTGCCCAGAATCTGCTGCTGCAACAACGAAAGCGTGGGAGAGCCGTAGAGTGGCTCGGCATTCCCTGAGCTGTCGTTTCCTTCCTGGGTATTCATGGCGCTAATCAGCGAGTTGTAGTCATTCACCATGGAGACGACGGCGCTCGACACGCCGCTGGTGTAGTTGCCGATTATAACCTGCACCTCGGAGCCGGTAGCGCTCGTTCCCTCTAACTGAAAGGTGACTCCCGCGATGAGATTGGTGACGGTGTTAGAAGAACTGGTCAGGTTTTCAATGCCGTCAACGGTCAGATTGGCATCCGCACCCGTCACCGAGGAGTTATAGGCGAGTGTGCCGCTCGATGTGGTGGTATCGGCAATCGAGTTGTCGCTGATTGTAATGTTTCCGTTTGCACCCGAGGTGCCCGAAACCAGGCTCAGCCGCGAACCGGAAGAGTCGGTCAAGACACTTGCGGTCACACCCACCCCGGAAGAGTTGATGGCCGCGGCCAGGCCAGCGAGCGTGTCGTCGCCCGACGTCGTCGGCACACTAATTGTTTGCGCCGTGCCGCTGCCCGCTTTGATTGTGATGGAACCGGATAACTCATCGGAAGAATCGGTGATGGCCGTCAGATAGCCGCTCGACGTCTTTGCCAGCGAATTCACGACCACGGTGTGCGTCCCCGCAACCGTCGAACTGGAGGCTGCGGTAACCTCCAGGACATTCGTGTCAGAGCTGGAACCCATCTTCTCCTCCATGACGCCCGACAGATCGGTGAGCGAACTCATATCGCTGGAGAGGGTCGACAGCAAAGTCCCCAGACTGGAGATCGCGGTGTCCTGGCTCTCCAACTTGGTCAACTGAGTCTTCCACGGTGTCTCCACATTCTGAAGATTGCTCACGATCGAGGCCACGGTTGTACTCACATCGAATCCATCCCCACTCGTCGGCGACCCAAAACTCAGTCCTACTACACTCATCGCATCCTCCCTCAAGCACTCAAGCAGCCAACGAACCATTCCGCTGCTTGGCAAGATTGGAAAAAGCCAATTGACATCGAGAGACCTGCGTATGCACGGCTCTGAAAACCCCTAAGAGTAGACGCCTCTCAGACTTGCAAAGAATCTCCTCCAGCCAAACAGTTCATCGGCTCTCGAGTGCGCAGCTTTATAGCGAATCCAGAGTGACTGTACCCCGAAACCGCGACTCTCAAGTTGACGCGACCATCAGGGAGCGGCAACCTAGCACTGAACTCACCAGGGCACACCAACTCTGGATTCGCTCTAAAGCTTCCTCTTGAAATCCACCAGCTTTCCGCAGACCTTCCAGAGCGGCATAAAGAAGGGCGCCCACGCGGACGCCCTCCCTTGGTTGGCGGCTTTTGGCCGGTTTAGGTTACTGCAGCAGCTTGGTCACTTCCTGCTGCACGCTGTTGGCCTGCGCCAGGGCGGAGATACCGGTCTGGCTCAGGATCTCGTACTTAGACATAGCAGATGTCGCAGACGCATAGTCGGTAGCCTGCACCGCGTTCTGCGCCGACTCCACATTCTCCTGCTGCGTGGCCAGAACGGAACTGACCGAGTTCAGCGTGTTGATCTGCGCACCGATGTAGCCGTCCTGCGCCGCTACGTCGGTGATAGCCTTGTTCAAGTCGGTCAGCGCACTCTGCGCTGCTGCTGTGGCAAGTGCGGTAGTCGTACCGGTCAGACTAGTACCACCCAAGGCTTCGCCGGTTGAGGCTGTGTAGCTGATTTTGGCAGCCGTAGTCGTGGTGCCTGCTGTGTAAGCCATCGTCCCGGCGGTATCGCCCACAGTGGACCCGGTAGTCGATGTCGCGTCCAGCTTGCTGATGGTCAGCGCATCAACTGATGCGCCCGTCATCGTGGAGTCTCCGGTGTAGATGTCCACCGTGTTGCCGAATACCGCATTGCCATTGTAGGTGGTTGTCGATCCAATGTTGCTGATTTCAGACAGAATTGACTGATATTCCTGGTTGGCCGCATCCGTCTGAGCAGTGGTGAGGGTACCGTTCGAGGCTTCGGTGGCCAGCGTAACGGCACGGTTAAGCAGGCTTGTCACTTGCGAGAGGGCGCCGTCAGCCACCTGGAGCAGTCCCACACCTTCACTGGCGTTGGTTGTCGACTGGGTGAGAGCTGTTGAGTTTGCCTCCAAACCGTCTACCAGCGAAAGGCCGGCAGCATCGTCCGCGCCGGAGTTGATCTTCGAACCGGAAGACAGCTGTTGCAGCACTTTCGATAGGCTGTTGCTCGTGTTGTTCAGGTTGTTTGTCGCGTATACCGCTGAGAGGTTATTCAAGACACCCAGGGACATGGGGTTCTCCTTGTTGAGATGCTTGGATTTGCGGCCCTTTCCAAATGCGCTCCCCTATCTTTTCGCTAACCCTGGGCAGCTACTTCTGGTTCGGTTACCACTGCATCTGGCCCCTTCTTCGGCGCGCCTCCGGGGGACTTTACCGCCCCCACTTTTGTGTCCTGCGACGGACACTTCCTCGCTCCCTGGTTTTAATCTTTGATCCTTTCTTGATGCCCGCCGATAACCCTACAAAGGAGTTAGGAGCAATGATCGAAGTTACCCGTCTCAATGGCACCCTGATCGTGCTGAACAGCGACCTGATTAAGACCGCCGAGGCATCTCCGGATACCATGCTGACTTTAATCAATGGCGAAAAACTGATCGTGCGCGAAGAATGCGGCGAAGTAGTCGAGCGCGTGATTGCCTACCGTGCGCGTCTTTTGGCCTCGGTTGCCAGACGGCTTCCGTCCTATGGCGAACAGCAACGGGTTGTCTCGCTGACCAGCTTGGACGTTTCCGGCACTCCCCCCACTTCAACACCCCTCAGGCGTAACCCTGAGGGCCGATGAAGAACGAATCTCGGTCGCCGCATTTCATTTTTCGAGGAGTCTTACATGGATAAAGGCAGTATTGGCGGAGTTTTCCTGGCCATCGCCGGCATTGTAGCCGGTCTTCTCATTGAAGGCGGAAATCTGGGCCAGATCCTACAGCCGACCGCGGCTCTGATCGTCTTTGGCGGCACCATGGGGGCAGTACTGCTTCAGTTCCCTCTGCCTACAGTACTAGCCGCATTCGGGAGCTTGGCACACGTCTTTTCCGCACCACGCAAGCACGATGGCCAGCTCGTCAAGCTCTTGATCGCCTTTGCCAACAAGGCTCGCCGCAACGGCGTCGTCTCGCTGGACAGCGATCTTCAAACCATTCAGGATCCATTCCTCAAGCAGACGCTCATGCTGGCCGTCGATGGCACTGAGCCCACCGAGCTGCGCAAGATCATGTGCGTCAGCCTGGACTCGATCGCTGATACAGAAGAGCGGCTTCCGGCGGTCTTCGAGTCAGCAGGAGGATTCTCACCTACCATTGGCATTCTGGGCGCTGTGCTGGGATTGATTCAAGTCATGCAGCATCTCGACAACATCCAGGAGGTGGGCCGCGGCATCGCCGTTGCCTTCGTCGCAACCATCTACGGAGTCGGCGTCGCCAACCTCTTCTTCCTGCCCTTTGCCGGTAAGATGCGCATCCGCCTGCACGACGAGCAACAGCGGCGCGAGATGATGCTAGAGGGTGTGATCTCCATTCTCGAAGGGATGAATCCGCGCATGCTCGAAGTCAAGCTCGCAGGCTTTCTGAACGACGCACATCAAAAACCAAAGGAGCGCGCCGCATGATGCGAGAAAGGCGCAAGGGCAACCTCAGCCGAGATCGCTGGCTGGTCTCCTATGCCGACTTCATCACTCTGCTCTTCGGTCTCTTCGTGGTCCTCTTCGCCTTCGCCAGGGCCGATCAAAAGAAACAAGTGCAAGTGACGGAGGCCATTGACACGGCATTCCACTCACTCGGCATCTTTCCCGAAGCCGCGCGTCGACGGGCCATTAACGCCAGCACCGCATCCGGCACCGACCAGGCAGCCATCCCCATGAACATCGTCATGGGAGAGGATGTGCTCTCTCCCGCCAGGGTAAAAGATGACCTGAACCATATCCGCCGCGAATTGGAGCAGACACTATCGAACCAAGTCGCCACCCACACCGTCTCCATCCAGATGGGGCGTGACGGCCTGGTAATCAGCCTGCGTGAGGCCGGCTTCTTCAATTCCGGCTCGGCCATTCCCAAGCCAGAGACACTTCCCACGCTGCGCCAGATTGCGACATCTCTGGGGCGTACGCCCTATGATCTGCGCATCGAGGGACACACTGACAACATCCCCATCCACACCCTGGAGTTTGATTCGAATTGGGAGCTCTCATCGGCTCGCGCCACTCGCATCGCTCGCCTATTCCTTGACCTGAAAACCATCTCGCCCGAACGCATCTCTGCTGCTGGCTACGCAGAATTCCACCCCGTAGCCACCAATGACACCGCCGAGGGCCGCGCTGAAAACCGCCGCGTCGACTTGGTCGTACTGCCCCGCACCAAAATCGATCTATCCGTTTCAGAAGCTGCACATCCTGCGGGCCAATGGCGCAAAATCACCGACGACGATGCGGCCGAGCAGAACGGCAAGAACCCACCCGCAGCCAATCGATAACGCTGTTGGTGCTTGACCATCAACTATGGATGGGCGGCCTTTTGATGGGCCACGAGAATCATCAGCAGCAGGATCACGACCGGGATAAGAGCTAGACCAGTGTAATAGAGAATCTTGCGCGAAAGATGGGATTTGCGCTTTTGCCAATCCCGCAACTCTATCCGATCCTCCACGCCGACTTCATCCAGATGCTCCAAATCACGCGCGAATTCGCTAGCCTTGGCATACCGATTTCTCGGATCCCTTTCCAGTGCACGATACAAAACCTCTTGTAACTGAGGTGAGATAGAAGGATCGGCTACACTGGGCGGCGTTGGATGGTTCAGCAGCCGGTCATTCATCGCGGCCAGTGGCGAGGGGCCGGAGAATGGAAGCTTTCCAGAGAGCATCTCATAGAGAATCACTCCCATGGCAAAAATGTCTGAGCGACCATCGCCACGCTTGCCTTTGACCTGCTCTGGTGAGATATAGTTCGGCGTACCCAGAGTGGCGGTGAAGTTAGCATAAGTCAGCCGGCGCGCAGCGGAGTCGCCGGCAATGCCAAAATCGATGAGCTTGATATTGTCATCCGCATCTACCATGATGTTTTCCGGCTTGAGGTCGCGGTGAACGACGCCATTTGCATGGATATAGTCAAGTGCGTCAAGGACCTCGATGGCGATGCGGATTGCTCGGTCGTGAGGGAGTGGACCTTCATCAAGGATTTGGCGCAGAAGCCGCCCTTCGCACCATTCCATGACCATATAAATCCGGGTGCGCTTCTCGCCGCCAAAGACACGCATCACCTTGGGATGGTCAAGCTTTTCACCGATGCCGGCTTCTCTTTGGAAGCGGTCGAAGAGAATGGGATCGGCTTCCATATCGGGGTGAGGAATCTTGAGAGCAACGATGCGATTATCGCGCGTATCGATGGCGCGGTAGATCGAAGCCATACCGCTGCGGGCAATCGGCGCTTCAATGCGGTAGGAATCGATCTGCGCACCAGCTTCAAAGCCGTCGTGAAAACCCATCGGGCGGCACACTCCTTCAGGAAATCTTAGTTAACTTTACCAGTGAACGGGACAAGAAAAGCAAGGATTCCATAAAGGTTTCTGAGATTACCGATTGGGAACGGATCAACTCTGCAGCCGGTAAGGACGACCGCGATACATCCCCACCTGCTCCACCGAGCGTACGCGGATAACCTGCGCGGTAGTGTTGTCTCCACCGTCAATCTCGACTGCACGTGCCACCAGTTCGCGGGCAACTTCATCCATATTCTTGTTCTGGGAGACAATTTCGGCCAGCAGCTTCTCCGGCATCTCATCATGGAGTCCGTCAGTGCAAAGCACCAGAACATCGCCAGCCAGCAGCGTGAGGACAGTGGTATCGGGAGAAACGAACATCTCCGGCCCCATCGATCGAATCAGAATGTGGCGGGAGTCAGACTCGGCAGCCTCTTGGACCGTAAGCAACCCCATCTTTCTCTGCTCATTGACCCAAGTGTGGTCTTGCGTGACCTGCTTGGCCACTCCATTGCGGACCAGGTAGCAGCGGGAGTCACCTACATGCGAGACCACAGCCTGGTCGTGGCGCAGAGCACAAGCTACAATCGTGGTCGCCATCTTCCTGCCTTGGTATTCGGGAGCGAGAGTACAGTCGTGAACTGCGGCGTTAGCCTGCTGGATGAGACGCGGCAGCAGGTTGATTAGCATTGAACCGGCCTGCGCCTTGGGAAACTCCTCACTGAGCACTTTGACGGCCGTCGCCGAGGCAACCTCGCCCAGATCCATGCCACCCACGCCGTCGGCAACTGCGAAGAGAAAGCCATGGCTGCGACCCTGCCGGCGCGAGGTTGGGATGAAGGATCCCATCGCGTCCTCATTGTTGGTGCGAACTTTACCGAAATCGCTTGCCTGGCCAAACTGAACGTCGAGCATGGGCGCTGTCGCCTCAAGCATCTCCTGCCGTCTTGTGCGGAGAATGCCTCAATGATGTGAATCACATTGTCCTACAAACTGCCACTGGGTGGTTCTCTCTGCCGTGACTTCGCACAGAAGTCACGGCAGAGATGCCACCCAGCGGTTGCAGTTCAGTTATGACGCCGCGAGCAAGCCTACTTGGCTTCGAGCAGAATCGACTTGCCCTTGGCCTTGGAGGAGCGAATGAAGTAGATGGCGCCGTAGATACCCCAGACAGCGGAGATGCCCAGTGCCAGCAGCGGTTCCTTGAAAGTGCCCAGACCGAAGACGGGGCTGATGATGTAGAAAGCCATCAGAACCAGATTGGCCAGCAACCCGAAACCCGGAATAAGAAGGTGCTTCACCACACTGAAGTCGTCGCGTTTCCAGTAGGCCACGATGCACAGAAAACAGCTCAGTGCATACAGGATGAAAGTGCCGAAGTTGGAGGTGAGTGTAATCGTCAACAATGAATTGGGCAACGCTGCCAATTGGTCGTGCGAGAGGTAGCCCACGTTCGAGAAGATGCCGTGGGGCAACGCCGCGATAGCAGCATCGGTGGGAGCACCGGCATCGCCGAAGACCAGCGAAACCGCAATCACGCCGATAACCGCGGAGATGGCAACCAGCGTCCAGATAGCGCGCCGCGGAGAAAGCGACTTGGCATGAAGCAACCCGAAGTGCTCGGGAACTTCCTCGTCCTTGCCCATTGCGTAGGTAACGCGAGCGCCGGTGTTCATGCAGCTCAGCGTGGTGCCAATCAGCGCCAGAAAGACGGTGAAGGCCTCAGCCAGCATGAAGTAGTGTCCGTTGCCGTGGCCCAGCAGTCCGTCACCGACGATGATCATCATGTCACCGATTGGCGCCGCAGAGCTGGCGGCGTTCGCCATTGAGTATCCGGAGTTCAAGAAGTAGTTAGCCGCGAAGTACTCTATCAGATAACACACCAGGCCCTGAATCAACAGCGAGGAGATGACGGCGATAGGGATATGCTTGGTTGGGTTCTTAGCCTCGCCTCCCATCGAAGTTACCGACTCAAAGCCGACCAAGATCAGAATGGCGACCGTAGCCTGAATGAATAAGAAGCTGAATTTGTGCGGAGAAATGACCGAGGCAGCGCTGGTGTGCGTGAGAAAAGCACCGCTCGTGGGGTCCTTCTCGGGGTAGTCGATGGTGAAAGGAACTGGCTTGCCAGCCGCGTCGAGCAGCGGCAGAGGCGCGCCGCTGGAGTCGCGGATCGTCGAGCCATCCTTGGCCGTGGCAAACTGGTAGCTATAG
>Ga0255356_1002310_pt1 | contig 11056 bp, 6 predicted proteins | sample HBST100metaG_FD_189944 | JGI IMG/M metagenome (GOLD analysis project Ga0255356, IMG submission 189944) | Peat soil microbial communities from Stordalen Mire, Sweden - H.B.S.T100 | ecosystem: Environmental > Terrestrial > Soil > Wetlands > Peat | place: Sweden: Norrbotten County, Stordalen Mire... | reverse complement strand
CTCCACGCGGCAGCAGATGGCGAACGCTCAGGCGTTGGCGGAACAGGCCAAGGTGCAGGTGGGGTACGCGCAGGTTTTTGCGCCGGTCAGCGGCAAGGTGAACGTGCGCGCCGCGCGGCAGGGCGAAGTGGTGGCGGCTGGCGCCACCATCGTGACCATCATGGATTTGAGCCAGACCTGGATTTACGCGCCGCTGCCGGAGACGCAGGCCGACGCCGTGCAGTTGGGTGACTCGCTGCGGGTAGTGATGCCGAGCGGCGCCAGTCTGCAGGGCAAGGTGATCAACAAATCCGCCGAGGCTGATTTCGCGACGCAACGCGATGTGAGCGCGCGGAAGCGCGACATCAGGACCGTTCAACTCAAGCTGCTGATCGACAATCCCGGAGACCGCTACGTGCCCGGCATGACCGCGGAGGTCTATATCGCCAAGAACCGGCTGGTGAAGAAATGACCGTTTCGGCCACACCTCTTGACCAAAACGCAAAACAGCCCACGGCTGCGGCGATTGCGGTGGAACATATCGTCAAGCGCTACGGCGACTTTGAAGCGGTGAAGGACGTGAACTTCTCCGTTGCCGAGGGCGAGATCTTTGGGCTGCTGGGGCCGAACGGCGCGGGCAAGAGCACGCTGATTCGCATGATGACCACGCTGATTCCGCTCACCGGCGGCAAGGCCCTGATTGCCGGGCACGACGTGGACAAGGACCCCGATGCGGTGCGCCGGATGATCGGCGTGATTCCGCAGGCGCTCACCAGCGACCCGGATTTGACCGTCGAGGAGAACCTGAACATTTACGCCAAGCTCTACTCGGTTCCGCGTGCGCTGCGCGAGAAGAGCGTCAATGAAGTTCTGGAGGCCGTCGACCTGATCAAGTGGCGCGGCGCGCAGGTGAAGACGCTCTCCGGAGGCATGAGGCGGAGGGTTGAAATCGCGCGCGGGCTGGTGCACAATCCGCGCATCTTCTTTCTCGACGAGCCGACCACCGGGCTCGACCCGGTTTCGCGCATTGCCGTGTGGGAGATGCTGGACAACCTGCGCGCCACGCGCAACCTGACCATGTTGATTACCACCCACTACATGGAAGAGGCCGACAAGCTCTGCGACCGCATTGCGATTGTGGATCATGGAACGCTGGTGGCGCTCGGCACGCCCCAGCAGCTCAAGGAGAATGTTCCCGGCGCAAATGTGGTCGAGGTGCATTTCAGTCACGAGACGCCGGAGTGGCAGGGCCGCCTGGAACAGCTCGACGGCGTGACCAGCGTGCAGGCGGAGAGCGCGGGCTTCTATCGCATTCTGACTTCTTCGGGATCGAAGACGACCATGCAGTTGGTGGAACTGGCCTCGCAACTGGGCGAGACCGTTACTTCGCTCAGTGTGCAAAACACCACGCTCGACGACGTTTTTGTCCATTACACCGGACGCCAGCTCCGCGATGAGCAGGTCAAGCCCGCGGCCTTCACCATGCCGCCCCGGCCAGGAGCCCAGCCATGAGTAGAATGTTCGCCATTATCGAGCGCGAGATGCGCAAGTTCTTCCGCTCGCCCACTCTGATGATCATGTCGCTGATGATGCCGATTCTGCAGCTGGTCATCATGGGCAACGCCTTCGGAGGCAAGATCGTGGGCACGCGCGTGGCCGTGGTGGACTACGACCACGGTCCGCAGGCGGTCAAGATTCGCGAGGCCTTTGACTCCATCGCCGTCAACATCAAGACCTTCTCCACGGTTGAGTACCGGGACGAGAACCAGGCGCGCGAAGATGTGCGCACCGGCAAGATCGACGGCGCCGTGATTATTCCCACGCAGTACTCGCGACGGGTCTACGCACAGGATGCGCCGCGCATCGGCTTTGTCGTGGACAACTCCGACCAGTTCACCTCGGGCTCGCTGGAGTCCGAGATGCAACTGGTGGTGAACGCGCTCAATGCGCCGGTGATTCAGCCGCGCCTAGCTGCATCGATCGCACTAAGGGTCGTGGAACTTTACCCGTATGTGAACTACATGAAGTTTCTGCTTCCCGCGACCATCGCGCTGGCTATGTATATCTCGGTGATGATCGGCGGCGGGATGCTGTACATCGACGACAAGGCGCGCGGCGTACATGAAGGCTACCTGGTTACGCCCATCACCAAGTTCGAGCTGGTTTTTGGGCTGAACACGGCCGGGGCGATCAAGGCCACCTTGAGCGGCATCTGCCTCACGGTCATCGGCTCGCTGATGGCCGGGCTGGGGGTGATCTTTCACCCCATGATTCTGCTGGAACTTCTCGCGCTCATTCTGGTCACGTCGGTCGCCTTCAACGGCATGATGTTTCTGTTGATGGTGCGCGTGGACGATCCGCTGGTGCCGCGCGCAATGTTCGGGGTTCTGAACACTCTGCTGTTTTATCCCTCGGGCGCCATGTATCCCACCGCGGCGTTCCCGGCATGGCTGCGCGCCATCTCGGTGGTCGATCCGTTTACCTACTGTATCCACGGCTTCAAAGCCATCCTGCTGAAAGACGGCGGCTTTGCGGCCATTCAATTCGACCTGCTCTTTCTGTTTGTTTTCGGCATTGGCACGCTGCTGATTGCCACGCCGTTGTTCAAGCGCACGTTGTAAGAGAGCTTGGATCGAAACGAGAAAAAGATTTCCGGCGGACAAGATTCTTGAGTCGGAATGCGATGAGGCGGTCCATACCCTTGTGGGAGGGTGGACCGCCTTGTTGCGTTTGGTGCAACGCGTGAAGGATGACCGCGTTGCCAGGAACAACTGTCCGAAATCGGACACTCCCATGCCGTAAGTGGTCACTCTGGCAGGTGTTTACCCTTTTCTCTCCAAGGTAAGCGCTTTAGTTTCAGCGTAAAGCTATGGGCGGGTATTGGCACGGCAAGTGCTATCTCCTATAGCGATGGATATCGCACGCCCAGATTTATTGCTGAAGAGGAAGCGCCGGTTATGGATCATTGCCGGCGCAGCGGTGGTGGTGTTGGTCCTGGGAGTTGTGGCTGTTTCGCGGCTCAAGCCGGCAGCGCCCACGGTGGACCGTTCCACCATCTGGCCGGACACGGTCAAACGCGGACCGATGGTCCGCCAAGTACGCGGGTCGACCGGGACCCTGGTTCCACGCGAGGACAAGCTGCGCTTGATTCCCGCCGAGACCGAGGCCACGGTCACACGCATTCTGGTGTTGCCCGGCGCCCAGGTCAAGCCGGACACGGTGGTGATGGACCTGGCCAACCCGCAGCTCGAACAGGAGGCCATGAACGCCAGTCTGGCGTTGAAGGCCGCCGAAAGCGAATATCACAACACCCAAATCAAGTTGCAGAACGACCTGATGACGCAGAAGGCCGGCGCGGCCACGGTGGGGTCGGACTTCAGCCAGGCCAAGCTGCAGGCGCAGACCGACAAGGCGCTCTATGACCTGGGCGTGATCTCCGGGCTCACCTACAAGGCTTCGCAGAGTAAAGCGGACGAGCTGACCACGCGCAACAAGATCGAAGACGACCGGCTGACCATGAACGAGAAGGTCATCGTCTCGCAACTGGCGGTGCAGCAAACGCTGGTGGACCAGGCGCGCGCGCTTTACCAACTGAAGAAGCAACAACTGTCGGCACTGCACGTGACGGCTGGAATTCCCGGCGTACTGGTGGACCTGCCGCACCAGGTGGGCGAACATGTAGCTCCCGGCGCCACGCTGGCCAAGGTGGTGCAGCCCGACCAGCTCAAGGCCAGCCTGAAGATCGCCGAGACCCAGGCGCGCGACATTCAGATCGGCCAGCCGGCCATGATCGATACACATAACGGCGTCATTCCCGGCCGGGTGCAGAGAATCGATCCTGGCGTAACGAACGGAACGGTCACCGTTGACGTAGAGCTTCTTGGGGCCTTGCCGCCGGGGGCACGTCCGGACCTGAGCGTGGATGGAACCATCGACCTGGAACGCATGGTCGATGTCCTCTACGTGGGCCGGCCGGCGCTGGGCAACGAGAACTCGACGCTCAGCCTCTTCAAGGTGGACGCAGATGGCAAGGGTGCCACGCGCGTACCGGTGAAGGTGGGCCGCGCCTCGGTGAACAGCATCCAGGTGATCGAAGGACTGAAGGAAGGCGACACGGTGATTCTGTCGGATATGTCGCGCTGGGACAACGTGGACCGGATACGACTCGAGTAAGTGCAGTTGTCAGTTGTCAGTGGCCAGCAGCGACGGCGACCACCGGCAACTGAAAACTGTTGGCTGACAACTGACAACTAGCAAGGGGGGATTGTATGGCAACGAATGACAAGCTGATTGACATTGAGGATTTGACGAAGGTGTTTTACACCGACGAAGTGGAGACGCATGCGCTCTCCGGGGTTCATCTGACCATCTCGCGGGGCGAGTATGTGGCCATGTCCGGTCCGTCGGGCTGCGGCAAATCCACGTTGCTTTCGATCCTGGGGCTGCTCGATACGCCCACCGGCGGCAAGTATCTCTTGAACGGTCAGCCGGTGGAGAACCTGAGTTTCGGCGACCGATCGCGCATTCGCAACCAGGAGATCGGTTTCATCTTCCAGAGTTTCAACCTTATCGGCGATCTGACGGTGGAGGAGAATGTGGAGCTGCCGCTCACCTATCGCGCCGGAATGCCCTCGGCAGAGCGCAAGAAGCGGGTGAAGGAAGCTCTGGAGCGGGTCAACATGGCGCATCGCATGAGGCACTATCCGGCACAACTCTCCGGTGGTCAGCAGCAGCGCGTGGCCGTGGCGCGTGCCCTGGCCGGTTCTCCGTCCATTCTGCTGGCCGATGAGCCTACCGGCAACCTGGACTCGAAGAACGGCGAAGCGGTGATGCACCTGTTGTCGGATCTGCACCGCGAGGGCTCCACCATCTGCATGGTGACGCACGATTCGCGATTTGCCAAACATGCGCAGCGCGAAGTGCACCTGTTTGACGGCAAGGTGGTTTCGGAACAGGAATTGAAGAAGCTCGAAGAAGAAGTGGAGGCGTAAGAATGATTCTCCAGCACGTGTTTCAGGATATTCGCTACGCGCTGCGCCAGTTGCGCAAGACGCCGGGGTTCACACTGACAGTGGTGCTGATGCTGGCACTGGGAATCGGCGCGAACACAGCTGTCTTCAGCGTGATGAACGCGATCCTGATGCAGTTGCTGCCCGTCCGCCACCCCGAAGGCTTGTCTTATGTGCGAATGGCCAATGGCCAGTGGGAGCCTTCGGGGGCGGGGAACACCGGGGATTCGAACACCTCTTTTTCTGAAGCGTCCTTTGAAGCACTGCGTGAGCGCGGCCGCGGCTTTACGCTGAACGACGAAAAGAATCACACGCCTACTGCAGTTCTCAGTTACGACTACTGGGCGCGAAGTTATGCGCGTGATCCCGCCGTCGTGGGCCAGACCATCTACGTCAAAGGCATTCCGATGACGGTGGTGGGCATTGCCGCGCACGGATTCAAAGGCATCGAGCCGGCCACGGCGACCGACTTCTGGATTCCCTTGCAGAATCGCACAGAATTGAATGCCTGGGGGATGCCCTCGGCTGTCGACGCGTCGATCAATCACCTTTACAGTTCGCCCAAGTGGTGGTCTCTGCGCATGATGGCGCGTTTGCGCCCCGGCATCACGCCGATTCAGGCGCAACAGGCTCTGGCGGGAACGTTCGGCGAAGCTGCCAAGCTGGGTATTGGTTCGATCGATCCGAAGCAATGGAAACCGCTGTTGGACTTTGTGCCTGCGCGCGGCATCGCAGGCTACAACGAAGAGTATCGCGAACCGGTGCGGATACTGATGGGACTGGTCGCTCTGGTTCTGCTGATTGCCTGCACCAATGTGGCCATGATGGTGCAGGCGCGGAACACAATGCGTCAGCGGGAGTTCAGCCTGCGGCTGGCGATTGGCGCGAGTCGGTGGAGCATCTTCCGCCAGTTGCTTTCTGAGAGTCTGCTGCTGGTGGTGGCGGGTGCTGCGCTCGGTTGGCTCTTCGCTCTCTCGGCCACGCGCGCGTTGTCCATGTGGTCGGGGATCGAGACCGGCCTGAACCCGGACCGCAGCGTACTGCTGTTCACGCTGGCGATTTCAGCAGCAGCGGCGCTGGGCTTCGGCCTTGTTCCTCTGTGGAGCGCAACCCATGCGCCGGTAGCGGGCGTGCTGCGCTCGACCGCGGCCAATGTGACCACGAACCGTACCCGCGTCCTGGGCGGACGCATTGTACTGGCCGGACAGGTGGCGATCTGCCTGGTGCTGTTGATGGCCGCAATGCTGCTGTTGCGCACACTGCGCAATTACGGCACACAGAACTTGGGAATGCAGGCGCAAGGCTTGCTGGTCTTCGGAGTCACGCCGCAGGGCCAGAGCGATACCCACGTTTTCTATCGCACGCTGCTCGACCGGCTGCGTCAGGCGCCAGGGGTGGAGTCGGTCTCGATGGCGGAAAATCGTCCCGGCTCCGGCTGGACTGATAACAACGACTTGATGCTGGATGGCGTCGAGAAGGAAGGGGTGTCGTTACGCTCGAATGGCGTGGGCGCCGGCTTCTTTCACACCATGGGAGTTCCCATTCTTGCCGGCCGCGACATCGCCGAGTCTGACGGGCCGGATACGCCGCGCGTCGCGCTGGTCAATGAGACTTTCGTGAAGAAGTTTCTGACCAGCACGAATCCGCTCGGCCATGTGTTGGGTGGCGACAAGTATCGCTGCACCATTGTCGGCGTGGTCCAGGACAGCAAGTACAACGGCGTAGATGAGAAGCCGATGCCGATGGCCTACTACGCCCAGATGCAGGGCTCGGCGCTGGGCACCATGCATATTGAAGTGCGCACGCGCGGCGAAGCCATGGCGATATTGCCGGAACTGCGCAAGATCGCTGCTGCGCTTTATCCGAATGTGCCGCTGGAGAAACCTATAACGCAGGAGGAGCAATTCTCCAAGTCCTATGCGCAGCAGCGCATGTTTGCCGCGATGGGTGGATTCTTCGGCGTGCTTGCGGCGCTGCTGGTGGCCACGGGGCTCTATGGCACACATTCGTTCCGCGTCAATCGCCGCACCACTGAAATAGGTGTACGCATGGCGCTGGGAGCCACCCGCGGACAGGTGCTGGCGATGGTCATGCGCGAGAGTGTCTGGATTCTGGCCGGCGGGCTTGCGGCGGGTATTCCACTTACCTTCTTCGCCATACGCCCGCTCAAGTCAATGCTCTATCAGATGTCGCCTTTTGATGCGGCGAGCTTTGCCGTCGCCATTGCCGCGATGATCGCGGTGGCTGGCTGCGCAGCTCTTCTGCCTGCTCGTCGCGCCGCCTCAATCGAACCCATGCAGGCACTCAGAGCGGAATAGAGGAAGCCATGATTCTGCTGCAAGACGTACATTACGCGCTGCGCCAATTGCGCAAGTCGCCGTGGTTCACGTTGACCGCCGTTCTCACGCTGGCTTTTGGCATCGGCGCGAACACCACGATTCTGAGCTGGATCAGCTCGACCCTGCTCAACCCCATTCCCGGCGTAACGCGGACCGGCAATATGTTCGCGGTTACGCGCGGAAAGCGAACCGAGTATCCTTCGCCGCCGCTCTCCTATCCGGACTACGCGGATCTGCGCGACAACGCGAAAAGCATATCCGGGCTGATCGGCTATCACGACGACTACATGATCCTCACCGGGACCGCCAAGCCGCTACGCGTCTATGGAACGCTGAGCTCGGCAAACTATTTTGATGTGCTCGGGGTGCGGCCCATCCTGGGGCGGGCACTTTTGTCATCGCCAAAGGATGAGCGCGGGGGCGCGGCAGAGGCCGTGCTCGGCTACGACCTGTGGCAGCGCCAGTTCGCCGGAGATCCGTCCATCGTCGGCAAGACGATTCAGGTAAATCTGCACACCTACACCATCGTGGGTGTCGCGCCCAAGGACTTTCAGGGCTGCAAGACAGGATTGCGTTCCGATATCTGGATTCCGCTGGGAATGTACCGCCAGGTTTGGGGTTGGGATCCGACCACCGTTCGCGACATGTCTTTCCTCAACGTCCTTGGCGTGCTGCGGCCAGGCGTCGATCGCCACCAGGCTGAAAATGAACTGAATCAGCTCATGGGGCGTCTTGTCGCCCAATACCCGACGGCGCACCAGGGGCAAAATCAAATCTTCACAGATCCTCTCTGGCGCTCACCTTTCGGAGCTAATGTCTACCTGGCTGGGACGCTGCCGATTCTGCTAGCCCTGGCCGCGCTGTTGTTGCTGCTGGCCTGCGCCAACGTGGCCAACCTTCTGCTGGTGCGCTCGGTGTCGCGGCGGCGCGAGTTCGCGATTCGCATGTCGATGGGAGCGAGCCGCTGGAGACTGGTGCGGCAATTGATGGTGGAGAACCTGGTGGTTGCGCTCGCCGGCGGAGGCTTGGCGCTTCTGGGCACGATCTGGACAGCCCACACCATCAGTTCCTTTCTTCCTTCCGGCAATCTTCCGCTTTCCATTGATGGAAGAGTGGACGGCAGGGTTTTGTTGGTGGCGATTCTTGTCTCGATCTTTACGGCCCTGGTTTCCGGCACCGTGCCGGCACTGCGAGCTTCCGCTGTCTCTGCCATGTCGGTTTTGAAAGACGAAGCGCTGAATGTTTCTGGAGGACTGCAAAAGTCACGCCTCACTTCGGGGCTTGTCGTCGCGCAGATTGCGCTGTCTCTGCTGCTGCTCACATGCGCTGGATTGTTTTTCCGCAGTCTGGACAAGGCACGGCGAGCCGATCCTGGCTTCGATCCCAACCACGTATTGCTCGCTTCGTACGACCTGGGCGCGACAGGCTACAGCAACACCAGAGAAATTGAGTTCAGCCGGCAATTGCTGGCACGGCTGAGAGCGCTGCCCGGCGTGCAGTCGGCCACGGTGGCGGATTTTTCGCCGCTCGGTTTCACCATCCATACCGATGGCGTATTGCCCGAGGGCTATGTGGTGCGCCCGCACGAATCGGTGGAAAGCGACCGCGGATATGTCGGAACGGAGTATCTGCAAACGTTGCGCACGCCGCTCATGGCCGGACGCGACTTCACGGATCAGGACAATGCCGGCAGGCAACCGGTGGCCATCGTCAACAAGGCATTTGCCGACCGCTACTGGACAGGACAGAATGCCCTGGGCAAGCGGGTTCAATGGGGTGGGGAATGGATCACAGTGGTGGGCGTGGCTGCCAATGGAAAATATCGGAGGATCACGTACGACGCGGCGCCCCTGCTCCTTTTGCCCATGGCGCAGAGATACGCAGGCCAAACGATTCTCCACATCCGCACCACGGGAGATCCGCTGGCGCTTGCTTCCGCCGTTCAGCGGACGATTGGCGAACTCAATTCCAATGTGCCTCTATTCGACGTGATGACGCTCAAGGAGAACATGCAAATGGGCAGCATCTTCGAGCGCATTGAGGTGGAGTTAGCGGGAGCGTTTGGCTTGCTCGCTCTGATTCTGGCCGCCGTGGGAATCTATGCCGTTGTTGCCTACACAACCCGGCAGCGAACCCATGAAATCGGAATTCGCATTGCGCTCGGCGCCGGCAAGGGCGATGTCTTCCGCCAAGTGCTGGGCCAGGGGCTGCGTCTTACGTTGGCAGGACTGGCTTTTGGTATTGCTGTTTCGGTCGTCCTTACACGTCTATTGCGCGGCATACTGTTCGGCGTGGGTGCAGCCGACTGGCTGACCTTTGCCACGGTTGCGGTTGTGCTTTCCCTGGTTGCATTGGCGGCTTGTTTCTTTCCGGCGCGGCGCGCGGCTTCTGTCGATCCCATGCAGGCATTGCGCAGCGAGTAACTGAACCATCAGGAGAGATGAGATTGAATACCCTACTGCAGGACCTACGTTACGGTGTGCGCCAACTGCGCAAGTCGCCCGGATTCACGCTCACCGTGATTCTCACGCTGGCCCTCGGCATCGGCGCCAACACGGCCATCTTCACGCTGGTGCACGGTATTCTGCTGCGCTCGCTGCCGGTAACCGACCCCTCGCAACTCTATCGTATCGGCGATACCGACGATTGCTGCGTCGAGGGTGGCTTTCCCGGTGATGCCGGCGACACTGGGGACTTCTCCATCTTCTCCACCGACCTTTTCCAATATCTCAAAAGCTCGACTCCGGAGTTCGAGCAACTCGCTGCTGTGCAGGCCGGGGAATGGCGCTGGAGCATGCGCCGCGGCAATGCGTTGCCGAAATCCCTGCGTGGCGAATTCGTTTCCGGCAACTATTTTTCGACGCTTGGCATGGGAGCGTATGCGGGCCGTGTCTTTGCCGATAGCGACGACACGCCCACCTCGGCTCCTGCGACCGTTCTCAGCTACAAGATGTGGCAGAGCGAGTTTGCCGCCGATCCATCGATCGTTGGTTCCACGGTTTTCATTCAGGCCAAGCCGTTCACGGTGATCGGCATTGCGCCTCCCAGCTTTTTCGGGGAACGCGTGACCGACACCCCGCCCGATTTCTGGATGCCTCTCCAGACCGAGCCGTATGTGCGCGCAGACAGCTCGATTCTTCATCACACGGACTCCCATTGGCTTTATCCGCTGGGCCGTGTGCGCCCTGGGACCAATGTCGCCGCATTGCAGAGCAAGATTTCGGTGACGCTGCGCCAGTGGCTCTACACACGCCCGCAACTGACCGCCAACGGCGGTTCCTCCGTCATTCCCAAGCAGCATGTGGTTCTTTCCAAAGGCGGCGGAGGCATTCAAAACCTGCAGCAGCAGACGGGCCAGGGATTGAAGATGCTGATGATCCTCTCCTCGGTGGTTCTGCTGATTGCCTGCGCCAACATTGCCAACCTGATGATGGCGCGGGCCACGGCGCGTCGCGCGGAAGTGGCCGTGCGCATGGCTCTCGGGGCTGGCCGCCGCCGCGTTATCCGGCAGATTGTGACCGAAAGTGTGCTGCTCAGTTGCGTCGGCGGCTTGGCCGGTCTTGCCGTTGCCTACGCCGGCTCGCGCACCATCCTTGCGCTCGCTTTTCCCGATGCGCGCAACATGCCCATCAGCGCCAGCCCGTCGTGGATGGTGCTGGGGTTTGCCTTCGCCGTCTCGCTCGTCACGGGCATCCTTTTCGGCGCTGGCCCGGCGTGGCTCTCCTCGCA
>Ga0255356_1002308_pt1 | contig 11060 bp, 9 predicted proteins | sample HBST100metaG_FD_189944 | JGI IMG/M metagenome (GOLD analysis project Ga0255356, IMG submission 189944) | Peat soil microbial communities from Stordalen Mire, Sweden - H.B.S.T100 | ecosystem: Environmental > Terrestrial > Soil > Wetlands > Peat | place: Sweden: Norrbotten County, Stordalen Mire... | reverse complement strand
GCGCGCTCCTCCGCCGCTGCGTGCATACGCACGACCCGCCGCGTAACCGCCGCCGCCGCGATAGCTTCCTCCGCCGCCGCTGATAAAGCGATGGCCGCCCCAGCCGTGGCCATAGCCCCAGCCGGCCCATGGGCCCATGCCCAGGAAGATGCCGTTGTAGAAGTACCCCGGCCCATAGAAGCCATAAGGTGAGCAGGCATATGGAGCATAGTCGTAGTAGCCGTACTCGCAAACCGGCTGGATGCCTACCTCTATCGGTTGAATTCCTACGCCGACGACAATTTGCGCATTGGCAGCGGGAGCCAGAGCCAGCCCCGCGAGCAATGCTGTGGTTGAAAGTAGAACCTTGAGTCCGCGCATATTTGACCCCCTTAAGGTGTCTGCGGTTACCTGTGTTGCGTGGGATGCTGTGCAGCCGTAAACAACAGTCCAGCAACAGCAGCTACCATAAGGATTCTTGGATACGTTCACGAGTTCCCCCTCGCAATGCCGGGGGTCAGTCTCTATCTATCCTTACGTTCCTCACTCTAGCCGCCGCCATCGCCTTAGTCTGAGCAATAAGAAGCACATCCTCGCCTTCCCGTCGCGCCCGATCCCTAATCCCTATCCCCCGTCCCAGCGGTGGTAGCCTGAATGATCATGGCTAAAGCATCTCAGGTGGATTTTCTGGTGGTGGGCGCGGGCGTTGCCGGGCTGCGCGCTGCGGTGGAGCTGGCCCGTCACGGCGACGTTCTCGTGGTCACCAAGGAGTCGTTGGGCGAGTCCAACACCCACTATGCGCAGGGCGGAATCGCCGTGGCCATGGAGGGTGATCGGGACGTTGCGCTGCATCTTGAAGACACCGTAAACGCTGGCGATGGCATCGTTTACAGGCCAGCTGCCCAGGCCCTGGTGGCCGAGGGGCCGGTGCGCGTCGCCGAGCTCATCGAGTGGGGCGCGAACTTCGATCGCGACGGCAATGCCGGGGGCGGCGAGCTGCTTCGCACCCGCGAGGGCGCTCACTCCCTGCCTCGCATCCTGCACGCCAACGGCGATGCCACGGGCGCTGAAATCAGCCGTTCGCTGGTTGCCTTTGCCCGTGTCCACAAGCACATCCGCTTTGCAGAGTGGACCATGGTTACCGGCCTGGTGGTTGCCGGCGGCCGCGTCATCGCCGTCGATCTGGCCAGCGCCAACTCGCTCGCTCGCGACTGCAAGACCCATCGAATCAACACTCGTGCCGTGCTTATCGCCGCCGGTGGAGCGGGCCAGGTCTACTCCGACACCACTAACCCCGCCGTGGCCACCGGCGACGGCATCGCCCTTGCCGCCGAGGCCGGCGCCGAACTGGCCGACATGGAGTTCTACCAGTTCCACCCCACCGCTTTGTCTCTGCCCGGCGTCCCTCGATTCCTGCTTTCCGAGGCCCTGCGCGGCGAGGGCGCATATCTGCGCAACGACCAGGGCGAGCGCTTCATGGATCGCTATCACCCGCTGCTCGAACTGGCCCCCCGCGATGTGGTGGCCCGCGCCATTGCCCGCGAAGGCATGGGCGCAGCTCCCGACCCGGCTACCGGCGCGGCCGCCGCGCGGCTGGTTTATCTGGATATGCGCCACATCACCAGCATCGACCTGCACCAGCGCTTCCCCGGCATCAGCGCCTTTCTGGCTCAGCACGGCCTCGACCTCGCTCGCGACCTCATTCCCGTTCGCCCGGCGGCGCATTACCTTATGGGCGGCATCAAAACTGACTTGGCCGGCCGCACCAATCTCCAGGGCCTCTATGCCGCCGGCGAGGCGGCTTGCACCGGCGTTCATGGCGCCAATCGCCTGGCCTCCAACTCGCTGCTTGAGGGTCTGGTCTTCGGCGCGCGGGCCGCGCAGTCCATGCTGGCCGACGCCCTGCCTCTGGTGGTCGCCGATGCGCCGCCTCCAGCTCCCGCTCCCCTCGCCACCGGCGAAGAAGAACTGGTTGAACAATTGATTTCCAGCCTGCAAACGTCCATGTGGACCTATGCCGGGCTGTTGCGCGAGGAGTCCATGCTGCGCGAGGGTTTTGCCGCGCAGGCGGCCTGTGCGGCGAGCTTGGCCGAGTTGGCTGGGCAAGGGAAGGGAAGTCGCCGTCTGGCGGAAGCGCAGGCCATGAGCCGCGTCGCCCACGCCATCCTGGCTTCAGCCCTGGCCCGCACCGAAAGCCGCGGCGCACACTTCCGCAACGACTTTCCCCGCCGCGACGACGCAAACTTCCTCAAGCACTCAGTGCTGAAAAGCGATGGGCAGGTTGCCTTCGAGGAGTGGTAACAGAGGGTTCAGAGATCAGGGATCAGGGAATCATCGCAACGGCTGGGTGCCCCATCCTCGCGACGTTTTTCTGTCGCGAGGGTGGGAAAGCACGAACTCCGATTCGCAGCGGTTTCCCATCCTTTCGCCAGAAAGAAGGCGAAAGGATGGGGCAGGGAAGCTACTCCCTACTCCCTGCCATCCACGACACCACCGCGCAAACCGTCAGAATCCCCCCCATCACCACCAGCGAGAGGGTAATCGGCACCTCGATCCAGCGCGCGCCCAGCATCTTCAGCGCCACAAAGGCCAGCAGCGCGCCCAGCCCGTAGTGCAAATACCGCAAGCGGTCCAACAGCGAAGACAGCGCAAAGTAGAGCGAGCGCAGTCCCAGAATCGCCGCGATGTTCGACGTATAAACCACGAAGGGATTGTGGCTGATGGCCAGCACCGCGGGAATGGAATCCATGGCAAACAGCACGTCGCTGACTTCGATAGCCAGAATCACCGGCAGCAGCGACCCACGTGCCGGTTGCAGCCGCCGAATCCACTCTGGAATGGCCGCATTTGCCGAACCGCCGCGCACCAGCCGCCAGGCCGCATAGAGCAAAAACAGTCCAAAGACCCACGTAATCCAGTCGAAGCGCGTGAGCAGCGCGATGCCCGCCCCAATGAACAGCGCCCTCAGCACCACCGCTCCCGCCACGCCCCACAGCAGGGCATTGTGCTGCCGGCGCGGGCTGATGCCGAACCCCTGAAAGATCACCATGAAGACAAAAAGATTGTCCACGCTGAGCGAGGTTTCAATGGCGTAGCCGCCTACGAATTCAAGCGCCGGCTGGTGGCCTTTCGTCACCGCGATCCACAGCGCAAAACCAGCGGCGGCCAGCACCAGCACCGCCGTCCACAGCCAGGCAACCGCCTTCGCATGTCGCGAATCGCGCCGGTGGCCGGGCAGCAGCGAATCGGCCACCAGCAGCCCCGCCACCACCGCATGAAACCCCACCCACCACACCCACGAAACGCCCGCAATCATAAGGGAATGCTACAGGAAATACAGGGGTTAGGGGGCAGGGATTAGTTGGATGCTCCCATGCCCCATCTTTTTCACGCTCTTTGCGAAAAAGATGGGGCACGGAGCCTTTGTGCCGTTGCGGGATGCCGTACGTTGTCGGCTAATCCCTAATCCCTATCGCTGGTTCACCAGCCTGATCGTTTCCAGAAACACATCGCCATCAATCGTCAAACTCCGCGCGCTGATCTTGTCCATCGTGTCCTGGGCGGTGTGGTGATAGCTGTTGTTGGGGCCGTAGTCCAGGTCGATCACGTCGATCGAGGGCACGCCGCGCTCCACAAACGCCAGGTGATCGTCTTCGACCGGCTCCTGGGTTTGAAAGAAATAGTGCTCGTAGCCGAATTTTTTCGCCGCTTGCCTGACCGCCGCCACCAGCCAGTCCGTGGACTGGGCTTCGCGCTGAATATCCAGGCTCTTGTCGCCGATCATGTCGGCCAGCATGAATGCCTTGATCCGCCCCAGAGTTCCGTCGCGGCCCCATTTGGAGGCCAGATGGCGGCTGCCATAGGTCGAGTCCGACCGTGACCAGCTCTGAATGGCCTCTTCGCCGTCAAAAAACACCAGCCACACCGAGTAGCCGTCCAGCGTTTTGCCGCGCAACTGGTCGGCAATTGCCATCAGCAGCCCGGTCGTCGAGCCGCCGTCGTTGGCGCCCACAAAGTTGATGTTCCGCAGTGGGTAGTTGGTCTCGTAGTGCGTCGCCAGCACAATCACGCCGTTCTTTTTACCGGGGAAGCGCACGATGAAGTTGCGCATGGCGACCGGGCCAATGGGCGTGTTGGCCGTGAAGGTATCCTCTTCCACCTGGTCGCGCCGGAAGTGGTCGCGCAGGAACGCCTCGGCCTTCAAGTGTCCCTGGCTGGTGGGCCAGCGTGGCCCGATAGCCACAAACTGGCGTGTATATTCCAGCGCCTTTGCGCCGTTGAAGTGCTGCTGAGCCTGCGCGGCAAAGGGAGCCAGCAGCGCCAATCCCGCCGCGGCCCTCCTCAAGAACGAGGGAAAAGTCATTTCGCGGCCTCCTTGGCTGCCTTGGCCTTGCGGCGTGAGGGATGCACCCACCACGCCACGCCGATCCCAACCAGATACAGCCCCAGCATGGGAATGGCGTAGATGCACATGGTCCACGGGTCGGGGCTGGGTGTGATGATGGCCGCCACCAGAAAGATCGCCAGAATCGCGTAGCGGATATTCTTCCAAAGAAATTTCGGGCTCACAATGCCGAACATTGCCAGGAAGAAGATGAGAATCGGCATCTCAAAGCTGATGCCCAGGCCCAGAATGATCGAGAGAAAAAAGCTGCTGTACTCCTCGATGGTGACCATCGACGTGAAATTATGGCCGAAATCCACAATCAGGATCTTCAGCGCGCCGGGCAGCACATAGAAGTACCCGAACGACGCGCCGGCCAGGAACAGCCCCACCGTGGCCGCCATAAACGGAACCACAAACCGCCGTTCCTTCTGGTAGAGCCCCGGCGCAATGAACAGCCAAACCTGGAAGAGGATGAAGGGCGAAGCCAGAATCGCGCCGCCGACCAGCGAAACCTGTAGATCCAGGTTCAAGGGGTCCATGGGGTGGGTAAACACTAGCGTCTTGCCAATGTGGTTGAGCGGCGCCTGCAGAAACCCGACAAACCGATCGTGAAATGCCCAGACCGCGACAAAGCCCACGGCCAGAAAGAGGGCTGAGCGGACGATGCGCCGGCGCAGTTCGTCCAGGTGCTCCATCAGGCTCATGCCGGGTAGGTCCGCGCGCTTGGTCACCGCCTCGCGCGCCTTGCCGATTGCGTCCGCGGGATCAACCATTTTGTACCGCTTGCTCCGTATCAGGGATGGTTTTGTCTGTGTTGCCTTCCGCTGTCAGTTCACTGGCCGCCGCACTGGCGTCCGGCTCCGCGGCAGCCTCTGAGGCATCGGGAGGCTCTGCCCCTTGGCTTCCTGGCCGCGCCGCCGGCACCTGTTCGCCAGTCGAGGGCGGCTGAATGCTGGGGTACGTTTCTTCGGCGGGGCTCTCGCTCGTGGGCTCCGTCAAAGCGGGATAAACATCCTCGCCGGGATAAGGGCTCTCGGTCGCGGTCTCTTCCGCGGTAGCCGCAACGGCATCGATGGTTTGCGCCGGTTCTGTGGGCGCGGCCAAGGCCAGCGTTTGCTGCCGTTCGTCTTCCTTCTTGCGGCGGTCCGCATCCTCGGCGTTGCGCAACTCCTCTTCCATCTGGAACTTGAAGTCGTTGGAGGCTTTGCGGAACTCATACATCAGCTTGCCGATCTGGCGGCCTATCTCCGGCAGGCGTCGTGGTCCAAACAGCACCAGCGCCAGTACCATCAGAAGCAGCGTGTCAGGCATGCCCAGCGTTGAAAGTTCAATTGTTGGCGGTATTCCCATGAAGGGATAATGATACCCGCTCGCCCAAGCTGCTCACAAACTGATGTGTTCGTCTCTCGGTCTCTGGCCGCTTAAAGTTGCATCAGCGATGGGTGCCCCAGGTCTCGATTTTGAGACCTGGGAAGATTTAGCCACCCACATACGAAACTGCGCGGTCAGAGACCTTGGTGCGATTGTTCCGCCATCCGCCGCCATCCGCTTGGGTCAACTGTTACGTTTTTGTTACACTATTAGGCAATGGGGTGGTTTTTTCCAAGCGGGATTCTTCTGGAATCCGCCGGGTTTGGACTGCATCCAATTGTGAAAGGGCTGCAACAACCCCGTGGATGGGGGTTCTTTTGATGCGGCTGGCATGGGCCGATTCTCCATTCGAGAATCGTTGAAAGCGCCAGTCGATTCAGTGGGGCTAGTGCATCTACTGCGGCCATGTTTGCTTTCAACATCCCCGTCCGGCGTTCTCAACAGAGGACTTGCCGGGCTGAAGGCGGAATAAGGTGAATCTGGTTCTCGACGAATTGACGGCGGCCTCGCCGGAGGCTGGCAGCACTTGCAGCCTCGAAAACTATCTCGTGCTCCCCGACCACACCATGGATGCGCGTATCGCAGAGGCGCGCGCCAAGCTGGGCGCGACCACCATCCTGCTCGGCCACCACTACCAGCGCGACGAAGTCATCCGCTTCGCCGACTTCACCGGCGACAGCTACAAGCTCTCTCGCATAGCCGCCGAAACCGATGCCAGGTACATCGTTTTCTGCGGTGTGCATTTCATGGCCGAGAGCGCCGACATTCTGGGCCGCACCGGCCAACAGGTCATCCTGCCCGACCTCAACGCCGGCTGTTCCATGGCCGATATGGCCGAAATTTCACAGGTCGAGGCCTGTTGGGAAGCGCTTGAGCATCTGGGCCTTGCGCAAGATACGATCCCGCTCACCTATATGAACTCCACCGCCGCCATCAAGGCCTTTTGCGGCGAACGCGGCGGGCTGGTCTGCACCTCGTCCAACGCCGGTGCGGCCTTCGCGTGGGCATACGCCCGCGGCAAGCGCATCCTCTTCCTGCCTGACCAGCACCTGGGCCGCAACACCGGCTATGCTATGGGAATCCCGCTCGATCAGATGGCGGTTTGGGATCCGTGGGCTCTTCAGATCGGCCAAAACCAGGGCGGCCAGACTAGCGAGCGCCTCGCCGCCAGCCGCATTCTGCTCTGGAAGGGCCACTGCGCCGTCCATCAGCGTTTTCTGCCCAGCCACGTCGATCAGGTGCGCGCCAAGTATCCCGGCATCCAGGTCATCGTTCATCCCGAGTGCCGTTGGGAGGTCTGCCAGCAGGCCGACGCCCTGGGTTCCACCGAGCGGCTCATCAAGATTGTCGAAGACGCGCCCGAGGGCCAGATCTTCGCCGTTGGCACTGAGATTCATCTGGTCAACCGCATGGCCCGCCGCTTCGCCTCCCAAGGCAAGCGCGTCATCACGCTCGACGACACCGGCTGTCTCTGCACCACCATGTACCGCATCAGCCCGCAGCACCTGGCCTGGGCTCTCGAAAATCTGGTTGCAGGCCGCGTCGTCAACCGCATTCAAGTGCGTCCCGGCGTCAAGCATTGGGCCAAAGTCGCCCTCGACCGCATGTTGGAGACAGCGAACAGCGAACAGCCTGCGGTTGAGAGCGGTTGCCGCGGACTGTAAACTGTTAACTGTTCGCTGTAAACTGTCCCCATGAAGACCTTCACTCTCGACGAAGCGCAATCGCTGCTCCCGGTGCTGGAATCGCTGCTCAAACGCGCGATTGACAGCAAGCAATCCGCGGAGGAAGTCGAGTCCGGTCTCACTGAGCTGGCCCGCCGCATCTATCTCTCCGGCGGCATGAGGGTGGATGTGACTCTCGTCGCCAAGCAGCGCGCCGAGATGGAGGACCACCTAAAGCGCCTCCGCGAGAGCATCGCCGAAATCGACTCCATCGGTGTGCAGGTAAAGGATCTTGAAGCGGGGCTGCTCGATTTTCCCTGCCGCCTCGACGACCAGGTTGTGCTGCTCTGCTGGCGCGTGGGCGAGGCCGCCATCGAGCACTGGCACACCGTCGAAACCGGCTTCAAGGATCGCCAGCCCATCGACGAGCGTTTCCACCGCCGTTCCACTCCCGGCAGCCGCCCCAACTGAGCCGTTTCCCGTGCTCTTCAAGCTCCGGCGCCGGAGCCCGGCCGTTTGCTCGTCCTTCCATTCGTAAGAAAAGATTGCTCCACGCCCGGAATCGTTCCGCTCTGCTCGATCATCTCTTGAACAACAAAAATATCCGCGCAAGATAAGTTTGCCGTTCCCCTTTGGTTTTTCCGGCGTATCTTCTCATGTGTGTGCGGCGGCAAACGCGCGCCCGCAAGTTCTAACCCAACCAATTCAATCTCAAGGAGTGATTCATGCTGACAGTTGGAGAAAAATTCCCCGCCTTTGAAGTTACCGCCGTGGTCGATCTCGACCTCAAGAAGGCATTCCAGCCCATTTCGGACGCCAGCTATCCCGGCAAGTGGAAGGTCTACTTCTTCTGGCCCAAGGACTTTACCTTCGTTTGTCCCACTGAGATTGCCGCCTTCGGCAAGCTGAATCCGGAGTTCGCCAGCCGCGACGCGCAGGTTCTCGGCGGCAGCATCGACTCCGAGTTCGTTCACTGGGCGTGGCGCAATGAGCAGCCCTCCCTCAAGGATCTGCCCTTTCCCATGCTCTCTGACATCAAGCGCGAACTCACCTCGGCGCTGGGCATCCTTGACCTCAAGGCCGGTGTCGCCCAGCGCGCCACTTTCATCGTGGACCCGGAAAACGTCATCCGCTTCGTCTATGTCACCGACCTCTCCGTGGGCCGCGACCCGCAAGAGGTTCTCCGCGTCCTTGACGCCCTGCAGAATGGCGGACTGACCCCTTGCGGCTGGCACAAGGGCGAAGACACAATCCACGTCTAGCAGCCCGTGGTGAAAGTCGGGTTTTGAAAGGGCACGACTTTAGTCGTGCCGTAAGACTGAAAATAAAGGCCGGGCTTTAGCCCCTGAGGGATGTTTTTCAGCGATTTGGACTTTCACCAAGAGCTGCCGTGCCCCATCCTTCCGCAGTTTTATCGCGGAAGGGTGGGAAACAACAACCCTCAATCAGCCCCGTTCATCGGAAGAATCCGTACAAGAACCTGCCTTTTTCTGAAAGGGCACAACTTTAAAGCATTTTGGCTTTTGTTGTAGCCTTCCGTGCCCCATCCTTTCCGCTTTTTTCTGCGGAAAGGGTGGGATACCAAACACAATTTCGGTCTACACCATTTCCAAGAATGTTCTAACGCCCGCTCTGAGCGAATTCCCCTCCGCCCGCGTCTCCTGAATGCGGAACTTGAGAGCCGGCCGTGCGCATCCAATCCCATGGCAAGACGCAACCCGACCCGGCGCGATACCCTTTGAGTCAGGCTCTGCAAGAGATGGGCAAGGAGCGGTGATGAACCTCAAAAAGTGTGTACGGCTGTTGCTGTTGGCGGTGCCCTTCCTGGCGGGTTGCGGAGATTTCTGGCAGGCGCCCACCACTACCACCACCTGCACCACCAACTGCACCACCGCGACCAGCGGCAATTTCTACATCCTGAACGCCGGCTCGACGCCCGAGATCGTCGGCGAGTCCATCGTCTCCGGCACGTTGACTGCGCTCTCCGGCAGCCCTTGGACGTTGCAGGGAACGCCCTACTCCATTGCCATTGCTCCCAACGGCAGTTTCCTGTGCGTCGGCACAACCTCCGGCGTCTTCGCTTACCCCATATCGAGCGGCAAGCTGGGCACGGCCACGGTCGTTTCCTCTGACCAGGCCTATGCCATTCAGGTGGATTCCACCGATTCCTGGCTGCTTGAGGCCATTCCAGGCACTGGCGGAGTGGTAATCGGTGCTGTTCCCATCAACTCCAGCACCGGCGCAAACAACGGCAGCGAACTGACGGCATCTTTTACCATTGCAAACGCCGCCGTGCAGCCGAACAAGATGGTCATTTCCGGCGATAACAGCAATATTTTCGTTGCTCTCGGCGCTGGCGGCACAATCGTAGTTCCATTCAATGAGAGTTCCCCCTTCCCGAGCGGAATCAAAGCCGCCATCATCGCGGTGGCGAATTCTTCCAGCGGTACAGCCCTTTCAGTGGCCGTGGATCCCGGCGCCTCTCCTCGCCTCTTTTACATCGGCGAAACAAACCTGGCCAGCTCCAATACCACCGGCGGGCTGCGCGCCTTCAACTACAGTTCGCTGGGCGCTTCCTCGCTCACCCAGGCCACCGGTTCCCCCATCGCCAGCGGCGGACTGGCGCCCAATTTCATCCTGCCCATTGCCTCGGGCGATTATGTCTATGTCGCCAATGGCGCCGGAACCAGCACTGCCGGCAACATCACCGGATTTGCCATCGCGGCCAGCGGTTCCACCTATACGTTATCCAAGGCCAGCTCCGTTGCGGCCGGAGTTCAGCCACTGGGTTTGGCTCAGGACTCCACCGACGCATTCCTGCTGGTCGTCGGCTCGCTCGGCAGCCCCTACTTCGATGCCTATACCTTTGACTCCACCACCGCCGGCCAACTCGACTCCCAGATCACCTCCACCACCTCGTCAGAGTCCATCGCCATCGCCGCCGCCCCGTAGTGGCAGCTTTCAGTTGACAGCGAACAGTTGTCAGTTGTCGGTTGCCGCCGGAGTAGAGAATCCGCCACGGAATCCAATTTGGCCTGTCAGCAGCTGCAACCTGCCGGCTATCAACTGTTTACTGAAGACTGTTAGCTGTTAACTGATCTCTGCTATCCTTAGGGAGATCGCCACCGGCTGTGTTCACGCTAACTCCAATCCCATTCGTCTCTTTCGGCCAGCGCATTAGGGCTTCAGTTCCTACGCTCCTGGTCCTGTGTTTTCTTGCGCTTGCCTGCGGATGCTCGCGTTTCCACCATATGCTGCATGAGACGGTCTACGTCTCCGTCCGCCAGACGTACCTTCATGACCGCGTAGCCGCCGTCTCCAATCGTGTGGGCGAGGTGGTCAACGGCCAGCAGTTGGAAGTCATCGAGCACGGCCGCCGCTTCCTCAAGGTCAAGACCCAGAAGAACGAAATCGGCTGGATTGAAGAGCGCGCCGTCATTGACTCCAAGACCTTCGATTCCTTCGATCAGCTTGCCGGCCAGCACAAGAAGGATCCGGTGGTGGCCACCGCGGTCCTGCGCGACGACCTCTACCTGCACATCTTTCCCGGCCGTGAGACGGAGCATTTTTACCTGCTCGCCGCCAACGCCAAGGTTCAGCTTCTTGCCCGCGCCTCGGTTCCCAAGGTGGCCGCCTCGGGCGTTGGCATGTCGCCCAAG
>Ga0255356_1002301_pt1 | contig 11096 bp, 10 predicted proteins | sample HBST100metaG_FD_189944 | JGI IMG/M metagenome (GOLD analysis project Ga0255356, IMG submission 189944) | Peat soil microbial communities from Stordalen Mire, Sweden - H.B.S.T100 | ecosystem: Environmental > Terrestrial > Soil > Wetlands > Peat | place: Sweden: Norrbotten County, Stordalen Mire... | reverse complement strand
AACTGATGAAGGTCAATGTCCTGCTATCAGGCAAGACAACGCGCGGCGAATCGGCCTTCCATGTGGACACGCTGGACCTTTACTCAGCGCGGCAGCGCAGCGGCTTTACCAAACAGGCAGCGGAGGAGCTTGGCATCAAGGAAGAAGTGTTGCGCCGCGATCTGGGCCGAGTGCTGATGAAGCTGGAGGAGATGCAGGACGCGCAGATCAAACAGGCACTCGCGCCGAAGGACGAGACGGTTGCAATGACCGACCACGACCAGGCCGAGGCGCTCAAGCTGTTGCGCGACCCACGCCTCTTGGAGCGGATCGTCGAGGACTTCGCCCGGTGCGGCGTTGTCGGAGAAGAAACGAACAAGCTAGTCGGCTATCTGGGCGTGGTCTCGCGTCACTTGGAAGCGCCGCTTGCGGTCATCGTGCAGTCGAGTTCCGCCGCTGGCAAGAGTTCGCTGATGGAAGCCGTACTCGCGTTCCTGCCCGAAGAGCAGCGCGTTCAATACTCCGCCATGACGGGGCAGTCACTCTTCTACATGGGCGAGCAGGACTTGAAGCACAAGGTTCTTGCCATCGTGGAGGAGGAGGGCGCGCACACAGCGGCTTATGCGTTGAAGCTGTTGCAGTCCGAAGGCGTGTTGACCATCGCCAGCACCGGCAAAGACCCGGCCACAGGCCGCTTGCTGACCCATCAATATAGAGTCGAAGGCCCGGTGATGATCTTCTTGACGACCACGGCCATCGATCTTGACGAGGAAATGTTGAACCGTTGCCTTGTTCTCTCCGTCAATGAAGACCGGGCGCAGACGCAAGCCATCCATCGAGTGCAGCGCGAGGCGCAGACGGTCGAAGGGCTGTTGCGGCGGCGGGACCGCGACGCGGTGCTTGCCGTGCATCGCAACGCGCAGCGGCTCTTGAAGCCGGTCCCGGTTGTGAATCCCTACGCGCGGGAACTGACCTTCCACGACTCGCAGACGCGGACCAGGCGCGACCACATGAAGTATCTGACGCTCATCCGCAGCGTTGCGCTGTTGCATCAGTATCAGCGGCCAGCGAAGACGGTCCAGCACAATGGCCGCGCGGTCGAATACATCGAGGTCACGTTGAACGATATAGCCGTGGCCAACCGGCTCGCGCATGAAATACTGGGCCGCTCGCTGGACGAGTTGCCGCCGCAGACCAGGCGCTTGCTGTTGACCGTGGACGAGATGGTCACGGCGGAGTGCAAGCGGCAGAAGATGGAACGCTCCGATTACCGCTTCTCCCGGCGCGACGTGCGCGAGGCGACCGGCTGGGGCGATACGCAGTTGAAAATCCATCTGCACCGGCTGGAGGAACTGGAATACCTGTTGGTTCATCGCGGCGGCCGTGGCCAGAGCATCGTTTACGAGCTGATGTTCACGCGGCCCGCCGACGGCGGGAAGCCGGTGCTGGGCGGGTTGATCGACGTTGAAAAGCTGGGAAAAAAGTGAGTACGACGAAAAGAAGTCGGGGCCGGAAGGCCAGAAGTCGGGGCCAAGTCGGCCCCAAGTCGGCGGGGTGTCGGGTTGCATAAATGCCACTCTTCGCCACTGTTCATGCAGGTTCTATGCGTTCCGGTGTTAGAGGCCGGAAAAACACTTATACGGGGCAAGAAGAAACTCCGCTCCATCGTAACCATGTTCAGAGCAGAAAGGAGGCGCGGCAATGGCGCGCATAACCAAAACCCGTAAACCGCAGGCGCTTCCGGAGACGCTGCTGGAATCGCTGATGCTGGACCATCTGCGCACCCTGGCCGTGCAGAACTACTCCGTGCACACGGTGCGCAATCGCCAGGTCCACATCGGCTTTTTCCTCCAGTGGTGCAAGGAGCGCGGCTTGACCGAGCCGGTCGAGATTACGCGGCCCGTACTGGAGCGGTATCAGCGGCACTTGTTCCACTATCGGAAGAAGAACGGCGAGCCGTTGAGCTTCCGTTCGCAGCACTCTTGCCTGGTCCCGTTGCGCGTCTGGTTCCGATGGATGACGCGGCAGAATCACATCCTGCATAACCCGGCTTCGGAGCTTGAGCTTCCCCGGCTGGGCCGCGCCCTGCCCAAGAACATCTTCTCTGTTCAGGAGGTCGAGCGGATCATGCAGGTCTGCGAGATCGAGGAGCCAATCGGCTTGCGTGACCGCGCCATCTTGGAAGTGCTGTACTCGACCGGCCTGCGCCGCATGGAGATGATCGCGCTCAAGCTGTACGACCTGTCGCTGGACCGTGGCCTGCTGCTCGTTCGCCAGGGCAAGGGCCAGAAGGACCGTTATGTGCCCATCGGAGAGCGGGCGATAGCATGGCTGGAAAAGTACATCCGGGAGGGCCGTCCCTTGCTTGCATCGGAGCCAGATGACATGACCGTCTTCCTCACGGCCCAGGGCGAACCGTTCAGCCGCGATCATCTGAGCTTCGCGGTCAAGGAACGCATCGAGGCGGCGCAGCTGGGCAAGACCGGCTCCTGCCATCTCTTCCGGCACACGATGGCCACGTTGATGCACGAGGGCGGCGCGGACATCCGCTTTATCCAGCAGATGCTCGGTCACGAGGACATCAAGACCACGCAGATTTACACGCAGGTTGCCATCCGAACCCTGCAACAAGTCCATGCCGCTACCCATCCCGGAGCCATGCTCGAAAAGGGCGAGAACCCGGCCACAAAAGCCACAACTCCCGACGCCGAAGCACTCTCCCAGATGCTTGCAGCGGAGGCCGAAGAAGACCGCGAATAACGCGCGCGCAGTTCTTCTTTTAGTAGCTTCTTTAGCTGCTAAAGGAAAAAAGCTGAAATCGAGGTATCATCATGAATATGGCAACGATCCACATCTCGGAAGCTGAAGCCGCCCGCGACTTCGCCGGACTGATGGCGCACGTCCGCCTGGGCGCGGAGATCGTCATCGAGTTCGAAACCCGCGCCGTGGCCATCGTGCGACCCGCCGTTCCCGCTGGCCCCGGTCGCCTGCTCTCCGAAGTCATCGCAGCCGCCGAAACGCGCGGTTCCTCGGCTCTGCTCGATGGCAGCTTCTCCCACGATCTGGAAGAGGTCATCAACAGCCATCCAGAGCCGTTGAATCCTCCGGCATGGGACTGAGCGAGGCGGGGCTGATCGAATGGGCTTGATACTGGACTCCAGTGTAGTTATCGCCGCCGAGCGTCAACGCGAAACCGTGCCGCAACTGCTCCGGCGCATCGTCTCGACCGCAGGCGACCAACGTGTCGCGCTCTCCGCCGTGGGACTCACCGAGCTTGTTCACTCCATCTATCGCGCGTCGAACCCTGTTCAGCGCCAGAACCACGAGCGTTTTATCGGCGATCTTCTGGCCGACATGGAAGTGGTTCCATACGCCAAAGCAACGGCGATGCTGGCCGGGAAGATCGACGGCGAGCAGCGCGCCCAGGGCGTGACCATCCCCTTCGCCGACCTGCTGATCGGAGTCACTGCGCTGGAGTATGGCTACGCCGTGGCGACCGTCAATGTCCGCCACTTCCGCCTGATCCCCGGCCTCCAGATCGTCCAGCTATAAGCCGGAGAATCGCTGTTCAAAGAGCCTTCCTTTTAGCCGCCCTTCCGGGCGGCTTCTCCGTACCTGATCCGCCACTCTTGCCGCCTGCCGATCCGTGCCCGAATCCGGCGCGGAAGCGCCTGCCCAATCCCGACCCTAAAGCCTTACAATCGAGGGCAATGTATCCGGCTCTCAGCGCGCGCATCCCAGACGGCCTCTTGGCCGCAATGCCGCAGCTAAGAGAAAAACCGCATCAGGGGGTTCAGAGTAGAAATACAGCCCTTTATCTGGGCTTCAACGTCTGCAAATCCACGACCGTATTAGGGTTGCGAGCAGCCGAGCATCTGGAGCGCGTCAGATCACGCTATACCGGCAAAGAACGTGACTCCGAATCAGGCAACGACTACTTCGGGGCTAGGTACTATGCGTCTACGATGGGACGGTTCTTGAGCCCGGATTGGTCGGCGAAGGCCGAGCCAGTGCCATACGCAAAGCTCGACAATCCACAGTCACTGAATCTGTACGCGTACGTGCTGAACAATCCGCTGAGCAGGGCCGATTTGGACGGCCATGATTGGGCGAAGGCATGGGAGAAGCTGAAGGCTTCCGTAAGCCAAATGAAGGCGACGGTCACGATTGGTCTTGGAGCAGAGGTGAAGGCGAAATTGGGTAAGGGCTCGGGACTGAATGTTAGGGCCGGGATTGCCATCAAGGATAACGTCAGCTTCTCGAATGGCAAATTGGCCACATCGATTTCTGGAAACGCCGGTGTGAGTGCAGGTAAGCAAGACGGCACGCGAATCGGTCTTGAAGGGTCCGCAGAAAAAGAAGTCGCGTCTGTTAATGTCGGCACCGGCGAAGTGAAATTGGGCGGCCCGGGTACCACGGACAACACGGTTGGTGTGAGCCATGGTGATACGACCGCTGCCAAGTCCGGAGATGGTTTCCAAATAGGGGGCGAAGCGGGCGAAGGCGCGGTCGGCGGAGGTAGTTTCTCAATTACCAAGGAGGGTGTAAGCGACCTCAAGGAAGCTGCTGGCGAAGCGTGGAGCTCGATCAAAGAGGCGTTCGGTGCGGGATCAACGCCCACGACGCCGACGCCCACAGTGCCTCAACCTCAGCCATGAGCTTGACTTTCAGTCGCATCAACCAAGCAGTGTTTGCCGGAGGTTCTAAGAAATGTTTCTTCCGAGGTCTTTTATCTGGAAGTGGCTGGGTAATGAGTGGTTTGTCACAGAGAAGGCGTCGGCACTCTTTGCGGTTTCTTCTTTTTTAACCTTAGTGCTGACAGTGGTTCTATACATCGGTGTTCCATCTGTCGAAACCTTATCAACTGCTTCGACCGTATTGTTTGGCGTTGTGGGTTTCGTTTGCCCTCTCGCGATGATTTTCCTGTGGCTCGGAATGTTGCGCTTCTGGACGCGGGGGGAACCCTCAAACCGGACTGCCAGGCGAATCTGGTTCATTGTTTTGATCCTTGGACTGTGTTACGGAGCAGTCCTGTACTATGCCTTTGTTTACATGCCAACAGTGAGGAGGAAGAGTAGGGTGCATCTGGAGGGCGCGGCATCATGAAAACCTTCGGACGCGTTCTGCTATCAGGATGGCTCTTGCTCTTTTTAGCGGTGATTTTGGTATTTGCTTTTCCGAAGATCGCATCGCACATCCTCCATTCGTTTGCACCCTATCTTCAGTTGGTCCCCATACTGTTGATGCTTGGAACTGTGGCATACGGGCTATTTCGACTATATCGTCTTGGCATGAAAAGGCCCGCCGGCTCTAAATGAGATAACTCGGTAGGCCGTCTCAAGGCGGCCTCGGGCGCGTTTACATCCGTAAACAGCAGTGACTCGCCGAGAGCGAGAAGCACGCTGCTAAAGCAGCGGATGGGGTAGGACACACCCCCCTCATGAACGCGGTTCTCGGACCTACGCATGCGGGTTATCGCTCATGGGATGAGCGGATCGTCACCAACCGTGAATCGTTTCCGTGTACTGTTCGAGGCTAATCGCGCCCATGATGTAGCGGTCAGCCAGGGCAAGAAGCCGGGGCGTCGGTTCCAGTCCTTCGTTCTGGTTCAGGCGGATAGCGCGCTGAATCAGAGCGCGCCGCCCGTCTTCTGAGAGCGGTTCCGGTGCGGGATCATCGCCTATGGGTCGTATCTGCCGCATGACGCTCCTTTGCTCATCCATGCCAAAATATCACCACCGGCCACGCTCTGTACGGTGCGGCGCAGACTGAGAGAACATCGCAAAAGACCACCCAATGCGCAAGCACAGGTAGGAACAACAGAGCGCGGCAACTCGCCTGCAAGCATGACAATTCGGCGAAAGGGCCGTCGCTATGCGCGGATGCAGGTGCGGCGAACTCTCTCTATCCGCTGTTTTCTGTGCAAGCTCACGGCGCGACTTTTATCCCGCAACGCTCCTTTTGTACGGCACCGATCCTGCTTCCCGACCGTCTTCCGCTGTCTCCTGGAGAAGGTCAGAGTTGGAACCATGTTGCGCATCGGTCGTTCCACTTACCGGTTCCAGGGGTGAACCATGATGCGCATCGTTCGTTCACCCCGTCGGTTCAACCCTTACAAGCACTTGCAGCTTTATCGTCAGCGACTTGAAGGAGCGCAGATGGTCGATTTTAGTTCGACGAAAAACCGGAACGACCCCCGCAAATGCTGTGCATTTGCGCCACGTTCCGTGGTTCCAGGGGTCGTTCCCGCCAGCTCCTGCTCGGAGCGAGTTCCGGTTTTTCGCCTGGCGAGCGAACGCAGCGTTGCAACGCGAACGCACGCAAACTTGCGTGCGAATCTGCGAATCGTCCCGGTCATGACCGCAGTTTCCACACATGAGAAGCATGACTGCTTCTCTGTTCTCCAGAGAACCGGAACTTCAGCTCGCCTCTGCGTGGGAGTGTGCGGTGCTGCCAGCGAGTGAGTTGATAAGCCGGATGACGGCCCGCTGATCCTTGGTCGGCAGCGAAGCCATGCGCTGAAATCTCTTCCATAGCCGCTGTTCCTGGGGGCGTTCTCGTCCTGCGGGCGTGGCGGGCTGTATGCCGAGTAGCTCGTCGGTCGAGACCTCAAGGACCTGGGCGAGCGTGATGAGCGCCGGGGCAGGAGGGAATTCCGCTTCGATCTCGTAGTAGGAGATGGCGCGTTGGGTCATGCCCGTAGCCTTGGCGAGCTGGACCTGGGTAAGGCCGCGCGCTTGTCTGAGAGTGACGAGGCGTTGGCCGAAGGCGTTCTGCGAAGGCTTCTTGGCTGGCATGACAGGGCTAATTGTAAGGTGCGTTTTTTAGGCTCTCCCTGATCCCGCTGCAAGTATACACGCAACACGTGTATACTTGCGCACGGTATAGAAACTACAAAAATCCTGAAGAAACCGCTTGACAGGTTTTTTGCGGTGGAGGGTTGAATGGCGCGCATCCCGGAGCACGAGGTCGAGCGGCTAAAGAAAGAAATCTCGGTGCAGCGGCTGGCCGAAGCGCGGGGGATCAAGCTGCACCGGCACGGGGCGGACCTCGTGGGTCTGTGCCCGTTCCACGACGACCGCAACCCTTCGCTGGTCATTACTCCGGGGAAAAATCTCTGGCACTGCCTGGGCGCGTGCAATACGGGCGGCACGGCCATCGACTGGGTGATGAAGGTCGAGGGCGTGAGCTTCCGTCATGCGGTCGAGTTGCTGAAAGCGGACCATCTTCCTTTAGCCGCCGAACCGATCCAGCCGATCAAGACCAGCACGGTGCCGAAGCTTCCGCCGCCGGTGTCGGCGGAGGCCGGGGACCGGGAACTGTTGCTGGAGGTTGTGGACTACTACAACCGGGCGCTGAAGCAGTCGCCGGAGGCGCTGAAGTATCTGGAGTCGCGGGGTCTGCACTCTTCAGAGATGATCGACCGCTTCCGTCTTGGCTTCGCCAACCGGACGCTGGGGTATGGACTGCCCCGAGCGAACCGCGCCGCCGGCGCGGCGGTGCGGGGGCGGCTGCAGGAGCTGGGCATCTACCGGGAAAGTGGCCACGAGCACTTCAACGGTTCGCTGGTTATCCCGGTGATGAATCCCGCCGGTGACGTGCTGGAGATGTACGGGCGGAAGATCACGCCGAACCTGCGCGAGGGAACGCCCTTGCACCTGTATCTTCCCGGCGAGCACAAGGGGGTGTGGAACGAGGAAGCGCTGGCCGCGTCGAAAGAAATCGTTCTGTGCGAGGCGCTGATCGACGCGCTTACGTTCTGGGCGGCAGACATACGCCAAGTGACGGCCAGTTACGGGGTGAACGGCTTTACTGCCGATCATCGCGCGGCCTTCGAGAAGCACGGCACGGAGCGGGTTTACATCGCCTACGACAATGACGAAGCGGGCAACAAAGCCGCCGCGAAGCTGGCCGAGGAGCTGATCGGCTTGGGCATCGAATGCTTCCGCGTGGAATTCCCCAAGGGCCTGGATGCGAACGAATATGCGCGGAAGGTGACGCCCGCGGCCAAGAGCCTGGGCGTGTTGTTGAACCGCGCGGCCTGGCTGGGAAAGGGGCAGCGTGTGACACCGGAGCCAAGCATCGAGCCGCTGCCAGCAGAAGCCAAAGCAGCGGCTAAAGAAAAAAAGATAGAGGAAGCAGTCCCGGCGCCCATCGTAGAAGCGGCAACCGAAGAGGTTTTTTCTTTAGCCGCTGTTCCTGTGCCCGCCGTGCCCGTGCCGCCCACGGTTGAGAACAGGATCGACGTTGCGGTCGAGATGCGCGGCGAGGATGCGGTGTTGAAGTTCGGCGACCGGGAATACCGGGCGCGGGGCCTGAAGAAGAACACGAGCGAAGATGCGCTGCGGGTGAATCTCCGCATCCTGGGCGTGAACGCTCACGGCGACATGGCCCTGCATGTGGACACGCTGGACCTGCATCTGGCGCGGCAGCGGGCGGCGTTCGCCAAGCTGGCGGCGGAAGAGCTGGGGCTGAAGGAAGAGACGATCCGCCACGACCTGGGCAAGGTGCTGGTCAAGCTGGAAGAGCTGCGCGACCGCGAGATCGAAGCGGCGTTGAAGAAGCCCGCCGAAGCGGTTCAGATGAGCGAGGACGAGCGCACGGCGGCGCTCGACCTGCTGCGCGATCCGCGCCTGATGGAGCGGGTTCTTGAGGACTTCGCGCGGTGCGGCGTGACGGGCGAAGAGATCAACAAACAGGTTGGATATCTGGCGTCGGTGTCGCGGTTGCTCGAAGCGCCACTGGCGGTGATCGTGCAGTCGTCATCGGCTGCGGGCAAGAGTTCGCTGATGGAAGCGGTGCTGGCCTTCATGCCCGAAGAGCAGCGGGTGCAGTACTCGGCGATGACCGGCCAGTCGTTGTTTTACATGGGCGAAGCGGACCTGAAGCATAAAATCCTGGCCATCGTGGAGGAGGAGGGCGCGCAGCGCGCCTCCTACGCGTTGAAGCTGTTGCAGTCGGAAGGCGTGCTGAGCATCGCATCGACGGGCAAGGACCCGGTGAGCGGCAGACTTATCACGCATCAGTACCGGGTCGAAGGTCCGGTGATGATCTTCCTGACCACGACGGCGATCGACATCGACGAGGAGCTGCTGAACCGCTGCCTGATCCTGAGCGTGGACGAGGACCGGGAGCAGACGCGGGCCATCCACCGGCTGCAACGCGAATCGCAGACGCTTGCAGGCTTGCTCAAACGGCGGGGGCGCGTTGCGATCCTGGCGCTGCATCGCAACGCACAGCGGCTGTTGCGTCCCGTCTCCGTCGTCAATCCCCACGCGATGGAGCTGAGCTTCCCGGACAGCATGACGCGGACCAGGCGCGATCACATGAAGTTCCTGACGCTGATCCGGACCTCGGCCCTTCTCCATCAATATCAGCGTGAAACCAAGACGGTGACCTATCAGGGCCAGCCGGTCGAGTACATCGAGGCCACGGAAGCGGACGTGGAGCTGGCTAAGAAGCTGATCCATGAAGTGATGGGCCGTTCGCTCGACGACCTTCCTTCGCAAACGCGCAGGCTGTTGCTGTTGATCGACGGAATGGTCACGGCGGAGTGCGAGCGGCAGAAGATCGAGCGCGCGGAGCATCGCTTCTCGCGGCGCGACGTGCGGGAGTTCAGCGGGTGGAGCGACTCGCAACTGAAGCGGCATCTGGGGCGGCTTGAAGAGCTTGAATATCTGATCGTGCATCGCGGCGGACGTGGCCAGAGCTTCGTCTACGAGCTGTTCTTCGAGCGCCAGACGGACGCCGCCCGGCCCACTCTTCCGGGGTTGGAATGTGGGTACGACGAAAAGAAGTCCGGGTTCGAGGAGCAGAAGTCCGGGCCAAGTCTGGGCCATGTCCGGGGGATGTCCGGGGATGGTTCAGGCAGGAAATCTCCAGTATCCATAGGGGTTCAACGAGCTTTTTACGAGGGAAGTCCAAAAAGCACTATTAAGGAAGAAATGGAAGAGGATGCCGTCGTAGCCGGGCTGCATCGTAATAACGGCAGCATGAAGGGCGGCAAATAGTGGCCCGCGTGGAGAGGCGCAAAGCGCCCGCCGCCGTCCAGACGCCGCTCGAAGCCCTGATGCGCGCGCACCTGAAATATCTGGAAGTGCGCAACTACTCCGAGTTCACGGTGCGGGGCCGCGCCGGTCACATCCAGTTTTTCCTTGACTGGCTGAAAGAGCGCAGCATCACCGAGCCTGTCGAAGTCACGCGGCCTGTGCTCGAACGCTATCAGCGGCATCTGTTCCACTACCGCAAGGCCAACGGCGACCCGTTGAGCTTCCGTTCGCAGCACGCGCGGCTTGTTCCCTTGCGTGTATGGTTCCGATGGATGACGCGCGAGAATCACATCCTGCACAACCCGGCTTCGGAGATCGAGCTGCCGCGACTCGGCCGCGCCCTGCCCAAGAACATCTTCTCGGCCGCCGAGGTTGAACGCATCATGATGCAGCCGGACATCGAGGAACCCATCGGCCTGCGCGACCGGGCGCTGCTGGAGGTTCTTTACTCAACCGGAATGCGCCGCCTGGAACTGGTCCGGTTGAAGCTCTACGAGCTGTCGCTCGACCGTGGCCTGATCCTCATCAACCAGGGCAAGGGCAAGAAGGACCGCTATGTGCCTATCGGCGAGCGCGCCGTCCGGTGGCTGGAGAAGTACATCCGCGAAGGCCGTCCCGAGCTGGCCGTCGAGCCGGACGACATGACCGTTTTCCTGACGGCTCAGGGTGAGCCGTTCAGCCGCGATCATCTCAGCTTCGTCGTCAAAGAGCGCATCGACGCGGCCAAGCTGGGCAAGACCGGCTCCTGCCACTTGTTCCGCCACACCATGGCCACACTGATGCACGAGAACGGGGCCGACATCCGCTATATCCAGCAGATGCTCGGTCACGAGGATCTGAAGACCACGCAGATTTATACCCAGGTGGCCATCCGAACGTTGCAACAGGTCCACGCCGCCACGCATCCGGCGGAGCTGCACGACGCGCCTCCGGCACTCCAGGCCGAAGACGAAGAACCGGAATAAGTTTTTCCTTTAGCCGCTGTTTTTTAGAAGAAGCGGCTAAGAGAAAAAGCCAGGGCATCGCGCTCCAAATGCGAGCGCGGATCGAAGAGCGGACCCACCGCAC
>Ga0255356_1002299_pt1 | contig 11102 bp, 8 predicted proteins | sample HBST100metaG_FD_189944 | JGI IMG/M metagenome (GOLD analysis project Ga0255356, IMG submission 189944) | Peat soil microbial communities from Stordalen Mire, Sweden - H.B.S.T100 | ecosystem: Environmental > Terrestrial > Soil > Wetlands > Peat | place: Sweden: Norrbotten County, Stordalen Mire... | reverse complement strand
GTCCCCGATTTCGAGGTGGCCGAGGTCGCTCTCAACCGCGTTGTTGCGGCCGTTTTGCAGCAGGACGACAGTGGAATCGCCAATCGGGACGGCGCAGTCTGTGCCCTGAATGCGCAAGGTAACGGTTTCCGGCGACGTGTCCGTGTAAATTCCAGTCAGAGATCCGGTCACGGTCTGCGACGGCGGTCCGGGAGGAGGCGGAAGCTGCGACGTGGCCGCCCCGGCGGTCTGAATCATCACCGTCAGCGTGGGGCGATTCCATGTCACCATGGCACCAAATGCCTGTGCGACGAATCTTAGCGGCACAAGCGTCGTCCCGTTTACAACGACGGCCGGTTGCGGCAAAACTTCTGCCTGGCCGTTCACCACCGCAGTGGTGCTTCCGAGCGCAAGAAGAACATTCGTTGTTGGGCTGGACGCATGTACGGTCTGCGTCGCGCTATCGTAGCTGAGCACAGCACCGAGTCTTTCAAAGACGCCTCGCATGGGGACCATAACAGAGTTGTTTAGAAGCTCCGGCGGTGCGCCGGCAAACTCTATCGGTGTCCCGTTGATCTCAACGGTAATTCCCTGAGCCGCCGCCGACCCGCCAGCCAACACGCCTATCATTGCGATGGCCAGCATTGCTCTCGAAAACATTGACAATTAACTACCTCTCAATTGCACGTGTTCATCATGATACTTAGTTTGGAACGCAGTGGGCAAGTGCCGCAACCGGCAAACTGGCATAAAACTTGGACGGCAACCGCCCATCGTGGCCGAACGGATGCACAAGCGCGCCCGTGCCGATGCCGATAAATATCATCGATGTTGCGAGTGCCAGGGAGCAATGATGCGGTTCGATACGCGCAGCACAGGGCCCAGACTTGCTGATTTTGACAAATCTGAGCCCATGTTGTTTCGTCTATATCGACAATGCGCGTTCTATGGCGCGTCCAGCTCGTAGGCAAGGCCCGTCTTCGGGTTGACTCGAATGGTGAAGTTTGCGCCCGAAGGTATTTGGGAGACAGGAACTTCCGTGTGGTGGATCAGGACATGGACATTAGGATCCAAGCGCACGATTTTTCCCTGGCGCGTGCGTATTGCCTGGTGCCCTTGCGGATCGCGAACCACGCCGGTGACATAAGCGCTCGAACCATGAAACGAGCTCTTCACCACTAGTGCCGTATGATCGACCGCAGTGACGTCCACCTGATCGCCAAGCCTCAAATTGGACGGCGCCGTTGTAACATACTGCTGCCCGTTCACCTGGGAAAGCACAGTGGTCTGCCCATTGACGTCAAGTCGATGGACGCCGTCGGCGCTGTCGACCGATATCGCCAGGCCAGCCGCCGTTTGGTCAATCTCGGAGATATACCCCTGGAGCTCTAGCTGCGGCGCGTGATGACGATGCAGGGGCATCGGAGGCGGAGGTCCCGATTCCGGCTGGCCGGACGTCGAAATTTGCACCGTCTTCGTTGCCTCGACCCATTGCACCTGTGCGCCGAGTGCTTCGGCCACAAAGCGCAACGGCACAAGCGTCGCCCCTTGCTCGACGAGCGCAGGCTGAGCCAGCACTTGCGGATTGCCGTCCACATAGGCGGTTGTCTGTCCCAATGGCAGCACTACCTTGGTGGCGCCCTGGGTCGCGGTGATCGTGCGCGTCGCCTGATCGTAATCCACATGGGCGCCCATACTCTGGAACACGCCCCGCAACGGCACCAGCACACTGCCGTTCATCTCAACGGGTGCGATTGAGCGGAAGGCCACTGGCGAGCCGTTCACCAGCACAGTAATGCCTTGGGCCCAAGCAGGGGCACAAATCGTCATCGCCAAGACCGACAGCGCTATTACCTTGTTTAATCTCATTCTTCGTATTCCTCATGCGACGTCTCGTGATCAGATTGGCGTTTCGCCATCTGTGCTCACAACGTACAAGTAGTTATAACCACCATCTGTTCCAAAGTAAACCAAATGCGCTTTGACGGCTCGCCCTCAAGTTTGCACCCGTCGCCGCCAATAATCTACAAAGTCAACGCTTCTCCAATCTGTAGGAAAAGCGATTTTAGCGAGTCACGGGTACCTGGTACTTCTCACAGCGTCCGTGAAGCGCCAATTACGGCAAGAGGGGGCGAATCCATATATGCTCGGTATTTCGCAAGTTTTCGGGCGAGAAGCCGTTGTCGGCATCGACATCGGAAGCCGCCTAATAAAGGTAACACAGGCTGAACTAGCCGCTGGCGGTCGCTGGAAAATCAACCAGGCAGCAACGACGCCCACGCCACCCGATGCCGTTCAAGGCGGCGCTATCGTCGAGAAGGAAGCGGTTGCCGGCGCCATACGAGAGCTGATGGTGTCTGCCGGACTGACCAACGTCACCAGTGCCGTCTCTGCGGTCGCAGGTGGAAGCATCAGCGTCCGCCACGTCAAAATTCCGCGGATGAACGACGCCAACCTGCGCAAATCCATACGTTATGAGGCGAGCAAGTATATCTCGACGTCAATCGACGACTGCACTGTCGAGTTCGAAATCGTTGAAAACGTGGGGAGCGTCGATGAGATGTACGTCCTGCTCGTCTCCGTGCCAAACGAGATAATCAATTCGCGGACGGAGACGTTGGAGCTTGCCGGACTAGATCCCATCGCCATGGACTTGGAGGCATTCGCGCTTCATCGCGCCCTGCTGGAAGCACCGGACGTGGATCCGGCGCAGGGCCAGACCATTGCGATACTGGATGCTGGCGCATCGTCAACGGAAGTTAGCATCATCACGCATGGCCAAATTGCGCTCACACGCAACATTCCCATTGCGGGAGACCACTTTACCACTGCGCTGAAGTCCGTGCGCATGATGGAATGGGAAGACGCAGAGCAACTGAAGAAGACTGTCGACATGCGCGCCCTGTTGCGCCAGGACAAAGATCCAGAAGCGCTGGCGCTGGCAAAGGCCGTGCAGCCGGTTATCGACGAGTTGCTTCGCGAGGTTCGACGGTCGGTCAACTACTATCAGACCCAGATGAGCGAGGGAACGTTGAACCTGCCGATTCCGAACGCAAACAGAAATGCGGATACAAGCGAGGATGGCGAAAACCCGTTCAAAGTGACTCGCGTCATCGTCTCGGGCGGAAGCTCGCTGCTTGCCGGAATAGACGAGTACATGACCATCCGCATGGGCATCCCAACGCAAATTTGGAACGTGTTCGATACGCCAACAATCGACTCGAGCTGCTTGGCTGAGGAATGGGCAGAACAAAACCATCCCGTTCTCAGCGTCAGCATCGGCCTCGGGATCAAAGAGCTGTTCACCGCGCAACGCAATCGCTCACGACGACAAACCGCACAGGCCGCTTAAGAGACAAGGATACACTGAAATGCCCTCAATTAACCTTATTGCATCGCGCAGGGCGGATAGGCAGAAAGCAGAAGGCGCAACGCGCACGATGATCTATTTCACGGCGACGGAAATAGGCGTCATGCTGATAATTCTTTCGTGCCTTTGCCTGCGACTTGTGCAGACAAACCAAAACGTCGACCAGTTGAACGACAGGATCGAAAAGCTCAAGCCCAGCGTCGCCGCAATCCAGACTCTCCAAGACCAGACACTGGCCATGCAGCCAAAGCTCGACGCCTTGAACACAGCGCGCGGCAACACGTTGTACTGGTACTCGGCCCTTCAGGATCTGACGGCAAGCCTTCCTCAAGGAACATGGCTCACGAGCGTCGGCACCCTGGGCGATCCGAACAACGTCGCATCCGGTGCCACAGGCCAAGCGGCCACGACGACAGCGGCCCTCAACGTGGCTGGAATGGCGCCAACACCCGACCAGGTAGGTCAGACGATGTTGCAGATAAACCAGCATCCGACCCTTGATTCGGCCACTCTTAATTTCGTGCAGCAGGCGGGAGACGCCGCTCACCCACAAGTGACTTTCCAGATGGTGGTCCAGCTCAAGCCAAAATTGGCCGGATCGTACGCTGACGAGACGGGCGTGGGAGGTACAAATGTTACAAAGTCCTAGCACCTATTCATCGATCAAACGGATGAAGCAGCTCACGTATGCTCTCCTCACGGTCGCCATCCTCGTCCTCGTTGCGGGCGGCGCCGGTGCGTACCTCGTCAACGCCCAATGCGTCAGTGCCCAAGCGGTGGTCGATCAGAAGGAGCGGATCGTCGACGACAACCAGGAAATCGCAGCCCGATACCAGGACACGCTCAACAACTACAATTCGACATCGACCAAGCTTAGTTTTCTCGAAGGCGCAGTAAGCCAGAACACGTATGTGCCGACGCTTGTGCAGCAGATACAGCACCTTGCGACGAGCACAAAGCTAACTGTGGCCACAATTCGACCGGGCTCGATCGTGGCGCCGCCAGCGGCCCCTGCACCGGTACCAGGCAGCACACCTGCCGCCGCCCCAGCACCGCCGGTGCCATATTCGACCATGACGATAACCTTGGACGTCGCGGGCACGTATCCGCAGATCATGTCGTTCGTCTATAGCCTGCCGAAGTTTCCAAAGATCGTCTCGGTGCAGAGCATTACACTTCACCCGGGAGCACCTGGCAACGGTGAGCCGTCATTGACTGCCGAAATAAGCCTTAGCGCGTATGTGTTTGATCAAGACGCCACAACTGACACAACGAAGTCGGCGTCGTCCGCAGAAACTGAGCTCGGATCTACTACGGCGGGAGGCCCGGGCATTGCCGCGCTCGCAAACCATCGAGGCTATCTTGGATCTGCTGGCAGGACAGTGGCCATGTCGCGCACAGAGAGCTCCGTTGCAGACAGTCATCTTAAGGACGCAGGGTTGTCTTCGGAACGAACCGCGCCTTCGACGATGCCACTTGCAGGATCGCGCTAAGAGAGGTTAAGGGATATGGGACAGATAGTTTACGACAAAAAGCAACTGCCACAGGTTATATTGCTCGGTGCGCTTTCAATCGGCATGTTCGGCTTCTTCAGTTGGCGCATGTTCGCCCCGACCCCGATTCAAGCGTCCCAAAACCCGGTAGCCCCGAAGCCAGGCACGCCCGACCCCGCGTCGGTGGTGGCGAAGCTGTATGTCAGCCAAGCCCCACAGCCAGGGATGCGCGATCCGTTCATTCCGGACACCACAATCGGGGCAGCGCCGCCGCCGCCGCCAAAAACGCCCACGATGCACGGCAGGCTTGCGAGCTTTACAGCGCCCGCCCTTCACAACGTGCCGTCGTTGGGGCAAATCATGCCGATGCCGTCGATGACTCAGAGCCCGGCGCAGGCCGCTTTGCCGCCCGTTGCCACCACGCCACAGTGGGTTGTCACTGGGGTGGTCGAAAATCCAGACAACCCAACTGCGAAGATTGCCATCCTTCGTCAGGGCTCCGAGCGCCGATTTGTGCGGCTTGGAGAGTCTGTGGACGGCGAGTTTCGATTGGTGGAAGCCGACCATAGCGGAGTCACTCTCCGGCGCAACAAAGAATCGTTCCGCCTTCCCTTGGGCGGCGCTGCGCGAGCAAGGACCAACGCAAGCGCGCCGTCGACCATGAGCCCGCTAGGAACGGCCATGCCTGTTTCAAATCCAGCGCAGAAGCTCGTGCCTCCGACCCAGCCAGCGTCCTCGGCCGTTGTGCCTCAAACCATGCCGGGACGGGCAGTGGAGCGAACCAGCAACGATATTGGGGACCCAGGTGACGGCTCTATCCATCATGATGTTGTGCCGGTATCCACGGCAGACTTCGCAATAGCGCCAGAAACGAAGACAGCCGGCTCCGTTCAGGAGTACACCGGCGACAATTCGACGCCCAAAGCAGCTTCGGACGTTCAGACCACGGCTGCGGGCGGCTCGGTGCCAAGCAACGACACGCCCATGATTAGCGACGCGAACGACTCGCTTGCACACGCCGAAGAAGCAGGCAAGACGAGCGGTAGCGACGACGCCAATCAATTCACTGATCTCGGATCGAAATCCGACTGTTCGGGTGCAGGCTCGGCCGACGCTCCCATATCCTCTGTTTCAGGAGACTAAAATGGCGCAACCTATCTTCGGCACGCTATCCGGGCGCTGGTCAACAGTGCGGAACACTGCCGTAATCACAATATTCATTGCAGGCATCGCGATCACGTCAGCCCTTCCCGCACGGTCTGCGAGTCCCATTCCGCCCACGACGTATAACGTTGGCAACGGGATAAGCGTGAATGTGGGGCAGAAGTACGTGTCGCTCGATTTCGTGCAGGCAGACATCAACGACGTCCTCAAGGCGCTCGCGGTGCAGACCGGCGCGAACATAGTGACCGGTAACGATGCCAAAGGCACGGTCACGGTGTCGCTGACGCATACGACCCTTGACAACGCCCTTGCCATGGTCACCCGGCTTTCCGGCCTGGAGTACGCGCTGATCAACGGCACATACGTCGTAGGCTCCGCCGAGAACATCGCCCAGCTTACCGGCAGCACGCCGCCGCCCGCCAACACGACCACCCAGCTCGTGACATTTAACAACGCGGGCACCGATGACATTATTGGAGTGCTCGCACATCAGTATCCAAACCTTAAGGCCACGCCAGGTACGAGCAATGGGCTCACCCACGTGATCTATTTAACCGGAGATTCTGCGGAAATCGAGAACGCCAAGGCCCTCATTGCGGAAATTGACAACCGACTGATTTCGGTGCCGCTGGGGCAGCAGGTGATAGTGGCGTACCGTGTCAAATATGCCGCTGTGGCCGATCTCGTGCGCATCGTCAAGGAAACGACTCCATCATTGTACGTTACGCTTGGGCCGTCGCAGGGATTTTCTCCTAGTATCTCGTCAACGTCGTCAACAAGCGGCGGTGGAGGATCTTCCACGTCCAGCAGCTCGCCGTCTCCATCTGGCGGCTCATCACCGTCGTCGTCCTCCGGAAGCACGGCGGGAGTTCCCGGCCCCGACATGATCCTGCTACGTGGGTCTCAGGCCGATATCGACGGCGCGAGCGCCATTCTTGCCAAAACCGACGTCCGACCGGCGATGATCAACTATGAGACAAAGGTCTCGGAAGTTGACCTGACGAACGAGAAAAAACTTGGCTTGAACTGGGACTTCAGCGGCGCCACCACCCGTTTTGGTGAAAACCCTGACAACATCGCCGTTCCACCGGCGACTCTTAGCAAGAGCGGCACGCCGCTCGGGCTCGGCGCCATTGAGCGAACGCCGATTTCCGACCTGGCCGACGTCTCTCTGGACCTCTCGAACGCGATAGACAATTCGAAGCTGCTTGCCGACCCGAACATCTCGGCGATCGACGGCTATCAGGCGAGCGTGTTCATTGGCGACACCATCACGTATGAGAACGGCGCCACCGTAAGCACGACCGGCACGAGCTTCAGCACGGCTACCATCAATGTGGGAGTCAATCTCAGCATCGTCGGCAAGTCGGACGGCGATGGATACATCACGGTAACGATCAACCCGCAGGTAAACACCGTCACTGGCTTCACGATCGGCACGGAAGGCGTTCAATTGCCGCAGCTTGCAAGCCGCTCGGCCACCACGACCCTTCGTGTGAAAGACGGTCAGACAATCGCCATTGGCGGATTGATCCAGGATCAGGACATTGTCAATGTCAACAAGGTGCCGATACTTGGCGATCTGCCGTTGTTCGGGCAGTTGTTCCGGGACACGGAGCACAACAAAGACAAGACCGAAGTCATCTTCTTCATCAAGACTTCTCTCGCCAAGGATACCGACCTTTAACAAACTGCGTTTGGGTTCCGCGCAAACGAGCTGCCTGCGGAACCCAGAGGCTGGAAACACGCGATTCCTATGCAACAAACTCTATTAGGGGACATTTTCATACAGGGGGGACTGATTACACCCGATCAGCTTCAGGCCGTGCTTGAGAAGCAGAAGCAGCTCAAGACACAAGAGCAAATCGGCGATCTGCTGGTCTCGATGGGGCTCATTTCGGAGCGTGACCGTGTGCGATGCCTCGGTGAGTACTGGGGCGTCTCCTATATCGACCTGACGGATTTCAAGGCCGATCCCGACGCTGTGCGGGTTGTCTCACAGGAGCTTGCGCGGCGCTTCAAGGTCATCCCAATTGAAAAAAAGAACGGTCGATTATGCCTGGCGATGAAGAATCCGCTGGACATCTTCGCAATCGACGAGATTCGGCTGATCACAGGCATGGAAGTCGAGCCAGTGATTGCTACCGAGGAAGACATCCTTCTCACGATTCAGAATGCGTATCGCAGCGAGTCAAACGTTACCGACACGGTGTCTGAGGTGATGAAGGGGCTCGAGGAATCGCAGATCACGATCACGGACGAGGATGGGGACGAGGGTGTGTCAATCGAGGAGCTGCGAAGCATCTCAAGCGAGGCGCCGGTCGTTCGCCTGGCAAACATGATCATCTCACGCGCCGTCCAGGAAAAGGCAAGTGACATCCATGTCGAACCGTCGAAGGACACGCTCAAGATCCGGTTTCGTGTGGACGGCATCCTCAGCGACGCGATGGTGCTTCCCAAGCGCGCTCAGGCACCGTTGCTGTCGCGCCTTAAGATCATGGCCGATATGGACATTGCGGAAAAGCGCGCTCCTCAGGACGGACGAATTTCGGCAACGATCGACGGCAAGCCGTTTGACTTTCGCGTTTCGACTTTGCCCGCCATCTTCGGCGAAAAGATGGTCATGCGAATTCTCGACAAATCGAGCATCCACGTCGGCCTCAACAAGCTTGGGTTCTTGCCCTACACGTTCGACATGTTTGAAAGCATGATCATGCGAACCTATGGCATCATTCTGGTCACTGGCCCCACAGGATCAGGCAAGTCCACCACCCTGTACTCGGCGCTCGCCAAACTCAACAGCGGCGAAAAGAACATCCTCACGGTTGAGGACCCGGTGGAGTACGAGCTGGCAGGCATAACTCAGGCGCAGGTGAACAACCGGGCCAACATGACGTTCGCAAATGCCCTGCGATCCATGTTGCGACAAGACCCGAACATCATCATGGTCGGCGAGATCCGCGACAGTGAGACAGCGCTGATCGCAATAGAGGCTGCGCTCACCGGTCACTTGGTGCTCTCGACCCTGCACACAAACGATGCGCCAGGTGCGGTCGCCCGACTGCTCGACATGGGTGTGGAATCGTTCCTTATCGCGTCCTCAGTGGTGGGAGTGCTTGCGCAGAGGCTGCTGAGGACGATTTGCCCGAAGTGCAAGGAATCGTACAGCCCGCCGCGCGACGCCATTAAGCGGCTCGGCATGCGGCTCGACCTGCTGGACAAGCCCGATGTCACGTTTTATCGGGGGCGCGGTTGCGAACATTGCAAAGGCTCCGGATACAAGGGCCGAATTGGCGTTTACGAGCTCATGCCAATTACCGACAAGGTTCGCGAGCTCATTTTAGCCCGTGCATCGTCATACGCAATCCGCGAGGCCGCTGTTGAAGCGGGCATGCGCACGCTGAAAGACGACGCAATGGAAAAAATTCTACTCGGAATAACGTCACTTGAAGAATCCCTTCGGGTGATCTACGCCGGCTAGACAGATACGCAATGGCTCGCAAATCGCCTCCCGCGAGCCGTTGCGTAAATTGAAGGAAAGAACCAGAATTCATGTCAACCTATAAGAATCGTGAGGACGATCTTTTGGCGCCCATCGGTGGCAGTGAAAGCGCCGCAGACGACGATGGATCGGACTTTCTCAGCGAGGCGATCGCCGCCGCCGAGCGAGCGGCGCAAGAGCTTCAGGAGGCACGGGACAAGGAAGACCAGTCGGACACCAAGCTGAACAGCTTCTCCGAGATCGAAGAAGGCGTGCCTGCCGGGGTGAACGCTGCATCGCGACGCATCCTGCTTGGGCAGAGCGGCGATTCGCGTTCGAACAAATTCGCAGGCTATATGCCCGCAGCGGCCATGGACGACGAAGAAGATGTCGATTTCACACCGACTATCAGGCAGCTCCCGCCAGACATCCCCGCGAATGTCCATAGCATGCTCTCCGGCGACGTTCAAAGTTTGGACGCCACACATATCGACGATCTCCTGCGGCTCACGGGACAGGTAGGCGGATCGGACCTTCACCTAAGCGTCGGCCTTCCGCCCATGGTGCGCAAGGATGGCAAGATCATTCCGCTTCCGTACGAGGAAGCCGGCCCGCGGGACATACAGCGTCTTGTCTATGATATCCTTACAAGCGAGCAGATCCAGAAGTTCGAGCGGACCAAGGAGCTGGACTTCTCCTACGGCGTGCAAGGATTGGGCAGGTACAGATTTAACGTCTACAGGCAACGCGGCTCTGTCGGTGCCGCAATGCGGGTTATTCCGCACAAAGTGCCGTCGATCACCGAGCTGCGCCTGCCGCCCATTATCCGCGAGCTCGTGAAGAAACAATCCGGGCTGATTCTCGTGACCGGCCCCACAGGCTCCGGCAAATCGACCACAATCGCGTCGATGATCGATTTGATCAATACGGAACGCAAATGCCATATCATGACGATCGAGGACCCCATCGAGTACCTGCACAGCCACAAAGGAAGCATGGTCAACCAACGAGAACTTGGGCTCGACACCGATTCCTTTGCGAACGCGCTGCGGGCGGTTCTGAGAGAGGATCCCGATGTCGTCTTGGTGGGTGAGATGCGGGATCTTGAAACGATCGCCGCGGCCATGACACTGGCCGAAACCGGACACCTTGTGTTTGCGACGCTTCACACGCGATGCGCATCGGCCACAATCGACAGAATCGTCGACGTGTTCCCATCCCATCAGCAGGATCAGATAAGGGTTCAAATGTCCACAAGCCTTCAGGCCGTTGTGTCGCAGCAGCTTATGCCGCGCCAGAGCGGCGGTCGAGCAATTGCGGTCGAGGTGATGATAGCAACCAGCGCGGTTCGCAACCTCATACGGGAAGGCAAAGCCTTCCAACTCAACAGCGTCATCGAAACCGGGATGCAGTTTGGCATGCAGTCTATGGATCGCGTTCTCGCAAACCTACATCTCGAAGGCGTCGTCTCGTTCGACGAGGCCGCCAACCGCGCAATCGACAAAGAGAACTTTGTGAGGCTGCTCAAGGGGATCTAGGCGACCAGGGCGCCACAAACCGTGGGCTCGCAATCCGTCGCGTCTCCCTGCGACAACCGTTGGCGCAACGCCTCAAC
>Ga0255356_1002297_pt1 | contig 11106 bp, 5 predicted proteins | sample HBST100metaG_FD_189944 | JGI IMG/M metagenome (GOLD analysis project Ga0255356, IMG submission 189944) | Peat soil microbial communities from Stordalen Mire, Sweden - H.B.S.T100 | ecosystem: Environmental > Terrestrial > Soil > Wetlands > Peat | place: Sweden: Norrbotten County, Stordalen Mire... | reverse complement strand
GTGGAAGTCAACGTCCCTATCGACGTCCCCGCCGGGCCGTCCAGGACGTCGCTGGTAACGGAAACACGCACGACGCCGTTGGTGTCGGCAGTCGCAGCAGTCACCTGGGCGTTGTCCGTCACCGGCGCGGTTTTCGACCGGTACGCTGATTTTTCGCCGCTTGCCTTGCCTTCGCCCAAGTTCAATATCGGGCCGCCGGCGACAATTTCCTTGCCATGCACCTTCCATGTTTGAATGGTGCCAGCGTGCTTGTCGAACGTCACCTCTTGAACGTTGTTGGCAACGCGCAACGTGTCGGCACCGTCGTCAGCAATCAGTTGCTTTCCTGCAGTCAGCGCTGCGGGAGGCGCGGGAACGGGCGCACCGCCAACCGCCAGATTGGTCGCTACAATCGACGAGCCATCAGGATGGTCGAATTCCAGGCGAAGGACGGTCGTTCCAGCGGGGGCCGGGAACGACGCATGGACGTCCTGCAGCGCCGGACACGCCACGTGAACCACACCCGTCTTGAGCGTCTTTTGTCCGTCCAACGCCGTCCATCGACAGGCCACTTCGCTGAGATCGGTAAACGAATAGTGATTCGTGATCGGCACGGTAACCGTTCCGCCAGCCGGAGCAATGGTGCGAACGCCGATTTGGATCGGGCTGTAGACCTGCTTGACGCTCCACCATTCAGGCTTGGGAACGCGGTAGGCCGTGACAATTCCCTTATCGTTCTCCTGACGGAGGTTGTCGGGGCCGAACGGTCCTTCGTGCGGCGCAGGAGCGTTCTTGTCCGCGATGCCTTGGCTCTGCCATTCCCAGATGAACGATCCGAGGATGGTCGGGGCGTTCCAAACCTTGGCCCAAACATTGCCCAATGCCTCAGACCACAGATCGTGGGTTCCTGGGTCGTAGCCTTCCGTCTCTGGTTGCCAGAAGATGTGCGGGTTTTCGGAGAAGTTGGCCATTCTGCCACTATTTATGATACCGTCCACACTGCCAGGGCCAGGATAGTGATCGTCCTCCCAGTCCTGCCCCTTGACGTCGCGCGGGTTCGTGCAAGAGACGAACGCAGGGCGTGTCGGATCTGTGGATTTCACCAAGTCCATGACCTGCTGGGAATCCGGCCCCATGGGGTTTTCGTTACCGATGCTCCAAGCAAGGACGCACGGTCGGTTCTTGTCACGAGCGAGCGTCTCCTGTGCGCGCTGAATAAGGTAAGGCGCATAGGCGGGGTCCTTCACCTGATCGCCTATCCAGCAGTACGGTATCTCGTCAAGGATATACATCCCCTTCTCTTCGCACAGCTCCAGGAAGCGCTGCGCATGATTGTAGTGGCTGGTGCGGATCGCATTGATATTGGCGGCCTTCATCATTGTGAGATCCTTCTCCCAGTTGGCCTCGGTCAATGCAAAGCCCTTGTCGGCCCAATAGTCGTGGCGGCATGTGCCGGTGCATTTGATCGGCTTGCCATTCCACAGCAGCGTGTTGTTCTTGATATCGATCTGCCGGAACCCGAAGCGCTGTTCCACGCGCTCGACGGACTTTCCACCATCCGAGAGGCTCAACACGAGGTAATACAGATTCGGCTTTTCCGCAGACCACAGTGCCGGCGCTGTTACCGGAGCGCTCAGATCCACGCTCGCAGTGCCATCGGTGCCGATCGTTCCCTGTCCGGAAACGTCGACGTCTGTCGGCTTTTCTCCCGTTGCGCCGACGAGCGTTCCACCCAGCGACACGTTGTCCCCCGGCGTTCCCGTCACCTGCACCGTGGCGACCAACGTCGCGTTCTTGTAATCTGAGTCGAGCGGTGTCCGCACGGTGACGTCCGACACATGGGTCGGCGGCACACAGATCAGGCTCGTGTCGCGGTAAATTCCGCCCATGCACTGGAAATCGCCCGTCTCGCAATCGTCGGACGGTGTCGTCTTGGAAACGCGGACGGCAAACAGGTTGCGCGCGCCGGGCTTTACCAGCCCCGTCAAGTCGATGTTCCATGCCGTGTAGCCGCTTTCGTGGTAGCCGGCCTTTTGCCCGTTCACAAACACCTCGGCACCGTCGAGCGCACCGTCGAAATGCCAATATATCTGCCGGCCGGCCCACGCAGCCGGAATGTCCACCCATCGCCGATACTGCCCCACCGTGTTGTCCACCGAACCGTATGTGGGAGTCGAGTAACCGTACATCTCCCAATTGGACGGCACCGGAAGGTTGTCCCAGCTCTGGTCGTCAAAATCGGTTGCGGCAAACTCGTCGGTCTCAGCCACAGTCGGGGTCGCGCTCTGCTGCGTCTGCGGCTGCCACAAAACGTCTTGCCCGTCTTTCGTAATATGGATCTGCAGCTCGCGAATCGACGCCCAATTATTCTCTGCATGCCCCACCACGGTCACCCTGACAAAGCGGAGATCAGCGGGAGCCATGGTGACAGGCCCGTTTCCAATACCAGGCTTGGCGGACTTGTCCGCGAGGGTCACCCACTTGCCGCCATCCTTTTTGCCCTCGAACTTGCACTGGTATCCTCCGCCGTCTTTTTCCCAGGTGATGCCGATACCGGCGACGTGCTGATCTTTGCCGAGATCGGCCTGCAACCATTGTGGGACGCTATCGTCGCTCGCGCACCATCGCGTTTCATTGTCGCCGTCGAACGCGTTCTCTGGGGGGTTCTTGTCTTCGTTGCTGGACGCAGTGATGCCAAACCGTCCGCCGCTGGACGGCACAAAGGCGCCGGCCTTGATGCCCCCATGGGTCAGTGCAAAGCGCCACGTGCCCGTCATTGCCAGGTTCCACGGGTTGTTTGCCCGGAGGACGTCGGGAGGCACGGGAGTCGCCGACGGCAACGGCAGCGGCAGTGACGCCGGTGTCACACGCCCCACGTCCTGCGCCATCGCGGGGCTTGCAAGCGCCGCAAGGAGCGGCACAAATATCAGCATGAAAGTCTTGAATCTCATGAAAACCTCTTATGTGCATTATTGAATGCAGGGTGCGTTACATAGGTACGACAGCACACACAATGATTCCTTGATATGCCGACTTATGTGAGCAACTGTTTCTATTCGAATCAAAAAATGCAGGATACAAAATCGCAGGTGCTGAATAGAGCCTCTGTATTGTCAAGTCTTGTACATCAAAAGGAACCAAGCCCTTGTTTCGAAGCTACGCTATTCTCGCCCAAGCAGTTGCGATCATGGTCGCAGCTTTTCTCATTGTGCCCAACGCCAATGCGCAGGGGCCGGCAGCGGTTGACGCGCACATGCAATGGTGGAAGGACGCGCGGTTTGGGATGTTCATCCACTGGGGCCCAATAAGTATCAAGGGCACGGAGATCAGTTGGAGCCGCAACCCGAATCCCGGCGGCGCCAACCCGAACGGCATCCCCGCAGCCGAATACGATTCGCTGTACAGGCAGTTCGACCCGGTCAAGTTCGATGCGAACGCGATCGTGGCGCTGGCGAAAGCAGCCGGCATGAAATATGTCGTGTTTACGTGCAAACATCATGACGGATTCTGCGAATTCGACAGCCAGTACACGGATTACAAAATCACAAGCCCCCAATCTCCCTATGGCAAAGACATCGTCAGGCAACTTGCGGACGCAACACATGCGGCGGGTTTGCACTGGTGCGTCTACTATTCCCAGCCAGACATCCATAACCCAGACTACAAGGTGAACCAGCCCGCGTACGACACCTACTTCCACAATCAGGTTCACGAGTTGCTCACCAACTACGGCAAGGTCGATCTGATCTGGTTCGACGGGCTTGGAGGGAGCGCGAGCTTCTGGGACGCCCAAAATCTGTTTGCCCAGATGCGCGCAGTCAATCCCAATCTGATTATAAACAACCGTTGCGGGCTACCGGGCGATTACAGGACGCCGGAGCAGAAAATCGGCGCCTATGACGATCAGAATCCATGGGAAACATGCATGACGATAGGAGACCAATGGGCGTATCGGCCCAATGACCGGTATAAAACCTCGCAACAGTGCATCCAGACCTTGGCACGCTGCGTTGGCGGCGACGGCAATTTGCTCCTTAACATAGGATTGCGGCCCGACGGCACCGTCGATCCCACGCAGGCGGATCGGTTGCACGCGATTGCCGATTGGATGAAGGTGAGCAGCGCCGCGATCTATGGAACCCGCGGCGGGCCGTACAAACCGACCAGCGACTTTGCATCCACACGAAAAGACAACAAAGTCTATTTGCATGTTTTCAAGTGGGACGGCGACAAGGTGGTGCTGCCAGCGCTGCCAAAGCAAATCACGTCCAGCCGGTTGCTTGGCGGTGGAAGCGTGCGCGTGAGCCAGACGTCAGATGCCGTCACGGTGACGGTGCCCGCGAAGAGCCATGACACTGCCGATACGGTGGTCGAGCTTACAGTTGATGGCAGCGCGATGGACATGAGCCCGATAGCGAGCGCGGCCGAGTACACGGCAACGGCATCGAACACGTACGAAAACAACAGCGAGTATGGGCCGGACATGGCTTTTGACGGCGACGAGTCAACGCGATGGGCCACCGATTCAGGCACAAAACAGTGCTGGATCAGCGCAGAGCTTCCCGTGCCAAAGCTCATCAACGGCGTTGACATAGGGGAAGCGTATGCCGGTCGAGTCCAGAAGTTCCAGTTCCAATACAAACCGGCAGGCGGCGCGGACTGGGTGACGCTGGTAGAAGGCACGCAGATAGGCGCGAACTACAAAGCGACGTTCAATGCCGTGACGGCGAAGAGCATCAGACTGAACATCCTCGATGCCACAGACGGGCCAACGATTTCCGAGATAAAGCTGTTGGCGGGGAAATGACAGTGCCGTGCCCGATGCCGTGGACGCCCGTCTCAATTGCTCATTGGCAACGCACCGGTACTGATGACAATATTCTGTAAGAGGTGCCGTGTTGGAGAATCGTGCCTGGTCAATAGCAGAATATATCGAAGCAGTCGATTACATAGACACGGACATTACCGCAGATGCCCGTGTCTATGTAAACCGCTCGTGTGCGAGTTAAGCGAGTCGGCTTCCGAGGGACGTGGTGGAAGTGAAGCGGAATGTACAGTCACCGGTCAGCCAGTGCCAGGCAAGTGGGCAACTCGATGTTACACGAATTGGTACCGTAAGATGGTACCAATTTACTACGGCTTACCATTGCACTTTTATATTTTGGGCTACTTGTCAATAGCGTTCACGTTAATAGTGATATGTGGACTTTCGCTACATTCAATCAGATTTGACATCATCCTCGTCGAGTCAGTCTTATCAGGATTGACTTGGTCAATTGCGTGTTCGCGAATCAATGTGCGCACCGCCAATGGCGAGCTGTGATTTACTGTTGGATAAACGTATTGACGTACACCGCAAAAGGTTCATCTTAGAGATTGATGCCAGCGTCGCAATGCGCATCAGCAGCAATAAAGTCGTCGAGAAAGGCTATCTGAACCGCGCCGACCCTTTACAGAAATGGGCGCGCTAAAGTACGACTTGCCCCCTGCCGCCATCTGCAAGCAGCGACGAATGACCCGCGCAGACAAAAGCGCAACATAATTGTTGGGAATCTGCCTATAATCCGTGTTCCCTGGCATCACTTATATAATATCCGTATTACAAACCTACAAATACATAAGACGAGCTGCTACATCCCTTAGCGTATTTTCGTTCAGGGAGGTTTTTGTTTGTCTGGGCTGCTTTGGGGCAGGCAAAGATTCCGACTGCCCAACACCGAATGAGAGGCGTGATTTGGCATTAACCGAACATGTGATAAACGACAGACTGAATTCGCCTCAGTCGGACGAGCATCAGATTGAACCCGAGGAAGAGACAAGGCTGGCAGTTGAAGAGATGGCGTGCGATATCACAGAACATCTGACCACGCCGGTGCTGCGCCATTTGATCGCAGTTCTGCCACCGAGCTCGGCAGACATTGCCGTGAGGTGCAATTACAATTATGCGAGCTCGACGGCACGCCCAAGGGGCAGCTAGCAGCCGTTTTGCTCGAAGATGCCGACACCATCGCCCGCTGGCGGGCCGCTGGCAAAACGGCGACAGAATCTGTGCAGCGAGAGCTTATGGGAAAAGGCATTGGCTATGTGTACGAGCGTGATGGAGAAGTACGCCGACGGCTGCCCGGCGGCACCGATGTACCTATTAAAGCAGCGTGATGCCATTGCGACTGGTGATTATCGCGGGGCCAAACGGCTCGGGCAAGAGCAGCCTGACGGATCATGGGAAGCTCGAATCCTATGGTCTCAGCCTTCCCGAGCTATACATAAATCCAGATCAGATCGCCAAAGAGATGGCGAATGCTGATCCGACTGCAAACGAATGGGACGCGTGGCAGAAAGCGCGTGCACTGCGTGTTGAATGCCGTGAACGCCGATTATCGTTCACGGTTGAAACAGTGTTGTCGCATCCCAGCACACTGCTGGATATCCGAGAATGCAGGGCGGCAGGGTACGTCGCCTGCGTTCGCCGGGCTTTCTGCGCGTCAGTCCGTTTCACACGCGCAATCCTCCGCCGCTCTTCCGCCCGTTAATAATTTTCCCCCACGTTCCTTGCCTGCAGATGAACTTCTCCGCAGGCAGCGAAAGGCACCAAAGCCGACGAAATTTCCGCGCTTTCCGTGATTTCGCGAAGCCTCGCGACCCGCTTCATGGCAAGACTTGTGTGCGTGCGGCGAACACCAGAAGGAGAATGTGCGTGGGACGGCGTATAATATGAATACCAACCACGCATTCGCGTTCAATGGAGACTGCCGATATGAAAACGACTTGCCGATGTATGCTCTTGACCTTGGGTGCCCTGATCTGCCTGTGGACGCCGACTGTTGTGCGCGCTGATCTGTTCAACGCGGCGAAAAATGGCGATTTGGCCGCCCTTAAGGCCGGTATCGCGGCGGGTGCGGACGTAAACGCGGTTACCAACGCCGGCGACACGGCGCTTACAGCGGCTGCTGTGATGGGACGTACAGACTGCGGGCCGGCGCGCACGGGGACCGCACGGAACACCGGCGAAACAGCGCTCATATTGGCCGCGCAAAGCGGCCAGGCAGACTGCGTCAAGGCTCTGATCGCCGTGCATGCAGACTTGAACGCGAAGGCTACAGGCGGCCAGACTGCCCTTTGGGCGGCTGCGGCCTTCGGCCAAGCAGATTGCGTCAAGGCCCTAGTCGCCGCACATGCAGACCTGAACGCGAAGGACGACAACGGCGACACGGCGCTCATGGCGGCCGCCCACCTCGGCCAAGCAGACTGCGTCAAAGCCCTGACCGCCGCGAATGCAGACCTGAACGCGAAGGACGACCACGGCTGGACGGCACTTACGACGGCTGTGGCCTTCGGCCAAACGGAGTGCGTCAAGACCCTGATCGCCGCACAGGCGGACGTCAACGTAAAGGCCAACGGCGGCGGCGTCACCGCGCTGATATTTGCCGCGCAGAACGGCGATTTGGCTGATCTGACGGCCCTGACCGCTGCACATGCCGACGTGAACGCGAAGGTCAACGGCAGCGGCATCACGGCGCTCATATTTGCTGCGCAGAACGGCCACGCAGACTGCGTCAAGGCCTTGGTCGCCGCGCATGCCGACCTGAACGCAAAGGACAACGACGGCGAGACCGCGCTGACAGCGGCTACGGCGTTCGGCCACGCAAACTGCGTCAAGGCCCTTAAAGAAGCCGGAGCAAAGAGCTAGTTCGCCCGTTTAATCTCAACATGCCGGCTGCTGCTTCCGCACGGACCTAGACGTAGGTTGATCGACCTGGCAGCAGCCGAGCTATGCCCCAGGCGTGCCTAGCGATAGAGAAAAGCCCCCAGAATGCCCTGAGCGGACGAACTGGAGGCTTCAGCCAGACGACCCCAAACCTTTGTCGCGATTGCATTAGTTGCGCACGCGAGCACAAATAGCGACAGATGTGCCGAGTCACACTTTCGCTGCGTACGTCCGGTGTATTCCCCCCAGGATCTTCTGTACTCTAAATGACTGGTTCGGAAGCAGATCATCCGGCACCTCCAGAAATCCCGCCTTTTCCATGACCTGGTAAATGGCGCAAGTCTGCGGGATGCCGTCGCAATACCTGTTCAGATCGGTGCGATACATCACGTCGTGAATCGGTATTTTTCTCTTGAAGAATCTGCAAAACGGTTTTAGCTTGCAAGTGTCCATCTCACGGTGCCTTATCTTGATTTAGCGACTCGAACATGGCTCGCCCCAGCATTGGCGAACTCCTGTAGCAACTGCGCATCCTCCTCGGAATAATCCGTGTCGCGATTGCCTACTCCCAGGATGCCGATAATCTGTCCGGATTCCCAAATGGGAACGTTCATATGACGCACCACGTTGACATGCCCGTCCGGATATCCCTTTTTCGTCACTCGCTCGCAAGCTTCGTAATCGTTGGTGATCACCGGCTGGCGTTCTCTTATGCAGTCTCCCCAGAGCCCGGTGGCTTCGAGGGGATAAATGATGGGTTTGTCAGACATGCTGCACGCAGCCATCGCGCTCTGGGACCAGCTAATCATAATCAACTCGTCGTCAGCTTCGTTGAGAACGGCAAAATACCCGATAGCGCTGCCGGTCAACCGCACAGCCTCTTCGACCAACGTATTGCCGAGGGTCAGCAAGGTTGGCTGTTCCAGATGCCCAATAGCTGCCAGCGACTGTAATGAGAGTGTATTCATTGTTAGTGGTTGCCCCCTGCGAATGTGATTCCCCCAAGCTTTCATCCCTCACTGTGAGCTGTTACATCATCTCAAAAGGAGCCTTCGTCCCTAAAGAAGACGTCTCGTCAACAATGCCTCTGGATCGACTTAAAAGCACGCTTCGAAGCATCGCCGATACTTAATACTTACCCACTTTGATCGCAGAATACCGACCGCCCGCCCCGTCTGGAGTAACAATCAAGGCTGCCAACATGCCAGCGCTCAGTGCCCGATGTTGAACTTTATCGGGGTGACGTTGCTTTGGCCGGAATAGGTTGGCTGGACGTTGGGACGATTCCACTTCGTCAAGTTCACCACAACGTTCTCAAACAGCACATTGGAATTGTGCTGACCGTTGAAGCCCGAGATCGGCAGCGTCCCATCGTCCGGCCTATTGCCATATGGATCGGGTGCGGTGTCGGTAAGGGTGACGTCCTTGAGGGTGAGATACTGGTAGTAGTCGCCTGACGGGAAGCGGATGCCGGGATAGAGATCGTTTATGAACGACGAATCATAAGTCCCCTTGATATTGGTCAGTGTCATTTTGTCGCAGGACAGGATATCGGCGAGGCCGTCGGGCCTGTTGGACGTGTAATTTGTAACCGTACTGTCCACAGCGCCGATCTTGAGCGAGTTTGCATAGCCACTTCGATTGAGTGCCACGGTATCGCGCGCCTTGCCGATTCGAGGGCCAATGTCCCGCACGTTGCTGATCGCCAGATCTCTGCAGGCCAGCCTGGAATCGTACGGATGTGCTCTGTCACCGTTACAATAGAACAGGTGCGGCGGCGCAAACCACTTGCCCACCCCACCAATGTTGTTCCCATCCGCATCCTGTAGATCGCCGTATCTCAGGCCAATGACGTTCGTAATTGTAGAGTGTTGAAACGTCCCCTGAAACCCCATGTAATAGCCGTCCAACGTGATATTCTTAAACGTGAGGTCGCGCGGTACCGAGATGTTCGGCACAGACGTCCAGCTATCGTTGTCGGCGCTGGCGACAGGAACGACGTTGTTGTTGTAGCCGGACGTCATTGAAAAGGCCATCGGTATGAACTGGCTGCCCTTCGCATCGGGTGGGACGAACAACGTCATGTTTTCAATGTCAACGTGATTTGTGCTCCCTATCAAATAGAACAAAGAAGACATGTTGGTTGGGCCATGCCACGGGCAGTTTTTCGCGCCTGCGTCCCCAAACTCAATACCTCGGTGAGCTTTCAGCCAGGGGGTCAGCGCGAGATCGTTGAATGCGGCCGACGGATAGCTTTGGCCGACGAGGACGCCGTTGTTGTAGTATCCGCCAACGGTTCGGTCGATGGGAATCCCGCCGACATACTGCACTCTCCAATTGACGAACTGGACGTCCGTGCTGTTTGCGATCACGAAGGCCGGCTGAAGCACATCGTCGGTAATGAACAAGCCGTTCTTTGTGAACCGCACGTGCGTTCCGTTGTCCACAAAAATCGGACGGCTGATGTCTCGCCCAACGTGGATAAAAACAGGGCTGTCAACGAGCAGTTCAAAGGCGTTGTTCTTGCACGCATCAAAAGCCCTCGCAACTCCCACCGCATCGTCGGCCTGCCCATCCCCCTTTACCCAGTCGCGGATAGACCGTGCAGTCGCCGCGTCAACCGGCATAATGCAGCCGCAGGCGATCAAGATGATTGAGATAAGGACGCATAAGTGGTACTTCATTTGCATTGTCCATAGGCGCGATTTTCGTTTAGGGCGATGATCCCAGACAATACTAGCGGAACTGGCATCAAATGACAAGCCATGCTCGAAAGCGGAGTAGAGATCGGTTGCACGCCAGCATCACGCAGATGGCACCTGGCGGAAGGAATCTTCTATCCGCCGGAGAATCCCATCTATGGTTTTGGTAGCCCGTCCGATCACTTTTTTGACGGTGCCCCGGAAAATGTCCGTGCGTTCGCGGCCGCCGGCCGGGAGTGCGCGTATTGACGCATCGCAATTATGAACAAGCAGTGGCACCTAACCCATCCGATGCCAACCAAACCAACGCTCGAAGAGCGGATTGCGTGGCATTTGGAACATCACAAAGAATGCAATTGCAGGGATATACCTGCGTCTATAAAAACCATATTGGCAGGACGAGACCACATAGAGGAGATACATTTGAACACTGAAGAGCCGGTGACGGCTGGGATCGACGCGGGGGCAGGCCGGTTTGCAATTTCGGCGGGCAAAGCAGGCCGAGCAACGGCGAGCGCGCATGCAGGGTATGTCAGAGCAGGCGTATCGCAAAAGATAGATCTGTTGCTGAACGCAAAAGTGAGCGAACGCGATGTGGCTGATGGACACGTGATGGAGGCTACCGGAGGGAACGACGATCTCCGGACCACGTTCACTCTCAAGTCGTTTTCAGGGAAACCCTATGTCGAGCTTCATGCGACTGTGCGGTCGCTCTCTGGC
>Ga0255356_1002295_pt1 | contig 11113 bp, 10 predicted proteins | sample HBST100metaG_FD_189944 | JGI IMG/M metagenome (GOLD analysis project Ga0255356, IMG submission 189944) | Peat soil microbial communities from Stordalen Mire, Sweden - H.B.S.T100 | ecosystem: Environmental > Terrestrial > Soil > Wetlands > Peat | place: Sweden: Norrbotten County, Stordalen Mire... | reverse complement strand
TTCCGAGACGGCCGATGAGGATGACTTTGTTGAACATGGTTTGTAGCTCCTTTTTTGAAGTTTGTCCGCTGGATGCGGTACATGCTTGCCCGGAGGGTGTGCCGTCGCGGCCCACTCCCAAGGCGAGTGGAAGAGATTTGTGGAAGGGGACCAGAGCTTGCCTCGGGGGAGGAGTCCACACCTGCAAGGCCCGAATCTCTGGAGGGAGAGCGTGCGTCCGCAGGGCGTGGGTGCTTTGAGCGCGGCACGCTGAACGCAAACAGAAAGGCAATCTGAATTGGAGCGGCGTGTTCAAACTCATCAGATTCAGCCGTCGTGATTGCAGATGTTTCTTCGCGGTGAGAGGGAGCCAGACCAGCGGAGACACAGGTGGTATGCAGAGTTGGAGGTCAAGGGCGGGTATTGGCAACCGCAATGTGCCTAGCGGTGCGCCCATGATCTTGCCTTCGCCATAGTGCGCTGAATGTAGGCAGCTTTCCGGGAGGGGTTGGGGTCGCGGGAGAGGTACTGGCTGTCGAGGGTCGTGGCAATCGCATCCTCCGGCATCCGCAGCGACAATGCGGCGACGCAAAAGGCGAGGTCGGCGGCGGCGGGGCGGTCGTGGAATTTGGCCGCGTTGCGGAAACGCTCAAGGGAGAGGCACGAATAGGCTGGCTGGCCAGATGCAGTTACGAGCCGCGCCTGATGTTGGACGGGGCGCGCTTCCCGCTCCTGCACCTGTAGTTGGTAGAGTTTTGTCATTTCCAGCCGCAGGTAGGCGGCCTGCCGGTACTGCACGCCGGTCGCACTTCGCAGCAGGACGTAAGGATAAAGGCCGTCGCTTTTGCGGTATTTGAGCTTGCAATTTGTGAAGCCGGGGAGACGGCCAAAGCGCCGCCAATCCGCCGCGCTAGGGTCCGCGCAATACCGCTTCGCGAGGGTCTGGGCAATGAACGTGGACAGCGGGGTTGGATACGCGTCATCGTGTTTCAGCCAGGCTTGGAAGTTGCCGAGACTGGTTTCAACCACGGCGCACGGCTCAAGGCCATCGCCGGCGAGCTGGGCAACAGAATCCGAATTCAGGTCGTCAAGAACGGTAAAGCGGTGCTCTCCTGCTGGCCGGATATAGATGTGCGCCCCGCGCGCATTGTGGGCTTTGAGGAGCGGGAGCCGGGAGAAAACGCCCGCAACTGTGAGGTTCGAGAGGCCGGGCAGCATTCCGCGTTCGCTCAAGACGCCGAGGTCGTAGGCCGGGGCGTCTAGGGCGGCGAGCATCCGTTCGACGGCGTTCTGTGTTCGATCCATCACGGCCTCCTTTTCGGCGGACTTGCAAAAAGCTGGGAACTAGTGTTAGATGTACTCGTATTGGAATGTACATTTCTTTTACGATTTACGCAAGACTCCAGTAACCAGAAATACGAGGGCGTTTGATGCAGGATCACCACTCGGACGAGAAGCAGGAACGGCTCAAGGAGAAGCTCCGCGACGAGCTTGGGTCCGTAATCTGCGGCCTGCTCGATCAGTCGAGCGGAATTGAGGACATTCTCGTCAATGAGGACTGCCGCATCTGGGTCAAGCGGACTGGTTCCGCCTTCGAGCACATGGGCGAACTCGATAGCCGCCAGTCGCGCGGGGCGATGATGACCATCGCCTCGATGCAAAAAACGACCGTGACCGAATCAAAGCCTGTTCTCGAATCGCAGCTCCCGATCTGGAAGTACCGCTTTGCCGGTTTGATTGAGCCGGTCGTCTTGTCGCCATCGTTTGCGATTCGTGTGAAGTCGGACAAGAAGCGCAGCCTGCGCGATCTTCAGCGCCAGGGGATTCTGACGACCAAAGACGACCCGCGCAACCGGCGCTCAGAACAGGAAGACTTCATCGACGCGGTTCGAGGCCTCGATCACCTTGAAGTCATTCAGCAGGCCATCATTGCACACAAGAACATTCTTGTCGTCGGCGGGACCGGCGCGGGCAAGACGACAATTGCCAACGCCATTCTCGAAGAGATTGGTACGCTGACACCCGGTGACCGGGTGCTCGTCATCGAAGATACGCAAGAGCTTCTGCTCGACTCCGCCAACAGCCTGAGCATGTTGGCGACGACGGAGTTCGATCAGTTGAAGTGCCTGAAGGTCGCTCTGCGGCTGAAGCCGGACAGGATTGTCGTCGGCGAAGTCCGCGACGGAGCGGCTGCTCTTCCCCTGCTCAAGAGCTGGAATACCGGGCATCCGGGCGGTGTCTCGACGCTGCACGCGAATAGTGCGGCAGAGGCGCTCGACCGGCTGGAGGCGCTGGTGCGCGAAGCGACCGATGCGCCGCAGCAACGGATGATCGGGAGCGCGGTCGATCTGGTCATTTCCATCGTGAATGACCCGGTGCAAGGACGCAAGGTGCAGGAAGCGGCGGTAGTCACGGGCTATGAAAATGGTCGCTACCTGCTGACACAGGTTTGATGGCGGGGCTTCGGCTTTGCGCCGTGGCTGAGACAACAATCGGAAGGGCGTTGCGAATGCCTTTCGTCAACCGTGCCGGAGGGCACATGGAGGATCAAGATGCAAGGTACACTCACACGTCTCGATACACAATCATGCGGCATTCTCAACCGGACGCGGAATGCCGGGTTCCTGGCCCTGGCCGTGCTCATTGGCTCAACCGTTTCCTTTGCGGCAGAAACCGGAAGCAATCTTCCCTGGGAAGGCCCGCTCAACACGCTCGTCACTTCGCTGACTGGCCCGGTCGCTTACGCCATTTCCGTGGTCGCCATCGTCGCGCTCGGCGCTACGCTCGCCTTCGCCAGCGGTGAAATGGGCGAGACGATGAAGCGCCTGTTGCAGATCGGCATCGCCGTCTGCCTGGTTGTCTTCGCGGCGCAGGTGATGTCGTCCTTTATCGGCCAGGCCGCGGAGGTCTCAATGCTTCAGCCAGTTCATGCTGTCACTCAGTCTGCGCTTCACCTCGTTGCGAGGGGATAACAGAGATCAAGGTCAGCGGGGATGGCTCACACGGGCTAGCCCCGCTGCCGGAGGATGAAATGGCAAGTCTTGATTTCGATGGACCTGAACAAACGATCATGCGGACTTCGTTAAGCAGGCCGCAACAACTGCTGGGCGGAGACCGAGAGCTGGTCATCATGGCCGGCCTCGGCACGGCGATGATGGCCGTAACCGTCATGAGCTTCCTGTCCTTTCTTATCGCCATCATTGCCTTCTGGACCATCGTTGCCGCGCTGGCCAGAATCGGCAAGGCTGATCCGATGATGCGGAAGGTCTACAGCCGCCATCTCGGCTACAAGGATTTCTACCCTGCCAAAAGCGGGGTCGCGGCTTTTGGCAAAACGCCGAAGAGAGGCTGGAGGTAGTAATGTTCGGTGAAACGCGTAAACAACCAACGGGGCTGGCCGATCTGCTGCTCTGGTTCGGCCTCGTCGATGACGGCATCGTGATGCAGCGCGATGGATCGCTGCTGGCGGCCTGGCAGTATCGCGGGCCGGATCTCCAATCGGCGACTCATGCCGAGATGGCCGCAGTTGCCAAGCGGCTCAATCGCATTCTGCGGCTAGGTAGCAGCTGGATGATTCAGGTCGATTGCATCCGGTCGTTTTCGAGCGGTTACGCGCCGGAGGGCGTCTTCCGCGATCCGGTGACGGCATTGATCGACCGCGAGCGCCGCGAGCAGTTCGGACAAGAGGGCAGTCATTTTGAGAACGAGTATTTCCTGGCGCTGACCTACCTGCCGCCGCTTGTGGCCTCGGAAAAGCTCGAAGGCTTCATGATCTCTGGCTCATCGAATGAGAACGACGGCGCTGGGGCTGAGGCGTTGCGCTACTTTAAGGCCAAGGTCCGGCAGTTCGAGGATGTCTTCGCGGCTCAGCTTCCGGTCACGCGCCTAAAGGCTCAAGTGACAAAACTCGGCGACGGATACGAGCGCGTTGATGACGAGTTGCTCGCGTATCTTCGCCGCTGCATTACCGGGATCAAAGGCCCCGTGATGCAGCCGGAGATTCCGGTCTTCCTGAATGATTTGCTCTCGATGGAAGACCTGCGCGGTGGAACGGAACCAATGATGGGAGACCGTCATCTGCGCACGCTCGCGCTCGATGGCTTCCCGCGTTCGACTTATCCTGGCGCACTGTCAGTGCTCGATTCGATTCCCTGCGAATACCGCTGGAACACGCGGGCAATTTTGCTCGACCCATCGGAAGCCCAGGGCGTCATTGCCAAGATTGGCAAGAAGTGGAAGTTTCAGCAGCGCGGTTTGAAGGATCAGGTGTTCAAGTCGAGCGGTGGCGGCCAGTTGAATCAGTTCGCCATGACGATGGTTTCGGACTCGGATGGCGCGCTGGCCGAGGCCACCTCCGGCGATGTGCATTTCTGCTACTTCTCCTCTTCAATCGTCCTCCAGCACAAGGACCGCCGCTTCCTCGACAACATGATCGGCGAATTCCGCAAGGCTCTTATCAATCGCGGCTTCGGCGTCCGGGTTGAGGACATCAATGCCGTAGACGCTTTCTTCGGCACCCTGCCCGGAAATGGCGTGGCGCAAGTGCGCCGCGTCATTGCACACACTCGCAACTATGTTGACCTGATGCCGATTTCGTCTGTTTGGGCCGGTGAGAGCAAGAATCCGTCGGCTCTGATGCCGCCCAATTCGCCGCCGCTGCTCTATGCGGCGACGCAGGGGGGTGTCCCGTACCGGCTCAATCTGCACGACTACGATGTCGGGCACACGCTATTGATCGGCCCAACAGGTGCGGGCAAGTCGGTGAGTCTCGCGCTATTTGTCGCGCAGTGGTTCCGCTATCCGAATGCACAGGTCTTCGCCTTTGACAAGGGGCACTCGCTCTATGCGCTATGCAAGGCCGCGGGCGGGCGCTTCTATGACATTGGCGAGGGCGGCCTGAGCTTCCAGCCGCTCCGCGACATCGACGATGAAGCGGAGTTCGGGTGGGGGCAGGAGTGGGTCGAGACCGTGCTGCGGATGCAGCAGGTCGAGGTCGGCCCTGCGGAGCGGCATACGATTCACCGTGCGCTCCAGCAACTCGCTTCCGCGCCGCGTGAACGGCGTACGTTGACCGAACTCGAAGCCAACCTTCAGGACGAGAAGCTCAAGGCTGGATTGCAGCCCTACGTGATCGATGGAGCACTGGGCGGACTGCTCGACGCCCGCAACGACGGCCTGACAACTTCGCGTTTCGTTGTCTGCGAGATGGAGACGCTCCTGAGCGGCTCCTACGGCGAAGCGACGGTCATGGCCGTTCTACTTTATCTTTTCCGCCGCATGGAACGCGCACTCGATGGCAGCCCGACGCTGGTGCCCATCGACGAAGCCTGGCTCTTCCTGAAGCATCCGGCCTGGCGGGACAAGATTCAGGACTGGCTAAAAACTCTGCGCAAGAAGAATGCGGTCGTTCTTCTTGCAACGCAGAGCATGGCCGACGTGAAGGAATCGCCCATTGCGTCGGCGATTCTCCAGAGCACGGCCACGAAGATTTACCTTCCGAACTCGGAAGCGGGCAACGAGGGAATGCGCCAGTTCTACGAATACGCCGGTCTGAACAGCCGTGAAATTGAGCTGCTTCAGTCAGCAACCCCGAAGCGGGATTACTACATCGTGCAGCGGCTTGGCCGCCGCATGATCTCGTTCCGGCTCGGGCCGGTGGCTCTGGCCTTTCTAGCGGTGTCTGGCCAGAAGGACAGAGCGCGAATCGATGTTCTTGCCGAGCAACAGGGTCCAGCGTGGATCTCGGCATGGATGCAAGAACGCAAGGTGGACAAAGGCTGGATCGACTACTACGAAGGAGCAACGAATCATGCAATCCAAATGGCTGGTTAGGAGCGCAACCTCAATCGCTCTCGTCGCCATCATGGCGGTCGAGACAGTCTGCCCGGTGCCGGCGCACGCTGGCGTACCGGGCCTGTTCGCAACCGAGTATACCCAAATCCTCAACTATGTCGAGCTGGCCGGTCAGCTCGAAAAGCAGGTCGTGATGGTTGAAAACCAACTCAACCAGCTTGCCGACATGGCCAAACACGGAATCACCATCACCGATCAACTCTTTGGGACCGTCGCCTCGGACATCACGACGTTGCGCCAGATCGTCAACACCGGGCAGGCGCTCTCTTACACTCTGAGCAATATGGACGGCACTTTCCGGCTCCGCTTTCCCGGTTACAGTCCGTCTACTAACTATGGTCAGTCGTATCAGACCTGGAGCCAGACGAGCCTTGACAGCACCCTTGGGGCGCTGAAGGCTGCTGGTGTCCAGAACTCGCAGTTCGATAGCGATTCGGCCCTGCTTCAGAGCCTCAAGAGCCAAAGCCAGTCGGCTGTTGGGCGAATGCAGGCCATCGAAGTCGGAAACCAGATTGCCGAAAATCAGGCGGAACAGTTGATGAAGTTGCGCCAACTGATGATGGCGGATATGCAGAGCAAGTCGGCGTATCAGAGCGCCATGGTGCAGGCGGACGCGACGAAACAAGCCAACTCCGACCAGTTTTTCGGCCAAACCCAGGTCACAAGCGACGGCGTGACCTTCTAGGAGAGAACGATGAAGTGGATTTCAGTTTGTGGTATCGGCGTTGTTTTGATGCTGGCCGGATGCAAGACGGCAGAGAAGAGCCAGATTCTAACGGCATTTCAGAACGCCGGTGGCGGCGACGTTGCACAGGCGACGCCGCAAGGCATCTCGTCTTTTCTTGCCCAGCATGAGGATTTCCGCAAACAACTAACGCCGTTGTGCAACGCGCAAAAGGCGAAAGCGCCCGCGGATTGGTCCACCTCGGACGAAGGAAGAATCTGCTCGGCGAATGAGCGTGCGAACTTCTTCGGCAAACCGCAACTTAAATCCGATGGCGTGAAGTTCTAAAGGGGAACACCCGATGGTGCGAAGACAGAAACTCATACTTCTGGCGGCTGTGGCCTTTGCCTCGGCCGCCACGGCTTATGCGCAGGCTCCGGTCGATGTCGGCGGTACATTTCAGCAGATTGAGCAGGCGGCCAACGCATGGATTCCCACTATCATGCAAGAGGCCACCTACCTTTTTTATGTACTGGCAACGCTCGACTTCGCCTGGAGCGCGCCGCAATTCCTCCGTGAGCATGACTTCATGGGTCTGTTTCTTACCCTGATTAAGAAGCTGCTCGTCATCGGGTTCTTTTACGCCGTACTCGTCAACGGTCAGACCTGGATACCGGCCATCGTCAACAGCTTCGCGCAACTGGGTGCAAATGCCGCTGGCGTCAATGTGGCCCAGAATCCCTCGGACATTATGATGCAGGGACTCCAGATCGTCTCTGACCTCTTCACCAAGGTCTCAGCGGTCAACCTGTTGTCTGAGCCAGGCGGGGCGATTACGACGATTCTCGCAGCCTGCATCGTGCTCGCCTCCTACATCATCATCACGCTCCATTACGTTGTCACCAAGCTCGAAGCGATTATCGTCATGTCGGCGGGCTACATCTTCCTTGGCTTCGGTGGTAGTCGGTGGACTGCGCCTTACTTTGAAAGGTACATTTCTCTTGCTATCAGTACGGGCGTCCGTTTGATGCTCATTTACCTGATGCTCGGCGTCTTCACAACGATCTCGAACAACTGGATCTCCACCATGAATGGCTATACGGCCGATCTTCCCATTACACAGATCTTCCCGACGCTGATGTCGATGCTGCTTTTCGCCTTCGCCTCGTGGATGATTCCGAAGATGGCGGCCTCGATCGCCTCGGGAACGTTGGGGGCCGGCGCGGCGGACCTGGTTGGGATGGGGATGGAGGTCGCGAAGGGTGCCGCTCTCACCGCCGCGACGGTCGCTGTTGTTGCGGCGACTGGGGGCGCGGGAGCCGCCGCGGGCGGTGCTCTCGCAGCAACCGAAACGGCGGGCGCAGCCGCCGAGGGAGCAGGCGCAGCAGGCAGCGCCGGTATGGCCGCTGCCGGTGGTGCGGGCGACGCCGCTATGGAAGCATCGAGCGCGCCACCGCCGCCGGTTCCCGGTCCCACAGACTCAGGCTCGGCCAGCGCTCCGCCAGCACCTCCGCCCCCGCCCTCGGCGGCGGAAAGTCAGGCAAGTGCTCCGTCGGCTCCCCCGGCTCAGCCTTCGACGGCCAGAAATCTCCAAACGCTGGCCCAGCACGCCACCAATATCCACGTCCCGAACGATGGCTCGGGGCATTCGCCTTCGGCGCAACTTCGAGTTGAGAGAGAGGAGTAGCTCGTGACAGAAAAAGCAATCGTCCAAACGCCTTATCTTCGAGCCCGGCAGGAGTGGGACGAGCGATTTGGCGACCAAATCAAGAGCCGGAACAACTGGCGATTGGCGGCATTCCTTACGATGGCGACGGCGCTGGTTTGCGTGACCGGCATGGTCGCCATCGGCTACCGCTCCAACACCGTTCCTTACGTCGTCGCTCTTGACGATGTGGGCAGGGCGGTTCCCGTCATCCCGGCGAAGCAGGTGGCGGTCAAGGATGTCCGCCTGCAGGAAGCCGTCGTCGCCCGTTGGGTCACAAATCTGCGTACAGTCATTGCCGATGCCGTAGCTCAGCGGCGGCTGGTCGATGAGGTATACGCCGAAACCGGCCAGAACTCGCCGGCATCAGCAACCATCACGGAGTTCTATTCCAAGAACTCGCCCTTCGACTTGCTGACCAAGCAGACCGTTGACGCCTCGGTCGAATCCATCGTGCAGCAGTCGCCCAAAACCTATGAAGTTGCGTGGACGGAAGTGACGCGCGATCTGAACGGCAACCTGATGGCGAGCCACAGATACCGGGCCTTTGTTTCCGTCGTGACGCAGGAAGTGACGGATGCGCGGCAAGCCCTGGTCAATCCGCTCGGCCTTTACGTTACGAATCTGACCTGGGGCGAAGTGGTCTCGACGGCCACGGACCAGCAATCCAACAGCACGCAAAGCAGCAACGCTCAGAAGCCCAGTGCCGAGCAACTAAATGGAGGACAGAATCAATGAAACGGTTCGTGATGATTGCAATGATCCTTTCACTCGCAAGCGCCGCGGCTCAAGCGCAGAACGCTTCGCAGTTGTCGCCTCAGCAAAAGCAGGATCTTTCCGGCTACAACTTCAAAGGCGCGGAATCGGCCCTTCAGGCGCAGTCGAATCAATCCGCACCGAAGCAGGAATCGCTCACGCCGATTCCTGCGCTTAAAGTGCCGCCGATAGTCAGTAGTGTGGCCGCTGGGCAATCATCTCAGCCCGCTGTTTCCACAGAGAAGGGCTCGGCAGTTCCTCTGAATTGGAAGCTGCCTCACGCTGACCTGAATGCCGTGGGCCTCAGTGCGGCGGAGGTTTCTCGCCTCTGGGAGGCGGGCGTGTCGATGCCGACGCAGGGTGAGAACGGAAAGGTCGTTTACATCTACGGCCAGGGGATGCCGGTTCTGGTTTGCGCTCCGCTACGCGTCTGCGCCATCGAACTCCAATCGGGCGAGCATCTCCAGAGCCAGCCGCAGATTGGCGACTCCCGCCGTTGGGAGATCACGCCGGTTATCTCTGGCTCCGGCCTCGACGAGACGCCAATTCTCATCGTGAAGCCAATTGAGGCGGGCCTTGAGACCGATTTGATTGTGCCGACGGACAAGCGCACCTACGTTGTGCGCCTGGTCTCCGATCCCACGCGCTTCGTTTCCCGCTTGGCATTCCATTATCCCGATGAGGACCGCGCCAAGTGGGTTGCCTTCGCGGCCCGGCAGGACGAGTCCAAGCGTAACGCCGCGGCCATTGCCGAGGAGCGGCGCGAAAAGGACAAGAAAGCTGGGGTCGTGCCGATGGCCGACAACGCAGTGGACCGGCTCTATCTCGATTACAAGTTCTCGGGCGATGAGCATCTCCGTCCCGATCACGTCTTCGACGATGGCCAGCATACCTATCTGATCTATCCGAATGATGGCCGCTTCCGCGAACTACCGACGTTGCTCTTGGTGGTCAACGGCAAGTCGGAGCTGGTCAACTTTCGCGTCGATGGATCGCGCTACATCGTGGACAGGCTCTTCGACAAAGCAATCCTCGTGGTCGGCGTGGGCAAGAAGCAGACCCGCGTAACGATCACGCGCGAGACGCCCTACTCCCAGACCGGAAAGGAAAACTGACGATGATTAAGCCAGACGAAAACCCGAAGCCGATCAATCTCGAGGGCGGGCTCGAAGGCGAGCGCGAAGAGAATCAGGAAGAAGTCCTCGCGGCGGCGCAGCCGGATAGCGTAGTGCGTGGCGTCAACGGTTCAGTAACGCCGAAGGCCCGCAAGCTGCGCCCTCTGGCCGGCATTATTCTGATCGCGCTGGTCGTGTTGGCCGCGGCCTATATGCGGCATGGCCTGGCCAACCGTCACAAGAAGACAGTCAAGCAGACTGAGACACAAAAGGTCGGCGCGGGACCGGCAACGACCGTCGAAAAGGGGCTTCTGTCCGATCAGACGCGCAGCGGCCTGAACACCGGGCAAACCCACGTCCCTGATTCCTCAGCGCTCCGCACATCTATATTGACCGGCGAGATCCCGGCAGGCCATTCGGCTCAGCCGGGTGCGCCGGGCAGTTCAGCGAAAACAACCTCCATCCCGCCGCTTGAATACCGGCAGACCCCGGTGACGACCGCTGCAAACGGCTCTTTGTCCTATGCCGAGCAGCGGCGGCTCGACGAATACAACCGGGAGCGCGAGGCGATGGAAGCGCCCACCTCGGTCAAGGGCAACCTCCCGGGCACTGTCAAAGAGACAGCCTCGAGCGCATCCGATCCGCTGTCCGCCATTCAATCCGCTCTGTTGAACGCCCGGTCGATGCTTGGGGGCGGAACTGGAAGCACAGCACAATCGGCTCTCGCTCAGTCCGGTACGACTGGAACAGCCGAGCAGCGGTCGGATTACGAGCGCCAGAACGATCAGGAGCAAAAGGCGGTCTTTGGGCAGCAACACTCAAAACAAGAGATGGAGTACCTGACTGCGACACGCCAGCCTGCTCAGAGCCAATTCGAGGTCAAGGCCGGGTGGCTGATCCCGGCGGTTCTTGAACAACAGCTTAATTCCGATCTTCCCGGCCTGATCCGTGCGTTAGTTCGTGAAAATGTGTATGATTCCGCTACTGGGAGGTACATTTTAATACCTTCCGGGAGTACACTAATTGGGGTTTACAACTCCC
>Ga0255356_1002292_pt1 | contig 11121 bp, 9 predicted proteins | sample HBST100metaG_FD_189944 | JGI IMG/M metagenome (GOLD analysis project Ga0255356, IMG submission 189944) | Peat soil microbial communities from Stordalen Mire, Sweden - H.B.S.T100 | ecosystem: Environmental > Terrestrial > Soil > Wetlands > Peat | place: Sweden: Norrbotten County, Stordalen Mire... | reverse complement strand
ATCTGGCAGCGGGCGACCCCGCAACAAGCAAAAAAATAATCGTCGCGCAGGCCATAGTCGATGCAGCGAAGGGCGACGTGACAGACGCCGCGAGCCTTACAGCCGGGCTGGACGATCCTGTAGCCAAGGAGCTTCACGCCTTTACGCTGTGCCTCACCAACCATGCGGACGGTGTCAACGAGCTTGCCGCATTTGTGGACGACTACGGCAATGCTTCGTCAATCCCGCGCGTCAGTGAAGAATACGGCATGCGGCTGATGGCCAATCTTGGCGACAACAGCCCAATTGTCGAACCGAGCGTCACGGAGTTTTCCCTGCAGCAAATGGACCAGCACAGGCTGACGTCAGAGATCCAAGCAGTGGGGCAAGACCATCGGCGAACGGTGCAAGGTACCGTTGTCTTGCAGCCGGATGGCTCAAACCGTCCGTTTGCCGCACCCTCGGACAATAATGCCGTCATTACATACTCACTTGACGACAAATTGCTCGCCATTGTAAGTTCAGCGCCGTACAGCTTCCAATGGAACACGCGGACGGTGACCAACGGCATCCATCAGATCGCGATACAGGCCCGGTCCGCGGGCGGCATAAATCTTGGCGACGTGAGCCAAACTGTGATAGTTTGCAACACGGACAATCCGGACGATGAAGTTGCCGACGTCACCCCGGAAGACGCCAAGGCGGTTCTGTGGAATGTCGTTTCGATCAAGCCTGCTCTCAAAGTCGCGCTGTACGCTCTCGCACGCGCCTACTCGAGGTCGGGACAACGGGACCAAGCTGGCGAGGCCCTCATCCGCAGCGCCGCCATCGACAGCGACTACCGTTCTAGCGTGGCATCCGTCGCACGTTTTTTCGCCGGCGGACAGCTTGACGTCAGTGACGATCCGGCCGCAAGCAAATCCGGCGTGGCGTTGCATGAAACAGAGTTCTGGAGAGGTTCGCCGACCCTCAAAGAGGTCGCCCTCACGTTCGACGATGGGCCGAACCAGCCAACTACGCCACCTCTTCTCGATGCGATCGAGCGCGCGCACATTATCGGCACTTTCTTTGTCGTGGGAACGCGGGCAGCAGCTAATCCCGACATAATAAAGCGGATGGCAGCCGACGGGTGCGAGGTGGAAGATCACTCCTACACTCATCCAAACATGGCGCAGTCGGTGCCGGAGCACATTGTAGAGGAAATTCTACGCAATGCCGTGATCGTACACAGTCTCACCAACAGATGGCCCAAGTTTTTTCGGTGTCCAGGCGGGGATTCTAACCCGTGGGTGATGCGCATGACCGCAGCATGCGGCATGATCGGCGCATTCTGGACCGTCGATGCGTTCAACGCGGAACAGAGCGGCTCGCCTGATGTTCTTGCGCAGTACGTGGTGAAGCACATCCACCCTGGTGCCATCGTCCTAATGCACAACGGCGCCCCTGCCACTACCGGCGGCGTTGAGAAACTCGCTGCGGAGCTGCGCGCAAAAGGCTACAAGCTGGTGACAATGGAGCAGTTGGCCCGCGATTCGGGCTTGCCCATATGAAATGAGCACCTCGCCCACGTCCGCGCTTTTGTTTTCCTCGCTCGGTTCATCGCAACGTCCTCCTCCCGCCCTATAACCAATGGACGCATGGCTACAGGCTGAATAGTCTGACGACTTGCAATTCCGGCCGGCACGCTCAAAATAAGATGTTTCCGATGGTCAAATGTCCTAAAACAAGGATACCGTCACCAGCATGGCTAAACCATTGTCGTCATAACGACATATCAGCCGCGTGCGGACAGCACAAAACCAGCGTGGGCGGGATGTCGCAAAGGAAAGATTGAAATGAAGACTATAAATGGGAAGCTGACGTCCAAGGAGCGTGTCGCCCTCGCGCTCGGGCATCAGGAGGCAGACAGGATTCCCCGTGCCGAATCGTTCTGGAACGAGACGATCCCTCTATGGCGCGAGCAGGGCATGCCGGCGGATCTCGACGTGGCATCGTATTTTAACTATGACATGGTCCAGGCCGGTTGGGTGGCGCACGAGGCCAGGCTCGGCTATGTCGAGGTTCTGGACGAGACAGAAGACGCGTTTACGCGGATTGACGGCAATGGCGCCGTCATGAAATTCTGGAAGCACAAGAGCGGCACCCCCGAGCACTTGCGATTTACCACAAACAACAAAGACGCCTGGGCGAGCTTGAAGGAGAAAATGCCGCAGATCCCAATTGAGGCGCGTGTGGACTTGAACGGTGCGTTGGCCGCACAAAAAAAGGCCCGCGACGAAAACAAATGGTTTTGCTGGTCTGGAATCGAGTGTTTTGAGGCCGCCAAAGAAGTGGTGGGTCACGAGATACTCTGCTGTGCGATGATTGACGATCCTGAATGGGCCGATGACATTTACGCGACTCATACGGACCTTGCGATAAAGGCGATCCAATACCTGGAAGACAATGGCGTTCACTTCGATGGCGCATGGATATACGGCGACATCGCGTATAATCACGCGCCGTTCTGCTCTCCCAAAATGTACCGAAACCTCGTGATGCCTTCTCACGCCCGTCAGGTCGCATGGTTCAAGGAACGCGGACTTCCTGTGATCTATCACACCGACGGTGATTTTCGCCCCCTCATTCCGTCTATGCTCGAGATCGGCATCGACTGCTTTCAACCCCTCGAAGCCAAGGCAGGGATGGATTTGCGCGAGCTAAAGCCAAAATACGGGGATCGTGCGTCCTGGATGGGCAACATCGATATCATGAAGCTCATAACCAACGATTTTGCACTTATCGAAGCGGAAGTTTCATCCAAGATCCCAATGGCGATGAAGGGCGGCGGCTACATTTATCACAGCGACCATTCGATCGCCCCAGGCGTCAAGTGGGAAACCTATCTCCACCTGATGAAACTGGTCGACGTGTATGGAAAGTACAAGTGATCGTGCCGGGCGTGTCTGGCGAGATCACCGAACGGAAGTGCAGCCGCCGGACGGTATGTGGAACCGCCCGTTCGCCAAGCGCGTTCTTACTTTTCGGACACTGAGGAGAAATCTCTTATGAACGTCGTTGTAACGGGTGCGTCCGGGTTCGTTGGAAGTCACGTGGTGAAGGCTCTGGTGGATGCGGGGCACTCTGTAACCGGCCTGGCCAGATCCCGTCCACAAGCCGCACGGGTGGTTGCGGCGGCATCATATTTTGATCAAGTGGACGTCGGCGAGGTCGCGACGCTGAAAGCAGAGATCTTTGCCGGTGCCGACGCAGTGGTGCATCTCGTGGGGATCATTAAAGAGAACGGTGCCACGCAGACCTTTCAGCGAATTCATGTTTCTGGCACGATCAACGTTATAAACGCCGCGTTCACGGCTGGTGTTAAGCGCTTCATTTACGTGAGCGCGATTGGCGCGGCGGACGACGCTCCGTCACAATACTCAAAAACCAAGGCTGCTGCCGAGAACACAGTCGCCACGAGCGGCCTGTCCTATGTGATTCTCCGGCCTTCCATCATTTTAGGAAGGGACGGCGAGTTTGTGGATCAGATGAGGGATTTGATCAATCATGGCGGGCTTCCCGGGAAACTGCCGTGTCCCTTCATTCCTGTGCCAGGCAACGGCAACAACCGGTTCCAACCCGTCTATATAGATGACCTGTGCCGGTGTGTGCTTGCTGCGCTCACGAAGGCTGCGGCTGCCAACCAGATCATTGACATAGGCGGTGCCTCCCAACTTTCGTTTAACAGCCTTCTCGAAGGATTTGCCAGAAACCTCGGTGTAAAGAAACCACTTGTTCACGCTCCAATTCCTCTGTTGATGCTCGTCGCACCGTTGATGCAGCTCTTGCCAAATGCCCCCGTGACAAGGGACCAACTGCGCAACCTCCGGCGCGACAACATTTGCAACCTAACTAAGATGAAGGGTATCTTGGGTGTTGACCCGATTGGGTTTGATGAAGCGCTCGCGTTGTCACTGCCGCGCTAGCCGCACACGTCGCAACGGCGGGAATGCGCTGTTTGCAAATAGCTCCTTGCATCTGCCTATGCTTATGGCGTATAATTGCCTTGGTTTAAGTATCGACTGAATGCATGGTGTTACAGTAAATCAAGCGAAGCAAGTGCCGTTATTGTAACCGCGACGTTTTCACCCTCGCTGCTCTCCACGCCACGCTATGGTTTCATGAGATGACCTGCCCCACGTAACACATGGCGGCAATGCCACAATGACAGCGTTCAACGTAAGTACTTTGATCCACTCTAAATCTGTAGGACGGAAATTTTGAAGACAAGAAAAGGTTTTACTCTTATCGAGTTGCTAGTCGTTATAGCCATCATCGCGATATTGGCTGCAATTCTATTCCCGGTGTTCGCGAAGGCGCGGGAGAAGGCCCGCCAGACCACATGTGCCAGCAACCTGAAGCAGATAGCTCTCGGATGGGTGCAGTACAGTCAAGATTACGATGAAATGGTCATACCCTACCGAATCAACGGTAACGTCTACTGGCCATGGACGGGAATCCTGAAGAACGGATATGTGAAATCGGACGGCCTGTTTCGCTGCCCTGACGTCAGCGTGAACACTGTCGCAAACCCGTTGACCTACGGGTACAACTGGATGATAGCAGGAACCACAATCCCGAACAATATGTCCGTGATCGTCTCCCCTGCGATTGCGCCGATATTCGTCGACACCTACGGAACACAGAACCCCGCAGGAGCCACCGCCATCGATGACACGGGCGCATACTATTTTTCGGTCTACAATTGCACTGTCACGGGCAGCACAGCGATCTGCGGCCGTGCCTATATGCCTACAAGCGTTACCAGTGGCGTTTTCCAACCCATTATAGACACCGGAGCGTTTCCAAACAGCGGCGACCATTCCGGCGGCACAAACTATTCGTTTGCCGACGGTCACGTCAAATGGTGTCAGGGCGTTCCCGTTTCCGCCTCGTTCTATAACAACAGCGGTGCTGGATGCACCCCTATCACCGCGGCCACTGGCAACTACTTGACTGGGCCGGCGATCAAGGGCATGGACTGGAACGGTGACGGTATCGCCGGAGGCGATCCAGGCACTACCGCAGGCGTTTACTATTGATCTTGTTTTGATCTCACCACAGGCCGCCCGACGGGCGGCCTGTTTTTTGCTCTGCAAACGTGCGCGGCAACGGCGGGAAAGAGCCGTTCGCACATATCTCCTTGCATCCGTCCATGTATATGGCGTATAATTGCCTTGATTTAAGTATCGACTGATATGCATGGTGTTACAGTAAATCAAGCGAAGCAAGTGCCGTTATTGTAACCGCGACGTTTTTATCCTCGCTGCTCTCCACGCCAAGCTATGGTTTCATGAGATGACCTGCCCCACCTAACACATGGCGGCAATGGCACAATGACAGCCTTCAACGTAAGTACTTTGATCCACTCTAAATCTGTAGGACGGAAAATTTGAAGACAAGAAAAGGTTTCACTCTTATCGAATTGCTAGTCGTTATAGCCATAATCGCGATATTGGCTGCAATTCTATTCCCTGTGTTTGCAAAGGCGCGGGAGAAGGCCCGCCAGACCACCTGTTCCAGCAACCTGAAACAGATAGCTCTTGGATGGGTGCAGTACAGTCAAGATTACGATGAAATGGTCATTCCCTACCGAATCAACGGCAACATCTACTGGCCATGGTCGGGAATCCTGAAGAACGGATACGTGAAATCGGACGGCGTGTTTCACTGCCCTGACGTCAACGTGACCACGGTCGCAAACCCGTTGACGTATGCGTACAACTGGGGCATCGCTGGAAACACAATCCCGAACAACATGTCGGCGATCGTCTCCCCGGCGATTGCGCCGATATTCGTCGACGCCTACGGAACACAGAACCCCGCAGGAGCCACAGCCGTCGATGACACGGGCGCATACTATTTTTCGGTCTACAATTGCACGGTCACCGGCAGCACGCCGATCTGCGCCCGTGCCTACATGCCGACTAACGCCACGAACGGCGTTTTGAACGCCATTTCAGACAATGGAGACTTTCCAAACAGCGGCGACCATTCCGGCGGCACAAACTACGGATTTGCCGACGGTCACGTCAAATGGTGTCAAGGCGTTCCCGTTTCGGCCTCGTTCTATAACAACACCGGTGGATGCACAGACATCACCACGGCCACTGGCACCTACTTGACTGGGCCGGCGATAAAGGGCATGGACTGGAACGGTGACGGTATCGCCGGGGGCGATCCAGGCACTACCGCAGGCGTTTACTATTGATCTCGACTTGATCTCTGCACAGGCCGCCCGCCGGGCGGCCTGTTTTTTGTCGTGCAAGCTGCTAGTGCGACCGGAGGGAAAGCAACGCTCGCCCTAGCTTCTTGCATCCGTCTTATCTTTGGCGTATAATCGAATCGGTTTAAGTATCGACTGAATGCATGGTGTTACAGTAACTTAAGCGAAGCAAGTGCCGTTATTTTAATCGCGACGTTTTCACCCTCGCAGCTCTCCACACCACGCTATGGTTTCATGAGATGATCTGCCCCATGTTACACATGATGGCAACAGCTCGATGACAGCCTCCAACGTAAGTACTTTGATCCATTCTAAATATCGGGGGACGGAAAGTTTGAAGACAAGAATAGGTTTTACCCTCATCGAATTGCTCGTCGTTATAGCCATCATCGCAATATTGGCTGCAATACTTTTCCCGGTGTTCGCCAAGGCGCGCGAGAAGGCCCGCCAGACCACATGTGCCAGCAACCTCAAGCAGATGGCGGTTGGCTGGGTGCAGTACAGTCAGGATTACGATGAAATGGTCATGCCCTACCGAATCAACGGCAACGTCTACTGGCCATGGACGGGAATCCTGAAGAACGGATATGTGAAATCGGACGGCGTGTTTCACTGCCCTGACGTCAGCGTGAACACGGTCGCCAACCCGTTGACCTATGGGTACAACTGGATGATAGCAGGAACCACAATCCCGAACAACATGTCCGTGATCGTATCCCCGGCTATTGCACCGATATTCACCGACACCTTCGGAACACAGAACCCCGCAGGAGCCACCGCCATTGATGACACGGGCGCATACTATTTTTCGGTCTACAATTGCACTGTCACGGGCAGCACGCCAATCTGCGGCCGTGCCTATATGCCGACTAACGCCACCAACGGCATTTTGAACACCATTACAGACAACGGGGCCTTTCCAAACTGCGGAGACCATTCGGGCGGCACGAACTACGCGTTTGCCGACGGTCATGTCAAATGGTCCCAAGGCGTTCCCGTTTCCGCCACGTTCTATGCCAACGCAGGTTGCATCAGCATCACCACGGCCACTGGCGCATATTTGACTGGGCCGGCGATAAAGGGCATGGATTGGAACGGTGATGGGGTTGCCGGTGGCGATCCCGGAACCACCGCAGGCGTCTACTATTGATATCGAGTTGATCTGTGTAAAGGCCGCCCGCCGGGCGGCCTGTTTTTTGTTGTGCAAACATGCGGAGGGCGTAACGCGCGGGCAGCAAAACATTATTTGCAATTCGCTTCTTGCGTGCGTCTTACATTTGACGTATAATTGACTTGGTTATGGTATGAACATCACGCGGTTTGTTACAGTAAATTACCGAAGCCAATGCCGTTATCGTAACCACGACATTCTTATCGCAGATGCTGGTCGACCTGCTGTTTGCACGCACTGAGTTATATCATCGTGCATGGGACGGCAACGATATCGGCCAGCGCTAATACTATGATCCACTCTAAATTTGGGGGACGGAAAGATTGAAGACAAGAAGAGGATTTACTCTGATCGAATTGCTCGTCGTTATTGCGATTATCGCGATATTAGCCGCCATTCTTTTTCCGGTGTTCGCCAAGGCGCGGGAAAAGGCCCGTCAGACGACATGTGCCAGCAACCTCAAGCAGATGGCGGTCGGATGGGTGCAGTACAGTCAAGATTACGATGAAATGGTCATTCCCTACCGAATAAACGGTAACGTCTACTGGACATGGTCCGGCATCTTGAAGAACGGATATGTGAAGTCGGACGGCGTGTTCCACTGCCCTGACGTCAACGTGAGCACGGTCGCAAACCCGATGACCTACACGTACAACTGGGGCATCGCCGGAGGCACGATCCCGAACAACATGTCCGTGATCGTCTCTCCTGCGGTTGCGCCGATATTCATCGACGCCTATGGAACACAGAACGCCGCAGGGGCCAACGCCGTTGATGACACGGGGGCATACTATTTCTCGGTCACCAACGCCACTGTCACGGGCAGCACGCCGATCTGCGCCCGTGCCTATATGCCGACAAACGCCACCAACGGCATCTTGAACGCCATTTCAGACAACGGGGACTTTCCAAACTGCGGAGACCATTCGGGCGGCACAAACTACGCGTTTGCCGATGGTCACGTCAAATGGCTGCAAAGCGTTCCCGTTTCCGCCACGTTCTATGCCAACGGCGGATGCACCGATATCGCCACGGCCACGGGTGCATATCTGATGGGGCCTGCAATTCAGGGTTTGGATTACAACGGCGATGGAATTTCCGGTGGCGACCCCGGCACTTCCGCAGGCGTCTACTATTGATCTCGACTTGATCTCTGCACAGGCCGCCCACCGGGCGGCCTGTTTTTCGTTCAAAATGTGCCCAGAGCCCAAAGGGCATCCTGGCTAGTCGATGCTGTTTTCAATAGTCGGAAAAGCTCCCGACAGCACATCGTCGCGATATTGGGTCACGGCATTGACGATGATCTCGCCCACATCGGCGTAGCGCCGCGAATGCCGGAACCGCGTTTTGCGGATACGCAGCCCGATCAGATCCGACGTCACAAGCACCTGTCCGTCGCAGCCCGGCCCGGAGCCGATTCCGACGGTGGGAATAACCAGCGACCTCGATATCTCCGCCGCCAACATGCGTGGAACCAGCTCCAGAACCACTGCAAATGCGCCAGCTTCTTGGAGGGCGAGCGCATCGGCCCGCAGCCTCGCAGCATCTGCCTCGCTACGCCCCGCCACACGCATGCCTCCAAGCACGTTCTGATACTGCGGAGTGAGCCCCATATGCCCCACCACGGGTATCCCTGCGAGCACAAGCCGTCGAACCAGCGGCGCGTACTCCGATCCGCCTTCGAGCTTTACCGCGTTCGCGCCTCCTTCCTGCACAAGCCTGCCCGCGTTTCGCAAGGCCTCAGATTCGCTGATTTGATACGATAGGAAGGGCAGGTCGGCAAGAAGAAGCGAGCGTTTCGTGCCCCGGCGCACCGCCTTGACATGATGGAGCATCTCCTCCATCGTTACCGGAAGCGTGCTATCGTAGCCAAGCTCTTCCTGGCCAAGCGAATCGCCGACGAGAATTACATCCACGCCAGCGTCGTCGACCAGCTTGGCAGTGGGAAAATCGTACGCCGTGAGCATTGTCACCTTCTCGCCCGCTGCCTTTCGGGCAACGACGTCGGTGACACGCACGTGTTTTAGTGTCTCAGACATGTAGGCATTATGGGACGCTGCGACAGGGGTTTGTCAAGAAAACAGCGCGACGAGCTGGTCAGCAGGCTTATTTATGTTGCTGTAAATTGCTCTGTGAAGATATCGTGGACGGCAAACGGGGCTCTGAGCGCACTAAACCCGTCGGCCCAATTTGTCGGCAAGCCAAAGGCACAAAACGGCAAGGAAGATCTGGGGAACGGGGCTCTTCACTTTGTGGCCATGCCCAATGAACCAGCTTTTCTTGGTGTGCGTGGGAAATGCGGAGCCGTGGATTGCGCCCAGCAACTCGAGCCCGTTTTCTATGTCCGGCGCAACACCGCCTGCCGCACCAGCCACTTGCGGCGACTTGTATCCGTAACGCAGCACGAGATATCCGATAGTCACCGTTAGCAGGGGAAGCTCAACGGCGAGATTGTAGTCTCGGTGCGGCACAAGGTCTGCAAAGCCGTGGCTGACGGCACCGGCGACAAAGGCGGCCTTGTTCTCAGCGGCTGCGGCGCCTACCGCCGCGCCGATCGTCGCATGAACCCATGCCATCATAAGGCTACCCGCTCCCACACAGCTTATGATAAATCGCGGCTACCTTTTGAACATAGCGCTGAGTTTCACGGTACGGGGGGACGCCGCCGTACTTCTTCACTGCCCCTGGTCCGGCATTGTACGCGGCCATTGTCAGAGCCAACGTGTTGATCGGCACGATCCCGAACGAGGACGCGCCGCCGTAGTTCTGGACGTGGTGGCTCAAAATATAGACAGAAGCTCCAATGTTCTGCACGGGGTCGTAGGGATCACGAACGCCAAGGCCCGCCGCTGTCTCAGGCATTAACTGCCCAAGGCCCGCCGCACCGGTGCGAGACGTGCTGTGCGGATCGAAATCCGACTCCGCGATGATCATTGCCACGATCAGACGCGGATCAATACGATAGTTGTCGCTGTAGAACAATATGCTGGTGGTGATCGTGTCCACCTGATGCGCTGTCAATCTGGGATTCCATCGCGCGATCAGGCGTCGGTACGGCATGTAAATCTGCATCACCCGCGCAGGCAGAGGGGCGATCGGGTGCGCGTCCCCAAGGTCGCGTGTGGTCAGCACGGCCGCGCGCGACGTGGGGTACGCATAGCTGGCTCGCGAAACCGCTCGTTGTTGGGCGGCCTGGCGCATTGCGGCTTGCTGACGGTCAGCTTGTTGGCGATCTGCAATGGTCACGGCACCGTCTTGCGCCGAAGCGATCAAGACCAAATTTGTGCGAACATCGCCGTCTGCGTCGCTGGGCACGCGCACAAGCATCCGCATGACGCTCGATGGCTCTATGTCGCCGTCCACCGAATCCGGCACGGCAACCGTGGCAGTGCTCTCTTGCGACGTCACGATCAAGACCTTGCTCGTGCCCGACGACGTCACACCGCTCACGGTTGCCAAAATCTCAAAGGCCCTTCCCAGATATTGGTCGGGCGACCTAAGAACGGCACCGAGATCGGGCGACGTGCCGAGAGCGACGTTTAGCGCCTGGCGCGCGTCCAAATAACGTTGCAAGTCCGCATTGCTGGCATGTGCCAGACTACCACACGAAAGGCAAATACAAATCGCAGCAGCGACGAGTTTGAGTGGAATGTTGGATAACCGCATTTCTACCGGCCCCAAAAGGGACGCACAAGCACCTTATAAT
>Ga0255356_1002291_pt1 | contig 11122 bp, 5 predicted proteins | sample HBST100metaG_FD_189944 | JGI IMG/M metagenome (GOLD analysis project Ga0255356, IMG submission 189944) | Peat soil microbial communities from Stordalen Mire, Sweden - H.B.S.T100 | ecosystem: Environmental > Terrestrial > Soil > Wetlands > Peat | place: Sweden: Norrbotten County, Stordalen Mire... | reverse complement strand
ATGCGGTCCTTCACCTTTTTCAGCTCGTAGTGGTCTTCGTCGAGAATCTCCTTGGCCTTGCTGATGTCGATCTTCGAGCCTGAACTCTTGGCCCAAGGAAGCAAAGCCAACCACTCGATGTAGTTGCGGGTAAGCGAGTAGTCGGCGGCCATGGGAGACATGCGCGAGAGACGCGTCAGTTCCTTCAGCGCCTCCTTCTTGACGTCTTCAGGCATTCCAGCAGCATCGATCTTCTCCCGCAGCTCATCGGTCTCGCGCTGGCCCTCGTCCTGCTCACCCAGCTCTTTCTGGATGGCTTTGAGTTGCTCACGCAGATAGTAGTCGCGCTGCGATTGCTGCACCTGATCCTGCACTTCGGTCTGGATTTTGGCGCGCAACTGCTGCACCTCAATCTCCTTGGCCAAGTGCTGATTGAGCAGCTCCAACCGGGATGCAATGCTGGGCATCTGCAGCAATTGCTGCTTGTCGTCGGTAGTCAGGAATGGCAGGGACGAAGCCACAAAATCCACAAGACGGCTCGGTTCGTCGATATTGGCGGCAATCGTCCGCAGTTCATCGGAGAGCGTAGGCGATTCGGTAACGATCTGCTGGAACTGTCCGATCACGTTGCGCACCAGTGCTTCCGCGCCAGCCGTGGTCTCAGGCTCGACGTCCTCCAGCACCTCGACTTCAGCCACCATGAAGGGCTCAGTCTGCGTATAGCGCACCAAGCGAACTCTCTCCATACCTTCGGTGAAAACGAACCGGCTTTGGTTGGGCATCCGCACGATTTTGTGCACTGTGGCCAGGGTTCCCACTGAGTGCAGGTCAGACGGTTTGGGTGAGTCCAGTCGCGGATCTAACTGAGCCACCACGACGATGGCTCTCTCCTCGCCGAGCGATTCGATCAGCTGGATAGAACTTTCCCGCCCCACGGTCAAGGGCAAGACGGCATGGGGAAAAAGAACCGTATCCCGAACCGGCAGAACTGCAATTCTACGCACGACAGGGGCTTCGTTTCCGGAAAGGGCTTTCTGGGGCGGCGGGATGGGAGACTGGTTTGACATTGAGTGTCCTCGTATCAACTTTTCTTAATTAGACAACGCAGACTTAAAAAGGTTTCAAAATCTCACTGTGCAGGTCCTTTTCTTCCGCCAATCTCGTCCATCAGAGATTACGGTCTGATGCAGCATGTAGTTCCCTTTCAGCGGGTTACGACACCGGCATCTGTCCCGCAGTGTCCCGAATCGATCCGAGCCAGCAATTCTTGCCGCCGAGTACGAATGATCTTAAGCCCGCCAGCGAACCCGAGTATATCCGGGGCTCTCCCCTTTAGAGGTTGGATGCATTTCCGCTCGAGGTGTGTATCGGCCGCACCCCGCGGGGTGTGAGTAAGATTGAGCTTGCCCGCAGTAAGAATCCTCGCACCGGGAACTCTGATTCTTAAAGCGGGAATGCGCTCATATAGTTCAGCTTCACGGAAAACTCTGTCGCTGTAGGACAAGGGGTTCACTCTGGATCATCTTTCGGTTTAACGCAGCTTCTCGTCGTGCCAAATCGCTGATTCGATGTGCTCCCACAGGTCGTCGGATGGCTCCACGATGGGAAACATCTGCCGGGCAGTTTCGGCAATCGTGTTCAGGTCAACGAGTAGAGCGCGGCAGAGTGCGCAGTGCTGGAGGTGCGGATGGGCGGCGAGATCCTCACCTGAGCCGATCAACTCCGGCAACTGGGCCTGGAACTGCCGGCAGGCAAGATTGTTGGCGTCTTCCGTCATCGCTGCGCCTCCTTCCGAGGATATGAACGCAGTGCGGCGCGCAGCTTGAGCCGCGCCTTGTGCAACTGAGACTTGCAGTTACCGACCGAGCAATCAATCATGGAGGCTATCTCATTATGTTCATATCCCTCTATGTCGTGAAGGATAAAGACGAGGCGATAGCCAGCAGGAAGATCGGCGACCGCGCGCTCAAGGGCCAGCCGGTCGATGGAGCCGGATAGCGCAATGTCGGGAGCGCCGAAGCCTCGTGCTGGGCCTCCTTCTGACGCGGGTTCCATGGCTTCATCCATTGACATGAGGGGCAAGCCCTTCTTCCTTAGGTGCATCAGCACAATATTGATGGCCAGCCGATGCAGCCAGGTGGAAAAGGCCGAGTCGCCGCGGAAGGTAGCGATCTTGCGATGCAGTTGAAGAAAAGCTTCCTGTGTCAGATCCTCTGCCTCGGCCACATTGCCCACCATACGCAGGCATAAAGAATAGATGCGTCTTTTGTGCTGCGAGTAGAGTTGGGCAAAGGCAAGATGGTCTCCGGCCTGGGCCTTGGCTAGCAGATCGACTTCGCCGGGATCGGGTAAGGCTGCGGGAGCAGCAATCTGAGGCACAAACTCCGCTTCCTCGGCCCGAGGGTGGGGAGTTGGGTCAGGCGGATGCGTCGAGAGCCGCGAATTGGACATGCGCTTCCTTACAGGGATCGATTCCCATCGCGCTGCTGCTGCACCGGGCGCCATTCCTCGTTAGTATAAAGGACATGGAACAGTGGTTCGTGGACGGTTGTCAGTAATTTCAACATCAATGTACTACCCTTTCCGTAGCCGAAAAGGCCGAGTCATCGTAAGAAAATCTGACGACTATTGCGCAACGGGGCGTGGTTCCCCGTGTTTATTGGGAGAGATGATCTTGAAGGCAAAGCCGGCGTGTCACTACGGCAAGCGGTTGGGGGGCGGCATTCTCCTGGCCTCTTTTCTTGCCTTTGGAATATTGGGCGAAATCCGCGGCTGGAGCCAGAGTCGCACGAGCGACGCGGACAATTCCGGTACAGGAGGCGAGCTGGCAGCGCCGGTGCCTTCCGATTCCCTCACCCGGTGGGAGGGTTTGCCGGTTCGGCGCATCTCCTTCGACGGCGTTTCGGCCGATCGTCTCGCTCCCCTGCCCGGCCATCTGGCCCAGGCGGAAGGAGCGCCTCTGAACCGGGAAGATTTAAAGAAGAGCCTCCGCCAACTATTTTTGACCGGCCTGTTTGAAAGCCTATCTGTTGAGGGAGAACGCGAAGAAGACGGCGTAGCCTTGCTCTTTCACGGAACGCCGCGCACCTTCATCGGCAGAGTCAGCGTGGACGGTGCTAAGGGGGCTACCGTCAATACGCAGCTTGAGCGCGCCAGCCAACTCGATTCCGGCACCCGCTTTACTCAGGCCAAACTCGACCAGGCTCTGGAAGAAATGCGTGCAACGCTGGTTCGAAACGGCTTCTATGCACCGGTGATTACACAAACCCTGACGCCCCATCCGGAGGAGCAACTCATCGACATTGCGTTCCGCGTGGTCTCTGGCCCGCAGGCGCGCGTTGGCGCAGTGGCAGTGACCGGCGACTCAGGTATGAGTGTGGAGGATTTTCGCCATCATGCGCACCTGAAGGCGGGTACGCATGTCGACCAGGAGACCAACAATCGTGCCCTGGCCGGGGCGCTTAAGGTCTACCAGCACGAGCAACGGATGGAGGCTGAAATCAAGCTCGAATCCGAGCAGTATGTTGCTCAGACCCAGAAGGCCGACTTTAAGTTTTCCGCCAACCGAGGGCCCGTCGTGAAGGTACTGGTGGAAGGAGCCAAGCTGAGCGCATCGCACGTGAAAAAGGTAATACCCATCTTTGAGGAGGGCAGCGTAGACGAGGACCTGCTCAACGAGGGCAATCGCCGTCTGCGGGACTATTACCAGCGGCAGGGCTACTTCGATGTGAAGGTGGAGCACGTACGACAATCCGCGACCGCCGAACAGGTAACGATTCTCTACAAGATTCGGATGGGACCGCGGCGGCGTGTGGAACGGGTGACGGTGGATGGCAATCACTATTTCAACGCCGCAACGCTCAAAGACCTGCTCAGCGTGCATGCCGCTGATGCCTTCGACCGCAACGGTGCCTACTCGCAGGCACTGGTGTCCACCGACATAAACGCACTGCAGGGCGTTTACCAGAACAACGGCTTCTCCAAGGTTAAGATCACTCCCGAGGCCAGCGCAGGTGAGCCCAAGACTGAGGACTCCAACGACAAGAGTTCGTTGCCAACGCGAAAGGCTGGAAAAATAGCGCCGCTTACGATGGTCTACCACATTGATGAGGGCCCGCAACTGCGAGTGGGCATGGTGCGCCTGGAAGGAAACGAACACGGAGATGTCACCAAACTCATGACGCTACTGAACACTGCGGCCGGACAACTGCTGTCGCCGAAGAACTTGGCCGGAGATCGGGACACGCTCTTGACCGACTACATGAGCCGAGGTTTCGACCATGTGCGAGTGGAGGTGGCCCAACAAATCGAGCCGGCCGACGCGAGCAAGGTGGATGTGATCTTCCACATCACCGAGGGACGGCAGATTTTTGTGCGCAAGGTGCTGCTGTCCGGACTGCACTACACGCGCCCGGATACGGTGGCCAAGGCGATTACGCTGCATCCCGGCGACCCGCTCAACGAAACAGCTCTCATGGAAACACAGCGCAATTTGTACGACTTCGCCCTCTTCAACGAGATCGACACGGCCGTCGAGAACCCTACAGGGGCAGAGACTTACAAGAACGTGCTGTTACAGGCATCGGAAGCACGGCGCTGGGCTCTCACATACGGCTTCGGTTTTGAGGCCCAGACCGGAACGCCACAGTTCAACTGCGGCGGCGTCATTGCCAGCGGAGCTACTTGCAATCCGAATGGCAAGAGCGGAGTCAGTCCGCGAGGAATTCTCGATATCACCCGCAACAATCTCTTTGGCCGGGAACAGTCGGCATCGCTGCGCGCCACCTTCGGCTTGCTGGAGCAGAAGGTCGATCTGCTCTTCCAGAACCCGCACTTCGAGGGAAACCGGAACTTCGGCCTGACTTGGTCCGGCGGCTATGCCAACAGCCTTGACGTGAGCACCTATGTGTCATCCAAGCTGGAAACCGGAATGCGCTGGACCGAGCACTTCAATACGCAGGGGTCCCATATCTCGAAAGCAAATACCTTGGTTTATGAATTCGACTTCCGACGGGTCAAGGTAGAGGCGGACAGCCTCCAGGTTTACCCTAGCGAGATCGCACGTCTGGCCACGGCGGTGCGCGTGGCAGGTCCGGCGCTGACGTGGATTCGCGATACCCGTGACTCGCCCCTCGACGCACATCGTGGCACCTACACCAGTTTCCAGGAGTTTCTCTCCGGTGAGCGCTTCGGCGCACAGACGCAATTCAACCGGCTGGATCTGTCGAATTCGAGTTATCACGAGTTCGATAAAGGCCGCATAGTTCTAGCTCGCAATACACGCTACGGCCAGGAGCGGGCCTACGGGGCCGAGCAAGACGAATTGATTCCGCTCCCCGAGCGACTCTATGCTGGCGGGGCTACTTCGTTGCGAGGCTTCGGCAGCAACTCGGCAGGACCGCGCGATCCTGAGACGGGCTTCCCCATCGGCGGGGCGGGCGCGCTGATCGAGAGCACTGAGCTGCGACTGCCGCCACCCATGCTTCCGTGGGTCGGCAACACAGTCAGCTTCGTGCTCTTTCACGACATGGGAAACATCTTCACCAATGCCTCCGATGCATGGATCAGCGCTCTGCGCATTCACCAGCCGGATCGCAACAACTGCAAGACTGTGAACCCTGCGTCCGCACAGATTGCCAACCCTTTTCCCACCGGTGCACCAACTTCGACTGGAGTGCAGGGTCAATGCAACTTCAACTACTTCTCACATACGCCGGGAGCTGGGCTGAGGTACCATACGCCGGTAGGGCCAATCCGTTTGGACTTCAGCTATAACCTCAACCCGCCGATCTACCCGGTCAATATCGACTACGCGCTAGCCCCCAAAAAGGCCATCTACTCAGACCCGCATGTGGGTGAGGGCAGCCACTTCAACATCTTCTTCAGCCTGGGACAGACTTTCTGATGAGCAACGGGACCCGAATTCGGCTCAAGAACATCGCTTATGCGTGGACCATGGCACTGTGCCTAGCCGCGGCAGGAGCAACCTTGAGTGTGGCTCAGAGCCCGACCCAGGCGACTCAGCCGAGCAACACAGTCGCGCTTGACCGGGTGGTGGCCGTGGTCAACAACCGGGCCATTCTCGCCAGCGACGTGGACGAAGAGATGCGCCTGGCAGTGCTGGACCCTGGCCGCGCCGGACTCGGGATTCTCACTCCAAAGATTGCCTTGGAACAGCTGATCAGCCGCGCGCTCATCCAACAGCAGATTCGCCAAGAGGACGCGCAGGCGTCAGAACCTTCGCAACCTGAGGTCGAAGCCCGACTGTTGGAGATTCGCAAGGAATTGCCCGCCTGCCTTCGACAGAACTGCGCTTCGGAAGAGGGATGGAAGCTATTTCTGACCGCGCACGAACTGACGCCGGAGCGGGTGGAGGCTTATCTGCGCTTCCGGCTTCAGATTCTGCGCTTTATCGAATTGCGCTTCCGGCAAGGGATTCGTATTGCGCCGGAGGAGATCGAGAGCTACTACCGCGGAACGTTTCTTCCCCAGTTTGCGGCAGGCGAAGCGAAACCTTCACTGGACAAGGTCTCACCACGCATCGAGGAGATTCTGCTGGAGCGGCAGGTGAATATTCTCTTCGACGACTGGCTCAAGAACCTGCGCAAGCAAGGTGATGTGGAAGTGCTGGACCCGACGCTCGAAACTCATGAAACCGTGGGCGGAGCAGGAAAAGGAGGCGCATGAGCGATCCAGAATTCACGCCTTCTGCTCCCGACGGGAGTTCGGAGCCTGTCGTGTCAGCAACGACCAAGACACCACTGCCGAGCCGCCTGCGCCGTTTTTTTCTGCGCCATCTTCCCTTGACGGTTGCCGGTGCAGTAGCCCTGCTGGCAGTGACTGTCGTGGGCCTTTATTTTTGGGCCAGTTCAGCCGGATTTGAGAATCTGGTCCGTAAACACTTGGCGAAGGAATTGGAGACTGCCACCGGCGGACGAGTCGAGATCGGCTCCTTTCACTGGCATCTGCTCAGCCTGGAGGCCGATGCTGGCGGGTTGGTCATTCACGGCCTTGAAGCACCCGGCGAAGCGCCCTACGCTCAGGTAGAAGATTTTCGCGTGCGGCTATGCATATTGGGATTCTGGAGCCCGCGCATTCTGCTGCGCAGTCTGGAGATCTCGCGGCCCCAACTGCATCTGATCGTCTACGCTGACGGCTCGACCAACCAGCCACACCCCCGCAAGCCTGGCAAGCCGGGCAAGCCCGCGCTCGACAGTTTTTTTGATCTGAAGGCCGGGCAGGTCGCGGTGGAGCAAGGCTTTCTGGATTACGATAACCGCGCCTCCGATTTCGACTTCCAGGACCGGCGAATCCCACTCGACTTTTCCGCCAGCGACGTCTCCGTGCGTATGGCCTACGTGCCAGCGGCAGCTGGAAATCCAGAGAGCTATCTCATCGAGGCAGGCGTGCGCGATTTGAATCTCAATCGAGGCGCTCCATCCAAGACGGGCAAGGCGCAGCAGACGCAGGTTCATGGATTTCTTCAGGCCACGCTGGAGCTGACACGCAGCGCGGCAAACCTGCGCTCACTGCGCATCACCGCCCGCAGCCACGGCATCAAGGATCGCACACTTGAAATCTCCGGCTCTCTCAATAACTTTGCCAATCCCCGGTGGCAGGCCAAAGCCGTAGGTGAGCTGGACCTGCGGCTGCTCAACCCGATTACGGGCTACCCTTTTGCGCCGGAGGGTATTGCCCATCTCAATCTGACAGGCGCTGGGGGAAAAGGCGTCTTTCGCGGCGATGGCAGCATTCATGTTGAGAATGGCGCTTACATCGGAACCGGCGTCGTGGCCACGGGTGTGGGACTCGATGCGCATGTTCATGCCGATCCCGAGCAGTTGCTTATTACTTCGATCGTGGCGCGTCTGCGCCAGGGCGGTGAGATTGATGGCGACCTCTCGCTAACTCACTGGCTACCGACGCTTCCAGGCGCGGCAACTCTGCGGCCAGCCGACAAAACCCACGGCACACGCGCCCAAGCTACTGCCCCCACAAAACCGCCCCAGCCATCGGATGAAATCACCCTTCCAGTCAACGGCAAGGTCACGACAACCTTCAAAAACGTTGCCCTGGACACGCTCCTGGAGATGGTCGCTGATCCTCCTTATCAGCATCTCGGCTTTGACAGTCGCCTGAACGGTCCGGCCACGGCCCTCTGGGTAAACGGGGACGTAAACACCCTCACAGTGAACACGCTGCTGAGCCTCACTCCTCCGGCACAAATCGCCCAGGGCAAAACGCCTGCCAGCGGCCTGATCGATGGCACCTATACGCAACGCGACGGCGCGGTTGATCTGCACAAGTTGGAGTTGCTCACTCCCGCCAGTCAGTTGGAGGCTCACGGCCATCTGGGCGCTTATCCGCTTACCAGCCCCACGGCGCTGGCCGTCGAATTCCATTCGCAAAAGATCGAAGAGTACGATACAGCGCTGCGCGACCTGGGATTGACCCGCAACGGCAAGTCAGGAACGAGCGCACTTCCCGTAGCGCTCTTCGGCCAGGCAGATTTCCACGGTACATGGTCCGGCTCGCTTGTCGATCCACAGATCGCTGGCAACCTGAAGGCAACGCAACTGGCAGTCGAATTGGCGACAGCGTCGAGCAGCAAAACCGGTATGCCCCAGTATCTCCGTCTAGATGCTGCTGAGGCCACCGGTAGCTACTCGGCAAACCGAATCGATCTCAGTAATGGCCTGCTACGTCGCGGGAAGGCCGAGATCACCCTCAATGGCAGCCTGATCCCTGTTGCTGGCAAAGTCAGCCACGGCAAGGCTCCCATTCCTTCCTTCGACGCAAATTCGATGCTGCATCTGCGGATGCGCGCAACCAAGGTCGGGATCGACGACCTGCGACCACTTATAGGACAAGACCTGCCGGTGGCGGGCTCGCTCGATGCGCAGCTTCAGGTGGACGGCCCTCTGCGGACTCTGGGTGGCGGCGGATGGATCGAGATGGACAACGGCAGTGTCTTCGGAGAGCCCGTGGCGCGCATTCGCGCACAGGGCAACATCACCAACCAGACCGTCAAGCTGACTTCGGTGACCGTGAGCGAAGACGCCGGAAATATCACAGCCACGGGCAGCTACGACCTCACCTCGCACCACTTCCAACTGGACGCCAAGGGCACGGGGATTGATGTCGCTCGCATTGAATGGTTGCGCCGCAAGGGTCTGACGGTAACCGGAAAGCTAGGATTTACGGTACTGGGTTCGGGGACGCTCGACGACCCGCGTCTGGAAGCACACGCCAGCTTTCCCGGCCTGACGTTGAGCGGAGAATCATTGGGTGATCTGGAGCTGGACGCGCACACCGCCAACCACGCAGTCACCTATGATCTAACAACCCATGTCAGGTCTGCCGAACTCACCGTGCATGGCCAGACGGCGCTCTCCGGCGATTATGCCACCCAAGCCCAATTGGAGTTTTCACGATTCAATATTGACGCACTGCTGAAGATGGCCCATGTGCAGGGCCTGAGCGGAGAGTCATCCCTGGCTGGAACGGTCACTGTAGAGGGACCATTGGCGCGGCCTGAGGAATTGCGCGGCGAAGCTCGATTGCAGCAGTTAGCGGTCACCGTCTCCGGCGTTCACCTCACAAGCGAAGGCGGCGTCCATGCCACGCTTGACCATGCTCTCATCCATCTAGACCCCCTGCACATAACCGGTGAAGAGACAGACCTGCGCGTCCAAGGCACCTTGTCGATCAAAGACAAACAGCAATTGGACTTTAAAGCCAGCGGAACAATCAACCTGAAAGTTGCCGAAACGCTGGACCCGGATCTTACTGCCAGTGGAAACACTTCCTTCCAGGTAGAGGCGCATGGACCGTTGATGAATCCCGACCTGAGAGGTCGTGTCGACTTTCAGAACGGAGCGCTTTCCCTGGAAGACATTCCCAACGGTCTAAGCCAGTTACATGGAACGCTGGAGTTCAACCAGAACCGGCTGGAGGTCAAATCGTTGACGGCCATGAGCGGCGGCGGCCTGTTGAGTGTTAACGGCTACCTCGCCTACCAGCACGGGCTCTATGCCGATCTAACAGCCACCGGAAATGGAATTCGTATCCGCTACCCGCAGGGCATCAGTTCCCAGGCCGATACCTCGCTTCACTTGCAAGGATCGCAAAACAACCTCCTGCTCTCGGGCAACGTACTCATCACCCGCTTCACAGTAAGCCCGGATCTGGACATTGCAGCGCTGGCTGCGCAGACCAACGGCGTCGAGACCATCGCACCTCCAGACGCCCCGTCAAACCACATCCGTCTGGACGTGCACATCGCCTCTTCGCCGCAGCTGAACTTTCAGAATGCCTATGCCAAGCTGGCCGGCAATGTGGATCTGCGCCTGCGCGGCACCGTGGCCTCGCCGTCCCTGCTAGGAAGAGTCTCCATCACCGAGGGCAGCGGCATTATCGCCGGAACTCGCTACGAATTGCAGCGCGGAGATATTTATTTTACGAACCCGGTCCGCATTGAACCCTCGATCGATCTGAACGCCACGGCACGTGTCGAAGATTACGACATTACTCTCGGCCTGCACGGAACACCACAGAAAATGGCGGTCACATATCGGTCCGATCCCCCGCTGCCGGAGGCCGACGTCGTGGCACTGCTGGCGCTGGGCCGCACCGGAAACCAGCAGCGTCTCTATACCCAGCAGCAGGAAGCAGCAGGAGCCAACCCCACCACCGACGCCTTGCTCGGCGGCGCTCTCAACGCCACCGTCAGCAGCCGAGTGCAAAAACTCTTCGGCGCGGGCTCAGTAAAACTGGACCCCAACTACCTCGGCGCACTGGGCAACTCCACCTCCCGCATCATCGTCGAAGAGCAGGTGGGCCGTAATCTCACGCTTACCTATGCCACCAACGTCAACACCACCAGCCAGCAACTCATTCAGGCTGACATCGCCATCAATCGCCACGTCTCCCTGCAACTGGCGCGCGATGAGTCCGGCGTCTTCTCCGTAGTTGTGAAAGCCACTCGCCGCTACCGGTAACGATACAGAGACTAGGGAACCTCTGCATAAGTAGCTTTTGAAGGGTACGGCCTTTAGGCCGTACGTAAAATCGTCAATAAAATCCTGGGCTTTACAGGCTGCGGAAAAACTCGATTGGCGCATTGCTTTTGACGTTTTGTAAC
>Ga0255356_1002288_pt1 | contig 11135 bp, 9 predicted proteins | sample HBST100metaG_FD_189944 | JGI IMG/M metagenome (GOLD analysis project Ga0255356, IMG submission 189944) | Peat soil microbial communities from Stordalen Mire, Sweden - H.B.S.T100 | ecosystem: Environmental > Terrestrial > Soil > Wetlands > Peat | place: Sweden: Norrbotten County, Stordalen Mire... | reverse complement strand
TAGAAGTATCGCCGTCTGAGATGGCCAAGCTCAACATCAAACCAGACGACTTCCATGGCGAATGGAACTACTCGCTGCTGCCCCAATAACCGCTTGATTGTACAGTTTGTTTATGCGCGAACCCTAACTTTGCAGCATCCTTGACAAATTTCGGCGTTAGCCGACCTGTTGTGAATAAGACGGGTCTCACGGGGCTATATAACCTGATCTTCAGATTGCAGCCAGACGATTCGTCCGACCCAACGGCTCCTATTACGGAGGATTTGATTCTCCGATCCCTTCGAGAGCAGCTTGGCCTTGATTTGAAATCGGCAGAGGGCCCGATTAACTTTCTTGTCGTTGATCATGTTGAGCAGCCAACTGCTAACTAAAGATGACTGGACACTTCCGGCTTGAATGATCGTTTAACAGCCCGTGGTGAAAGTCCAGATCGCTGGAAAACATCCCTCAGGGGCTAAAGCCCGCCCTTTATTTTCAGCGTCTTACGGTACGACTCAAGTCGTGCCCTTTCAAAACCCGACTTTCACCACGGGCTGCTAAGTATGCGCCGTATTGCCTTCACGCTAGCAGCATCCATAAGAGCCGTTCTAGCGTTTTTCGCAAGCCCAACTGTTCGTTTTGCAGATATGGTCCGTTTTTACTGATCCGGCCCTGAAGAATTGCATCACCACAGAACTGTCATCCTGAGCGGAGCGCAGCGAAGTCGAAGGACCTGCGGTTGCTTTTGCTCTGCGCCGTAGCAACTCAATAGAGCCGGATCAATAATCGCTGTCGGAGTGGGTTTTGTCTTTCCCGAGTCCCGCTCTGTAGGTTAGACTTCATCGCAAATGCGAATTGCCGCTCACCACCGCCTGAATTCCTCGGACCGCCCGATTCCTGCCTGGCTCGCCCGCGCCTTTTCCTTTCTGCTGCTGCCCGCTTGCGCACTCGCCCTGCTTTTCGTCTGCCAGCCGCAATGCGCTTTTGCCCAGGCCAATGCCGCGAAGCATTTGCTCATCTACTCGATCGATGTGGAAGGCGGCCAGTCCACGCTGCTGGTGGCTCCGTCCGGCGCATCGCTGCTGGTCGATACCGGCTGGCCGGGCGCTCGCGACGCCGACCGCATCCAGGCAGCCATGCGCGACGCCGGCATCGTGCGCATTGACCATCTGCTGATCACCCACTTTCATCGCGACCACGTGGGCGGCGTGCCGGAGCTGGTCAAACGCGTCCCCATCGGCGAATTCCTCGACCACGGCCTCAACCGCGAAGATTCGCAAGTCACCCGCGACGATTTCGCCGCCTATCTGAAGGCCATCGAGGGCAAGCCGCGCCGCATCGTCCATCCCGGCGACACCATTCAAATCCCCGGCCTCAGCACCATCGTTCTCGCCGCCGATGGCGAGCATATCGCCGCCGTCCCCGGCATCAAGCCCGTCCCCAACCCTTTCTGCGCCGCCGAGCACGCCTGGCCCGTGGACGACTCAGAAAATGCCCGCTCGGCAGGCATCCTGGTTACCTTTGACAAGTTCCGCTTCCTCGATCTCGGCGATTTGACCGGGGCCAAGGAGGTTGCGCTCGTCTGCCCGGCCAACCCCATCGGCACGGTGGACCTTTACCTGGTCACGCACCACGGCATGAATCTCTCCAACTCGCGCGCCATCGTCGATGCGCTGCACCCCCGCGCGGCCATCATGAACAACGGCGCGCACAAGGCCGGCAGTCCCGAGGCGTGGCAGACCGTCCATGAGAGCCCCGGCCTCGAAGACCTGTGGCAGCTTCACACCGCAGAGGGTTCTGACGCCGCCCACAACAGCCCCGAGGCCCTGATTGCCAATCCCAAAGGCGCCGCGGCGGATGGAGCGTACCTCAAGGTGGTCGCCTCGCCCAATGGCAGCTTCTCCATAACCAACTCCCGCAGCGGACTGGTCAAGGAGTACCCGCGCAAGTAAAGCAATTCCAATCCGTTGCAAACCATACGAAGCCGATGCGGGCACTCCCCTATCCGGTGGGAATAGAATTGCAGGCGCAACCGGAGAGCCCTCCCTAGGCGCTCTGAGATTAGAGGAGAAGACAATGCACCCATCGAGAAGGGATTTTCTCGCCGGCCTGGGAGCCGCGGGCCTGGTGGTAGCAGTGCCGCGCGCGGCCCACGCCGGCTTTCGATCCAATCTGCTGTATCCGCCCATCAACTTGGCGGCTTTTGACGCTCCCGTTCCGCGCGGCGAGACAGCCATCCGCCCCGGTTGCGCGGCCATTACGTGGAATGGCAAAGATACGCAGGCCATCGAGGATATCGCGGCGCTCGGCTATGCCGGCATCCAGTTGCGCGCCAACGCGGTCGATGAGTTCCCTGACCCGCACGCGCTGCGCGACCTGCTCGCCCAGCACAAGCTCACCTTCGTCGCCATCTCCAGCGGGAATGCGTACCTCGACCCGAGCCTTCGCCAGTCGCAGCTTGAAAGCCACCTCGCGCACGCCAAGTATCTGCGCGAGGCGGGCGGTCTTTATCTGCAACTGATCGGCGACGGATTCAAGGGCCGCACCAACTACACCGCGCAAGACTACAGGCTGCAAGGCGAAATCTTCACGGAGATTGCCAAACGTGCAGCCGACTACGGCATCCGCACCGGCTTCCACAACCACATGAACACTATCGGCCAGGCGCCGGAGGCCGTGGACGCCATTCTCGACGCCTCCGATCCAAAATATGTGGAGATTGAACTGGATACCGCCCACTATGCGCAGGGCGGAGGCGATCCAGCCGCGATCATCCGCAAATACGGCCGCCGGCTGCTCTTCCTGCACCTCAAGGACGTAAAGAATACAGCCACCAAGAGCGGCTACGAGTTTGCCGAACTCGGCATGGGACGCATTGACTTTCCCGCCGTCCTTGCCGCGCTTCACAGTGTGCATTTCCGCGGTTGGGCCGTTGTTGAACTCGACGGCGAGCGCGCCGGTTCCGGCCTCACGCCCAAGGAATCCGCCGCCATCAGCCTCCGCTACATGCACGAGAAGATGGGGGTGCGCGCATGAGCTGCCCCTTCCGTCTCTCGGTCATCAACGATGAAATCTCGCAGGATTTCGACCACGCCTGCTCTGTCGCCGCCAACGATTTCGGCCTCCAGTGGATCGAACTGCGCGGCATGTGGAACAAGAACATCTCCGATCTGGACTCGGCCGATGTGGACAAGGCCCGGCAAATCCTGGAGAAGTACAAGCTGCGCGTTACCGACATTGCCAGCCCGCTCTTCAAGGTCGATTGGCCCGGCGCGCCGCTCTCAAAGGAAAGCCCACGCCACGACCAGTTTCACGCCGACTTCGACTTCAAGCAGCAGGACGCGCTGCTCGAACGCTGCATCCATCTGGCTAAGGCCTTCCAAACCGACCGCATCCGCTGCTTCGACTTCTGGCGGCTTGAAGACCAGAAGCCTTACCGCCCGGACATCAACCAGAAGCTGCGCGAAGCCGCCCGCACCTGCGCCAAAAGCGACCTGATACTGCTGCTCGAAAATGAAATGGCGTGCAACACGGCCACCGGCGAAGAAGCGGCCGAGACGCTCAAAGGCGTTCCCGAGTCCAACTTCATGCTCAACTGGGACCCGGCCAACGCGGGCACCTTTGCGGGCAACACGCCCTATCCCAACGGATACAACCTGCTGCCAAAGAACCGTATCGGCCACTGCCATTGCAAGGATGTGCTCCACAAGCCCGACGGCAAATGGGAGTGGGCGGCGGTGGGCGCGGGAAGCATCGATTGGGTGGGGCAGTTTCGCGCGCTCCAGCGTGACGGCTTTCGCTACGCCGTGAGCCTTGAAACCCACTGGCGCGGCGCCGGAACGCCTGAAGCCTCAAGCCGCATCAGCATGAAGGGCCTCAAGGAAGCCCTGGCAAAAGCCGGAACCGGCTGCTAGATCTCTGACCGCTTGTAGTTGTACCAATGCTGGGTGCCCCAGGTCTCGATTCTGAGACCTGGGGAAGCACGAACTCAAGGTACGATATCAAACGGTCAAGGACCTGGTGACCCGGCCAAAATGGTTTGCACTATAACAATGCTGTCATCCTGAGCGGAGCGCAGCGAAGTCGAAGGATCTGCGGTTGCTTTTGCTCTTCTCCTTTGCAACCCAACAGGGGCCGGATCAATAGGAAGGAATATGACCATGAATCGCCGCAATTTTCTCGGCAATGCCGGCAAGACTATAGCCATGGCTGCCGCGTTGCCATCTCTGCGCGCACTCGGCGCCAACGACCGCATCCGCATCGGCCTCATCGGAGCCGGCGACCGCGGTCAGCAGGACTTGCAGGAGGCGCTCCAGCAGCCCAACATCGAGTGCGTCGCCGTCGCCGACGCATGGTCGCTCCGCCGCGACCAGATGAAAGCCAAGCTGCCCGGCATCGAGGCCTACGACGACCCCATGCGCCTGCTTGAACGCAAGGACATCGACGCGGTCATCAACGCCACGCCGCTCCACCTGCACAGCCGCTACTTTTTGGCCGCCCTGGCCGCCGGCAAGGATCTCTACAGCGAGAAGACCATGACCTGGGACATCCCGGAGGCTGTTGCCTGCCGCAAGGCCGTGCATGGCTCCAAGCAGGTGGTTCAGCTCGGCCTGCAACACGAAAGCTCCGGCGAACTGAAAGATACCAAAGACTGGATCAAGCAGGGTCTTCTCGGCAAGGTGACCATGGTGGAGTCGTGGATATCGCGCAACACGCCGCGCGGCCATGGCCAATGGACGCGCCCCGTCCCCGCCATCTGCAACCCGGAACACGTGAATTGGAAGCTCTTTCTCGGCGACCGTCCAGAGATGAAATTCGATGCCAACAAGTTCATCAACTGGCGGCTTTTCTGGGAGTTTTCCGGTGGCAACGTGACTGAAAACATGGTTCACCAGAATGCCTGGATTACCAGCGCCCTCGGCCTGGAAATGCCGCTGGCCGCATCCATGTCCGGCGGGGTCTTCTCTGAGCCCGACGGCCGCCAGGTGCCCGACACCTTCAACGTCACGCTCGAGTATCCCGGGCTGCTGGTCGTTTGGCAGTCCACTTTCTCGAACTCCCGCTACGGCCTCGGCGAACACTTCCTGGGCAGCAGCGGAACCATCGAGCACGTCAGCGGTTCCACTGACATGGTAACCGGCAAGACCACCGACAGCCTGGCCTTCTATCCCGAAAAGGCCAACAGCCCCGGCGGCGTCGCGCTCCACGGCGAGAGCAGAGGCCAAAACCACATGGCCAACTGGTTCGAGTGCATCCGCAGCCGCAGCCAGGCCACCAACGCTCCCATCGAGACCGGCTACCGCACCGCCATCGCCGGCCACATGGCCAACCTTGCCTATCGCCGCAAGGCCCGCGTCACGCTGGAAGAAGCCATGAGAGCCACGGCAAGCGACTGGATGTAAGCAATAATCCGCCGGCGCCCCAGGTCTCGATTTCGAGACTTGGGGCCAATTTTTGATGACAGATTGAGATGTGAACCCGCCAGCCAGATTCCAGACAGACCCTCAGAGCCACTCTTCAAGCAACTCATTTGCGCCGCGCCCGCCAGAACGAGCTGACGCTCAGATAAAGAAAAACCAGCGTGAGGCCGGTAAAGACCAGAAACTTCCAGTGCTCTGGGCCGTGGGCATAGCTGGCGCGGACGGGCCACATCCCCCGCCAGGCAAAGACCGGCACAAAGATCAGGAAGAAGACGCCGGTAACTTCGAGCCACAGAATGCCGCCGATGCGGCCAAAGGGGCGCAGGAAGCCGCCCAAACCGCGCGTGACGCCCCGTGCAGTCTTTCGTGTAGCCTGGCCGGCGGCAGGGCGTTGGCCGGCGGCGGCGGCCGGTTGAAATTGAGGCGTGTTGGCGGCGGCTTGCGCGTGGGCCGCCGCGCTCTGGCTTGCGATGCGCCCGGCGACACGCAGGCCGATGCCCAGAGTGCGGCCAATTGAGTGAGGTTTCATTCCGTTATGATGGTATCAGCGCTCCTTGCCGAGCCTCGTCTCACAGTTTGTTGCAACTCGCGAGTTGCTCCCAAACGGCGATGGACGTAAGGTAGATAAATCCCACGCCGCCCCTTGCGCTTTTGGCTCGCGCAGGCCGCCGCTCCTGGAGGTACACATGACATCCCGTCTGCGCGAACTGATTCAGCAACTGGGCGAGGCCATCCACGAGTCGGTCATCGAGAGCGAGCAGATCGCCGGGGTGGTTCAGGATATCCGCCAGCACGGCTTCGACGTGCTGCTGATGCTGGAGGCCACCATTGGCCTGAACGAAGTCGCCGCCAAAGATGCCGCGGATGCCGCGGACGGCGCCGAGCAGGACGGCGAGGAGTTGCCGTTCACCCAGAACGATCTCCATTTTCTCCGCTCGCTGCGCATCTCCGTCGAGGGCGAGGCGGAAAACGCAGCCGATTCCGACACAGATTAGGGATTGTTCGCACTACCAGGACGGTAGCCTGGGCAGTGAGAAGAGGCCCTAGATCTCTGGCCGCTTGAAGTTGTACCAATGCTGGGTGCCCCACCCTCGGCGCGCCTTTGTTTTTGCGCCTGGGGCGGGATACCACAGCACTCCATTGCAACGCACAAGATCATCCTGTCAAAGACCCTAGTTGACTGCCTAGCCCGCCGATTCGCTCGCGGCCAGCAAATCCTTTGCAGCCTGGCGTCCCAGGCGGATGCAGTCGGGAATGCCGATTCCGTCGTAGGCGTTGCCGGCCAGGCGCAGGCCGGGGAGCGCAGCTACGCGGGCGCCAATGCGCTTGATTCGGTCCTGGTGGCCCACGGCGTACTGGGCCATGGCCCGCCGCCAACGCGAGACCCGTGTGTGCTCCGGCTCGGCCTGGATGCCCAAAATCTCGCGCAGTTCCCGGCGCACAATGGCCACCAGCGCGGCGTCCGTTTCGGCCAGCAGAGCTTCATTTCTTGCGCCGCCCAGAAAGACTCGCAGAACGGCTTTCCCCGGTGGCGTGCGCCCCAGAAACTTGCGATGAACAAAGGTGCAGGCCAGCATGGAGCGGCCTTCCACGGCCGGAACCAGGAAGCCGAATCCATCAGGCAGCCGGCCCAATTGGGGCTCCTCGTAAACCATGTTGACGGTGATGGAAGAGGAGTAGGGAATGGCGCTCAGTTGCTCACCCAGCACCGCGTCCACCGGGCCCAGCAGCACGCCGGCGGACCAGGCGGGCACGGCCACGATCACCGCATCGTAGAACTCCGCTGCGCCGCCGGCTTCAACCGTCCAGCCCTTCGCAACTTTTTTCAGAGCGCTGACCGGCGTGTTCAGCCGCACACACGCAGGGTCGATCCGCTCAACAAGGGCGCAGACCAACTGCTCCATACCGCCGCGCAGCGAAGTAAAAATGGAGCGCGCCGCCGGACGGGCGTTGGCTGGCGCATTGCCGTTGGTCTTTCCGTTCTTTTGCGCAATTGCCTTGGCCCTGGCGCGCATCTGGCGGTGCGCCGCCAACATGCCGCGAGTGAGCGAGCCGTACTGGTTCTCCATCTCCACCAGCCGGGGCAGCACCGAGTGCGCGCTCAGTTGCGTGGCGTCGCCGCCATAGATGCCGGAGAGCAGCGGATCGGCCAGCCGGTCAACGGCCTCGGCGCCAAAGTGGCGCTCGACCAGCGCCGCCACCGACTCGTCCACGTGGCCGTTCGCGTACTGCGGGCGCAGCAGCTCCAGCGCCATCCGCGCCTTGGTGGGCCAACTGAACAGCCGCGTCAGCGCCGTGGGAATCAACTTGGTGGGCACCAGAAACATCAAACCGTCGGGCAAGGCCACCAGCCGGTTATGCACCACGATATAGGTCTTGCGGGCCGCGTCGTTTGATGGGATCAGTTCCGAACCGAGTCCCAACTCGCGGCACAACTCGGCCGCCGCGGGCTTCTCGGTCATAAAGGAATCCGGGCCCAGTTCCAGCACTGCGCCGTCCACGATCTCTGAAGCTAGCGAGCCGCCCAGCCGCTTGCGCCCGTCAAAGAGTGTGTACTCGACCGCTGCGCCGGCCACGCGAGCCTTCTCCAGCTCATAGGCAGCTGACAGTCCCGCTATGCCACCGCCGATGATTGCCGTCCGCATTCCTGACCTCATCCCGCCATTAGAACAGTTCCCGTGGCTGTACGCGCCGGGATTGCGACTTCCAAATCCAAAGAAACTCCGCCCTGGCAGAATTAGAATCATCAAAAGAGCTGTACGGTACAAATGATTTTGTCCCACCCGGCGCGTAGCTCGTTTCTTTTCCCCCCAAGGCACATCCAACAGCACGAGGCCCTGAATGACCGCTGAGTTGATTCATCGTTTACACTTTGCCTTCACCATCACGTTCCACTATCTTTTTCCTCAGCTCACCATGGGCCTGGCGCTTCTGATCGTGGTGCTCAAATCGGTCGCGCTCAAAACCGGCGGCGAGCAGTGGGACCGGGCTGCGCGCTTCTGGGGACGCATCTTCGCCATCAACTTCGTCTTTGGCGTCGTAACCGGCATTCCCATGGAGTTCGAGTTCGGCACCAACTGGGCGCGGTTTTCGCGGATCTCGGGCGGCGTCATCGGCCAGCCCTTGGCTATGGAAGGCGTCTTCAGCTTCTTTCTTGAGTCGGCATTCCTGGGCCTCTTTCTCTACGGTGAAAAGCGGATATCCAGGCTCATGCATTGGTTCTCGGCCGTCATGGTCTTTGTCGGCTCGTGGATCTCCGGCTTCTTCATCATCGTCACCGACGCCTGGATGCAGCATCCGGTGGCCTATGACCGCTTGCCCAACGGGCAGTTTGAAGTGCTCAGCTTTTGGCAATTGCTCCTCAACCCCTGGGGCCTGCTCCAATATGCGCACAATATGATCGGCGCGGTAATCACCGGCTCATTCGTCATGGCCGCCGTGGGGGCTTTTTACCTTTTGGAAGGGCGGCGCGAGAACTATGCCCGCATCTTTCTCAAAGTCGGCGTCATCGCCGGCGTTGTCGCCTCGATCCTGATCATCTTTCCCACCGGCGACCTGCATGGCAAATATGTGGCGCGCCACCAGCCGGCCGCCATGGCCGGAATGGAGGGCCTCTTCAAGACCGAGTCCGGCGCGGGTATGGTGCTCATCGGCCAGCCCAACGAGGAGACCGGGCAGATCGACAACCCCATCGTCGTCAACGACGCGCTCAGCTTTCTCATTTATGGAACAACCAAGGCCGAAGTGACGGGCCTGGACCGGATTCCGCGCGACCAGTGGCCCACCGCCCTGCCGCTGCTCTTCTACGCCTACCACATCATGGCCGGCCTCGGAACCTGGTTTGCACTGCTGATGATCGTCTCCGCATTTTTGCTCTGGCGCAAGCGGCTCTACACGGCGCGCTGGGCCCTGTGGGCGCTGCTGCTCAGCTTTCCGCTGCCTTACATCGCCAACACTGCCGGCTGGATGACCGCCGAACTGGGCCGCCAGCCCTGGCTCATCTATGGCCTGATGCGCACCAGCGAGGGCTACTCGAATACCGTCTCCGCCAGCAATGGACTGTTTACGCTGCTGGGATTCATGGGGCTTTACGCGCTGCTGGGTCTCCTGTTCACCGTGCTGATCTATCGCGAAATCAGCAACGGCCCTGAACCGAAAACCGCTGCCGAAGCCGTTCACGCCGGCTGACGGCAATTCGCGCTGTTCAGCAAATACTGGGCCAAACCCTCGGCGCGCCTTTGTTTTTGCGCCTAGGGTGAGATACCACGATGCCAACATTACAGGAACTGTGAAAATGCTCCAGCCGCAACGGAACCCAATGGGAAATATAATGTTTTGAAAGGGCACGACTTCAGTCGTGCCGCAAACGCCCTGAAATAAACGTGGGCTTTAGCCCCCTGCATGTGGCCGCCGGAATCCCTAAATCCCGGCCGGCTTGGGGTTGGTCCGGTCATATTTGGCCAGCTTGATCTTGTGTGCCAGGCCTACCTTCGACAGCAGCCAGATGCCCCAGTAGTTTGGGTCGATCTCATACCAGGCAAGGCCGTGGCGGGCTGAGACGGGGTGGGCATGATGGTTGTTGTGCCAGCCTTCGCCGCCGCTCACCAGGGCGACCCACCAGTTGTTCCGCGAGAGGTCGCGAGTCTCAAACCGGCGGCTGCCCCACATGTGGGTTGCGGAGTTCACCAGCCAGGTGGCGTGCAGGCCGAGCGTTACGCGCATAAAGGCGCCCCATAGCAGCATTCCAACGGCGTTCACCGGTCCGCCCGTGAGCCAGCCCAGGCCGAACAGCAGCACACCGCTCGCGACAAGCGGAATCCAGTGGTATTTGCTGAGCCAGACGAGAAAGCGGTCGCGCGCCAGGTCCGGGACATAGCGCGCCAGAACCTCGGTCTGCGCGTGCAGCGCGTCGCCCCAGATCAGCCAGCCCGTATGAGCCCACCATCCGCCCTCGCTGGGAGTGTGTGGGTCGCCCTCGCGGTCGCTCAACTGGTGATGCACACGATGCGTAGCCACCCAGAAGATCGGTCCGCCCTCAAGTGCCAGCGTGGCGCAGACGGCCATCGCATATTCCAGCCATTTGGGAACCTCGTAGCCGCGGTGGGTGAGCAGCCGGTGATAGCACATGCCGATGCCGATATTGATGGCCACCACGTAGAGCACCAACATCACGGCCAGCCGCTGCCAGGTGAAAAAGAACAGCGCCGCCAAAGCGCCCAGGTGGAAGGCGATCATTACTCCCAGCGTCAGCCAGTTGATGCCCATGCCTGCCACTGCCGCGCGCCCCATGCGAACCTCCTCGCGTGCGGAAGTGGCGCGGATGCCCGTGGAAGCGGAACTTCCGGGTGCTGCTGGAATCGGATTGGCTGGACTTGCGGTGGTGGTTTCCGGGGAAGAAACGGTTACTGCTGAAGCCATACTTGGGGAAAATCCTTTAAGAGCGGCGACGCGCCCACCCTTATGCCGGATTGTATAGGAGGAAGTGCCGGAAAAAACGCATCACCCGCATCAAGATTGGCGAATCGATAAGATTCCCGCTCATAAGTGAGCAATATTGCTCACTTATCATGCGCCTGCCGCTCCGCCTGATTGCACCGCGCCAACCAGATTCTAAGAACTTATCCGTAAATAGATATGGTCTGTCTCCAGCAAATCAGGGCTGCGGCTAAGGAAAGCAAGGCGAAGTAGCTGGCCTCCGATTTCTCGAAGCTGACCAGAAGTTTGCGATAACGATTG
>Ga0255356_1002282_pt1 | contig 11151 bp, 7 predicted proteins | sample HBST100metaG_FD_189944 | JGI IMG/M metagenome (GOLD analysis project Ga0255356, IMG submission 189944) | Peat soil microbial communities from Stordalen Mire, Sweden - H.B.S.T100 | ecosystem: Environmental > Terrestrial > Soil > Wetlands > Peat | place: Sweden: Norrbotten County, Stordalen Mire... | reverse complement strand
TTGTAGTGGCGTCCGTTTTGTCCGGAAACCGTAATTTTGAAGGACGTATCAACTCGGAGGTAAAGGCAAACTACCTGATGTCCCCTCCGCTCGTGGTTGCCTATGCGCTCGCGGGACGCATTGACATAGACATAACCAAAGACCCGATTGGAACCGCGTCCGACAACACGCCCGTGTATCTAAAGGACATCTGGCCGACTCAGCGAGAGGTGAGCCAGACCATCGAGTTTGCATTGCAGTCTGAGATGTTCCAGAAGTCCTATGCCGGCGTCTTCGATGGCGATGAGAGCTGGAAGTCGCTCGACGTGCCAATTGGAGAGCGCTTTGCGTGGGATGAGACGTCCACCTATGTCAAAAACCCACCCTATTTTGACGGCATGACGGTTGACGCGCCACAGCGTGTTCCTGACATCGTCGGTGCCCGTGTCCTCGCCGTGCTCGGCGACAGCATTACCACAGACCACATCTCCCCCGCCGGCAGCATCAAGCCATCGTCCCCGGCAGGCAAGTACCTGATCGAACATGGCGTCGAGCCACGCGATTTCAATTCCTATGGCTCGCGCCGAGGCAACCATGAGGTGATGATGCGCGGGACGTTCGCGAACGTCCGCCTTAAGAACCAGCTTGCTCCCGGCACGGAGGGCGGCATGACCACCTACCTGCCCACGGGAGAGGTGACGTCCATCTTTGACGCTTCTATGCGCTATCGGGCAACCAAGACGCCATTGATTGTTCTTGCCGGCAAAGAATATGGATCGGGCTCCAGCCGAGACTGGGCCGCCAAAGGCCCGCGCCTGCTTGGCGTCGCCGCCGTCATCGCTGAATCCTACGAACGCATCCATCGGTCGAACCTGGTCGGCATGGGCATTGTTCCCCTGCAATATCTGAAAGGCGACACAGCCGAATCGCTTGGCCTGACCGGGCATGAGGAGAAGTTCGATATCCTTGGCCTTTCCGATTCCATCGCGAGCGGATTTGCGAACGGGAGACAACTGACCGTTCGCGTCACCAACGACAAGGGTTTTATCAAGGAGTTCAGCGTACACGCCAGAATCGACACTGGCAACGAGGTGCTGTACTACCGTAACGGCGGCATTCTCCAGTACGTGCTACGGCAGCTTGTCTCCCAGAAGGGGTCCTAATTTTGTCACGACCAACACTCAAACAGCTTCTAGACGTCGCAGTCGACGCCGTGTATCTCGGCGGAAAACGAACGCTTGCCTACTTCAACGCCGGAGTCGCCGTTGAAACCAAATCCGACAACACGCCTGTGACACGGGCCGACAAGGAAGCGGAAATCGTTATTCGCGAACGGATCGCGCAGGCGTTTCCAGATCATTCGTTCCTCGGCGAGGAAGGCGGCACTACCGAAGGCGATCCGGACTACAAGTGGATTATCGACCCGATCGATGGCACAAAGTCGTTTATACATGGCGTGCCGCTCTACGGCGTCATGGTCGGCCTTGAAATACAGGGAGTGTCACAGGTTGGGGCCATATATTTCCCGCCGCTCGGCGAGATGATTTGCGCGGCAACGGGCCTCGGGTGCTTCTGGAACGGCCGTCCTGCCAACGTGTCGGCTGTGTCGAGCCTGCGGGACGCGACGCTGCTGTCTAGCAGCATCACCACCTGCACCCGGCGCTCGGACGCCTTTGCACGGCTCGACAAACAGGTTGGACTGACGCGAACATGGGGAGACAGCTTTGGCTATTTTCTGGTGGCCACCGGTCGTGCCGAGATAATGCTGGACCCAAAGATCAGCCCATGGGACTGCGCCCCGCTCCTGCCCATTCTCACCGAAGCCGGCGGGCATTTCTCCGACTGGGACGGCAACGCCACCATTTGGGGGCCCGACGCCGCAGGCACCAATCACAACCTTCACGACGTTGTGATGGAGATACTGCAAACCGAGGTTCCCACCACAAATTAACGCAGGATGGCACCGGATATATCAGGGCGACACGCAAAAATCGCCCTGTCACTTTTACTGTGGCAGGGCGATCTACGAAATGGGATTCGTTAGCTAGTGGTAAATGCTCTCCGGATATGCCAGCACCTTCTGCGCATTCGCAAACGTTGGCTCGTCGCCTGGTGTGCCCGTGCCGGTGTAGTTGCTTCCATCGATCGTCCATAGGTTCGGTGTGCTGACAGTGCAGCTCGCCGGGTCGCAGTTGTTCATCGTCTTTATAGGCTGGTACGCCTTGACATGCCCGTCCATAAACTCGAAGTTGGCCAGAGTGGAGTGACCTGCAAACAGGTTGCCGTGCGGCAGCGCCGTGTTTGTGGCGACGTCGAAATAACCGTCCTTAAGGGAAAAGTCTTCGTAGGTCGCGGTGCTCTCGACGATGCCGATGCATTGCGCAGGGGAAGTTATCTGGCTCAGATAGACGTCTCCACCGGTAGGAGCGAACGGGCCGTTGTCCGCATCGTTCGAGTTGGCACCGTACGACGCCATCAAACCATCGACCCCATCGCCCGCGTCGTTTGACTTCGTTTGGTTCATGATGTCGGACGGGCAAGAAAACACGTTCGCAGCCTTGATATACGGGAACAACAAGAATTTCCACGAGACGCCCGTGCCGGACGATGTGACGACAGTGGACTCGCCACGCGGCAATACTACCTCGTCGTAATCCTGGATATACTGCGTGATTGCAACGCCCATCTGCTTGAGGTTGCTGGCGCATGTGGTTTGGCGCGCTTTCTCACGCGCCTTTGCAAACACAGGGAAAAGAATGGCTGCTAGTATCGCTATGATTGCGATGACAACGAGAAGCTCGATCAGTGTGAACCCTCTGTGGGCACCAACACCTCTGAATTTAACCATTGTTGGGACACCTTTTGAATGTATTTGACCACAGTAAAAGCATCCAAAGTGTCGCATAGGGGCACGGGTGCAATTTACATAGTCGATTGCCGGTTTGTTACGAGATCAACCAAACCCTATACGTTAATCATAACATACAAATTCGCAAATTTACACGTGTTAACAAGTTTGTGACGAAGATAATGCAAACGTTAGGTGCCGACCATCAGCTAAGGCGGGACGACGCGGGAAACATAAGGGCGACACGCAAAAATCGCCCTGCCACAGCATAAGTGGCAGGGCGATCTACGAACTGGGATTCGTTAGCTAGTGGTAAATGCTCTCCGGATATGCCAGCACCTTCTGCGCATTCGCATACGTGGGCTCGTTGGTTGGCGTGCTCGTGCCCGTGTAGTTGCTCCCATCGATCGTCCACAGGTTTGGCGTGGTAACATTGCAGCTTGCCGGGTCGCAGTTGTTCATCGTCTTTATCGGCAAGTATGCCTTGACATGCCCGTCCATAAACTCGAAGTTGGCCAGAGTGGAGTGACCTGCATAAAGGTTGCCGTGCGGCAGCGCCGTGTTTGTGGCAACGTCGAAGTAGCCGTCCTTAAGAGAATAGTCCTGGTATGTCGCGGTGCTCTCGACAATGCCGATGCACTGCGACGGAGAAACTATCTGGTTCAGACCGACTCCGGCGTTAGGAGCGAACGGGCCATTGTCCGCATCGTTCGAGTTGGCACCGTACGACGCCATCAAACCATCGACCCCATCGCCCGCGTCGTTTACCTTCGTTTGGTTCATGATGTCGGACGGACAAGAGAACACGTTCGCTGCCTTGATATAAGGATATAACAAGAATCTCCACGAAACGCTTGTGCCCGACGTTGTAACGACAGTGGACTCGCCACGCGGCAATACTACCTCGTCGTAATCCTGGATATACTGCGTGATCGCAACGCCCATCTGCTTGAGGTTGCTGGCACATGTGGTTTGGCGCGCTTTTTCCCGCGCTTTCGCGAAGACAGGAAAAAGAATTGCTGCTAGTATCGCTATGATTGCGATGACAACGAGAAGCTCGATGAGTGTGAACCCTCTGTGGGCACCAACGCACCTGAATTTGACCATTGTTGGGACACCTTTTTGAATGTAGTTTGACTTCCGTAAAAGCATCCAAAGTCCCGCACGGGGCGCCAGTGCCTCTTACATAGTCGATCTCTGCTTGTTTCAACCAAACATGATTAAGTAATGATAGCACACAAGTTTGTAATTTACGCGCGTTACCACCTATAAATTTACAGCTTTGCCCAAGAATGGTTACGCGTAATCGCTGACACGTGTGGATATCTCAGAGCGCTCCAAAAAAGTTGCGCACCAGGATATGAAAAAACAGGTACTGTTCATGGCCGCTACGGCATTAAAACTTCTGTGTCACCTTCACGCCGAGCGACCGGCCGGTGTCCCATTGTGTGTTGTTGAACAACCCAGCCTCGTTGATCACGAACGGGTGGTTCAGGATATTGGTTGCCGTGAACAGCACCTGCGTACCTTTGCCCACCGGGAAGCCGAAATCGCCATTAACGGTGGTCTCGCCTGGCACGCGAAGATAATTGATCGCTAGAGGATTGCCGCCTTGGTCGTCTATCTCGCCGTACGGGAGGCCGGACGAATAAGTGCCGTACAGGCTGCCGAAGACACCGTGATGCGTGTAGTCCATGCCAAACGATGCCACATTGGTCTGGTCGTGGTCATCGTAAAAGTATCCTGGCGGCAAAACGTCACCCGCAAGGCCCCCAACTACCGGCCCCTTGTTTTTCCCCCAAGCCCGCCCATAGTTGACGTATCCAGAGACGGTCTTGGAGAAATCAATGTCGTAGCTGCCCTCAATTCCGCGAACATAGGCGCTCTCCTCATTGATCTGCACAGTGACGTTCGTGTTCCCGATCTGCTCGTCGTCCCTCGCGTTGCGAATCGCCCTGTAGTACGCGTCCACATTGAGCCTGGAATTATTGAACCTGTGCTGCCAGCCCCCACCGACAAGCGTATCGGTCTCGGGCCTCAACGTCTCTAGCGCAGCGCCTTGGCCGATGACAGCATTTCTGGCGATGTTTGCCACGTTCTCAACGGGGATCGGCTGAAACAGCGTATCGTCATAACAGTCCAGCACGTCTCTCGAACTTGCTCGCACCTTGACATTGACGCGCGGGGATTCATGGTAGCACGTGCCGCTTCCCGTGTGCTCGTCAAAACGTCCGCCATAGTTAATGGTGGCCGGGCCGACCACCCAGTCGTCTTCCACGTACGCGCCGCGGTCTCCCGCTGAAACCGGCCCATTGTCGCTGACAACCGGTGTTCCCAGAGACGGCGGTGAGATGACCGAAAAGAACTGCTGTCCGGTCTGCTCCTGCCAGTTCACGCCAAAACCCAGCCGATGCTGATCACCCACCGGCAGGCTGTTGTCGAGGCGCATGCCCACCGTGTCGATCGTCTGATCCTCCGGAGTTTCGAATAGCGCGGTCAAATCAGACGAGTCTGGGCTAGGCAGCAGATCGTTTGGGCTGCTATCGTATTTCAAGTGGGACTGGCGTGTGTACAGCGCAAGATGCGATGAGAGCAACCCCGCGTTATGTGTCCACACCGCGTCTCCGAGCGCACCGGACTCGTGCTGCACATCGCTTTGCCCCACGGATTCGCGATCCGGCGTGTTCGGCACCTCTATCGTGCTTCCGTTGCCCGCAACGTGAAAAACAATGCGGTCCGAGTCGCCGGCGTGATAATCGACCTTTACAAAGCCAACAGTGGTTTCCCCATTGTCATGAAGAACCGTTTGCGCAACCGGGGTCAACGCAAGGCCCGTATACGTTTGGTCCAGAGCGGCAAATACTGACGTCCGCCGACTGGCTCCTCCGAACTCGCCCGTAGTCTCGCTCGTATCATGGGCGCCAACCCCCTGAGTGATCGACCCATTGTTTGAAGCCGAGCCGCTCTTCGTTGCGACGTCAAACACGGCGGCCAATTGCCCACCGTATTCTGCAGGAAATCCTCCCGTGTAGACACGCATTGATTGAATGTCACGGGGATCAATCTCGTCGGAGAGCGTTCCCGCAACTCCCTCGGGCAAGGGCGCACCGTCGATATAGTATGTGTACTGATTGTCGCTGCCACGGATTCGAAACTGTCCGTCCTCCAGTTGAGTGGCGCCTGGCACGGATTGCTGCACAATCGTGGCGAGCGGTGCGCCAGGTGCATTGTTGCTGATCTGTTTGGCACTGACAGCGGTCTCTTGCGGCGCGATGTGCGTCGCAGTAGGCTTCGTCTGTGCAGGAGTCAGCAGATGGATCTTGGACTTTGTGCGCACAGTATTGTCAACAGGTGCGGGCGCGCTGGAGGCTGAAGGAGAAGGCGTGGCAGACGTGCCGTCTTGCGCCATTGTTCGACCTGAGCAGAGCAGCAGGGCGACAACAACGCTCGCGGCGAGCCGTAAGAGGCGGGTATTGCGCATATTCGACAGAGTCCAAGCGTGGTCTGGGTTAATCGCCAGCACATTTGCAATTGTGCCGACGACACGCTCTCATTTAATGTTCAAGCGTGCCCAGAATCGAGGCCAAGTAATTGATCTGGCCTTCATGATAACAGGTGTTCCAATAGGCGTGGGAGGCGATTTGTGCCAGTGTCATCTTGCCCCAAGGCAAGTCGACCTCAATCTCAAGATCTTCGTCGGGCATCGCGGCGATCACAGCGATCACTTTCTCGGTGTTTGACTTGAGCAGTGCAACCACGCGATCCTCGTCATTCGCCAGCTCAGCCTTCGTCTTTAGATAGGCCGCAAAATCAAAGTCTTTTGCTTCCTTTCGAGTGAGAATGCTCGCGGTGTTGTCGTTGAGCAGGGCGCATTCCGCGATCTGATCCAGCGGGGTGCGCGCCGTGGGTGCCGGGCTCCAAGCCCTCTTGTCTTGAGGAATTCGTTCTAGCGCGGTGATGAGATCCGCTACAGCAGTCTTCGTGCCCTGTGCTAAGAACGATTGAAGCGAAACGGACATGGTGAAGTTCTCCTTTGTTCAATGAGCCGCATGACAGACACACAAGTATGCAGCGAGGAATCATGGAATGCAAGTGGTGTGACCCAATATTCGGGCAACGAGTCTATGAGGAACGTCTCTTACATCCCTTCCTTTCTAGGGAAGGGACCGAGGGTTAGGTTCCGAGGAACCTCTACCCGCATGGCGGGGCTTTTCTCCCCTACGCGAGGAGACTTGGGAAGGGAAGACGGGCACCGGTCAAAGAACCTATACCCCAGTAAATGGGGCTCCCACGGCATAGCGGGAGCCCCTATTTACAGGTGCTTACTTAAGGTTGTAGAACGACTGGCGGCCATCGAATCTGGCCGTGTCGCCGAGAAGCTCTTCGATGCGCAGAAGCTGGTTGTACTTGGCAACGCGGTCGGTGCGTGCCGGTGCGCCGGTCTTGATCTGGCCTGCGTTTGTTGCAACCACGATGTCGGCAATGGTTGAATCTTCGGTTTCGCCCGAGCGGTGGGAAACAACTGCCGTGTAACCTGCCCGCTTTGCCATTTCGATCGCTTCGAGCGTCTCCGTGAGCGTCCCGATCTGGTTCACCTTGACGAGGATCGAGTTCGCAACGCCACTTTCAATGCCCTTCTTCAGGAATTGGGTGTTGGTGACAAAGAGATCGTCGCCGACGAGCTGAACGCGCTTCCCGATCCGGTCTGTGAGAAGCTTCCAAGTGTCCCAGTCGTTCTCCGCAAGGCCGTCCTCAAGCGAGATGATCGGATACTTGTCCACAATGGCTTCGTAATAATCCACCATCTGCGCTCCCGTAAGCGTCCTGCCCTCGCCTTTGAGCACGTATTTGCCGTCGACATAAAATTCCGACGATGCTGGGTCAAGTGCGATGCAAATCTCTTTGCCCGGGGTGAAGCCAGCAGCCGTGATCGCTTCGACGATAACGCCGATTGCAGATTCGTTTGACGGGAGGTTCGGTGCGAAACCGCCCTCGTCGCCAATCGCAGTGGCAAGCCCCTTTTTCTTTAGGACGTTCTTGAGGGACTGGTAAACTTCGACACCCCAGCGAAGCGCTTCGCTGAACGACGATGCGCCAACGGGCATCGCCATGAACTCTTGCAGGTCGACATTGCTGTCTGCGTGCTTGCCGCCATTGAGGATGTTCATCATCGGCACCGGGAGCTGGACGCCGCCTGTGCCGCCGACGTATCGGTAAAGAGGAAGGCCGAACGAATTGGCGGACGCTTTTGCGATTGCCAGTGAAACACCCAGGATTGCATTGGCACCCAGATTGCTCTTCGTTTCAGTGCCGTCCAATTCGATCATCAGACGGTCGATCGCCACCTGCTCGGTGGCATCTAGCTCGATGAGCTCGGGCGCAATGGTCTCGTTGACGTTTTCAACGGCTTTGAGCACACCCTTGCCGCCATAAATCGCCGTGTCGCCGTCGCGAAGCTCCACAGCCTCGTTCTCGCCCGTCGACGCACCAGACGGGACGCTTGCACGGCCCATGGTGCCGTCTTCCAAATAGACGTCCACCTCAACGGTAGGGTTGCCGCGCGAATCGAGAATCTGGCGGGCGATGACATTCTGTATTAGTGTAGACATATTCTAAATCTCCTTGACTAACTGCTCCGTGGCGCTTACGTCGGTGCGCTCTCGCCCGACTTTGCCCAGCGGTCATATATTTTCGTAACATTTGATCGATAGGGCGAATGCATGGCCAGAGCAAGCTGAGTTTCAACCAAGCCCTCTGGAACCCCCATGTCGTAACGCTCGCCCTCGATCATACAGGCGACGTACAATGGCACGTCTCTCAAAAGCAGCTCTTGAGCCGACGTCAACTGAATCTCGTTTCTCTGCCGGATATCGTGATCAATCAAATATTCGAGACAGTCGAATATCGCCGATGGAAATGCGTGAATGCCGAAGAAGCACTGATACATCCCTTCTGGCAAGCCCATATCGCGCAGCTCGGCGCGTGCCAGATCCACCGTCGGTTTTTCCACCATCCGTGTAACCTTGATCGCGCCCGGCCTTCCGCTGATCGGGACACCGCCTATGGTGCCAAAGCGACCGATATTCGCCTCCGGCGTTGGCGCCACACTTGACACAGGCGCGTCGAACGCCTCAAAAACATCCACGACCTGCTTGGAGCAACGTTTGCCCGAAGCGAGGTAGACATGGTCGCCAAGGAGCGTTAGAAACGGCTCGCCGCCAACCCAGCTTTTCGCCTGGTAAACCGCATGGCCATAACCCTCCTGGTGCTCCTGAACCACGAACGTGATGCGCTGCTGCAAGCTCGCGAGCATATCACCCTGCGCGAGCGCCCAAGCTTTTCCAGCAAACGCTCTCGTCTCGCGCTCCGTCAGTGCGCTAAAATGCGCTTTCAGCACAGGCAGATTCGCGCGATTCGCAACGATGCATATCTCCTCGATTCCGGCAGCAAGACATTCTTCTACAATGATCTGCAATGTCGGTTTCGAATAGCCATCGACGTCGACGAGAGGGAAAAGTTCCTTTTGCACGGTGTGCGAAGCGGGAAATTGACGGGTTCCTTTCCCGGCGGCCGTGATTACCGCTTTTGTTAATTTCGCCATCGCACCGCCCCTCGCTCAGTCTTCAATTCGCGTTCCAACAGCCGTCAATGATACCGCACAAAGCCGTCAGGAATCTATTTTCCACACATGGCATTCTCACTGCAACCCCAATTGGCAGATCACTGGCAAGCAGCCACAAACAGCATCCCGATGCTATTGTCGGCGCGACTTGCAACATACCGTCTTGCCGTCCGATTCTACTCGCCAAGCTCCACCAAACGTGGCACCATCGGCTTCAAGGCAATCGAATGCGGGTCTGCGACATCCCCGGAAAGCAAATCAGGACAGGTGATTTTTCCAGAGGCAATGGACATCGCCACTGTAATGTCCGTTCGTGTCAGGTTTACCATCGAAACATAGCGTTTGCCAGCGACGTCCACGTCTCGGTACTCTATTCCGAATGCCTGACGGCCGGTGGCCGCGTCGAAGAGCTGCGGCAAGCTTACAACGCCGGCGAGCGCCTGTTGCAGATCCCGCTGCTGCACACGGCTGTCTTGGTTCCACGACATTGCCGATTCGGCCAGATCTGCGGGCAGATTGCGCGGAAGATCGTACTGATTGCGCAAGAGGTTGCCGTCTCCCAGGCAGAGCAGTTTGCCGCCATGCTTTACGAAACTCTCCAATGCCAGCACGGTGGAGTCGGAGACGTTCGTTGCTTGGGGCAGCACAATCACTTGCACGGCGGGAGCAGTGCCGTTCGCAAGCTGCTTTTCGGAGACAAACGTCACTGGCTCGCCCAGGAAGCTCAGCGCCGCATAAGCCGATTTTGCCGCAAGCGGATAGTTGCGCTGCCAGTAGAGCGAAGAAAGCGAGTAAAGCAGGGCCACATGTGGCTTTGCCCGGACTATTGCGGCAACCTGCGGCGACAGCCTGCGTATGTCCAGCCACGCGCGGCCCGCGCCAAGAATGCTGCCGGGACGGTAATAGACAGACCCGTTGAAATCGCTCGTCGCGTCTCCACCGGCTTCGTCCCAAACCCATGTCACCGTGGCGCCCTGGCCGTGCAGAGCCCCCTGCCACATCACCGACCTGGCATAGGCCATCGGAACGGGTTTGGTGAACCTGTCTGGGATGAGATGGTTCTCTGAATTGAAAACGGGGCGATGTGCAAACGACCTCAACAGGTCGTAGCTCATCTCCTCGTTCTCCCAGCCGTAAATGTAATCGGCGTCATTTGCCGTGCCCGTCGGTTCGCCGGGCACCGACGCGTAATCGTCGTTTCCAGCAATATCCGTGAAATCTTCGTATAGCTCGGGATCAATGCCGTCACCAAGAAAGCCGCGATCAAAAACCCTTCCCGCCATGATCTTATCGTGGGTGGGAACGCTTGGCGCAATGCTCTTGATGATGCCGTTCATCCACGTGTGCCAATCCGCGAAGTGCTGCTGGTTGAACGTCATCCAGTCGTAATAGGCGCGCATGGTTTCAACAGGCTGATCAAAACCCGGCACGTTCGCGTCTGGCACCGGCACATCGTCAAAGCTCGTGTAGTTTGTTTTGTACAGCGAATTAAGGTTGCCAATGCTCCCATGTTCGCGTTGCAGATATGCGGCAAAAAGGGGCTTGGAGTAGACGTCCCGCCCGCTGCTTACATACACGGGCTCGTTTGCAAGGCAAAACGAGAACAATGCCGGCTGATCCTTTACCGCCGACACAGCGGTTCTCAGCCACTTCTCGATAATTTCCCTCGCCTTTGGGTGGTCGATATCGTACTGGATAAACG
>Ga0255356_1002279_pt1 | contig 11159 bp, 11 predicted proteins | sample HBST100metaG_FD_189944 | JGI IMG/M metagenome (GOLD analysis project Ga0255356, IMG submission 189944) | Peat soil microbial communities from Stordalen Mire, Sweden - H.B.S.T100 | ecosystem: Environmental > Terrestrial > Soil > Wetlands > Peat | place: Sweden: Norrbotten County, Stordalen Mire... | reverse complement strand
TCCGCGATCCAATGCCCACAATACGCGATCCCGTAAATCTTGCGAATAGGATTGCATCCGTGCCGCCCCTCTCCGGCAGGTTAATTGTAGCACAAACTGTATTCACTTAAATTAGAAACGCTCTAACCTTACTATCTTTATCGGTAACTAGATTTGTCTCGCCACCTATGAAGTCACAGTATTGTCAGACCAGCCAGAACGGAATGCGCCGTTTTGTGCCCGGTTTACGCCCTTTGGATACCCCTTGGGTAAATCCAGGAAACTGTGAATGAATTGTCTTTCGTTCATGCGATTGCCATGCGGTCTGTGGCCCTCCGAGAGTGATGCTTATTACCAAAGGGCGTACAATCGCAACCGAGAGTTATGACTGGCTTTTGCCGGCCGATTATATTGTTGTGCCTCGATTTTTGAGCGGCGACTGGCCAAAGGAGAATGGCACCGCGGTTTGGGAACAGAATCCATAGTTGCGATTGGAAAGCGCGGGGGATGGCGCAGCCGTGTCAAGGGCGCGGCTGGCTTTTGCAATGAATTGCGAACGGAGGGCTGTCTCCTGCCGGCCCGCTCTGGATCTTTCTTCGCCGTTTCCGCCATCCTGTTTCCGGTTCTTTTCGCGGCTGATCTGAGTTTTTCCGGTCCGGCGGCAGTTGCGGAATCCCCTGGGCTAACCCAGGGCAGGTTGCCCACGCTCACCAAAGCGCGCGAGGCGCACAGCCTCACCTCCGAGGAAGCGGAGCGCGGCTATCCGGTCCATCTGCGGGGAGTGGTTACCTACTACGACCCCAGCATCGGTTCCAAGCGTGCCTCCCTGTTCGTTCACGATGCGACCGGAGGCATTTATGCCGAGATTGCCGAAGGGTCTGTCGCTGATATTGCTCCTGGAACGCTGATTGACCTGCGCGGCGTCACTGGCCGCGGAGAGTTTGCTCCCATCGTTGCACACCCCCAAATCAAGGTGCTTGGCCGCTCCGGTCTGCCGGAAAACCCCCGCCGCGAAAGCCTCACTCTCCTGGCCAGCGGAGTCGAAGACGGCCAATGGGTCGAGGCTGAGGGCATCATTCACTCCGTCGTCGAGTACGGCCATAACGTCATGCTGCAATTGGTAATGCCGGACGGAACCGCCACGGTCGTTCTGGTGAAGGCGCCTGGCGCCACATATTCCGGCCTGGTGGACGCGAAAGTGAGAATTCGCGCCAGCGCCGCCCCCACGTTCAACGCCAGCCTACAGATGATTGGTGTCCGCCTCATGTGCCCGGACCTTTCCGCTGTCACCATTGTGGAAGCTCCGCCGGACAATCCCTTCAGGCTGCCCATTATTCCGATCGACAAGTTACTGCGGTGGGATCAGGTCAACGCTTCGTTTCATCGCGTGCATCTGCGCGGAAGAGTGACTCTTCAGTGGCCCGGCTCCTCGCTTTGCATTCGCGATGCGACAGGCGGAATCTGTGTGCAAACGGCCCAGGGCGCCCGCGCCGCCATCGGCGAAGATGTAGACGTTGTTGGATTCGCCATAGCCGAAGATAACGCACCCGTCCTTACGGATGCAGTGTACAGAAGCGCAACCACCAGCGGACCGGTTGTCGCCGTGCCTGTCACTGCTGAACAAGCCCTGAATGACAAGCACGATTCCGAACTTATTCAGATTGAGGGCCAACTGATCGGCAGTGATTTGGCGTCTTCAGACACAACCCTGCTGATCGCCTCCGGAAGGAATATCTTCACTGCAATTCTGCCCAAGAACCTGACCGGCCCCGAATCCAGCACATGGAAAAACGGAAGCGTACTGCGAGTCACGGGAATCTGTTCCATCCGGCTCGATATGCAGAGAAGCGCTATTGGAGAAGGCATGGCCGTGCCCAAGTCTTTTCAGGTTCTCATGCGTTCCACAGAGGATGTGGCTGTTATCCGAAAAGCGTCCTGGTGGACGCCTGCCCACGTGCTTGCGCTGCTGGCCTTGGCGCTCATCGGCACGCTGGTTGTGCTTGCCTGGGTGATGGCGCTCAGGAGGCGCGTGGAACAGCAGACAAATCTTCTCCGCGAAAGTGAAGAACGATTCCGCCACATGGCTCAGCATGACGCCTTGACAGGACTGGCGACGCGCCTGGTGCTTGACGATCGCTTGAATGTCGCATTGGAGCGCGCCAAACGCCAGCGAACCGGTTTGGCGCTTCTGATGGTGGATATCGACAAGTTCAAAGACATCAACGATACATTTGGCCACCAGGCCGGCGACAAGGTCTTGCGCGTTACAGCGGATCGCATCCTCGGAATCGTGCGCAGAAGCGATACGGTCGCCAGAATGGGAGGGGACGAGTTCGTCGCGCTGCTCCCCGATCTGCACGATCCACAAGCCGCGGAGAGGATTGCCGCAAATCTTGTGGCGGCTCTGTCGGTTCCCATTCCTTTTGAGGGGCGTGGGCTGCCGGTATCGGTGAGCGTTGGGGTCTGCGCTACTTCCGCCGGCGAACTGGATGCCGATACGCTGTTGAAAAATTCCGATATAGCCATGTACCAGGCTAAGGCGGATGGCCGAAATCGCTTTCAGGTCTTTGCGCCCGAATTGGCCGATACTCAAATGGAGTAGCGACCGGGCCGGATTTACACAAGACTCCAGCCAAAACCCAACTGAGCAAGACTGGAAGCGCTTCACCACCGGCGGCGCCTCGGATATTCTGAAACCAGCGGCATGAAGTTTGCCTGGATGATCAGCAGCACCCATTGCACCATCGCCAGCCCGCGCGAACTGACGGCGAGGACTGCGCTCTTGTTCACCGATCCAAGAGCGGCATTTGAAATGAAAATGGGCTGAATGACGAAATCCACCAGATAAAGAAAGGCTTAGACCGGATGAAGCGTTGGTTGCAGTGGATAGCTGTGGTGCTGGTGGCAGGCTTTGTAGCCGCCTATGGGGGCGACTGGGCCATTTTCCTACTGCGCGGGTCGCCCAAATCCAAGGTGACCGTTTACCGCTACCTGACGGTGCCGCTCAAGGGCAATAAACAGGAGTTCGACTACCTAGGCTCCGTAGAGCAGCCCTGCTCGGTATCGCTTTTTCCGCAGGCCGGCCAGAGCCCCTGTTGGCAACTGCGCCGGAACCCCAACCAGGGAATGACTCTTTAGGAGTTCTCCTGGAAGCACTTTTCTTTTGAAAGATAGCCCACATTACCGCAAGGTCACAAAGTCGAGTGATGCGGATCACGTCAAGGAAGCGCAAACGCGGCTAGCATCGGAAAATCTCTCGCGTTTTTCCGAGGAACGATGTACAGCCGCACCCAGAACGAAAACGGCACTTACAACACCCGCTGCCTGGACTGCTTCATGACAGTTGCTTCTGCCGTGGAGACAGAGGAGGGTTTGCGTCAGGTTGAAGTCCGGCACCTTTGCCCGGAAAAGGCATTGGCGAGCCTGCTGGCGCAAGAGCAGGCCAAAGAAGCCAAGGCTCAGTAAAACTAGGGCAGTTTCAGGGTTGACGTACTGTGGTGAAGTTCCCGCGAGGCGGCTCTTGCAACCATTCCGCTGACGAAAGCCTGGCTGCGGGAACCCCGGCAAGAAAGAAGCCGCCGGGGTTCATCCGTTCGCATTGCCGCAACCCTGAATTTGCTATGAAATTAAACTCGCCTGAGCGGGAAACGCGGCAGATCGCCGCGAACGCATTTCTCTTATCCGTAGAACTCCTCCGATGCTGGGATGAGGACGGGGAGGCCCCATCCCAGCTTAGGACGAGCTATTTTCCGCCTTCGTCCGCCTTCAACAATGGAGTTGCCGGCACGACTTTGAAGTTATCGAATTGAGCGCGGGCGTACCCCACCGTTCCAAGGCCAACCATGCCCTTGGCAAAGCTGGGGTCGGAGATCGCCTTGACCGTGACTCGATCGATCTGCGCGGTGATGCTGTCGCCTTGGAATGCAAGTGCGAAATTGTGCCAGCGGTTGATGCCCAGGGCCTTCACTTTTCCCTGCGCCAGCACTGTTTCTTCCTCTTTAATCTCCTCCCTGCGCCCGCCTTTGACCGTGCTCTTCAGCAAGGACCAATCGCCGGTATCGGCAACGCGCAGCACATACGAGTTGGGCACATCCTTGCCGCTCATGCCGGAGAGACGCCCGATGAGATCGGCCGAGCCCGGCTGCTCTAAAAGAATGTCGCTGGAAACGCGGTAGTTCTGCCAATCCAGATCGCCAACCATGGTGAAGGGGCGGTTTGCCGATCCCTTCCACGATGTGGGCTCCTCGGGAACCACTTGGCTCAGGCAGATGCCGGATCGCCTGCCGGCGCATTTCGCCGTCTCGAAGCCCCCGTACATATCGGAGAAATACTTCGGCATCTTGCCTGCCCGATAACTCTTGAAGTTATCCGCGAAAGGAAGAGGAAAGGGCGCGGATGGGGGAGCCTCGGCAGCGCCTTTCGCCTGTCCGGTCGTCGTGGTCACGCTGTACACGCGGCCGGGTTCAAGGTCGAGCGAAAACTCGCCCTGAACAGGATGAATGTCGGCAAGTTTTACAAACCAGTCCGATGGGTTGCTTGAACCGGGATTGGTCGCCCAAACATGCAGCGTGGCCTGAGAAAACCCAACCAGTTTGAACTGCGCCGTTTGAGAGCTTTTGGCCTGCACGGTTTCAACGATCACGCTGAAGTTTGAGTTATCGGGTGACTTGAGGGCGACATAGCTTCCATGAGCGCCGGTCGAGTCCCCGCCGAGGAAGCCGGATGCGCTGTCGATGTAGCGCCAGCCGGGCTTGGTGAACTGGGACGTTTGGGCCATCACCCAGAGTGCGGGTGTAACGACGTAATGCCCCGACCAGGGCTGATTGCACTTGATAAAACCGATATTGTCATACGGCAGGTTGTCGTAGATGGCGCTGACAATGGGCCAATACACCGAGGCGGTAACCCGGCCTGCGGCATAGTTGCGGTTGATGTTCCGCGCCACTTCATTGTAGGGTAGCTTTTCATCGAAGTGGGATTCGCTGTCCCATAAGGGTTTTTCCAAGGATGCGGCATCGGGCGTGGGATAACCTCCCCAGCCGGGGCCGTGAGCGCCAACCACATCGATTGCGTCGTCGAGCACCGGATCCTTTTTCATATCCGACGCCACGCTCCAAAGCTGCTTCTTGGGCCAGTCGTCTGAAGCGATGACCTTGACCGAAGCCAGCCCATTGGCGCGGAGGGCCGCTCGCAGATCTTTGTAGAACTGGATGTCGTAGCCGTGTTCGTTGCGCCCGCCCACATAGTCGATGGTCAGATGATGATCGGACTGGGCATGTTTGAGCCACTTGACGATGTAGTCGACCATGTCGCGCGACCAATAGTTTCCGTTGCCCACCCAGTGCGGAGCGCCCCACGGCAGGGCAACCAGCTTGATCTCGGGGTTGCGCGCCCGGGCCTGCTCCATCAGCCACCACTCGTATCCGCGCTGGTAGTTTTCGTCCGATCGCGAATGCATGTGGCTCGATTCGGCGCCATCGGTCGAGTCCATATCCGCGCCAATCTCGACTTTGAAAATCTGCATGCTCGCGCCGTAGTTAGGCTTGAACAGATAGTCCAGAATCTGGCTGCGGTAGGGTTCAGGGTAGTCGATCAGCAGCCGTGAGTTGCCTCCGCCGCCGCTGATGGCGCCCACACCGTCGAAGACCCTGCCCTCGCTTGCTCGATCAATCGCGATGGTTTGCGCAAAGGCAGACAAAGATAAGGCAAGAATGCCGAAGCCGGCAAACGCAGCAATACAGAATGCTCGATTTCTCAACGACAAATGCATGATTGGATTCTCCAAGAAAACTCTACGGGCCGGCGTCCTGAATTCAAGCCGGATACAGCGCCATCCCCTTCTTCAACACAAGCGTTTTTTACGCTGCGCGAAGCGAAGGGCAGTTTGGCCACCAATCAGGGTAACAGCATTCCCTTTCCGCGTCAGTCTTCTATCTTCAAGTTCTCGCGTCACTGTTTCGCTTCCGGAAAACCACCTTCAGTTCCCGCCGCCAGTGCTCGCTGAGTGCGATCAGTTCCCAATCGATCTGCGGGGAGAAGTAACGCAGCACCGGCTCGTTGGCGGGGTGGATGCGGAGAGCCGGAGCGGCCAGCAGCAGCCGCGGCGGCAAAGGCGAAACCTCCGCGCCCGCGAAGTATCCCTGGCGCTCGAAGGCCGAAAGCGGCCGGCCGCCGCCGTTGCCCGCGCCGGGCTGGCGATCGCCGTTGAGTGCGCGGACGCGAATCCAGTAATCCAGCGCCTGGAAGGGAAGGTGCAGGTCCTCGTTGGCCTTCAGTTCGATCACCGCAAGCCGCCCGTTGCGATCAAGGGTAAGCATATCCAGCAGACCACGGTCGCCGGCTGAAAGCGCGGGAACCTGAGTGTAGAGCAGGTCGCCCCGCAAACTCGGCAGCAGCTCGGCGATTCCGCCCCGCAGCCTTGCCTCGAGCCAGTGCTCCGGCTGCATGCGGAAGAGCGGGTCGGCGTGTAAACCGTCGGCATGGCGGCTCAGAAACAGCCGTGCAAACAACTCGCGGCAGAGCGCCTCGTTTTCATCCGTCAGCGGTGTCTCGTTGGCTCCCGCGCCAAACGTCACTTCGTCCTCGCGGGCAAAGGAGTTGGCGGCAAACCCGTGGCGGACGCGTGCAAATTCGAGCCCGTGCAGCAGCATCCCCACCTCAGTCGCGGAACCGGCCCGAACCTCCACCCGCTCCCTGGCCAACTTTGGAACCAGCGCCAGCAATCGATCGATCCCAGCCCGGCACCGCTCGATGGCCGCAGCGGCGGAGAAGGCGTGAACCAGCCGGGAGTCGAGATTGCCAGTGTCGCGAAAATCCACCGGCGCAAGCTCTTCGCTGCGTTCGTCGAGCGTAAAGAGCTGGAAGTCGGCAGCGGCGTGATTGAGCCAGGCCATTCGTTCGGCGGTGGTCCGCCATGCCCCGGCCGGCACAATCACCTTGAGTCCGCCAAAGTGCCTGCGCCCGTCGCCATGCTGGCGGCAGTGGTCCAGCCAGAGAATCCCCAGCGTAAGGATGCCATCCACAATGGCCGCCGACTCCGCTTCGCCCACGCCGATCACCGCGTCGGCGGCGGTCCCGCGCAACAGGCGCCCGCGCACATATGCCGGCCCGAAGCTGTGCTCCAGGTCCATGGCCGAGCGTAGGCCGTCGACCTTCGATCCGATGAAGTTCCGAGTCAGTGCGCGCTCCAGCAGCCGCCGGTAGTTGCGCCGGGCGGCCTCGCGAGCGGTAGGGGTGCGACGGTCGCTGGTGGGCACCAGTTCCAGCGCCTGGGGCTTGGCCGCGCCCATGCGCCGGGTCGTCAGACGCAAGCATTGCGCGCGTTCCTGCACATCGACCACCGTGCGCATCAGGTTGCGCTCTTCGCTCCACATCTGCAACAGGCATCGCCCATGCGACTCGCTCACCGCATAGCGGGCAATGCGCATGTCGAATAGAACAGAACCATCCTCGAGCAGTGCGGCTGCCGGGTGGTCTGCGAGATACTGTTCGATGTTTTGCGCCAGCCGGCTTGGAGACGCAGCGGACTCAACCGTGGCCATGCGGCGGCCTACCAGCACTGCCGATTGCGCAGGCCGACAATTTGCGCGACGTGGTGACGCGAGTGCCAACCGTAGCGCGCCAGTGCCGTGGCCAGATTCTGGCGACCCTGTTCGGGGTGGGTGTAACCCTTTTGGAAGCCCTCGTCCGTGAGCGATTCGAGCAGCGCCACCCAGCGCCCATGCAACCCTTCGATCAGTTCCAGCGAGATATCTATGGGCAGCATTCTGCTGTCCGGCAGATTTGCCCAGGCGGCCTCGTCGTAGGGCTTGACGGTTGGCCAATCCTCGGTGAGGGCCAGCTTGCAGCGTATGTAGGCATTTGCATGGCTGTCCGCCATGTGATGCACCAACTGGCGCACTGTCAGCCGCCTTCCCGGTAGGGCGTGTCCAACTGGGCATCGCTCAGGCCGCCGGTGACGGCGCGCAGACGTTCAGGAAGCTGGCGCAGCGTTTGAATGTGCGCGCCGCGAATCCCTGGCAAGCTGCTGGCCGGCGGGATGAAGGAACCTATCGGAAAGCGGAGGACGTCCAACGCTGTCATGGTTCTGACCTTGCCATGCTTCCATACCGGACTTTCATGCCAGGCATTCCTTACCGGAATGCCTGGCATGCAGAGTAATCCGGCCCCAGGGTGGTGCAACTCTCAGGGCCGGAGTTCGTTTTAAACGTGGTGGGCGTGATGGTGGTGGTGACCATAATGGTGATGCGACGAGGCGGCGAACGCCGGGCTGGCAAACGCCATCAACAACAGTGCTGCGGCAAGAATCTTTTTCATGGGTTGAATGTAGCACGGGATCGGAGCCGATGGTAGAGGAAAAATCTCTCCGAATCAAAAGAGGAACGGGCGCGACGGAGCGCCAGCCAAGAGCGCAGACCGGCGTAAACTGAAGACACGATGACCAATCCGGCCGCTTCCCTCCGCCCCAGCCACAAGCGATACTTCATTGATAAATTCGGCATCACCGACCACATGCTGGAACGCTGCTTGAGCGAGGCACTGGCCGCCGGCGGCGACTATGCCGACCTCTACTTCGAGGCGGTCACGGCCACCGCGCTGGGCGTTGACGAGCAGATCGTCAAATCCGCCAGTCAGGGAAGCAGCGCTGGCTGCGGCATCCGCGTACTCTCCGGCGAGCGCACCGGCTACGCATACACTGACAATCTGAGCCCCGAGCGCCTGCTCCACGCCGCGCGCACCGCCGCGCTGATTGCTTCCGGACCGGCCAAGCAGCAGGTGCAAGGCTTCGTCGAGGCGCCTGTGGCCGATCTTTATCCGGTTCCGCTGGGCGGCTATGACCTCGACCTGGCCGCACGCCTGGAACTCATCTTGCGCGCCGACCGGGCAGCCCGCGCCTGCGATCCGCGCATTGTGCAGGTACGCGCCAGCTACTCCGAGGAACTGCGCCGCATTCTCATCGCCGCCTCCGACGGCGCCTTTGCCAGTGACACCCAGCCGCTTTGCCGGCTCAATGTCTTCGTCATCGCCAAGGAAGATGCAATCACCACAAAAGGCTCGGCTGGCGGTGGAGGCCGTGCCGGGCTCGACCAATTCGTTGGCTCCAAGAGCCCCGAAACCCTGGCCCGCGAAGCCGCTCGTGGAGCGATTCTGCAACTGGGTGCCATTCCCGCCCCCGCAGGCGAAATGGAAGTGGTTCTTGGCCCCGGCTGGCCCGGCATCCTGCTGCATGAGGCGGTGGGCCACGGCCTCGAAGCCGACTTCAACCGCAAAAAAACCTCGGCCTTCGCCGGGTTGATCGGGCAGAAAGTCGCCAGTTCCAAGGTCACCGTGGTGGACAACGGAACGATCGCCGGGCGGCGCGGCTCACTCAACGTGGACGACGAGGGCTCGGCAACGCAGGAAACGGTGCTCATCGAAGGCGGCGTTCTGCGCGGCTACCTCACCGACAAACTCTCGGCGCGGCTGACCGGAGCGGCCAATACCGGCTCCGGCCGCCGCGAAAGCTACCAGTGCATCCCCATGCCGCGCATGACCAACACCTACATGCTGGCCGGCGACGACGCGCCCGAGGACATTCTGCGTTCGGTCAAGCGCGGCCTTTACGCGGTCAACTTCGGCGGCGGCCAGGTGGACATCACCAACGGCAAATTCGTTTTCTCGGCGTCGGAAGCCTACCTCATCGAAGACGGCAAGATCACCGCCCCGGTGCGCGACGCCACGCTGATCGGCAACGGCCCTGAGGCGCTCAAATACGTCTCCATGGTGGGGAACGACCTGCGCCTGGACGAAGGCATCGGCACCTGCGGCAAAGACGGCCAGTCAGTCCCTGTCGGCGTCGGCATGCCCACCATCAAGCTGGACAAGATGACCGTCGGCGGCACGGGGAGGTAGTCCGCAACAAAATAATTTCTTCTCCATTATCTCATATTTGAGATATACTGAATCATGCCTTGGCGCGTGGAAACCCTGAACGAGACCGTAGCCCAAGAGATCGAAGCACTCCCTTTGGATATGCAGGCCCGATTAGTCAGGCTCGGTGAGCGCATCGCGCAGGTTGGCCTGGAACGTTTGGGGCACTCCGAAGTAAAGCATTTGAAAGACAAACTTTGGGAGATGCGGCTTACTGGGCGGGACGGTATTGCACGCGCTTTGTACGTGACCGTTGTTGGCAAGCGAGTTGTGGTAGTTCGCGCATTTGTCAAAAAGACACGGAAGACGCCCCAGGCAGAGATCGATTTGGCATTGCGGCGTGCAAAGGAGGTTATATGACCATTCCATTTGAAGAACTCAAGGCCAGACTGTTAGCCAACCCCGAGGTTAAGAGAGAGTATGACGCCCTCGCTCCGGAGTTTGAATTCTCCGCCGAGTTGCTGCGGGCGCGGCTCCGCGCGGGCCTCTCTCAGGCAGAACTGGCCGCCCGCATGGGCACCAGCCAGTCCGCTATTGCGCGTCTGGAAAGCGGGCAAACCCTCCCCAGCACCAAGACGCTACTGCGCTTCGCCGAAGCCACCGGATCGAAGGTCGAGCTGCGGCTGTCCGCGGCATAGGAATGTGCAATTGCAACAACAGGAGGAACGCACATGAATGTTGAGGTTCAGCGATTGACAATACTGTTCGAAGACGCGGGAAGAGCCCTCGAAAAAGCCATATCCGACATTAACCAGGGTCAGATTGACGCCGCGAACGGAAGAACAGCGTACTTCGATAGGCTAACGATCGGAGCGGGAGCAGTAATTGCAGCAATTGTCTCGCTCCTCGGCGGTCATGCTTCAACGCTCCATCCAGAGTGGCTGTTACGATGCTCACTCGTCTCGTTGACACTCGCTATGTTGGCGGGGCTGTATCGTAGTTATCGATATCCGGGTTACATCTTGCAAGTTCATAAAATTGTTTGGGCAGAAGCAGCGCGCCATCATCAGAAGATCAAAGGCGAAAACATACTGGCAAACGATCTTCCAATCGATGTACATACCGGAAAACCCATTGATAAGGAGAAGTTATCGAAGGAGTATGGAATCGCTGACGCCGAGCTTGACATTGAAATAAAGAACGACATTAAGAACTTATCCGTAAATAGATATGGTCTGTCTCCAGCAAATCAGGGCTGCGGCTAAGGAAAGCAAGGCGAAGTAGCTGGCCTCCGATTTCTCGAAGCTGACCAGAAGTTTGCGATAACGATT
>Ga0255356_1002274_pt1 | contig 11169 bp, 10 predicted proteins | sample HBST100metaG_FD_189944 | JGI IMG/M metagenome (GOLD analysis project Ga0255356, IMG submission 189944) | Peat soil microbial communities from Stordalen Mire, Sweden - H.B.S.T100 | ecosystem: Environmental > Terrestrial > Soil > Wetlands > Peat | place: Sweden: Norrbotten County, Stordalen Mire... | reverse complement strand
GAATTGCCCAAGCTCTTCCATGATGCCTACACCGAGGCTGCCAACGCCTTCGGCAACGGCGAGCTGTACATGGAAAAATTCATTGAGAATCCGCGCCACATCGAGTTCCAGGTGCTGGCCGATGAGCACGGCAGCGTGAGGACGCTCTTTGAGCGCGAGTGCTCCATCCAGCGCCGCCATCAAAAACTCATTGAAGAGGCGCCCAGCCTGCAGGTTACGCCGAAGATGCGCGAGGAGATCAGCCGGACTCTCTGCCACTGCCTCTCGGAGATCGGCTACCAGAATGCCGGGACGGTTGAATTCTTGATGGACGAGGATGGGCAGCTCCACTTCATCGAGATGAATACCCGCGTGCAGGTGGAGCACCCAATCACCGAAGCCATTACCGGTGTGGACATTGTGAAGGCACAGCTGCTGATCGCTTCGGGAGAGCGGCTGGAGACGATTTTGCCTCCAAAGCTTGAAATCCGTGGCCACGCCATCGAGTGCCGCATCAACGCCGAGCATCCGGTAAAGTTCACGCCTTCGGCGGGCAAAATCACGGCCTTCAACGTGCCCGGCGGCAACGGCGTGCGCGTGGATACGGCGCAGTATGCCGAGAGCGTCGTGCCACCTTACTACGACTCGCTGATTGCCAAGCTCATCGTTCATGGCCGCGACCGCGCAGAGGCCATTACCAAGATGGAGCGCGCACTCAGTCAGTTCGTGGTGGAGGGCATTGATACCTCGATTGCGCTGCACCAGGCGATCCTCCAGGACCCCGGCTTCCGCGCCGGCCAGTTCGATACCAAATTCATGGAGCAGTTTCTGGCAAAGAGGACGGAAGGGTAAGCTTTCACCAAATCGAAGAACGACAGACAATGGCTGGACTCTCGTGAAGAGTCCAGCCATTGTCTTTTGCGGCGGAGTTCGTACGCTTTGGAGAACCAGATCGAGCAATGACTTCGGCATAGCGATTAAAAAATCTTCTTTACTGTCTTTCTTTTCGCTTGTACAGTAACCGGGAAGAAGGGGGGATGGGGATCATGATCGTGTCAAGTCTTCCTCAAGTGATCACAGCAATCGGTGGATTGGGTACTGCAGCTTATGGTCTGCTCGATGCAATCAAGCCGGTCTTTCCCGTGATCAACCACACAGGATTCGCACGCATTCGTAAGACAGTCTCGGGCCTGACACCCGATGAGCCCGGCGCCCGCCAGCCAATGAATGCCTTGCCCCAGAAAAATGTTTTGGAATCTCTGCTGGCCAATTGGGTAAACGGGACCGATCTCGCAAGCCAGAAGGCAATTGCCAAATCTCTAATCAAGCTGCATTTGAGCGCCGGCAATGCTCCTGCACTTGCGGCCACGACGAACGTCGATGCGGCGCTACTGACCGAGGTAGCCGCGAGCATCGTCTCTGGGGCTGCGCTCACAGCGCAACAGAGCGATGCGTATGCGCGCTTTGACCTGATTGTGACGGCCATGCTCGATGAGACCTACCAGCATGCCGACCAGGTCTATCGCAACTGGACTCGCACGCTCGCGGCCCTGATCGCGGTAGCACTGGCTTTCGTCGGAGGATGGAGCCTGGTAGGTTCCTGGCTGGATTTTTGGTGGAAGCCTGACATGTTTATCGCTATGCTGGTTGGCCTGTTGGCTACGCCATTGGCACCCGTTGCCAAGGATATTTCCAGTGCGCTGTCGGCAGCCGTAAACACGATGCAATTGGTGAAGAAGTAGGCTGCCATGACGCATTTTCTCGATCTTCGTCTCTCGCCAGTTGGTGGAGGACTGGCGACCAGTGTTAGCGTCAGCCATGGCTCAAGCATCGGTAACTACACGGGCATGGCGCTGAAGGATCTGCAAGACAGTATCAAGGGCCGCCATGTGCTGATCGCTGCGCATGGCTTCAACGTGAATCGTGCTGACGGAATCGCGCACCTATCGAATTGGGAGAGCCTGCTCCAGCCGCATCCGTTTCCTGGCTTTGTGGGCTTACTGTGGCCAGGTGACTCGGTTTGGGCGCACGGGCTCGACTATCCCGGTGAGCCAAAGGTCGCAGATGAAGCTGGCAGCCTGCTCGCCGCCTTTATCGACGCGAACTTTAAGGATGCGGCAAGCCTCTGGTTTGCTTCGCACAGCCTTGGCTCGCGGGTGATCTTGTCTACCATCTCCCATCTCAGTCTGCCCGTGCGCGGGGTTACCATCATGGCCGGCGCCATCGACGACGACTGCCTGACGACGGAGTTCGCAGACGTAGCGGCAAAGGTCGGCGCGATCTCCCTGCTCACCTCGGCGAAGGATGAGGTTTTATCACTTTGCTTTCCGCTTGGCAATTTCTTTGCCGGGATCATTGCCGAAGGGCATCCGTGGTGGCGCGCGGCTCTGGGCCACTCAGGTCCCGCCAAGCCGTGGCCGGCGACGTTGCAGGCACCATTTGAAATTCCGGACAACTGGAACTTCGAGCATGGAAATTACCTGCAGATCGACCAACCTCCACATCCCGTTTTGCCGATTCCACTGGATTTGCCTCCCCAAGGTTCGCCTCCGCCACCCGGCAAAGGCTGGCAGGAGGCATTCTCGTCGGCCTTTGTTTCTACGCGGTTTCGTTAAGTCGCCGCGTCGGGGTCTCAGAGCAAAAAAATATTATCGCTTTTTGTTCGCTTTTATGGCCGGAATAAGTTATGCTGGCTTCGCAACGTAGGAGGTTGCCCTGAATGGACTTTCAGCAAGAACTGATTGCCGAATATGACCGCGAGACCGCCAAAACGCGCAAGATGCTTGAGGCGATCCCGGCCGACGCCGATTTCACCTGGAAACCCCATCCAAAATCCATGAGCTTGGGCCAGTTGGCTGGGCATCTCGCCCAGACTGCCGGGGAGTGGGCGACAACTACTTTCACCACGGATAAGCTGGAGTTTCCTGCGGACCACAAATTTGAAGCCTATATTCCCGCATCCACAGCCGCTCTTATCGAGCTCTTCGACAAGGAAACAGCCGGGGCCAAGGCAGCGTTCGCTGGTTTCTCACCACAGAAATGGGACGAAAACTGGAAGTTTATTGCGGGTGGCCAAGCCTGGATCGACGACTCGAAGTACCGCGTCTTCCGCGACTGGGTGCTTGACCATCTGATTCATCACCGCGCTCAGCTTGGCGTCTACCTGCGCCTGCTCGGCAAGCCGATCCCCGGGTCGTATGGGCCGTCAGCGGACGAAATGTAAAGAGGCGGAGAACAAGGATCAGAAAGCGCCGACAGTAGCGTCGCAGCAACAAGGCGTTTTCTGATCCCTGTTTCAAGATCTCTGTTAATGAATTTGCTTCCCTCATCGGTTACTCTAATCCCATGCACTTTACATTTCCCAAGGTCTATCCCATCCTCGATGCTTCCTTCATTCCCGCTTTCGGCCGTGCGGAGTTTCTGCGCAAGTTGGGCGGTGAGTTGGTAGAGGCCGGCGTAACGCTGCTTGAATACCGCAATAAGACTGGCTCAGACACCGAACTGCTGGCGGACGCGGAGGTTTTGCGTACCGCGCTGCCGTTCAATCAGGTAAAGCTGATTCTCGATGATCGGGTTGATCTTGTTGAGCAGCTTAGTTTTGACGGTGTTCACGTGGATGCCGGCGATTTCACTCCCCGCGCGGCCCGTGGGCTCCTGGCGCCAGAGTGCATTGTGGGCACTTTTGGCGGCAATGATGCTCTTCTTCCGGGCGTGTTGGCTGAACCGGCCGACTATTTCTCGATTGGCCCAGTCTTTCCGACCCGGACAAAGCAAACGACGATGCCATCAATCGGCATTGAGGGTATACGGCGGCTGCGCAAAGAGGCCGGTACCGCTCCTGCATTGGTAGCCGTCGGCGGCATTACACTGGCCACGGCTGCTGAGGCACTGGCTGCCGGAGCCACAATGGTCGCTATCGCCGGAGCAATCTTTCGCCAACCGGACCCGGCTGCTGAGTTCCGCAAGTGGCTGGCCGAGCTCGGTTGAGCGCTGGCAAATAAAGGCTGGCATCTTCTGGCCCATGCGCGAAAACGCATCCGTATGGGTCCGCGCAAGCTGTCGGCACGCCCCTGCTTCGCTACCTCTGAATCAACTATTGCATGTGATCAGAGTGGTGATGATGGTGATGGTGGTGATGGTGATGGGGGTGGTCTCCCTGCGCCTGCGCCGCGAAAGGTGCTGCGAAACAGAAAACGAGAATGATTCCGAGCAGAAGCTTTTTCATACCCCATGATGGCGCAGCACCCCGACCATTTGTAGAGCAAATTTGACCTGTCCGCACATTCTTCACTTTGTGGGCAGAAGCACGCATAGTATGCTTCTTCCAAGTGGAAAACCTGGATCTTAGTTCAAACCAAGAGAGGACCACGCCGCTCCTCGATATGGGTAACAGCTCAGTCGACGCTCCCCGGCTGGTGCAAAGCCTCGGGCTTTTTAGCTCCACCGCACTGGTGATCGGATCGATGGTCGGCTCCGGCATCTTCATTGTTGATGCTGATATTGCCCGTGGCACGAACTCTCCGGCACTCTTCCTGGGCGCGTGGGTGGTGACGGCCGTCCTTACCATGACAGCGGCACTCAGCTACGGCGAACTGGCGGCCATGATGCCAAAAGCCGGTGGCCAGTACGTCTACCTGCGCGAGTCGCTGGGGCCGCTCTGGGGCTTTCTCTACGGCTGGACGCTCTTCCTGGTCATTCAGACTGGCACCATCGCTGCTGTTGCTGTGGCCTTCGGCAAGTTTCTCGGCGTCTTCTTTCCAGGCGTCACCACCACACATTGGCTGTGGCACATCGCCCATGTTCCAGCGCTCCAAGTGGGGCCGATGGTGCTGGGAAATATGGAGATCGGCGTCAACACCGCCAACCTGACCGGAATCGTCGTGATCTTCTTCCTGGCCGTTGTGAACATCTTTGGCGTAAAGCTGGGAGCGCTGATCCAGAACGTCTTCACGACGGCCAAAGCGCTGTCGCTGGCGGCGTTGGTTCTGCTGGCCTTCATCATGGGGCGCAACGCAACGGCTTGGCAGGCTAATTTTGGCACGGGCTGGAGCGAGTTTTGGAAGAATGCCAACTGGAGTTCGCTGCATCCGGTGCAGGTGGGCGTTGGCGGCCCGACCGTGTTGGTCAACCTCTTGGTGATATTGGCGGTAGTGCAGGTGGGGTCGCTGTTTTCCGCCGATGCCTGGAATAACATCACCTTCACGGCTGGCGAGGTAAAGAATCCCAAGCGAAATATTCCGCTCTCGCTGATTTTGGGCACAGGATTTGTGCTGGCAGTCTATTTTCTTGTGTCGTTGGCCTACCTGCTGGTTTTGCCCATGCACGGCGACCCAAACGGGGCCTCGGTGATGGCGCGAGGCATCCAGCATGCGACGGAAGATCGGGTCGCTACGGCCGTACTGGAGCAGAGCTTCCACTCCGCCGGGGCATGGCTTATGGCCGGAGCTATTCTGATCTCCACCTTTGGCTGCGCTAACGGAATGTCTCTGGCCGGCGCGCGGGTTTATTATGCGATGAGCCAAGATGGCCTCTTCTTCAAGTCCGTCGGCAAGCTGCATCCGCGCTACAAGACCCCAGCCGCGGGCTTGTTGGTGCAGGCCTGCTGGGCCACGCTGCTGTGCATTTCCGGCTCATACAGCCAGTTGTTGGACTACATCATCTTCGCGGTTTTGGTTTTTTACATTCTCACCATCGTCGGTCTTTTCGTGTTGCGCTTCAAGCGTCCGGATGCGCCGCGACCGTATCGAGCGTTGGGCTATCCGGTCCTGCCTGCGCTCTATATCGTTCTTGCCACGTGGATTTGTATCGTATTATTGCGTTATAAGCCTCAGTACACGTGGCCGGGCCTGGTTCTGGTTCTGCTCGGCATCCCCGTTTATCTCTTCTGGTCGCGACGCACCGTCAGTCAAGCCCAGGCGAACTAAAACTAATCCGGTACAAACTCCAGGGAGGAAGTCCCTTATCCATGTCCAGACTGCTGCGTATCAAACCCATGTCGATGCTCTCGCAAGAGGCCGGTGAAGAGGGCGAACACACGCTCAAGCGTTCGCTGGGCGCCATGAACCTGATCACGCTCGGCATTGGCGCCATCATTGGCGCAGGCATTTTTGTGCTCACCGGCCAAGCCGCAGCCTTGCACGCTGGACCGGCCGTAGCTCTGAGCTTTGTGCTGGCCGGCATCACATGCGCCTTCGCGGGACTCTGCTACGCCGAGTTTGCCTCCATCATTCCCATCGCAGGTTCAGCTTACACCTACGGCTACGCGACATTGGGCGAGTTTGTGGCATGGATCATCGGCTGGGATCTGGGGCTGGAGTACGGCTTTGGCGCGGCCACGGTGGCCTCCGGTTGGTCGGGCTACTTCAATAGCCTGCTGCAGCAGCTTCACATCTACATACCTCCGCAACTGACCGCAACTCCAGGCACTGTGCTCGTTTTCTTTCATGAGCGATGGCTACCATTGTCTTCGTTGCCGGCTGGCACTGACGCGACTGGCTTGCAACACGCCACTGGACTCTTCAACCTGCTAGCCATTCTCGCCATCCTCGCGGTCACCACCGTTCTGGTAATCGGCATCAAAGAATCGGCCAATCTGAATTCGGTGATCGTCGTTGTCAAGCTGGGCATCGTCGGCATCTTCCTGGTTCTAGGAACGTATTTCCTCTTTCGTCATCCGGCTCTGGCCTGGTCCAACTGGCATCCTTATCTGCCTCCTTCCGACGGACACGGCAACTTTGGCTGGCACGGCATTGCCACTGGTGCGGCTTCCATCTTCTTCGCATACATCGGTTTTGATGCTGTCTCCACCGCTGCGCAGGAGGCCAAGAACCCGCAGAAGGATATGCCGCTCGGTATCCTCGGCTCGCTGGTAATTTGCACCGTCCTCTATATTCTGGTTTCCACCGTGCTAACCGGCCTGGTGAATTACAAGTCGCTGAACGTCGCCGATCCTGTGGCGCTCGGCATTGACGCCACCGGCGTCAGTTGGGGATCGCTACTGGTCAAGATTGGTGCGGTTTTCGGTCTGGGAACCGTGATGCTGGTCATGCTTCTGGGCCAGTCACGAGTCTTCTTCTCCATGTCGCGCGACGGCCTGTTGCCCAAGTGGGCCTCAGCGATTCATCCCAAGTTCCGCACGCCTTGGATCTCAACGATCACAGTGGGCACCATAGTTGCCATCCTGCCGGCGTTTCTCTCCGTCGGACGGCTTGCCGAGTTGGTGAACATCGGTACGCTGCTGGCCTTCACCATCGTCTGCGCTGGAGTGTGGGTTCTCCGCGTACGGCATCCTGACCTGCATCGGCCTTTCAAAACGCCATTCGTGCCGCTGGTGCCCATCCTGGGCATCATCACGGCCGTCTACTTGATGACCAACTTGCCGCGGATTACTTGGATGGTAATGATAGGCTGGCTGTTGATCGGGCTAGTGATCTACTTCAGTTACTCGATCCACCACAGCAAGGTGCAGAATCTGCCCGAGGCTGTCGAGGGCGACTGATACAACACCGGCAAAGAATCGACAACAGAACGGCCTCCCACACAGAGGCCGTTCTGTTATCTAGCCGAAAAACTTGCTCTTATGCAGTTGCCTTGGCACAAAATTCATCGAAGGCGCGAACCAGTTCGCTGGCAATCTGTGGTGCTGTCGCCTGCTCAATGACGGAGCGCTGCATCAGGTAGACCAGCTTGCCGTCGCGCAGAAGGGCGATCGCAGGTGAAGTCGGCGGGTTGCCCTCAAAGTAGCTGCGGGCGCGTTCGGTGGCTTCGCTGTCCTGGCCGGCAAAGACCGTGATCTTGTGGTCAGGAAGGTTTGTTGAGCTTGAGATCGCCAGTCGCACTCCGGGCCTCATCTTGCCCGCCGCGCAGCCGCAGATCGAATTGACCACCAACAGCGTGGTGCCAGGTTGTGCCAGCGCCGCGTCCACCTCTTCGGCGCTTCGGGTTTCTTTCAGTCCAGCGCGTACCAGTTCCTCGCGCATGGGGATTAACATCAGTTCTGGATACATTTTTACCTCCGGCGGGGAAGTCGCCTGGGATATAGATGCGGCAGACCTCGTGATGTAGCCTTTATTTCATGATCCTGATCGAAAACAAGCCGTTGGCCCCCTTCACCACCTTCGGTATCGGAGGCCCGGCGCGCTGGTTTGTCGAGGCAGTCAGCGAAGAAGAGATAGCCGAGGCAGCAGCTTGGGCAGGCGAGCATAGCATAGCGCTCTTTGTGTTGGGCGGAGGCAGCAACCTGCTCGTCTCGGACGCTGGATTCAATGGTTTGGTGCTGCATGTAGGCTTGCGCGGCATCGCCATGGAAGAAGTGCCGGAAGATGCCGGTCAGCGGATCTATCAGGTCGCCGCCGGCGAAGACTGGGACCGCTTTGTAGAGAGGACTGCGCAAGACAACTGCGCAGGAGTCGAGTGCTTGGCTGGCATCCCAGGCACGGTCGGCGGAACGCCGGTACAAAATGTCGGCGCTTACGGGCAAGAGGTCGCTACAGCCATCGACCGTGTGCGAGCCTTCGATCTGCAGCAGCACGCATTCGTCGAGTTTGCGGCCTCCGACTGCGGCTTTGCCTACCGCCGCAGCCGCTTCAATTCGATCGATCGCGGGCGCTATGTTGTAACTCGCGTTGACTATCGGCTCACTCTTGGTGGCGTTCCTACCGTGCGCTACGCCGACCTGCAACGGGCACTCGCGGAGAACGAGAAAGAGGGCAGGGAACCGAGCCTTGCCGAAGTTGCTGCCGTCGTGCGCCGCGTTCGTCAATCCAAGGGAATGCTGATGATTGATGGCGACCCGGATTGCCGCAGCGCGGGCAGCTTCTTCAAGAATCCCGTTGTTGCCGAGGAACAACTTCGCCGGATCGCCGTCGTCAGCGCCAAGGAACCGCCGCGTTTTCCCGCCGGTCCCGGAACAGAGAATCAGGGCTGTGTCAAAGTTCCCGCCGCATGGCTCATCGAGCAAGCCGGCTTTGCCAAAGGCTACACGCTCGGCGCTGCGGCTATCTCTTCGCGCCACACGCTAGCGCTAACCAACCGCGGCGCTGCCACCGCTTCAGAAGTGCTAGCACTAGCCGCCGAGATCACCGCCGCCGTCGAACAGCGCTTCGCCATTCAGCTAGAGATGGAGCCCGTGCTGCTGGGCTTCTGAAGCGAAAAGCTGTGATTCCGGCGCGTCGCCAAGGCAGGTTGTATGGGCGCGTCACATCCCACACCACTTGGTTTCGAGGCATGCTCACTCGGCACCGGCAATAACGACAAAAAGATGTCGTTATTGCCGGTACCGGTTCGCGGTTAGTTAACTTCCACTCCAAACACATATGTGGGACCGAACATATTCGAAGTGAAAATTACGAGTCTGTTATCGGGACTGACGCGCACATTGGGTTCAAATTTTGTGTAGTCGTTCTTGTACATATTGACAAGACGCTCTCTGCGGAACCAGCCTGTGTACTTCGCGTTCGGGGCCCCACTGCTGCTTGTGTTGTTGTAGTGGAACCAGTTTGCGTATTGCGGGTCTGCGCCACTGTCCGCATCGTTGAGGATGGGGTGAAGAACCTCGATCCATTCTCTGCTCCGCAGGGTTTGCCCCTCACTCGGATCGTCTCCGTGAGCGGACTCTGATCTACGCCCGGAGCCGCAGAAAAAGCTGCCGTCAGTTGCTGAGTTGTAATACATAGAGGATTCCATCTTGTCCATGTGAAACAACTTCCGGTTTCCGGTAGCAACGTCGTAACCCATTAAAGCAAAATCCTCTCCTTTGGGCTTCTGCAACTCATACCAGATCGTCTTACCGTCACGGCTCCAGAATTCGCGAGCAGCACTCTCCTCTTTTATGCCGCGCATGTGAATCATTTGATTCTGCGATCCATCCGCGCGAATCGTCCAGATGCGATCCACGTCAGTAGAATGGCCCTCGTGCGCATACATGATCAAGTTCGGGTCTGTCGGAGAGAATTGCACACGATTCAACCAGTCTGTGCCTTTCAGTATGATATTGACCTTGCCGGTTTCTAGATTGACCGTGAACATATCCTCGGGAATCTTGGCTTCGAGACGCATTTTCATTGCCCTGAGCTTGATGTCGTCCTTGGTGAGGCGCTTTGCCGTGGGGTCTTTTAGAGCTGCCGCTAAAGCTTCTTGCGCAGCTTTCCCCATGAATTGATTGAATTCGGGGGCAGTTCCCTCGACAAAGGTGCCCACCAGAAGGGTTTCATCGGCGTTGACTGAAGAGATGATACCGCGAGGGGGAATTGAGGCCAATCGTGTCACCTGTTTCGAATCGATGTTGACCGCATAGACGTAAGCAGGACCTTCTCTCGTGAAGAACACTCTCCGTGTCCTAGTGCCAATAACAACATTGTGTAACTTGCCGCTTACGATCAGTTTCGTCTGACGTGTGGCGAAATTCAGATCGAGGATGGCCTCTGGAGAGGTGTAGATCATATCCCTTCCATCGGGCGTGTATGCATTGAGGTTGAAAAAGAGTCCTTCGGAGTTGGGCTCATCGGTCAAGCGAGTCACACGATGCCCGGTATCTGCATCGATCCAAGTCTTTGGGGGAGTTTGTGCTTGGGGCGTAGTTGCACTAGTGTTGCTCTGCCCATAGGAACTGGCTGCGGAAGCCAGCAGCAGGGATAGCGCGCATAGTGATATTACGTTGATCTCTCTCATCTTCTGAGCGATCTCGTAAGTCTCCGTCGTAAACCGGCGAAACGTGTTCAGCAATAACATGATGTCTCCTCAGATTGCGATGAATTCGACATTTTGATTCCATAGGAGTGGCGAGAAAACATTGGATCCAGTCTACTCGTCAAAATTCTCCTCTGCGTTTGTCTATGCGGTCTCCTAGCCTATGGGCATGGATTATCCGAGCCATTTTTGATCGAGTTAAAGAGTTTGATGGCATCGTACAACTGCTTTTGATCTGAAGTGTTCGGGTCGGCGCCATCGATGGAGATGGGCGCAGCGATGTCTGCGGGAGTGTCGCTCGGGTCGCCCACGGAGTCGGAAGCGTTTTCGTCGTCGGCTTGGGCGGAGTTATAGGCATTGTTCGCTTGAGTTTCTTGAGCGCGTGCGTCGGCGGCAGCGGTTTGGGCACCTTGGAGATCGCCATCAGCAGCTGCATTTGTTGCGTTAATGGCGGCGACAGTAGCGCTGTTAGCGGCATTTTGGGCGGCTTGTGCGTCAATATAG
>Ga0255356_1002271_pt1 | contig 11175 bp, 12 predicted proteins | sample HBST100metaG_FD_189944 | JGI IMG/M metagenome (GOLD analysis project Ga0255356, IMG submission 189944) | Peat soil microbial communities from Stordalen Mire, Sweden - H.B.S.T100 | ecosystem: Environmental > Terrestrial > Soil > Wetlands > Peat | place: Sweden: Norrbotten County, Stordalen Mire... | reverse complement strand
CGGTAGACTGCATATGGTGGGATCGCTCCGCGAAAGAAATAGGCGTCGTAACCCAATTCTAAAGCCCGCGATCCCCACCACTACTCGACCAACCCCACCTATCTCCGTTCAATCTCTCCGCTAAAAATCAGTGCGCGCAGGGTATTTTGCAAGTGGCTCGGTGTTTGAGAATTCGCACCGTCTAGACAGTGTACGGAGCAACATCGACGACCCGAGCGGGCCGAAGGGCAGCGTTCTCACCATTACCTTCGAACTAGACGGCCAGAAGTTCACCGCACTCAACGGCGGCCCAATGTACAAATTCACCGAGGCAATCTCGTTTGTGGTACGCTGCGAGACGCAACAGGAAGTAGATGACTATTGGTCGAAGCTCACGGCTGGCGGCAACGAGATTCAATGCGGATGGCTCAAAGACAAGTTTGGGCTTTGTTGGCAGATTGTGCCCACCCGGCTGCCCGAGCTTATCAAGAGTCCGAAGGCGATGCAGGCCATGCTTCAGATGAAGAAACTCGACATCGCGGAACTCGAACGCGCCGCGCAATCGTAACAGCAAAGATGCCCTATACCTTGAGAGATTTATCGACTGAGTCTTGATCGATGGTTCCTGCTATAGCCCAATCAAGCACAGAGACCACAAAGGCCTCGTCGATTTGTTCATGGCGAATCAGCAACCGTGCAAAGAGTGGACCAATAATTGTGTCTAAAAACAGGCTCACTTCCATTCCGGAAGGCAGTTGGCGCTTTTTGATCGCCTCTTTTACAAGCGCCCGAATCTCCTTGTCGCGCGGCGAGTAAACACGCTCCAGAAACTCCTTGCGCAGGATTGCGTTGTCCTGAATGGCCGTGAGCAGGCGGGCGACGACGATGCCATTTTCTCCAATAAAGAATCGTCCGACCTGAAGCACGTACTCCCTGAGGCGCTCCAATGGGGCGCCTTTCTCCTGAAGCACAATCTCGTGATCCGCGGTGTGCAGAAAGGCATCCAGCAGCAGAGCCTCTTTGGTAGACCACCAGCGATAGACCGTGGCGGTGCTGACGCCAGCCTTGCGCGCGATGTGCACGATGGAGATTGCTGAGATGGGTTTGGCACGTAGGAAGCTGTATGCCGCATCGAGGATGGAGGCACGCGAGCTTTCGCTACGGGGCCTACCGGCGGAGCGCGGGGATGTTTGCCGTGTTTTGCTTTCCTTGTGCCGCATAGAATGATCGGATTCAGTGTAGTCTTGCGATTATATACGAAACAACGTGTTTCGTTTTATAATCAATCAGGACTGGAAGTGGTTTTTGCCCAACGATCAGCCAAATCTGAATTGGAAGCCGAAGTTCAACCCCTGGTTGGTCGCAATCGTGGTGGCGGCGGCCTCCTTCATGGAAGTGCTGGACACCAGTATCGCCAACGTCGCGCTGCCACACATCTCCGGCAACCTGGGGGCAAGCCAGGATCAAGCTACTTGGGTGCTGACCACCTATCTGGTGGCTAATGCCATCGTTCTGCCCATCACCGGGTGGATATCGAGCGCCCTCGGCCGCAAACGCTTTTTCATGATCTGCATCGTGATCTTTACGGTCAGTTCCCTGCTTTGCGGACTGTCTCCGAGCATGCCGATTCTGCTGCTGGCCCGTGCGCTTCAGGGAGCAGGCGGCGGCGGCCTGCAACCCATGTCGCAGGCCATCATGACGGACTCTTTTCCCCCGAACAAACGCGCTTACGCCTTTGCGCTCTTTGCGGTCACGGCACTGGTTGCCCCGGCGCTGGGCCCCATCCTGGGCGGGTGGATCACGGATAACTTTTCCTGGCGCTGGATCTTCCTGATCAACTTGCCTGTGGGGCTACTGGTCCTGGGGTTGGTTTTCAGATTCGTGGAAGATCCGCCCTTTCTGCGTCGCTTCAAGCCTGGCGAGATGCGCTTCGACTACATTGGCTTCTCTTTGCTCGCACTGGGCGTCTCCGCGCTCCAGATTTTCTTGGACAAAGGTCAGGAAGACGACTGGTTCGGTTCGCGCTTCATCACCACGCTGGTGATTATGTCCGTGGTTTTCCTGGGAGCCATGGTGGTGTGGGAGTGGCGTCAGAAGCAGCCGATCGTGGATGTGAGGCTCTTCAAGATCGTTAATTTTTCCAGCGCTTGCGTGATGATGTTCATCGCCGGAGCAGTGGTCTTTTCGGCAACCGTTCTGATGCCTCAGTTTCTGCAGCTTCTGATGGGCTACAGTGCGCAGCAGTCCGGCATGGTGGTTTCAGCGGGCGCCGGCATGATGATGATCACCATGCCCATCGTCGGAATCCTCACGTCGAAGTTACCGGCAAAATATCTGATCGCCGCGGGCTGGATTGCCTCCGCCGCTGGATTGTTCTTCACCACCCGGCTGCTCTCGTTGGATATCAGCTTTGGAACGGCCGCCCTCGTCATGGTGCTGCAATTTGCCCCGCTGGGCCTCATCTTTGTGCCGTCAGTTACCGTGGCTTATTTCGGGGTTCCTCAGAACAAGACCGATGCTGTCTCGGGCTTGAGCAACTTTGTGCGCAATATCGGCATGAGCGTCGGCGCTTCGCGGTGGTCACAACGATCCTGGCCCGCCGACAGCAATTCCACATCGCCCGCCTGGCCGAGCACTTGAGCCCAGGAGCACCTGGTTTGACAATTATGTTTCAGGCACACGGCGCGAGTGAACAGGCTTCCTGGCTGGCCCTGATCTATCAAAGCTTGAACCGGCAGTCCGCTGGCTTGTCTTACCTCGACACCTATGTTGTCTTGGGCACAGCAGCGGCAGCTATGTTTTTCCTTTCATTCCTCCTCAAATCAAACAATCCAAAGAGTACTGAGCAGCATGTCGGACACTGATTCCAGCTTGTCGTGGCGGCTGAAGAGTGATTTTCGCCTGGATTGATCCAGCCTTCTGGCAGGCCCTCTGGTATTCTGAGTGTTTCACCCGGAGGAGGAAGATTTATGCCAGAGCACAGGGGCCGGAAACACCATCAGGACCGGGTGGCAGAGACGCTGCGCGAGGAAATCGGCGCAATGATCGAGGGCGAGTTGGTCGATCCACGCATCAATCTCTGCTATGTCACCGAAGTTGCGTTGAATTCCGGCGGGAAATCCGCGCTGGTTTATGTGGCGGTCGACAGTGCCGTCAAGGACATTGCCAAAGCCGAAGAAGAGACCGTCGCAGGGTTGGAGGCCGCCAAGGGCTACATCCGCGTCGAACTGAAGGCTCGGATGGGCGTGCGCCACGTGCCCGAACTCAGCTTCCTTGCCGACCGCTCGGGCCGCTTCAAGGCGCGTATCGAAGAGCTGATGGACCGGCAGCGCAAACGGCAGAAATCGCCAGTGGAAGAACCTTCCGCAGAGCAAAAAACCCCGGTGGAGTAACCGCTTATGGATCATTCCAGCCGAAGTCTTGCTTTCAATCCGAAATCCAATGAGCCCAGCCCCACGCTGGGCCTCGTCGCAGCGCCCACTGCGGCAAGCCAGATCAAAGCTATTCTCGAGGTTTTGCGCCGCGGAGAACGCTTTCTTGTCTGTTCGCACGCACGCCCGGACGGCGATGCGGTGGGCAGCGTGCTGGCCATGGGAATGCTTTTGGAGCAGTTGGGCAAGCATGCCGACCTGATGACGGCCGACCGGATTCCGAACGTGCATCGCGGGCTGCCTGGCGCCGAGAATATCCGCATTGCGCAGCACGTGGACGGTAGATATGACGCCGCGATTCTGCTGGAGTGCGATGGGCTGGAGCGCACCAGACTGGGCGGACTGGAGAAGTTCTTCCTAGTCAACATCGACCACCACGCCACCGGCTGCGAGTATGCCAATCTGAACTGGATTGATCGCCAAGCAGCCAGCGTAGGCGAGCTGGTGTACCAGTTGGTGAAGGCCGCCGGGGCCAAAGTTACTACCGAAATGGCCACATGCCTCTACACCACAGTGCTGACCGACACTGGAGGCTTCTGCTACGGCTCGACTCAGGCTTCCACCTTTGGGCTGGCACGGGAGTTGGTGCTGGCCGGGGCTGACCCGATCCGCATCGCCCAGAGCGTCTACTTTTCGACGCCTACCTCAAAGCTACTTCTACTGGGCAAGGCACTTGGCAATCTGAAGATCGAAGACCGGCTGGCCTGGCTCTGGGTCACTCGCCAGAACATGCTGTGCACTTCTGCTACCGACGAGGACTGTGAGGGCATCGTGAATTTTGCGTTGTGTGCTTCAGGGGTAGAGGCTGCCGTCTTTCTGCGCGAGTTGCCGGAGCAGCGCATCCAGACGAGCCTGCGCAGCAAGGGACAGGTCAACGTGGCCGCCATTGCCGAGCGGCTGGGCGGCGGAGGTCACAGAAGCGCCGCCGGCTGCACACTGGAGGGGCCGCTCACGCATGCGCTTGAGCAGATTCTGGCTGAATTGCGCCCCAGCGTCGCCTCATTGGTCAGAGGAGAAAGCTGATCGGACGGTTCCAGTGTGGTGAATTGTTCATTAAGAGAGACCTTTTCGGCCTCCCTGAGACTCCGCGCAACTTGGAACCGCTCTCTACCCCTTGAGATTCTGCCCGAATCTGTTAGCCTTGACCCTGTTGAAACGCAACACGATCTCCGCGTTTCAAAAGAACAGCGGGCAGCAGCTGAAGCCTGTTAGCTCTCCCGTATCGTCTTGACCGAAAGAGGCATCGCCGGTTTGCATGAGGCAAGCTAGCTGGCCTGTTGGAGAAACACTGAAAGTGGAAACTCTTCAGAAAATATCAGCCCCGGATTCGCCCGAAGGGTGGCGCACACGGCTACCTGGTTGGGCAGCCACATGCGAGGCTGCAGTTTTCCTTGGATTTACTCTTTTTTTTCTTCTCTATGGGCAGACACCGCTGGTGGGCGGCGACGGCCTGGGGCTGGTCGGCGCCGATGAGCCCCGCTATGCGCAGATCGCGCACGAGATGCTTGACCGGTTCGACTCAGCGCAGACTCTGAAAGGCAAACTGAGCGCCTGCGTCACTCCTTATCTCTATGGCCACCCCTGGCTGGAGAAGCCGGCACTTTACTATTGGCGAGCGATGTTCGTCTTCCAGGAGTTCGGCATGCACGACTGGAGCGCGCGCCTGCCCTCGGCCAGTTTCGCCTTTTTCATGATTGCGCTCATCTACCTGCACATGAAGCGATTCCGGCCTGGCGGTCACCTGGACGCGGCGCTGATCACTGTGGCCAGCGCCGGGATCTTCGGATTTGCCCGCGGTGCCTCCACGGACATGCAGATGGCAGCACCGCTAGCCATCGGGCTCCTGGGCTGGTACGCCTGGTATGAGACCGACTCCAAGTTCTGGCTCTTCGACATCTACTTTTTCACTGGCGTGGCCACGCTGGCCAAAGGGCCGGTGGCTCCGTTTCTGGCCCTCCTGATAGTCACTGCCTTCGCCTTTCTGCGCCGTGAGTGGTCGCTGCTGAAGCGGTCTTTCTGGTGGCCGGGAGCGCTGCTCTACTTTGCCATCGTGCTCCCATGGTTCATTGCCGTGCAGCATGAGAATCCCACCTTTTTCCGCGAGTTTTTCCTGGAACACAACCTGGAGCGCTTTGCGACCAATCGCTACGAGCACCAGCAACCCTTTTGGTACTACGCGGTGGTGGTGGTGCTGGCAGTTATGCCGTGGACGGTGATCGCGATGCGGGCACTCATAGACGGCATTCAGACCTCGATGTCCGAGTGGCGGGTGCGCAACTCCTTGAGCTGCAAGCCCTGCGCTGGCCGCCCCGGTGACGCATTCCCTGAGTTCCTGGTCCTGTGGGCGCTGATTCCCATCGCTTTCTTTTCTTTCTCGCAATCCAAGCTGCCTGGCTATATTTTGCTTTCCATTCCCCCCATCACCATCCTCACCGGAGACTATCTCTTCCGCCGCAGGCAGTTGGGACTGAGCCGCTGGGTACTGGTGGGCCATGCGATCCTTTGCGGCGTAATGACCATGTTCACGCTGCTGCTACCCTGGTTTGTGTCCCACGGCGCACAGATGCCGCCTCTGCATGCGCTGGTGGTAGCCCTGGTGGCCTCCTGCGGCGCGGTGCTGCTGATCTTGATTGTGGTCAAGGGCTTCGGCGTGGCACGGCTGCGGCTGGTCACCTCCGGCGTGCTCGTGATTTTGGTCCTGTTTGTCTGCGGCATAGGTCCGGTTTTCGGCATTCCGGCCATCGAAAGAACCAAGCGGGTGATTCACCTGCTGGACCGCTCTTACTCTGCGCGACCGCTGGCGGAGCGGCTCGCAACCCTGGCTCCCCGCGACGGAACGGTCGCGGTCTTTCGCGTCCGACGCGACGTCGAGTATGGACTCTCGTTTTACCGCAATCACGCTGTAGTGAACTACGAGGAGAGCGGCGTACCGGATGAGCAGCACCTGCTGGTGGCGCGGGTCACCGGGCGCGGTGGCGCGGACTTGCATACGCAGTCGGCTCTCGAAGAATACCTGGAAAACAGGCACTATGAGCCGCTCTTCAACTGGCCGGAGCAAGGCCTAGTGGTCTACATGGTCGGAAGCCGTTAAACTGGATCGAACCTCCAGATGCAGTTGCCGCGGCAGCCTAGCTGTCCTTTGCAGGCCCCACTCGATCTGGACTGGACGGGACGCTTAGGAGAAGCATGACATCGGGCCTTTCCATCGAGATCCTCGACCTGCGGCACTTTGCGGCACCAATGCTGCGCCCTGTGCTGGAGGCAGAGGGCGAGCTGTGGAAGCAGCGCCTGCACTGGGATTATCAGGTCTCGGCCAAGCTGCTGATGCAATATCTGGACGGCCATATGCTGCCCGGCTATGCGGCGATTGATGCAGGCCAGGTTACCGGCTATGTGTTCTGCGTCTACGAGGGAGCCAAGGCGGTCATTGGCGACGTCTTTGCGCTGCCCAGTCCTCGCGCTGATCGAGGGTCAGTTCGCGAGATTACAGCCCACGAAGTGGAGGAAACGCTACTCCGCCATCTTCTTGAATTGCTGGTAAACTCGCCGCAGGTTGACCGTGTGGAATCGCAACTGCTGCTGCATCCCTCCGGCTCCCACGCCAAGGTCTTTCTCGACGCAGGTTTTCAGATTCACCCTCGACTTTTCATGGTGCGGCCACTGAGAGGCTTCTTCACCGCGCCCAACGTGAGTTTACCCGCCTCGCTGGAGTTGCGTCTCTGGCGCGACGAAGACCTGAACTCGGCCGCGCGGCTCATTGCCGCTGCTTACTGCGACCATCCAGACAGCGTAGTCAATGATCAGTACCGCTCGTCCTACGGCTCAACGCGTTTTCTCAACAACATCGTCCGCTACTCCGGCTGCGGCGTCTTTTCCGCGCAGGTCTCGCACGTAGTGGTGGATCGCGCCAGCCGAGAGCTGGTAGCACTGCTGCTGGGTTCGAGAGTCAGCCCGGAGAGCGGCCACATCACCCAAATCTGCATCCATCCCGACTTCCGCCGCCGCGGCTTGGCCCGGATGCTTATCACGCTGGCAGCCTCCTGCTTTATGCGCCAAGGCGTTACGGAGGTTTCGCTCACCGTCACCGAGGACAACACGCCTGCCATCGATCTTTACCGCTCCGAAGGCTACGAATGCACGCACAAATTCGACGCCACCGTCTGGCAGCGCAATAACATCACCTGAGAGTTTTAAAGACTTCAGAAGACAAAAACTCCCAACTCGTTATTCCAAGAGCCGTAGAAGACCGAGCTCAGCTTCACCCTTTTAGACTAGGCAGCTCTTTGAAGCTGCCTGCGGCGAAAGAACCCTACCAATCCCAGAGCACCTGTACCAAAAAGAATCAAGCTCGACGGCTCGGGCGCATCATCCAAATCCCCGCTAGCAAAAGAAAACAATTGAGAGTCACCATACTGGAAACCGCTATAAGCGCCGTCCCAACATGGCTGCGCTTTGGTGCAGATACTGCCTCCGGCGTAGCCTACCAGTGTATCCACGGGTAAGACGATATCAACACCATAGAAGGCATCTGAGTAGGACCACGATTCTTCGATTTCGACAAAGGCGTTGGGTGGCGTGCCAAACACATCCCAAGCAGTGCCGATTTCTTCCGCACCGCCTGGATCCCCTGCAAAAGCCAGGTTGATATCGTCAACGGTTCCGGTGGTTGTATCGATTGTGATGGTCCCTGTTGTTGTGCCATTCACCAAACCAGACCAAGGAGTTGGATAGTCGGTAGTGAGTCCAAATATTGCTATATTGTCAGCGAATGCTGGGGAAGCAGATAGAAGGAGTGCCCCCACAACGGCCGCTGCGTAAGCAAAGAGCTTTACGCTTGCCATTTGGTTTACATCCTCTCTTTCGCACGCGGTAATTATAGGGGGAATGTGGTTGTGCCAAAAATATTTATTTTTTGTATAGCTAATCGATTACACGTCTTCACTTTATACAATCGGCATTTGGGCGGCACTACACAATTGCGTGCGGCCGCCGAGCCCTATCTTTATTTCTCGATCTTTATGAAACGCCCTAAGCTCTTTGGAATTTCGCGGCAGGCGCAATGCTTCTGGTGATCCCGGTGCCACTGGATTCTCTGCGCCAGCGTTGTCTTGGGCGGCATCTTGTTTTCTGAGTGCCAAAGCTTGTTCATGCTGCTCATTCACTTATCAACGAACGCTACCGCGCAATCAGAAACATCAACCAACTGAGCACGATGGCCGAAGCCACGAAGAGCACAAAACAATAAATTCCGTAGCGGAACATGCGCCGCGGCGTATCGCGCTGGGTAATCCCAAAGACAATTGATGCAAAAAGAGCGAAGAGGACAACCGCCGCAAAGTGAGTCACGCTTTCCTCCCCGTGCGAAGATTGTGCGCGTCCACGGCGGCAATCACGTTGAGCAGTCCGGCCACCACAATAAAGCGCGTGCCGTAGTCGGCCGTAGTCACCTGCACCTGATCCGCGCCCAGGCCCAGAACCCGGCTGACAACAAACAGCAACCCGTTGCCCAGGTCGCCGGCCAATCCGAGAATGTCCAGAATGTCATGCGCATTGGCGTAGAGCTTGCCCTGCATCACGATTCCCAGGGTGAACATGCCCAGAATCGACGCCGAAAGCAGCGCCCCACGGCCCCATTTACGCAGCAGAAAATGCCCCGCGCCGGGGACCAGCCAACCAGCAATCAGAGGAAGATAAACAAACCCCTGCCCTGCCGTAGCGTTCTTGTTTTCTTCAGTTGCCATTCCTTTTTGACTATACCGCACCGGGACAGGGTATAGAGATCAGAGATCAGGGTTTCGTTGAGTTCTATCCCTTTGCGAATGTGTGTAGCAGCAAGGGCCAGGAACCTCGCAAGCAGGAAGAAGCCGTGGCTTTCCCCTAGTTTGTGTCCTCTAAATCCGCACCAGTTCCCGCTGGATGCGCCCCGTGACCCAGGCCTTCCCGGGCGCGGTCAGCATATCGATCTCGCTGCGCACACCGAACTCCGGGAGGTAAATTCCCGGTTCGACTGAAAAGCAGGTATTGGGCAACAGACGCCGCTCGTCGTGAGTTTCCAGGTTGTCAAGGTGCGCACCGGAGCCGTGCAGCTCCTGGGCAATGTTGTGTCCCGTGCGATGAGTGAAAAACTCGCCAAAACCAGCGGTACGGATGACCGCACGTGCTGCATCGTCAGCCTCGAAGCCGCGGATGGCGCGGTTCTCGGCAAAGGCCTGCTCAACGGTGGCAATGGCCGCGTCACGCGCGTTCCGCACCGTCTCGAAAACCAGTTGTTCCCGCGCTGTCGGCTCGCGCCCCACCACCCCGGTCCAGGTGATGTCGTAAAAGATGCTGCCTGCCTTCTCTGGCCGCGCCCAGATGTCGATGAGCAGAAAATCGCCTTCGCGGATGGGTGACGAGTGCGCGGCGGTCGCCTCGTAGTGTGAGTCGGAGGTGTTCGCGTTAACGCTGACGTCGGGGCCGTTCTCCCAGACGAGTCCCTCGCGGCGCATGGCCTCGCCGAGCCACTGCACATGATCGAACTCGGTGTAGGTCTCCGCCTTGCCAACCGAGGGCCGCAAACGGCGGCCAATCTCCTTCCAGCCCTCGGCCAGAAGCGCGTCGATGGCCCGCTGCGCGACGACGTGGCTGGCTACCTGCTCCGCGCTCAGCACGGCTTCAAACTGGCTGACAAGGTCGGCGGAGCTGACAATCTGCTTGCCCAGCCCGCGCAGAAACTCGACTGTCCCCGCGTCAACCATCGACACGTACATGATGGCGTTGTTTGGCGAGTACTGCATGGCCAGCGTGTGCGCTCCAGCGAGCATCGCCTCAAGGCCCGCGGCTAGCTCCTGCCAGCTCGAATACTGCGTCTTCACGCCGGGCAACGCGTCCAGACGGCCCTGCTCGATGCGATGCACCAGCTTGCGCGGTTCGCCCGCGGCGGGCACAAAGTAGTACCAGCGCCGCGTGATGTGCGCTTTTTCGTCCAGGCCCAGTATGCGCCCGGCGATGGGGTCGCGGTGATGATGGTCGTAGAAGAGCCAGCCGTCAAAGCCAGCCTCGCGGATTGCCGCTTGCATCGATTCGAGATTCATACCCGCCATGATACGCCGCAGAGCTGCGCGGGAACTCGCTCCCGTTACAGCGCTGCCAGCGCCTCGACCTGGTTGGGAAACAGGCCGGCATACTTGGTGATTCCCACCATGGTAAAAACTTTGGTGAAGTGCGCCGAGAGACCGAAGGCATAAACCTTCTGGCCAGAGTTCGACGCCTCAATCATCATCTGAATTACCAGCGCAATACCGCTTGAATTGATGTAATCCACCTTGCTGAAGTCCAGCAAGACCAGCTTAGCGGTCTCTTTGGGGAGCGCTTGATAGGTGCCCAGCACAGCATCCTTCGAGGTACTGGCAATATCGCCCTCGAAGCGCAAAACGCTGACCGGGTGCCCGGATGGGGAAGTGAGTTGCTCAACGCGCGCTTTGGTTTCGCTCTGCACGATCCATACTCTCCATATCTTCTTCGGTTATTCCGCGTCTTTATCCAGCCGAATGACCAGCCGGACATAACTGCTTTTGCCATCGGAGCCGGCCACCCACTCAGCTTCGTCTACTAGCGCCTGGATCAGAAACATGCCCATCCCGCGCGGGCCTTCCTCGCCATGCATCTTGCGGTCAATGTCGGGCCTCGCCGGCTGCTTCTGCATGCCCTTGCCATCGTCGATGACCTTCACTTCCAACGAGCCCTCGCCAGCCGAGAGCACCACGCCCACACTCAGCTTTTCGTT
>Ga0255356_1002270_pt1 | contig 11176 bp, 10 predicted proteins | sample HBST100metaG_FD_189944 | JGI IMG/M metagenome (GOLD analysis project Ga0255356, IMG submission 189944) | Peat soil microbial communities from Stordalen Mire, Sweden - H.B.S.T100 | ecosystem: Environmental > Terrestrial > Soil > Wetlands > Peat | place: Sweden: Norrbotten County, Stordalen Mire... | reverse complement strand
TCTGCAATTCCGCTCGTGCTTCAGAACCCAGATGGATCGCTGCCGCTACGCGCATATCGGTCACCTCAACTGTATAAGAGATGAGCAACGATACATAATAGACTCTATTTCTGGCGGACTACACTAGCAACCCGGATGTCGTTAGGTTCAACCCTCAGTTGACGCTCTGTGTGCTTGTCTCGAATCCCGCCGGTTGGTCGCCAATTCGGACATTACTCGCCCGCTCCCACACCGGCCGCGGCCGCAACCTCACCCACTTCTCTTCCCACTTGCCAGTGTGCGCCAAGGGAGGGTAATTATCGGCAAGTGGAATCGAAAGATAGGCACTGCCGTCGATCTTCGTCCGCCGCGTTGATTTCATTTCGCGCTAGGGGCTGTTGGCGCTCAATAGGAGCTATATCCGGGTTGCCGGTGATAAATCCAGAGCCCAGAAGCCTGGAGTTTCCACGATACATTTGGGCAGGTTCGAGGAGGCTTTCCCGATTCATGCGGAATTCCAGTAAACCAAATTGACAATTTCTTTTTCTTTGGTATATCGTAATTCGTAATATGGCCAGAAAGCTCACTGCCGGTCGGTTTTCAGATCCTGAACTGCTGATACTCTCAAGTATTGCGGAAGGCCAGAAACACGGCTATGCCATCATGACCGACATAAGCACGTTCGCGGGCGTCCAATTGGGTCCGGGTACTCTGTACTCGGCGATCAGCAGGCTTGTCGAAATGGGCTGGATTGAGCCGTGCGAGGAACGCGGGCGTCAACGTCCCTACCGGCTTACACCGCAAGGACTTAAACATTTGCAGGATCAGCTTCAGCAGATGAGGTACCTTGCCAATCTTGGTCTCCGGAGGCTACGCGAGGCATGAATAAAGAGACGGTCATTCGTATCTTGATTCGTACCTATCCCACCGACTGGCGGTTGGAATACGGTGATGAACTCACTCAGGTGCTCACCCTCCGTCCGCTCACGCTTTCTATCGCGGGAGATGTGGCGATTAACGGCATTTGGCAGCGTGTACGATACGCCGAAGCGTGGCAGCTTTGCGGTGCAGGCATGGCTCTTTGGCTCATCGTTGGAACCGCTCTCAACAGCATCTCTCCTCTGCCGAAATGGGCCTACAACCATTTTTTCCGACTTGATCCGTTGATGGATCTTGCAATTGGTTATGCGTATGTTTCGCACCATGCTAAGGGAGTATTTGCCGCGGCGCTGGCAGCGGGCGAGGCTTCGCTGGTAGGCATTCTTCCGGAGGTGCTGCTGGCGATCCTCTGGGCGACGAATCTGCTCCATCCAACGATCCTCAGCATGAGCGGCACTCCAAGCACGATTGGTCACGGCATTACTGACCTGTGCTTTCGAATGGACGGCAAAATGTCCCCGGCTGCGTTGCTTCTGTCAGTCCCATTCACTCTCTTGCCCGCGCTCCTGATTGGACTTATCGGGGCAGCAATCGCAAAGAGCGTCTCCGCCTCTCGTTGGCTATTGCGCAGGGTTCGATAAGAACGACCTGACCACACCCTGTGTCGCGTAGCGCCAACCTCCTGAGTCACACGAACGTCGCCGCAGTGAACACGGTTTTTTCCTCATCGGTCGTTGGCGGACCGCAGTTCGCTACAGGAGGTTTCGGACAATCGTCTGCGCTATCGCTTTCGCGACTTCGATTACGCTGTGCGGGTTGCCAACGGGATTGCTTCGAAGAATGTCGATGGCGTCAGAATTGTTGCGGACAGTTCTGCGCTTCGCCTGCTCATGGCGCAGACTTCCTGACGACGACTCGCACGTGTATCCGGGCTGTTGCTCGGGAGGTTTCGGAAGCATCTATGGAACTGCCGGTAAATCCGCTCCAGCGGCATTGCTGGCAAAGAACGTTTGCTGAAGACCGTAACGGTGTCTCACTAAGATTGAGAGCAGAGATGAAAATGTTCGTTCTTAGCCCGGTATTCCGCGTCATGCTATTGGGGATTGCGGCAGGAGCGATTGCCGCGTCCGTGGCCGCGGCCGAACCCCGGGATCCAGCCTCATGGGTCAACCCATTGATCGGAACAGCCAATGGGGGCAATGTATCTCCGGCCGGAAGGGCGTTTACAGGGCGTGATCTTCTTAACGGACCATCGTTTGATGGCTATGCATCGTACCGAGATGCCTGGGGTTCGCTGGTTCCGGGGGAATGACTTGCATGGCGGAAGAAAACCATCTGCTAATATGGTTTGCATTCATTAGATCAAGGCTCACGGACGCCCATGGTTGTGCCGCCAGCTCCGGGAGCCGCGCCCGCTCCGAGCCTCGACATCGATTCCCAAATCGACGCGGGAAAACTGGCTTCTAGTTCTTGGGAGGTTGTTCTTGTGTCTAATATGAAGATTTCCCTCTTTCCCATCGAAAGGATTGCTCGCGACTGGCTTGGCAGCACTTCAAACGATAATTTCGACGACACACTGCTTCCGTTCCAGGTTCTGGACGATGTCTACGTCGAGAATATTTCCGGAAAAATTAGCGACGATGAATTTGATTACTGCAAGCGTGAATTGGGAACGGAGACTATCAAGCATTTAGAAAATGTGGAGTACGCAATTGTTCATCGTTTCCCTCGCATTGCGAATGATCCAGCAACGGGCGACCTGATTTTTGAAACTGAACTTGAAGACCGATCGACCCGGCTCGTACAGGAAGTCATCGCGTGTCTTAGACTGATCCGCCCGATAGCTCAACATGCGCAGTTTTGGGCGGCACGGTAATGCCGGATGGCAAGTTCGCGCACTTTCATTTCGACAATCCGGTAACGTTCCTTCCCAATCAGAAATTCTTTGGTGTTCGCACGAAGGATCTGCACGATCTACGGACATACGCGCCCCTGTTCCATGCAGCCTTGGCGGGTACGTTTTGGAAGTTCAGGATGGCGATAGATATGTATCAGTCCGGCTTTTTCCAGCAGTCGCACTGGAAGGCGAGATTCTTCCTTTGGACCGCGGCGCTTGAGTCGTTGTTCACTTCTCAAAGTCCAGGAGGTCAGCACAGCGGCACCATGGTTGCAAAGGAGCGGGTAAAGTTCTTCCTTGGGCCTTCTACCCTGATCTACCCGCCTGGATAACTCACAGATTTTGAGCCGAATCCGGCCCTCACCGTTGAAGATGTCATCGGGGACATTTATTGTCTGAGGAACCATATCGCGCACGGTGACAAACTACCGGATTATTACTATCAGGCTGCTGGTCGGCCAGGTTTTGAAGGTGCTTCGATTGTTAAAGGGGAAATACTCCTCGAAGCGATTAGCTCTATCATTCGTCAAAGCCTCCTGAAAATATTGAAGGATAATCTCCTTTTGCATTTCGCTGACACTCCCTCATCCGAAGCTTATTTTGCTGCCAACGGCTTGACCAAGAGGGATCTCCAAAGAAGATTTCCCACGTACAGTAACAATTGCCCGTCGTAGAACGTTGCCCGGACCGACGCTTCAAGTGAGGACTAGAATCGGAATAACTGCAATGTATTCTGCTCGTTACGGATTCTCTCCAGTATTGCTACTCAAAAGTCGGCATCGCGACTGGAATCTCATAACGTGTGCCCGGGTGAGGCGATAACAGAGCGAGATGTGTGCGGAGTTGGAATCGGTCGCCGGTTCATACCACACCGAGGATCCACCCCTCGAAAGCGTGCTCTCCGTCACGAGCCACGCTCTCGCCCGTAGTGGGCAAGATTGAACAGTATGCTGAATTGGGCCATGGGAAATTAAGAGGTGATGCTCGAGGAAAACCCCATGAAAATGATCATCGCCGTGATCGCGACCGTGTTGACCGCTCCACTGATGCTGCCCGCAGATGCTGACGCGCAAGCACCACAAAACGGTTCCGCATTCACCATCACCGGACATGCAGGCGAAACCCAGCTTCTTCAGGTCAATGGAAAGTCGTATGTCGAGATTGAGACACTTGCGCGTTTGACGCAAGGAACCCTTTCGCTCAAAGCCAACCGGACGACCGGGCGGCTGGCGGAGAAAGGCCCCGCCAGGCATGTAAATCATCACGAGTGTTGCGGCGCCCAGTGGTTCGGGACATGAGCGTGGAAGTCGACGTTACTTTTGGGGTAAAAAACCCAAAAAATTGGCTTTTCCGATTCTGCTTCACCAGGAAAACGGTCGCGAACCGGGCAGCAGAACGCGAAAGCGGACGAGACCAGCACGTAATTTGCGGTTTTAAACCCCAAAATTCGAGCTCGACTTGCTGACGGCCTGGACCTCGCTGCGCGCCGCGAATTGAATCCGGCCGCTCGCATGGAGTACGTGACCAACGAGCGACGCCGAAGCCTCCGGCCTCTTTCGAGGTGCGAGCCTCCAGGGCCCCGCCCTGGTGTTGCGCATTAGGATCTCTGTCTGCCAAGGAGGCCGGCAAAGATCAGCGCCGACTGGCACGTGAAGCATCAGGCGTGAATCGGGGCCTCGGATGGCCTGGGAGGCAGTGGTGCCGGAAGGGCTCGTTTTGCGGTAAGAAACCCCAAAACTGGCTCTTACCACTCAGCCCGACAGAAAACCGCCGCGGACCGGCAGAGGAACTCGGATGCGGATGAGACCAACGCGGACGAGGACGAAAAATACGGTTCTGAACCCCAAAACTCAAGCTCAACCCGCTGAGGTCCCGGACCTGGCGCACGCCGGGAATTGAACATGGCCGCTCGCAAGAAGTTAGTCACAAGCGAACGGCGCCGAAGCCCCCGGCCCCGTTCCCTGAAGTTTTCCGGGGCGCGGATCCCCAGGGCCCCACCTCGCTGTTATGCATAGGATCGCAGTCTCCCAGAGAGGCCGGCAGCGATCGATGCCGGCTGGCATTGAGTGCTTCCACGATCGAGTGTTTGACTTTTTGACGGCCGGGTACTGACATCATCGAGTTCACGATTGGCAAGCACTCGGCCACCGCAGGTAGCGCCGGACGGTCGGCTGGCATTCGTGTCTGGTGCGATATCTCTTGAATCTGTCCGCGTTCAGGCCCGCGCAGTTGCCGAAATCTACACCCTGGAGCGCCTTTTGAGAGCCAGGATGGCAATTCGGCGGTCCTGGGTCGCGCGCAGCGCGGCAAGACTGTATTTCAGCTTGCTGACGACGCAAGCGACCAGGGGCGGCTCAAACGCGACCATCGCGTTCCAGGAGATCGCCATGCCGCTGGCGCAGCTTTTGGGGTGATCGTGAGCAAGACGTCCGAACCCGGGATCGCGAAACGGGCAGACCTTCGCCTGAGGCAGGTCTTTCACGACATCGGCTGCTCCTCAACAAGGTCCACGCAGTGAATCAGACGCCTTCCTTTGCGGCGCCGGCGCCACGCAATTCTCTGGTCCGTGCAAGCCACGCTCTTCAATTTAGGTGTTGCACCCGGCTGATGGTCGACCTCGGCGCCCGGGCGCACCGGCTCTGCACGTTGCATCCGCCGGCACGTCCGTGCCAGGACAAAGTGCCACCGGATGCAAAATGGGCCCGCTTCCCCAGTCACCCTATCGCCGTCACTGCCATAATCCCGCTCGAAAAAAGTTTCCCGAGAATCTTGATTACGGACCCCTCTATACAGAGACGGAATTTCGCCAGGGTACCGGTCGGCTTTCCGTTCACGAATTCAACCATGTGAGGCCAAAATGCCCGATGTTCCCGAAAACAATCTCCTGCTGACCGCCGAAGGATACGTGAGACAGCCTGCTGAGCTCGATGACGGCGGATGTTTTGAACCATTCATCCCCCAAGTCTCGATATCTCCCGCACCCAAGCCAGCTCCGAAACCCAAGCCACCATCGCTGATGCCCTTGATTGACGAAATCCTCCGCAAAAATGGCTGCGTCCCGACTCCGACTGACACTCCAGCGGAGGCGAAGTTTCCGGCTCCCACGGGAGCCGAAGGCACAGGTGACACTGAAATCGCAAAGCCAAGCGAGACTCTCCCCGCTTCGGTGGAGGCGCCGCTCCCGCCACCTCGGTTCGCCACGGCCATTGAGCTCTTCACTTGGATAAAGCAGACCCTCTTAGTGCAGGCGCATCTGCCCGAGGATGCGGCCGAGCTGGTTGCCATCTGGACGTTATCGACTTGGTTTCAGGACGCCCTAAACGTTCTCCCGTGCTTGGTACTCACGGGCTCCGCCCATGACGCAAGAAGCCTTCTTCATGTCCTCAGCGACTTCTGCCGCGAGGCAAAACTGCTGGCCGGATTCGGGCGGAGCCACCTTGACGCACTTCGCTGCTGTCGGACTAACTTGATTTCTGAACAGAACCTCGACAGGCGGACGGCCGACTTATTGAGCAATCTAACAGACAGGGGCTTCTTGGTCGTGCAGGGCTCTTATATGGCCTGTTACTCCAAGTCGACGGCCATCTACGCCGGTGAGAATCCGGAAACCCACAGAATCCTGAACTCCATTCACATCCACATGGTTCCCACAAACGCAGAACCAGCCGTCACTCCCCCGTGGCTGCAAAAGTTGATGAAGCACGTCCCCGTTCACTTAGACCAATATCGGAACAAGAATCTCAGTTATGTACGCCGCTGGACGTGGGCTCCCTCCGGCTTGTCTTCCGAGACAGCGACCCTTGCGACGGAACTCGGACGCTGCCTCTTAGACGCTCCCGAGCTCCGGCAGAAGCTAGTCGTCCTCCTGAAGAGCCAAGACCAGCAGCGGCATACTGAAATGTCGAATACCTCCGAGGCCATCGTCGTAGAAGCAATCCTAGCGTTCATTCGTGACGGGCGGGAACAAGCCTATGCTCGGGAAATTGCGGCCAAGGCCAATCGTCTGCTCGAAGCGCGCGGCGAAACGGCGCGGCTGAGTCCCAAGCGGGTAGGGCACGTCAACAAGAAGCTCGGCCTGCGCACTCGCCGGTTATCGCAAACCGGCAATGGCCTGACCTTCGATAAGGTCACCCGAGCTCGAATTGAGGAGCTCGCCGCGGTGTACATGATGGAGGATACGCCGGTGGAGACCGAGAACCTCCATGGCTCACAAACTACAGAAAGTAAATAGGTTGAGGAGGTTATGGAGGTTATGGAGGTTTTTTGAAGCTAATTTTCGCGCGCGGGTCGAAGCCGATAAACCAATTTGGGAACGACTTCGTTCCTATGGGTTATCGACTTCAGCCTCAAGCGTGAACCACAACTTTCATCTTATGGGGTGTCAACTTTCACCTTATGGGTGCACCCACATTTTTCAACATACTTCAGGCTCAGGACTCTAGCTGCAACCGCTGGTTGAGCCGCAGCTCATGCAGCGGTAGCAACTGCCGTTGCGAACCATGATGGCGCCGCAGGTGGAGCAACTGGGTGCATCGCCCATGTCATAGAGATCGCGCATGGCATCAGCCGCGTGGTAGATGCCGCGATCTTGCAGGCTTGGCCCGTGCGTGGGGCCGGCGGCAGCAGAAGACGAGGCCTGAATCTCCGGCGCAATACCGCCCGGATTCGGCGCATTGCCAAACCCGTAACCCGCGCCGCCGGTTTGGCTACCCACCTGGTTCAGCCGCTTGGCTACCTCTTCCGCCAACTTGGCCAAGTGGTTCTGCGAGAGCGAATCCTCCTCCAATTCCGCATCGGGAATCAGGCTGGGCGAGGCGGGCAATTGAGCCGCCTGCGAAGCGAAACCGGCGAACAGCGACAATTGCGTGCCGGAGAGGAAGCGCAGGTTGAGCCAGCGGAAGATGTAGTCCATGAGGCTCTTGGCATAGCCGATCTGCTCGTTGCCGGTCCAGCCGGAGGGCTCGAAGCGGGTGTGGGCAAACTTTTCGCACAGCACCTTGAGCGGAACCCCGTGCTGCAACGCCAGCGAGATGGAAGTAGCGAAAGCGTCCATGAGGCCAGAGACAGTCGATCCCTCCTTGGCCATCTTGATGAAGATTTCGCCGGGCTGCCCGGTGGGATAGAGGCCCACGGTGATGTAGCCCTCGTGCCCGGCAATTGAGAACTTGTGAGTGACCGAGGCGCGTTCATCGGGGAGCCGGTGGCGCACGGCGCGGGGCGGCCCGTTGAGATCCTGCGCGGCCTCTTTGGCTACCTCGCGCGTGACGTCGAGTACTGTCGAGGGCTTGAGCACCGGCACGGCGGCGGCCTTGACGATCTCCTCCATCGCTTTCTGGTAAGCAGCGGCAGCGGCAATGACCTGTTTGGCGCTCACTTCGAGCTTGTCGCTGATCTTTGCCTCCAAAGTCTTTACGTCGGCCTCAGCGGCTGGCTGGCCTGCGGCCAGACGGGCCAGCACACGGCCACCAGCGGCGTCCAGGGCCGAGGGCTCGCGCTTGGCATCCATGCTGGTGTTCAGCGGCTGGGTGCCCTTGGAGCCGTCGCGGTAGATGGCCACCGCCTTGATGCCCTGCCGCCAGCTTTCGGCGTAGGCCTCGGCCACGTCTTCCACGGTGGCTTCGTGGGGCAGGTTCACGGTCTTCGAGATTGCCCCGGAGAGGAACGGCTGCGCCGCGGCCATCATCTTGATGTGTCCCATGTATTGAATGGAGCGGGTGCCCTTGGCCGGCTTGAAACTGCAATCGAAGACCGCCAGGTGCTCCGGCTTGATGCCGGGCGCGCCCTCGATGGTGCCCGTCGCATCGATGTAGGCGACGATGGCGTTCACCTGGTCTTCGTCATAGCCAAGTTTGAAGAGCGCGGCGGGCACGGTGTTGTTGACGATCTTGATCATGCCGCCGCCCACCAGTTTCTTGTACTTCACCAGCGCCAGGTCGGGCTCGATGCCGGTGGTATCGCAGTCCATCATGAAGCCGATGGTTCCGGTAGGCGCCAGCACCGTAACTTGCGAGTTGCGATAGCCGTAGCGCTCGCCATAAACCAGGGCCGTGTCCCAGCACTCGCGGCTGGAGCTGATGAGCGCGTCGAGTTGCGGCACGCTGAAGGGCTCGCCGCTCTGGCGCGACTTGCCGATATTGTTCACCTCGGCGCGATGCATCCTGATCACGTCAAGAAACGGCTCGCGGTTGACATAGAATCCTGGGCAAGCTCCGCCCTGGCGCTCGACAGAGGCGGTGAGCGGGGTGGCCGACACCACCGGCGGGCAGTTGGCCGCCACAATGGCCGACTGCAAATAGGCCTGGCCGCTCATGATGGCTGTCAGGGCGCCGGCAAGGTCGCGGCCGGCAGCCGAATCGTAAGGCAAGCCGAAAGCCATCAGCAGCGCTCCCAGATTGGCGTAGCCCAGGCCCAACGGCCGATAGTCGTGGGAGTTGCGGGCGATGCCCTCGGTGGGGTAGCCCGAGTTGTCCACCAGGATATCCATCGCCGTGATGACCACCGAGATGGAGTTCCGGTAGGCGGGAATGTCGAAGCTGCCCGACGGGGTCAGGAACTTCATCAGGTTGAAGCTGGCCAGGTTGCAGGCCGAGTTGTCGAGGAACATGTATTCCGAACAGGGATTCGAGGCATTGATGCGCGCCGTGTTCTTGCTCGTGTGCCAGCGGTTGATGGTGGTGTCGAATTGCATGCCGGGGTCGCCGCACAGCCAGGTAGCCTCGGCGATCTTGCGCATGATGTCGCGCGCCTTGTAGGTCTTCACCGGATCGTGGTCCTTCACCGTATAGGTGGTGAATTCACCGTCCCGCTCATAGGCGCGCATGAACTCGTCGCTCACCCGCACCGAGTTGTTGGCATTCTGGAAGAAGATCGACGAGTAGGCTTCGGAATCCGGCCCCGACCCGTCGTAACCGGCCCTGATCAGCGCAAAGGCCTTGGCCTCTTCCTTGGCCTTGCAATCGATGAACTGCATAATGTCCGGGTGATCCACGTTGAGGATGACCATCTTGGCCGCGCGGCGCGTCTTGCCGCCGGACTTGATAACCCCGGCAAAGGCGTCAAACCCGCGCATGAAGCTGAGTGGGCCCGAAGCCTGGCCGCCGCCCGACAGCGTCTCACTGGAGCCGCGGATCGACGACAGGTTGGTTCCCGTTCCCGAACCCCACTTGAACAGCATCCCCTCGGTCTTGGCCAGGGTCAGGATGGAGTCCAGCGAGTCGTCCACGGAGTTGATGAAGCAGGCCGAGCACTGCGGATTGCTGTAGCCGGTGGCCGCGTACTGCACCCCGCCCGAAGCCGGATCCCAGTGCCAGTTCTGCCCGCTCGCCTGGGGCTCAAGGCGGTCACAACCCACGTTGAACCACACCGGCGAGTTGAAGGCCACCTTCTGCGTCAACAGCATGTGCGCCAGTTCGTCGTGAAAAACGGCCGCATCCTCGGGCGTGGCAAAGTAGCCGCCGGCCAGGCCCCAGTCGCGGATGGTCTCCACCACGCGCCCCACCAGTTGCCGCACCCCGGTCTCTCGCTCCGGCGTGCCGACCTGGCCGTGCAGATACTTCGAGGCCACAATGTTGGTGGCCGTCATCGACCAGTCCACCGGCACCTCAACGTCCTTTTGCTCGAAGATCGTGTTGCCCTTGGCGTCGGTGATGGACGCGGTGCGCAGCTCCCACTGGACCTCGTCGTAGGGGGAAACGCCTTCCTTTGAAAAGCGGCGGGGAAAAATCAGCCCCCTCTGGGTGTAAGGGGTCTGGAGAGCGGCGGTGGAACTCTGAAGATAGGCCTCGTTCATAGAATCTCCTCAATCGGTGAATGCCTTGCCTCATCCGGCGCAAGGCGGCCTGGAAAGGGGCAGGTTGAATCTCTTGCAAAAAGCGGGAAACGGGGAATTGAAAGTGCTGCGGGTTCTCTTCTCTCGACGGCCGGCCGGCTGCTCTTTGCGCCGGAGTTCGTTACAGTCCGTTTACAGCCGCAGATGAAAAAATACCGCTGTCTGTGGTACAAGTCAACAACAAACCACAATATCTTGTATTTTGAAGCCATTTCGGGCATCTAGTTTCCAAATACCGGCAATTGCCTGTGGAAACCTCAAAACAGCCTTACGCGGCGCGGATTTGGACGATTGATTCTGCTGCGATTTCAGCGCAACGGCATCCTGGATGGCCATTTGCCGTCCCAGCCACAAGCCTATTCTTCGCCAGGACCGGGCACAAGGCGCAGAAACGGTGCAGTTTTGGCGCAAATCTGTGGAGAAGTGGAGATTCGGCCAGCTTCTCCTCATACTCCCGCTCTTCCTTTTTAAGAACTTATCCGTAAATAGTGTCGAACCTGATACGTGCAGGCAAATAGCCGGAAGCAGAGGGTGCAAGTTGGGTGAAGATACGGTTCAGGATGGCACAGATCAAGTCGTGGACGGTATCGGAC
>Ga0255356_1002266_pt1 | contig 11203 bp, 14 predicted proteins | sample HBST100metaG_FD_189944 | JGI IMG/M metagenome (GOLD analysis project Ga0255356, IMG submission 189944) | Peat soil microbial communities from Stordalen Mire, Sweden - H.B.S.T100 | ecosystem: Environmental > Terrestrial > Soil > Wetlands > Peat | place: Sweden: Norrbotten County, Stordalen Mire... | reverse complement strand
TGGTGGAGCCGACGATCCGTGGACTTAGCGCGATGGGCCTCAGAATCCCGTCGCCAGTTCGCTGCCTGAATCTGAGCGAGCAGGTTGCGCAGAAGCTGCACGCCTGCACGGGGCCTTATTCGAAAGGTCGAGCGCGCGATGTGCTGGACATCCTTCTGATTGATCTCTTGGGAAAAATAGACGCAACGGCGGTACGTGTAGCCGCGAGCATGTGTTTGCCCAGCGGGGGACACACGCGTTTCCACCGACAATCCAGATCCCGGGCGAGTGGAGACCGGAACTCGAAGCCCTTGCCAAAGAACTCGGTTATTCGACAACCTCCGCAGTTGAGATTGAAGCCCGGTTCCGCAATTGTGTGAACAAAATTGCGAGTGTTGGATAAGACTGCTGGGATTCAATCTCGCCCACAAGCGCTGAGCTGTTCCGTCGTTTGCTGTCCTCGCGGAGACGTGAAGGCGGTTCTGCCGACTCGGCACACCATTTCCATGCTTCCTCTGCGTTCACCTGGCTGAACCGGCACGGCCGCTAAGCCGACTTGATTTCTTTTTGAATTAGAGGTATCACGGACGAAGTCCTAAGCGGGACACGTCGGTGCGTCAACACCAACGTGCCCCTGACCACACCTCACCTTCCTACGAAAGGCGACGATATGGCTGTCTCTAAAAATACCCGCAGATCCGTTCCGGACACAAACGCAGTCTTCCAGAAATTCTTCCAAGGCAGTCAGGTCTCAGAGGAGCGCGAGCGCGCATGGCATGAAGCCATCCGCCACGCTGGAGGGGGAATGCCTCCGTTACGCTTTCCGGTGTATGAGGATCTCTACCTCCTCAACGTATACGCCCAGAGCCTGGTGGACCAGCTGAACGAGATCGCCGGTAAGTTTTCCCTCAATCAAGAGGCCTCTGTCTACTACCAATGTCTGGTCCAGTACGTCCGCGCCAGCGTTAGCCGGGAGCTTCTGGAGTTCATGGCCGGGATCGAACACACTGACGCATGGCTCTTCGAGAGTCAGCGCAATGACGAGGAGAAGAGCCTCCGCGATCCCGATGATGTCTATTCCCTGGTCCGCGAACGAGAGCAGGAACGGCTCCAACAGGGACTCCCGCCACGCATCCGGTTTCTCGACGATGCTCAGGCCAGCCGGTAAGGGAGGACACCATGGGCAAAGATGGGAAGAAGAAACAGATTGCCAACCGCTTCGAGATAGGCAGGCATGGCGGATGTGAAGCGCTGCTCTACGAGTTTCGTGAGAAGTTGCCCGCCAACACAAAACCAACTGCACCCGAATCTGTTGACCTCGACGAGTCGCACACCGTGCGCATTGCGGCGAATACGTTCGACGAGGCTCTTGAGTATCTCCGCTGGCACCAGCCACACTTCGTAATCGACAGCGTGCAGAATCTAGGAATCATTGTGATGGCCTCGGGTTCTCCATTGGACTGAACTCTGTATTCGTTGGGAGGTTTCATTTCCCCGACGAGAGCGACGAGTGCTGTCAGCTAAGGACGTCTATTGGGCCTCAAGGCCACGGGAGGTAAAGATGCTGGACCCAATTGTCTTCGAACATCTGCTATTGCTGAACCGCAATGTCGCGGCGGCGATCGACATTCTGAAAAAGCTCGCGGGGTACCCCGAATTGCAGAAGGATGATTTCCTGTCCACCTCATCGTATTTTCGGGAGCATCTGTCCAACGCCAACGTCTCGATTCTGGAGGCTCTCCACGAAGCCGAGGAGAATGCTGGCGGCGACGCATACAAAGAACGCCGTGCCTACGAGAAGGTGGCTCGCGATCCAGACGATTGCTATCTGGAAGTTATGCAGCGGGAAAGGGAGCGACAGGAGCAGGGCCTTCCATCCTTGATCGGCATCCAGTACGGGATGCGCGGCACACGTATTGACGAGTCCCTCCCAGAGGTAAACGCCGAAACTGAAGACGACCGTTCGGAGTCTGAAGAAGAGTCCGACGACGATGCGGAAGACGCGGCGACGGGCAGTGAATCGGAGCGACGCGGCGAGCTTCGTCGACAGAAGATCATCGCGCGCGTCGAGGAATACCGGACTGCGCAAACAATGACGAAGCAAGAGTTCCACACCCGCATCGGCGCGTCTGAGGCCCGGAGCTGGAGAAGTTTTGTAGGCTCCGAAGCGAGTGAGGCATGGAATCGCGTCACGCCTCAGATGTTCGAGAAGATCGCCCATCTCCTTGGCATTGACAGCGCCGACCTGCTGAAGTGAGCCGCGAGAGATCCGTCCTGGGAATCTACCGGATTGTGGACGGCACTTGTTTGCTCGATCAAAACAGAACGATCACTCTGCACTGAACGGAGGTTCCTCAATGGCCAAAAAGACCGTGAAAGCTGAACGGGCTGTCGTCGTGATTGAAGAGGCGGCAAATAAGCGCGTCCGGCAGCTGAGCATAGAAGAGCCCCATGCGAACGCGAATGAAGTTTACGTGGTAGTTCGATTCGATGACGATACTCAGCTCTACATTGATCTCAGTTCCCGGCAACTGTTCGGTGTGCAGTATCTCGAACACATCGATGGAGAACTGGAGCCGGTGAAGACGTATCCAGTGCGATCGTTGCATCCCTAGCGCGTCTTCACAATTAGGCAATCTGGCATTCAGGGATGGGTGCTCCCATGGGGGAGAGCACCCATAGGCGCTTGCGGCTTCCATGCCTCCCCGGTCCGCGTACGGAAGCTCGCCAGCGCTGGCTTTTCACAGGCACGTCGCGGCCTCCTCCCAAGAGCGCGCGATTCCTTGAGGAAATCAAGTTCAGAGCGAGCAATAGAGAGTAGCTCGCTGCTTCAGTTTTCGACGGCACTGTGTTGCGCTCAGATCTCTTCTGGCATAACGCACGTATAGCTCAGGTTGAATCTCCCCTGCTGAACCATGATGGCGAACTGCTGAGCAGTAAGCAGAAATGGCAAATGCTGGATTGCCGCAGCATCGAAACGGCGAACGGCCTCCCACATCTGTTCGAGCTTGCGGCCGCTTTCTTCAAAAGAGTATTCCGAACACCAGCGATCATATGCCGCGATGTCCATGACGATGGCGGGCCGACGATCCGCGTCCATGATGATCTTCGATTCATCGCTGGGAACATTCGGTGAGCACGGGCGTGCTATTGGCTTGCTCGGGTCTGGATCTGATAGAACGACGAACTCAGCCTCCATTCCGTCGATAAACATAGGAACCTCCACGGGGGCTTGGGATGCTAAGCGATCAGCTCTTTCCTGGCGACTTAGATAGCTGGCTCCGCCGCCATTTCTGCCATTGTCCCTCCAAAGCGATTTTCAATCTACCGAAAAGTGGGGCCCCGGCCTTTGGCCGACTGGGAGACTGTCTTGCCTGTTTCGCATCCGAAACACGGCTCGTAGACCGGTCGAGAAAATGTGATCGCTTGAAGATAGAGTGGACTCCATGACACCCATCTTCCGTGTTGCGTATAAGCACCGCGGATCACAAGCACGCTTGACGACAACTTACCCGTGTAGTTTCCTGTTGATATTGGTAGACTTCCCGTCCCACCAATGCGCGAATCCCCATGTCGCGATCCGCAGTACGGTTGCGGAATATAGAAGTGACATACGGAAATCCCACCCTGAGGGCTGAATGCAGATTGCGCATGCAGGCATCCTGTCTTCGGCCCGCTTCCCCCAAAGGAAGGTGCGTCATGATGCAGCACAGGAAGTCGTTAGAAACCCACATCTATGTGGTTGTGATCTCGCAGGAGGGTAGTTTCGTCCGGGCGGCCAAGCGGCTCGGTATGCCACAGCCATCATTAACCAGAAAGATTGCGACGCTCGAGAAAGACCTTGGTGTGCAACTATTCGATCGAAGCTCGCGCAGGATCGAGTTGACCAAAGCCGGCAGGCTTTTCATCACCGAAGCAACGGTAGCCATCCAGTACGCGGAACGCGCCTGGGATCTGGCCAGGTATCAGGCGCGGATGGAGCAAGGGCCATTCCGCATTGGTTACTCTCCTTACGTGCACAGCGCATTTTCATCCCAGTTGCAGCAATTAACCATTCCAGGAAGCGATCCACCTGGCATCGCGATCGAAACCGCATCCACCCCGCAGCTCATCGAGCGCGTTCTGCGGGGTCAACTTCATGCGGCGCTGGGCGTGCAGCCCATCGTAGACAGGGATCTTTCGGTAGAACCCATAGGACAAGAAGGATGGGCTGTCTGCTTGCCGCGAAATCACATCCTGGCTCAGAAGCCGGCAATCAGTGTGACCGACCTTCATGGAGCCATCGTTTTCTGGTTCCCGTCTTCGATGCACCCTGCGCTCTTCCGCCGTTCCGTGAAATACATCCACAGCCTCGGCGTGTCACCCAACTTTAAGGAGGTGCATGCCAATATACAGGCGATTGAATTCGTGGCACATGGCTTCGGTCTGGCCTTGCTGCCGCGATCGGCAATTCGGCTGGCACGTAGCGGCATTGTGTTCAAGCTTTTGTCTGACCGTTATCTCAAACTCGAGACCGCGCTATTCATGCGGGAGGATCTGAGAGCCGGTCCCTTGCAGGACTTTATCCATGATCTATCTTTCCGGCTGCGGAGGCTTGGTAATGAAATCCAGTGACATACGCGGAACGTCCTTACGCCTGGGCGTTCCGCTGCTTTTCTGCCGCATTCACTCGACCTGCACAAGTACATTCAAGCTGCGCCAGCACAGAGATAGACTCGGCCAACTGGTATCCTTAAAGGGTATTGGCGCTCCATGCGCAGAGGGACTAGAGAACGATGGTGAAGAAGCAGGCAGGACGGAAACCCAAGGGAAACTTACTCACTGAGATCGATGCGGCGATTGCTCTGTTGACCCGCGTGCGTGCACTTGCGGCATCCGCAGAAGCTGGCGCACAGCAAACGAAGCAAGTGCCTCTTAAGGCGCAATCCAAGCGGACACTCAGCGCGGATGCCCGCGAGGCAATTGCGGCGGCGCAGCGGAAGCGCTGGGCCAAGGTGCGGCGTGCAAAGAAGAAGGCGGCACGGGCAGCGCTTGTGCAGTAGCTTCCCGCAGTGCCTATGTCAGGAAGTTCCGACACGCACGAGTTGTTGAACTGCGCGAACGCCATCGATTTTGGCAACATGGACGATCATATCGATGGAGCGCCGGCATTCCTCCTCCACATCGTTGAGCGATACACCACCGGAACCGCGCAGAGCTAACTGCGACAGGCGATGCAGTGCATCATCGGCTCCATTCGCATGAATGGTGGTCAGCGATCCACGATGTCCGGTGTTGAGTGCATCGACAAAGACGCGCGCTTCCGGGCCGCGAATCTCGCCGACGATGATCCGGTCCGGCCGATGGCGCAGAGCCGCTCTTAGCAGGTCCGAGAATCCGATCTGACTCTTATGCGTATCGAGCTGGGCCTCGGCGGAGACGACATGCGGCTTCCGGATATAGAGTTCGGCCACGTCTTCGAGGATCAGGATGCGATCCGCATCGGGGATAAATCCCGCAATAACGTTAGCCAGAGTCGTTTTCCCGGCGCTGGTTCCACCGGAGATCAATAGGTTGTCGCCACGGCGGACCGCATCGACAAGCTGCTCTGCTTGCTCGGCGGTGAGCATGCCGCGATCGATCAGGTCTTCCATGGTGAAGTCGCGCGACGTGAATCGGCGGATGGTTATCATTGGCTGCGGATTGACGACAGGTGGGATGAGCGCTGCCATGCGGCTGCCATCCGGCAGGCGCAGATTCAGGATCGGCGAGTCGGCATCGAGTTTCTTGCCGAAGCGATTGGCAATCACTTCAAGTCCGGTGAGCAGTGCGCCGTCATCAAACCGGATGCCGGGCTGCAAAACGATATGACCCTTCTCTTCGATCCAGACCGAGCCATCTGGGTTGACCATGATCTCAGAGACTGTCTTGCTCGCAAGCAGAGGCTCGATGGGTTTCAGAAACGGAATGATGATCTCGAAGCTCATGCTGAAATCCTCCTCGGATCGAAGTCGATCCGCTCCTGCTCGAACCAGCTCATGGCGACGGGCAGGAAGTCTGGCTTGAGATAGCAGTAAGTGGGCGGCAACGGGCTGACGCCATCGAAGGCGACGACCACGGACTGCGCGTTCTTCAGGTCGAAGAAGACCTTCTCCTCAAAAAGTGGCTCCTTATGTTTCTGGTACTGCTTGGAAGCCGAGACCGAACCTTTGCTCGACGAAGTACGGCCGCTGAGCCAGCCCACATTGGCATTCGTAGAGGATTCGGAGACCGTATAACTGATCCGCGTGCGATCCGCCTTGCCGCACAGCTCCGATGCGTACCGGGCGGTCTCAGGATCAGAGGTCGTCAGAAAGACTTTGGTGCGAAACGCCTGGAGCAGGGTCTTCATGCCCTCGTTGGGAAGCGCGTCCTTGAGGCTGGCGACCGATTGCGTGGCAACGATAGGGATGCATTTTGGTTGTCGCGAGAGAGACAAGAATCGCTCGTCCCCTGTCGGGTTGTCGCCGCCGACCGTGGCGAAGTTCTGGTATTCATCGCAGATAAAGACAGATGGACGATAGTGCCGCTCCGGTTCCCGATCCATCCTCGGGATGCGCAGCAGCATAGCCCGCTGATAGTCGATCTTCATCATGGTGCCGATGGTCTTCGCCAGTGCCGGGTTCAGGGCCACAGGGAAATTAAGGCCGACTACTTTCCCTGACTCGATCAGTTCGTCGAACGAAGCCAGAATCTTCCCACGTGGATCGTCTATGCAGGGCTTGCCCTCGTATAGCTCCCTTGGCGGACAGAAGACACGGCGCACATCGGGGTCGGTTTCAAACAGAGACAGAAAGACAGCGATGCCCTGAATGATCGACGTCTTGACCTCGGAGCGAAAGAACTTCCAGTGCTCCCAGTACCAATACTGAACACTCAGGAAACGTTGGTGGACCTCGGTGTCGAAGGGCTTCCGCGTATACACAAAGAACTCGGCTGATGTCTCTCGTGTCAGAACAGATTCGAGTGCCTGGGTCCAGCGAATCAGATAAAGGTCCGAATCCTGATTCCATGCGAACCCCAATGGTCCGAGCAGTGATTCATGCTCTCGATACTCATCCTTACTAACCCCGATATAGCTTGCGGTGCTGAAGCGCGAGCCGGTAACGATCAGCATCTCTTCGAGCTTGCCCGCGCTGATGACGGTGCGGAAGAGATCGACCATCGTGAGGTATCCGTCGCGGATGCGATGCAGCATGATCACGTATCGGACGAGGTCGGTGTAGGATTGCTGCCAGAATGGTTCTCGGCCCTTGCCCCAGATCGAGGTAATGATGGAGGCAATGTTGAACGCCTGGGCATAAGCGTCGAGCGAATTATTGAGGGGGTTGTAGCGGATGTCGCCATCGAGCGAAACCTCAACATAGTCCTGTTCCCGCCCGCACCATTTGAGGATGCGCTGAAGCTGGCGGCAGAGATCCCCCTTAACCTCAAGAACGATGCCGGAGAGCTTCCGCTTCGGGTCGTGGGCCATGAAGGAGAAGAGTTGCCGCATGGCCGGCAGGATCAATCCATACGTCTTACCTGAACCGATTGAGCCAAACGACGCGATACCTGTATAGAGGCCACGCTCCGGGATCGAGAGCCAGGACGGGAAGGCACTCGCGCTCGGGATGAGTTGGTTGTGGATCTCTCCCAGGACCAGGGACAGTTCCGCACGGGTACGCGGATCGGGATAAGGCGGCAACGAACCGGCTGCCAGTTCCTGTTCATTTCGATAGAGATGGACGTACATGAGCGAGAAGAGCATGGAGAATGCAATGAACGGCGTGGAGTAGAGAAAGAAGTCATAGCTCCATGCGATGCCGTGGAAGATTTGCGGGCGCTCGTATGCGATCAGGCGGAGCATCGCATTCGCTTCGTCGAGTGGAAACAAGGTGTTGAGAAGGATGCCGCAGGTCGCACTCAATCCTAGCGAGAGCAGGAAGCGGTAGGCGACCAGCGGACGAATGATTTGTTGCAGCCATGGAGATGAACGCATCCAATTACCCTCCCGTTATGCGTGATTGATTGCGGCCGTTGTGGCAGGTTCCGGTCTCGATACGTTGTCTGCGCCTGACTTGGCCGGAGCGACTGCGGGCTTCGTGCTGCTGGCGGACCGCACAACATTCGCAGCGGAACTCGCCTTGAATTTCTGGAAGTCTTCCTCCTGCGTCAACGCGAAGCGCAGAAGTTCATTCACGATGTAGTTGGATTCGTTGTTCGACCATTTTGCCAATAGCTCGATGTCTTCGGCGATGGCCTGGTCGATGGAGGATTGCAGCTTCGTGCGCCGTATTCTGCTGATACCGTGGTCCAGTTTGAATTTGCTCATGAGGTTCTCCTGTCGATGATGTTGTGATCCAGTCTGTATCTGTTGCGGATGCGCTAAAGATCAGCGATTGCTTCTGAACTGATCCGGTTCGTATCCAGCTCAGCTCGGTGAAATATCTACGTTGAATAGAAGTGTGCTGAGGGGGGAGCGACCAGCGCGGCGTCAGCCGTCGCGAAAGGTGCCGTGGCACCGGGGTCGCTCCCCCCTCGGCACATACTCTCGTTCACCCATCACCTCCTCCAAGTAGTTGTTTTTGAATGACTTCTTCCTTGAAGAGCAGCCGCCCACTAGACCCGTCGCTAGACCCAAGCTCCGGCTTGGATTGGCTCTCGAATTTGAAGTGATGGAGCGGGTAGCGATAAGGCAGGATGATCTCAGTGAACTTTCCATTCGGTCCCTGCTGCAGAAATCGCTGACGAATTCGCTCCGCGCTGGTCGTGCCGGTTTCCCATGCCGAGACAAGCGCCTCGTGTTCGAGCGTCACATAGATCGATTCGCCTTCATGAAGTACGGCAAGATCGCGCAATGTGAGAGGCCGCTTTCCAGTGCCGGCGTTTTCCCGTGCACGGAGGTATTCGAGGAAGTGATCGACACCGCTCGGCGTCATCGGCGTTACGCCGAGCGCTCGCGCCTCCGGGTAGCGGGCAGCGAATAGCGTGCGGGCGCGCTCGAAGCTCTGATTCGAGTCGACGATGTAAAGCAACTCGAAACTCGCGAGCGCGGCAAAGACAGCGTGGTACCGACTGACAAACTTTTCAAAGCTACTGGTTGAGAGCGCACCCTCGTCGAAAAAGGTGAAGCAGGGAACGTCCTTAATGAGGATAGGAAGTTCGTCAGCAAAGTCCACGCCGCGCGAACGCGGGAGAATCGCTTCACTCAAGCCGAGAACCTGGGTGAAATAGCGGATCTTTGATTCCGCCGTATCGAGTATCGTCGCGTTGAGATGATCGAGGACGAAGTCGAGCAACATGAGGCGAGACTTGATCGCAGCGTCGCCCTTCAGGCGCCGATGGTGCGAAGCGCCGAGTCCGGCTGCAGCGTACACCTCGACCGAGATGAGGTGGTAGACAAAGCGAGCCTGTCCGCAGGCAATGCTTTGGATATGACCGAGCGCGAAGGCCCGGCGCAGGAACTGCTCGGCCAGAGCGCCACGGCCACGTTCGATAAAGCGGACATACTGGCGGCGCAGGAAGTACCCCGAGTGCAGCGCGGCCAAGTACAGGAACACGGCTTCACGCTCCGTGTACCCCACAGACTGCAGCACCGGAATGGGATCGTAAGAGAGGTTCATAGGTCGAGAATGTCCCGCATCATGTCGTGATCGTCTTCGATCTTCGCGCTAATGCTGGAGCGGTCCGCTCCGGCGGCATAGGCGCGGAAACCTGCCTGCGCCTTGGCGCGCAGGTGACTGCGCCGATAGGCGGCGGTGAGAACTTCGATGTCTTCGTGACCACCGACGCGAGAACCCTGGTCTTGATCCTGTCTGGCATCCTGATTCCGAGTGCTTTCCACTTCACGGTCGAACTCGATGCGGGCATCGGGAATCTGGATCTTCCCGTTAACAAAGGGCAGCTCCTGTTTCTCCGCGACCTCCTTCTTGATTTCGCTCATGCCGCGTTTGGGATCGGCTTTGCGGACGCGGTAAATGTCTCTCTGGACATCGGCTTTGATTTCAAAGTCGAGCTTGACGCGGAGATTGCTGCCACCATCGCTCTCGATCCGCCGAGCCGCATCGCAGTAAGCGCGGTAGATGAGTGAGTCGTGTTCGATCTCCCGCGGCTTGACGAAACCGTAGTAAACGGTTTGTCCTTGCGGAACTTCACCGCTCCTGTTCAGCCATGCACGGCCATCGCGAGTCAGCGTGGCGACCTCGACGCGTTCGATCTGGCGACGGGTCCCGTCGCGGCGAAGATTGATGTGCCGGGTTTCGACCAGCCCTTTCGAGCGCAGGTAGCGGAGATCTTCATCGAGCTTTCTCTGCTTGCCGTCATAGAGGTTTTGCGCAAGGTCGCCGGTGCGAACGGCGCGGAACCGCCCCAGTTCCAGCATGGTTTTGCGTTCCTCAGGTCTGAGTTGCATGCCGATGGTTTGCGCGGGGATGCGATCACGCCGTGTGCGCCGGTCGTCGGCAACCTCGCGCGAATCTTTAACTCTTCGGGAGCTTGTTGATACCTCGCGCTCGCGCTGCGGAGACTGAGAAGGTGAGCGCGGCGCCGGGCCGTGATTGAGCCGGTACTGGCTGGCGCGCTCTTTGAGTGACTGAATATGCTGCTGAACAGGATGAGGCTCTGGCTGCTTTGAAACCTCCTGCCTCGGCGTATCAGGCTGGAGTTCGCGGCGACGCGGGAGATCCTGGGGAATATCGATTCTCATTCATCCTCCTCATCCTCGCCATGCTCGAGAGGTGCCGGCGAAAACTCGATCGCTGTTTGATCGGGCGACGATCTCGCCGCCTTCTTTCTTGCGCGGCCAGCAGCAGACGAGGACGTCGATGGCTCCCCCTGAGTTGGCGTGGTCTTCGGTTTCTGGCCGACCACACGACGCACGTCGTAGTCGGCGACGCAGGTGAACTTGTCCATCTCTTTCTCCGCTTGTTCGCGCAGTTTGCGGACCTTCGCGACAAGGTCGGCACTCCGGTCGAGGTAAGAGTCGTCGGTTTGCATGGCTATGACGGTTCCTCCTCATCGCTGAAGCGAGACAAGATCTCTTCGGATAGCTCACTCTGTCCCGTATGGATCTCCTGGTCGAGATGCCGGAGCTTGCGACCGGTATCTCGCAGGAAGAACTTGCGTTCAATCCAGATGGTCAGGCCGAGCAGGTTGGCGAAGAGCAGAGCACAGTAGAGAGCGATGCTTTGGAGGTAGGCGTGGAGGATTAGGGTGCGCCACGGTA
>Ga0255356_1002261_pt1 | contig 11218 bp, 15 predicted proteins | sample HBST100metaG_FD_189944 | JGI IMG/M metagenome (GOLD analysis project Ga0255356, IMG submission 189944) | Peat soil microbial communities from Stordalen Mire, Sweden - H.B.S.T100 | ecosystem: Environmental > Terrestrial > Soil > Wetlands > Peat | place: Sweden: Norrbotten County, Stordalen Mire... | reverse complement strand
GGCCTGCTTGGCGGTAGCGCCGTAGCGGGAAATAACGCTCAGGCTACTGCGGATTCTCTCCAGGGCCGCTATGACGTGGCTTACGCACAATGCATGGTGGGACATGGGGAAACGATTCAGCAGGCGGGTTATGCCGCGCCGCAAGGCGATTACGCCCCACCTCCCCCTGGTTACGGCTACTGAGACAATCGCGGTTAGCGGTATTGTAGAGCTGGCGGCGGGCGAGAGGCTCGCCCCGCCGGAGCGAAAATGGCGTTGGCACCCCTGGGCGTGGGGGGCGGCGCTGGTTCTGCACGTGGTGGTTATTGCGCTGCTGCTGATGATACGTGAGCCCCAGCCGCCGGAGGCTGAGCAGAGCCCGCCGGGTGTTGCCGTGGTATTTGAAAATGGTGGCGAGCAGCAGACGGCCGCACCGCAGGCCTCCATCCAAGGCCCCAATTCGCCAGCCGAGGAGCCGACGCCGCCGCCAACCCCGCCGCCGCCGCAACCGGCGCCGGCCCAGGCGGAGGTGAATTTGAACATGCCGGATGCCCCTCTGGCCACGCTGCAATCCGCGCCGCAACCGCAACCACAGCCACAAAGGCAGCAGCGGGCAGCGGCGCATGCGCGCCCGCATACGGCACCACCGCAACATTACGCGATGATGTTGAATGGCATGTCCTATGGCAATCCGTCACCCGTGGCGCCGGCGCCGCCAGTGTCGCATGCGAAGCACGCGCTGAACCTCTCTTTGCCGCAAACGGATATGCAATCAGCAAATGCCCCGGAAATCTCGATTAAGGGCGAGATCGGCGCGGATTGGGAGGCGGCGCTGGATAAATGGGTGGAGGCGCACAAATACTACCCGCAGGCGGCAATTGAGCAGAACCAGCAGGGCAGCGTGCAGATTGAGTTCAACGTGGACCGTGCGGGCAATGTGACCGGGTTGCATCTGCTGAGCGGCTCGGGCTCGCCCTTCCTGGATCAGGCTTGGCTCGGGCTGTTCGCGCGCAACCAGTTGCCGCCATTTCCGCAGGGCACGAAAGCTGACCACATCACCGTGGATGCTACCATGCATTACGAATTGATCCAGTAGGCGCCGGAAACCTTGCACCGAATCGGCATTCGGGATTCAAGCAGGGATGATGGATAGCCATGTATTCGGGATTACACAGAGCCTCACCGGCAAAAGCTGGCTCTGGCGCCCGAGCCGGGAGGAGCGGCTGGGGCAAGGGTTGGCCCAGCAGCTGGGCATGCCTGAGCTCATGGGCCGGCTGCTGGCCGCGCGCGGTGTGAGTGCCGCGCATGCGCAGGATTTTCTTGATCCCACTTTGCGCGCCATGCTGCCGGATCCCTCCAGCATTGTGGACATGGATGCCGCCGCCGCCCGCTTGGCCGATGCCGTGATGGCGGGTGAATGCGTGGGCGTGTTCGGCGATTACGATGTGGATGGCGCATGCAGCACCGCGATTTTGGTGACGCTGTTGCGCCAGCTTGGCTGCGAGGTAGTGCACCACGTGCCGGACCGCATGTTGGAGGGCTACGGCCCCAACGCCAACGCGCTGCGTGGCATGACGGAGCGGGGCGCGAGCCTGCTGGTGTGCGTGGATTGCGGCACGGCGGGGCAGGCGGCTTTCGCGCCGCTGCATAACCGCGCGGATATTCTGGTCTTCGACCACCACAAGGCCGAAGGGCCGCCGCCGCCGATCCGCGCCACGGTGAACCCGAACCGGCTGGATTGCGGCTCGGGGCTGCATAATATCTGCGCTGCCGCAGTTACCTTCATTGCCTGCGTGGCGTTGGTGCGGGCGCTGCGCCAGCGCGGCTTCTTCGCGGGGCGGCAGGAGCCGGATCTGCGCGAGTTCCTCGACCTGGTGGCGTTGGCGACGATTTGCGACGTGATGCCGTTGACCGGGCTGAACCGGGCCTTTGTAACCCAGGGGCTGCGGGTGATGGCCCGCCGCGCCCGCCCCGGCATTGCCGCCCTGCTGGACGTGGCGAAGCTCACCGAGGCGCCAAATGCCATGCATTGCGGCTTTGCGCTGGGGCCGAGGATCAATGCCTCCGGGAGGATCGCCGAGGCCGATATGGGGCTGCGCCTGCTGCTGGCCGAGGATGCCGGGATGGCCGCCGAGTTGGCGCAGACGTTGGACGCGGTGAACAAGCAGCGGCAGGTGGTGGAGGCCGGCATAACCAGCGAGGCGATGGCCCAGGCCCAGGCCCAGGTGGAGGCAGGGCATGGGGTGATCCTGCTCGCGCAATCGGGCTGGCACCCGGGCGTGGTCGGCATTGTGGCTGGGCGCGTGAAGGAGAAGTTCAATCGCCCAGCGCTGGTGGCGGGTATTACCGACGGCATGGCCAAAGGCTCGGGCCGGTCTGTGCTGGGCATTGACCTGGGGGCGGCGGTGATCGCGGCGCGGCAGAGCGGGTTGCTGGCCACGGGCGGCGGGCACGCCATGGCGGCGGGGTTTTCGGTGCCGGAGAGCGCGCTAGAGGAGCTGCATGATTTTTTGAATGAGCGTCTGGCCAACGCGGCGGCGCTGACGCCGAGCGCCGAGCTGCTGCTGGATGGCGTGCTGGGGCTGGGAGGGGCGGACGCCGCCCTGGCGCAGATGGTGGCCAAGCTCGGCCCATTCGGCACTGGCAATGCCGAGCCGCTCTTCGTGCTGCCGCGCGCGCGGGTGGTGAAGAGCGACCGCATTGGCAAGGATGGCGGCACGATTCGCGCCATGGTGGAAGGTGAAGGTGGCGGGCGGGTGAAGGCACTGCTGTTCCGTGCCAAGGAGGGGCCGCTGGCCGCGGCATTGGACCGCGTGGGCGGTGCGCCGCTGCATCTGGCCGGTTATCTGCGGGCCGAAAGTTGGCAGGGGCGCGTGTCCGCAGGTTTTTTTATAACTGACGCCGCGCCCGCTTGACGCCGGGGGCAGAGCATCGTAGCACCCGGTCACCTTTAGTCCCGTTCGTCTAGAGGCCTAGGACGCTGCCCTCTCACGGCGGTAACAGGGGTTCGAATCCCCTACGGGACGCCAAGCTTTTTCAAGCACTTAGGTCAATCCTTGATTTCGCGTAGTGGTCCAACTGTACCACTACGTGGATTTTCCTCCAGCCTGAGGAAGTTGGCTGGTTTCCGGATGAGCGGTCATAGTTGCGTCACACATCCCGTGCATTGCATTGCTTGCACTCCACATACCAATGACGCGTTCCGAATAGGCCCCAGGAATGGAAGTTGTGTCGGCAAGCCTTTTTCCAAGCCCAGCCAAGCCAAGCCAAGACAGAGCGGCGGCGCTCATTGCGCGTTACCGGCAGCTATAGCTTTAATCTCGGCGCAGAGTTTGAGGGGTATGCCGGACGGATGGAAGGTGCATAAAGACCTTCCCATCCATGATTTCAATGCTTCCTGCTTTACTATCCTTTGAGGCGAATAAAGTGATTTGGAGGCAAATAAGGTTCATTTGGCAGATATTTAGGCTGCGCGAATTCTAATTAGATGGATTCTTACGGGTTTTGTGTCTCCGTCATCGTCGCGGAGTGCTTCGACCATAATGTCTCCATGGATAACTTGGAGGTTGTATATTTCCGCAGGCAGCATGGGGGGAACCAAGCTAAGAGGTAATCTTCGCGTTGAGAGCGCCGGAACAACCGCTGCCCATCCCTGCCGGTTTCGGTCTATATCTTGAGCGTGAAATTGAATTTCAACATTTTCAAGCGGGTATATACTCGGTCCAGGCTTAAGCGCTTTTATCTGAGCTTGGCCCGGAAATTCGGCAACAAGATCACGGGAAAAATGCCGACCATTTACAGTCAGGGCTGCATTATTCTGGTTTTTGCTGGGTGCCAAAAATCGTAAAGAAGCAGAAAGAAGGTTGGAAATACCAACTTTGTGGTATTTTCTCTCCAAAGCCTCTCTGACGTAATGCTCATCCTTCTCTAAGATTTTTGCAACGTCCCCGATAAGTCCATCTAGTTGGCGTTGGGTTTTTGGTCTTTGCAATAATTTTTCGGCGGCTGTTAACATAAAGCTACCAGAATAGAAAACCAGCACAATCAACAGCAGGGAAATGAGATTATCATATTCTGTTGGAGGCGTAATGGTAGTTCCGAATAGATCGTGAAGTATTTTAGGCATGTCGGTTGCTATTTTGTCTTGATAAACCGCTACGAGACCAATCGTAAATGCTTCCCGTAAAGGACTGGCTTGAGAGATATCCGTGACAGTCATCCGTACTTCTGTAACGGATAGGCCTGGGATAAGTATCTCGAGGAGCGGTCCTATTTCTTGCGCAATGATCATTGTGCCGCGCAGTGAGTCGATTACATCTGCTATCGGCACGCTGTTCGGCGTGTCGTAAATGACTTGATGGGGCAGCCGACCTTCCATCTGAACTCCGAGACAATTTTATCCTTCTGTAACTGTCACATATTAAAAAACCATAAGCAACCTGACATTGTTGAGCCGACTCAGCCGTGATGCCAGTTGCCATATAATTTCTCTTTTCTCTAAAGAGCCAGCGCGCTCGCGACGGTGCGCAGGTATGATGGGTCGAATTTGCGGTAAACCCGGCGGAGGGTCTTCGGGTCCGTGGCTAGCCAGTCCGCGGCCTGATCGATGGGCACCCCGGCCATGGCGAACCAGCTGGCGACGGAGTGCTTCAGGTGGTGCGGGGTGGGGCGCCAGCCAAGTTCAGCGCGCTCGCACATCTTGGCGAACGACCAGCGCAGGCCATGCGGCACCGGCTTGCTGCCGTATTCCACCACATAATCGGTCTGGCGCACCTTATGGGCGTGTTTCAGCACCTCGCGCAGGTCGGCCGTCATAGGCACAATGGCGCGGCGCTTGGCGGTGATCGTTCGGCCCGGCTCGTTGTAGTCGATCATGCCGGTGATGAAATCCACCTGGTCCCATTTTAGCGATAGCATCGCCGCCTTGCGGGCGCCGGTGTAGACGGCCAGGGCCGTGAACACCTCCACATGTGGCGTCTGCTTTGAGGCAGCCACCAGGCGCTTGGCCTCGGCCTTGGTCAGGTAGCGGTCACGCGGCGCGCTATCCGGTGGGGCTTCGAGCTCCGGCGGTTTGACCAGGTAGCCATCCTTCCATGCGCGGCGCAGGGCCGCCCGGAGGACGTTGAACTCACGGCGCAGGGTTCCGGTTGAGACCGGGCGAGGTTTGTGTTTCTCCGGTGCCACCAAGCGGTGCGGGCGCGTGACGCGCTCGGCGGTGTAACGGTCCCAGGCCATCTGGTTGACCTGGTCAACGCGAAGGTGGCCAAGGGCCGCGCGCAGCGGCTTGGCGGCCTCCTTCAGGCGGTCGAATGCTTGCACCTTCTCGCTACGATGGGTGACGTAGCGGTCCAGCGCCTCGGCCACTGTCAGTTTGAGGGGACGACGCTCAAGCTCGGCCTCAAAATCCGCGAGGGCCTGTCGAGCGCGGACCTCGTTCTCCGTGCCTGTTGAAATGCGGACACGATTTCCGCCTTCCCAGTATTGGATTGCCCATTTTCCTCGGCGCCATTCGAGGCGGGGTTTGTCGTTTTTAGGGCGGGGCATAGGCCAGACTCCAGGTAGGCTTGCAGCTGTTCGGTCGAAATCCGGACGCAGCCGCCAAGCCGGTAGCAACTCAGGCGCGCGGCGCGGATTGCGCGGCGCAGGGTTTCCGCGTGGCAGCCGATGGAATTGGCCGCCGCTGCGATTGTCATGAGGGGTGGTAATGGTCGTGGCTGTTCAAGCATTGGCGTTCTCTTGGTGTGCGGCGAGGTTGTGATCAGAGGGAGCGCCGCGCCAGCTCCAGCCGCGGTTCATCGACAGCAGGGCGATAGTGCCAGCGGTGCGCAAATCGGCCAGCAGCTTGTCAGCCGCGCGGCGGGCGTTGAGAGGCTCCAGCCCCTGGTCGTATTCAGCGAACCAGAGCGTCACCTCGTCGCGCGTGAAATAGGGGTTGGTCTGCATGCGCTGTTGCACGGCCTTGATTGCCGCCGGTGTGGGGCGGATGGTTTTGCAGATGGGCCTCATGAGCGCGCGGCGGCACCAAGCGGGTGGATGATGGCGGTGCCCGCGTGGCCGACCGTGGCGACCAGGCCGTGCTCGGCCAGGATATCCATCATAGGTTCAATGCGCTGGCGCGCGGCGGCCGGGCTGGTGGCGAAGCTGAACATTGGGCTGGCGCAGGCGGCCACCATGCCGTTGTAGAAACGCAGGGCCTCGGCATCGGTCAGCAGCGCGCCGCGGGCGAGACCGGCCTGGTAGCCGGTTCGGCCATGAATGTGAGCCAGCGCGGCGCTCATGCGTCACCTCCCGCCGCGCGGTGGGGTTGGGGCTTCTGGCGCCGGGTAAGGCGATGCGTGAGGGATGCGATCTCTCGTGTGCAGCGCGCCATGAACTGGCGGACGCCGCTGGTATCAACCGATACGGTGATGATGAAAGACATGGGCTAGTGCTCCATCGTGAGGATGGAACGATAGTTCGCACAGTGCGAAGTTTAGGTCAATAAGATATTCGCGCTACGCGAAGTTATCGAGTAGACTCTGTGAGCGTGTCACCAATGTCTAGCCATGCGGTGGTTTGCTTTGGTGACATTTTCTTCATGATTTCGCGTACACGCTTAAGTTGTTCTAGGTCCGAGCTTTCGGGAGCTGCGGCAAGAAGCATCCAAGTCTCACACTGGTAAATTTCCGCTAGTTTACTCAATTCTTCAGTGTTCACCGGCCGCTTACCCAATTCCTTGTCCGACAAGGTGTTAACCTTGATGTTTAGGATGTTCGCCGTATGTTCCAATGTCAAGTTGCGGAACAGACGCCAAGCACGGAGGTAATGGGGCAGGTTTTGCGGCGGTGCTTTCATAGCAGGTATGATGATCTCTCTGCGAAATGCTTCCAGGCCCGCCGCGCGAAACTTCGCTTGACGCGAACTTCGCGGTGTGCGAACTTTTGCGCATGAAACTTGCAGAATATCTTTCCTCGTCGGGCACGCGGTTGACCGCTTTTGCCAAGGAAGTCGGGGTATCTGTCTCCGTTGCTCATGACTGGAAGACGGGGAGGCGAACGCCTCGCGCTGCCTCTTTGGCAATTATTGAAAAAGTGACTGGCGGCAGCGTAGCGGCGAATGACTTTGTGACCGTCCCTTCCGAAGAGAAGGCGGTGGGGTGATCTCATGAGTGAGCTGCCCGTCATTTTCAATTGCTCTGCTCGCCTTTTTCCTGGCGGTCCTGTCGTTTCATTCATTTCCGCTGCTCGTTCCGTGATCGTCGCTGACCACAAAGGAGCACGGAAATGGAGCGCAAAAGTAGCGGAGCATCGCACCAAGTTTTTCGCGGTGGCGGCATGAACGCGACGGTGAACGATCTGATCTCGGCGCATTACGCGGCCCTGGCCAGCCGCCGGAAGCTGCTGGCGCGCGATGCCGGGGTGAGCGTGCGCACGGCCGAGAACTGGCTGGCGCGGATCTGCGAGCCGCAGGCCTGCAAGCTCAAGAGCCTGGCCGACAATAATCCGGAATTCCGCGCGGATCTGATCGCGTGGCTGCAACAGGGGGCATTGTGAGCGTTTGCATTGTTTTTGAATTTGGCTGGTGCGGGTTTGGCTGCCCGCGCGGCGGCACGCTGCTGGCGCTGTGCCTGGGGCTGGTGCGCATCTCCGTAGGCCGCGGCTCGCTGGCCGAGGCGATCAATCGGCGGTTGAAGAAGTGAGGACCGCGATGCCCGTGCTGGACACCAAGCCGCCCGCCGCCGCGCGCGGTATGAACCCCTAACAATTTCGAGAATGATGTGAATCAGAGCGATATTGAAGACTTTACTGGAAAAAGCCCCGACAATGAGCAGAAGGCCAAGGCGCTCGCGGGCGACCGTCTGCGCAGTTATATTGAGCGCATCGAGCGGCTGGAGGAGGAGCGCAAGGCCCTCGCTGCAGATGTCAAGGATATCTACTCCGAGGTAAAATCAGCCGGATTCGATGTGAAGGTGGTCCGCCAGCTCATCCGTATCCGCAAGCAGGAGCCTGCTGAGGTCGAGGAGCAGGAGATGTTGCTCGATATCTACCGGGCCGCGATTGGCATGCTGGGCGGCAAGCCGCTCAGTGAGCGCACCCGGCAGCGCTTTGATCCGCCTGCCGAACAGGATGAGCCAAAGGCACCTCAGCCTCGCGGTGAGGGAGCTGATCAGGAAACTGCATCTGAGGAGCAGGAGACGCCACCGGCCGCCGCGCGCGGCTCCACGCACGAAGACATCGCGGCGGCACGTGCGCAGGGCGGCGAAGACCAGCGCGCGGGCAAAAAGATCACCGGCAACCCGTGGCCGTTTGACGATCTACGTCGCGCTGCCTGGGATGAAGGATGGTGCGCAGCTGCCGGTACGGATGGGATGGACATTCCGGATGCTTGGCGCCGCCGGTCGAAGAAGCCGGAGGGCGAGAAGTGAGAGCGGCGGAAATGCGGCCCACGCAGCTGCGCCGCCGCCGAGGGAATGAAGGTGAAGTTGACGATTCCATCGTCCAGCTGCGGAGCCATTTTGGAGGGATGGGGGAGGTCCTGGCTCCCGGTGATGCAGAAGAACCGATCCTTGCCCCCGGCGTGCGCGTCGCCCTTTTCTCGTGGATGTCTGAGATCCGCGCCCGCGACGAGCTGAAGGCTGTCGGCCTCAAGCCGCGCAGCACCGCGATGCTCTACGGGCCGCCGGGCTGCGGGAAAACCACGATGGCGCACCACTTAGCCGCACGCCTCGGCATGCCGCTGCTGATGCTTGGGTCGGAAAGCATCATCTCAAATGGCTGGGGCGATGCCGAGAGGGCATTGGCGAAGCTGTTCGATAAGCTGAAGTCCGCCCCCTATCCGGTCGTGACATTCATCGATGAGATGGAAGGTATTGGCGGCAGCCGTGACAAAAACACGCATGGCGGGGCTGATAATGCGCGCACCATGCTCATGGGCGTGCTTTTGCGGAAGCTTGAGGCATATGATGGCTTCCTCGTTGGCGCAACCAACCGCTCGACGGACATCGATCAGGCCCTATGGCGGCGGTTTCACCTGCAGGTGTCGATTGATCTGCCTGGTGCCGATGAACGCTTCGCCATCCTGCGCCGATATGGTCTCCCTTTCGACTTCTCGGATGACGACATTGATATTCTCACCGACCTGACGGACGGCGCTTCGCCGGCGCTGCTGCGCGGCGTGATGGAAGGTGTGAAGCGCGCACTGATCATCGGTGAGCGCATTGGCCTGGATATCAGCAATCCGGTGCAGGTCTTCAGGCGCGTCGTTACCTCCGTCGCCCCGCCTCCTGAAATTGAGCGGCCGCCGTTGTGGCTATCGCAGAGCGAGCTTTCCCGCCTGAGCTGGCCGCCCGCGCGAGTGGAAAGCTGATGAGCGCTACCATCCAGTTCCGCCTGGCCATGCCGCTGCTGCTGCCGAACCGCAAGGGGATTGCGCGCAGCCGCGCGGCGGGCGCTGCCCGGGTAAAGCGGGAGCGCATTGTGCTGGCGAGCGAGGTGATGGCCCTGACCGCCGGGCGGCGCCCGGCTGTGCCGTTCCGCTATGCCGCGGTGCGGGTGTTCCGCCACAGCGTGCAGGAGCCGGATACGGATAATTTGTACGCCGCGTGCAAAGGGCTGCTCGACGTGTTGCAGCCCGCCACCGGCCAGCGGGTCTACGGCCTCGGCATCATCGCCGATGACAAGCCCGGCACCTGCCATATCGAGGCGCATCATGTGCCCGCCGCGCGGCGGGTGGAGCAATGCACCGTGGTGGAGATCACCGCGCTGAGCGCCGCCGAGATGCATGCCCGTCACGCCGCCGCGCGCCTGCGGGCGCTGGGAGCGGCGGCATAATTTCAAACCTGATTCCAAGGAGAGCAGTGCAATGAGTAAGCCTGGCTTAGCCGAACATAATGAGCGCATCATCCGGGATGTGATCTCGGTCGCCGTCTACGCGCTGGATGAAGGCTTCCCGATGCCGGGCGCCGGGGCGATTGCCCGCGTGACGGGTGACCACCACAGCAGCGTGCGCAAAGCCTGTGAGGCGCTGAAGCAGGATGGCACGATCCTGATCGGGCCCGGGCGGCGCGTGCTGGAGGTGCGGGTCTGATGGCGCGCATCCGCAGCATTCACCCTGGCCTGTTCACCGACGAGGCCTTCATGACCGCCAGCGTTTATGCCCGCCTGCTGCTGCCGGGGATCTGGTGCGAGGCCTGGGATGACGGGGTGATCGAGTGGCGGCCGCTGCGCCTCAAGGCCCGGCTGTTCCCGGTTGATAATGTCGATGTGGAAGGGCTGATGGCCGAGCTGGTGGCGCTCGAGTTCCTCAAGCCGTTCGAGGTCGATGGGCGTGAATACGCGGCGATCCGCAACTTCCGCAAATGGCAGAACCCGAAGAAGCCGAATTCCAGCGGCGTGCTGCCGCCGGAGCTGGCGGGGTTTGTGGGCCTGCCGCTGGAGGAGGTGAAGCAGGAAGGCGGCGATACCGCACCCCAGGAAATTCCACACCAGGGCGGCACCGCTTCCGCACGTCTGGAGAACCAGTTCCGAACTGGTTCGGAACTCGCCGGGCAGAAGGGAGGAAGGGAGGAAGGGAAGAAGGGAGAATATTCACTCTCTCCGCGCGAGGCGCGGGCGGCCCCGGACGAGCCGGGGCCTGGTGAGCGTGATGGCTTCGCTGAATTCTGGGAGGCATACCCTGCCGCCGCGCGGCGGGCGCCCGACTTTGCCCGCAAGGCCTATCAGCGCGCGCTGAAGCGTGGCGCCACGCCGGAGGGCATTCTGGCCGCCGTGCGGCGCGAGACATGGCGCGATGACCCGCGCTACATCCCAGCACCGGAGCGCTGGCTGGATGGCGGTTCTTGGCGCATGGCGGCGGCAGAGGCGGAGGCCGCGCCCGTTGCCCAGCAGCAACGCATGGCGGTGCGCAACCAATACGCGGGCTGGGATGTGGCCGATCACATGGCCCTGGCGGATTGGGATGCGGCCGAGGCCAGCGGGGAGTGGCGCAGCCGTGACGCGCGCCGCAACCAGCTGCCGCTGGAGCAGCGCCGGGCGGATTTGTGGGCGGATGTGCAGCGCCGCTCGCCCAAGGCGGCGCGCTACATCACCGCCCAGGAAGCGGCTGCCCAGGCGGCGGCGTGAACCAGCTTCCCGCCAGCGTGAAGGTGATTGCCGAGGTGCTTGGCCGTGAGCGGGCGCTGTACCTGATCGGGCAGCTGCCGCGCTATTACCGGCGCGATGGGCGCTGGCCGGGCGCGCAGTCCAGCGAGACCATTTTGTAC
>Ga0255356_1002258_pt1 | contig 11232 bp, 12 predicted proteins | sample HBST100metaG_FD_189944 | JGI IMG/M metagenome (GOLD analysis project Ga0255356, IMG submission 189944) | Peat soil microbial communities from Stordalen Mire, Sweden - H.B.S.T100 | ecosystem: Environmental > Terrestrial > Soil > Wetlands > Peat | place: Sweden: Norrbotten County, Stordalen Mire... | reverse complement strand
AATCCACCCTGATCAAGATTCTCATGGGCGTCTATCGACGTGATGGCGGCTCGATCGAGATCAGGGGCCAGCCGGTCCAGGAACTCACGCCGCAGCACGCCCGCGCCCTGGGGTTCGCCGCGGTGTACCAGGACGTCACGCTCGCCCGGCAGCTTTCTGTCGCCGAGAACTTCTTCCTCGGCGCCATGCCGCATGCAAGCTGGGGCGGCATCTCCTGGGAGGAGGCAAGCCGGCGCAGTGGCGCCGTGTTGCACGATCTCGGCCTGGACATCGACCCACGCTCCCGCCTGCTGGATCTGCCGGTGGCCAAGCAGGAGATGGTCGCCATCGCCAAGGCGGTGTTCGAGAATTCCGAAGTCATCGTGTTCGACGAGCCGACCGCGTTGCTCACCGACGACGAGACGCAGCTCCTGTTCACGATCATCCGGCGGCTGCGCGCGGCGGGCAAGGGCATCATCTACATCACCCACCGGCTGGAGGAGGTCTTCAGCATCTGCGATCGCGTGACCGTGCTGAAGGACGGCACGCGCGTGCGCACGTTGGACAGCACCGAGACCGACCAGGACGGCCTGATGCGCCTGATGGTTGGCCGTTCCATGGCCGACATGTACACCATCCAACGCTTGCCGCCCGGCGAGCCGGTGCTTGAGGTGGAGGGACTGACGCGCGAGCCGCGCTTCCGTCGCGTCAGCTTCGCGGTCGGCAAGGGCGAGATCTTCGGCTTGTTCGGTCTGGTCGGTTCCGGGCGCACGGAAATCCTGCGCGTGATCTATGGCGCGGATCGGCCCGACGCCGGCCGGGTGATGGTGAACGGTACGCCCGTCGCGTTCTTCCACCCGCGTGACGCGATCAAGACCAGGATTGGCTTCCTGGCGGAGGACCGCAAGATGCAGTCCATCGCCCTGCCGCTCACGGTGCGGGTCAACGCCAATCTGACCAGCTATCCAGCCATCTCGCGGTTCGGTGTGCTGGACGTTGCCGCCGAGCGGGCCAATGCCGCAAGCTGCATCGAACGGTTGCGCGTGAAGACTCCCTCCGACCAGCAGATCATCCGCAACCTCAGCGGCGGCAACCAGCAGAAAATCGTGCTCGGCAGGAACCTGATCTCGAAGGCGCAGATTCTGCTCTGCGACGAGCCGACCATCGGCGTGGACGTCGGCGCCAAGAGCGAGATCTACAAGATCTTCGAGAGGCTCACGGCCGAGGGCATCACCATCCTGCTGGTCTCGTCGTACCTGCCCGAGATGATGGGGCTGGCCGACCGCGTCCTCGTGCTCTACGAGGGCAACCCGATGGGCATCGTGGTCCGCCGGGATTTCAACGAAGAAAAACTCGTGCGCCTCGCCTCGGGCATAGCGGCCTGAACGCGCGGCGACGGCAAGGATAACGGCGATGCCTGCCACCAAATTGCCTGCCACCAGATGGATATTCAACCTCGGCACCAGCGCGACGCTCGGTCTGATCATCGTGGTGCTGTTCGCGTTCCTCTCGTTCACCACGCGTTCCTTCCTGACCTGGGAGAACCTGGTTAACCTGCTTCGGCAGACCTCGATCAATGGCGTGATCGCGCTCGGCATGCTGGTGGTGATCATCTCGGCGGGCATCGACCTGTCGGTGGGCGCGGTGGTCGCCATCGCCGGCATCGTCAATGCGCTGCTTCTGAAGGAGGGCGTGCCGCTGGTGGCCACCGTCCCAATCGCGCTGCTGACCGGCGCCGTGGTCGGCCTGCTGAACGGCGTGCTGGTCTTTGATTTCGGCATCACCCCGTTCATCGCCACCCTCGGTACCGTGACCATCGTGCGCGGCCTGGTGATGATCCTATCCGGTGCGCGCATGGTCGCCAGCCTACCGGCCGGGTTCGCGCATCTCTCCATGTCGATGGTGCTCGGCATTCCGACCATGTTTCTGATCTGGATGGCCCTGTTCGCTGTCACCTGGATGATCCTTCGCTACACCCAGCTCGGTCGCAACATGTTCATCATCGGCAGCAGCCAGGAGGTGGCCCGCCTCAGCGGCATCCGGCTCAGGCGCAACACCTATGCCATCTACAGCCTGTGCAGCCTGTACGCCGCCATCGGCGGCCTGCTGCTGAGTTCGCGGCTGAGCATGGGCGTGCCCACCGCGGGCATGGGCTACGAACTGGACGCGATCGCGGCGGTGGTAATCGGCGGGGCCAGCCTGTTCGGTGCCGCCGGCTCCGCCCTCGGCGCCGTGCTCGGCGCCGTCATCATGCAGACCATCCACAATGGCGGCACCCTGCTCGGCGTCGATCCGTTCGCGCTGCAGATTATCATCGGCGCGCTGATCCTGCTTTCCGTGGGCATCGACCAGGTGCGCCAGCGTCAGCGCCGCACCGCCTGACACGGGGCGGCTACGGCCGCCAGTTCAGCAGCGGATCGACGATCGCCGCGAGGTCGCGGGCGAGCCGCTCGGCGCGGGAGGCCCGCAGCCACCAGGTGCGGGTTCCCTTGTCCCAGGTGGCGTGCGCCCGGCGCAGCGCGGTCAACGCCTCGGAGTCATCGGCAGGTCCGCGCAGAGTAACCAGACCGCCGACGCCCTTCAGTTCATAGGGGCCGACACAGAGGGGCAACTGCATCATGGGGGGCTGAACACGATCAAACGCCCGCGCACGAAATGCCCGGCCGTCCCCCAGGGACATCGCGATGCACCGCCACGCCCTTCAGCATGCATGACGTCAGGATGGGGGGTCCAATTTAGACATGCGAACCGGAGAGTCGCATCTGGTGGCAATATCCGTAGCAAGATTGACGGCGGTATCGTATGCGCGATCTCCCAACTCCCATACGTTTCTATTCTGTATAGTCGTCCCCACTTGCATTGCATCCGCCAAAGCACGGAAAGGCGCCTGGTCAAGCGACTCGATATACATTGCAGACTCTATATCGAATCTTTGCGCCGAAGTTCTCTGTTCATCCTGTACATATTCGCATATGAGGTAAATATGGGTGTCTATAACACGCTCGATTTGGACGCGCGGAACAGTTCCTGACTTGTCTCTATATCCAGAGTCCAACTTGAAGAGAGCTTTGTATTCTCTGGCATTAGATGAGAATGTCAAGGCTCTCCAATCGTAATTTAAATTGAGCGAGACCAGACCAGTTTTTGGTCCACCGGAAGATTCAAACAGACCGATTCTGTCAACTACCATGAAGGCCCCTATTACTATGAAAAACAGCACGACAACAAGCAATACATATCTCTTCTTCATCGAATTCCTCTCCATACCTGTTCATCACACCTGAGGGGTCTTCTTCGGCTGCGCCGGTTCGTCTAGGGTTTGCGTCGGCACTGCAGCATACGCCAGCAAGCGTGGCGATGAAGACACCTAAGCGGCAAAAGCACCGCATTTTCTGGAGCCGCGATCACGCCGCGGTTACGTCCGGACCGGCGAAGGAGCGGAGCAGCCGGGAACTGCGACGTGGGAACGGTCGCCGGCCCGGCGGCGGGGTGATTCCGCACACCGCCTCGATCCGCGCCGTCTGTCGAACCGCGCACCAGCTATCCCCCTTGCCCGCCGCCTCGCATTCGCGCTACCACCCTCGGCGGGCCACGCCCCCCCACCGGGGCGCTTCTCTTCTGTAAGGGAGAGCCATGACCATGGCACTCGCCGCCGCTAGGCCGGAATTGCGTCCGGCCAACCCCGATTTCTCCTCCGGTCCCTGCGCCAAGCGCCCGGGCTTCACCCTGCAAGCCCTCAGCGGGGCCATGCTCGGCCGCAGCCATCGCGCCAAGGCGCCGAAAGCGCGCCTCGCCGAGGTGATCGACCGCTCCCGCGCCCTGCTCGGCATGCCCGCCGACTGGCGCCTCGGCATCGTGCCCGCCTCCGATACCGGCGCCGTGGAAATGGCACTGTGGTCGCTGCTCGGCGCCCGCCCGGTGGACGTGCTCGCCTTCGAAAGCTTCTCGCAGGCCTGGGCCACCGACGTCCTCAAGCAGCTCCGCCTGCCGGACGCCCGCGTGCTCGCCGCCCCCTACGGCCGCCTGCCCGACCGCGCGGCGGTGGATTTCAGCCACGACGTCGTGCTGGCCTGGAACGGCACCACCTCCGGCGTGCGTTTCCCCGACGGCGACTGGATCGCCGCCGACCGGCAGGGACTGGTGATCTGCGACGCCACCTCCGCCGCCTTCGCCATGGCGCTGCCGTGGGACAAGCTGGATGTGGTGACCTGGTCCTGGCAGAAGGTGCTGGGCGGCGAGGCGGCCCACGGCATGCTCGCGCTCTCGCCGCGCGCCGTCGAGCGCCTGCTCAGCCACAAGCCCGCCTGGCCGCTGCCGAAAATTTTCCGCCTGACCAACGGCGGCAAGCTCACCGAGGGCATTTTCCAGGGCGATACCATCAACACCCCCAGCATGCTCTGCGTCGAGGACGCGCTGGACGGGCTGCGCTGGGCGGAGGGCGTCGGCGGGCTGGCCGCGCTGATCGGCCGCAGCGAGGCCAATCTCGCCGCCATCGCCGACTGGGTCGCGCACAGCGATTGGGCCGCGTTCCTGGCCGAGGCGCCGGCGACGCGGTCCTGCACCTCGATCTGCCTCAGAATTGTCGCGCCCTGGTTCCTGGCGCTGGATGCCGCTTCCCAGGCAGACACAGCCAAGAAGATTGCGAGCCTGTTGGACAAGGAGGGTGTCGCCTACGACATCGGCGCCTACCGCGACGCCCCGCCGGGCCTGCGCATCTGGGGCGGCGCCACGGTGGAAAACGCCGCCATCCGTGCCTTGCTGCCCTGGCTCGACTGGGCCTTCGCGCAGGTTGCCGCCGAGCGGGGGGTCGCGTGATGGTGAAGGTTCTCATCAGCGACAAGCTCTCGCCCGAATCGGTGAAGATCTTCCGCGCCCGTGGCATCGAGGTGGACGTCAAGACCGGCCTCGCGCCCGCCGAACTGCGCGCCATCATCGGCAACTACGACGGACTCGCCATCCGCTCCGCCACCAAGGTGACGAAGGAAGTGCTGGAGGTCGCGCCGCGGCTGAAAGTGGTCGGCCGCGCCGGCATCGGCGTGGACAACGTGGACGTGAAATCGGCCACCGCGCGCGGCGTGGTGGTGATGAACACGCCGTACGGCAACGCCATCACCACCGCCGAGCACGCCATCGCCTTGATGTTCGCGCTCGCCCGCCAGCTCCCCGAGGCGTCCGCGTCCACGCGCGCCGGCAAGTGGGAAAAGAACCGCTTCATGGGCGTCGAGCTGTTCGGCAAGACGCTCGGCCTGATCGGCTGCGGCAACATCGGTTCCATCGTCGCCGACCGCGCGCAAGGGCTCAAAATGCACGTCGTCGCGTACGATCCGTACCTGACGGAGCAGCGCGCGCTCGACCTCGGCGTGGAAAAGGTGGAGCTGGACGATCTGCTCGCCCGCGCCGACTTCGTCACCTTGCACACGCCGCTGACGGATGCCACGCGCAACCTGCTGTCGCGCGAAGCGATCGGCAAACTCCGCCGTGGCGTGCGCATCATCAACTGCGCCCGCGGCGGGCTGATCGACGAGACGGCGCTGGCCGAGGCGCTGAAATCGGGCCACGTCGCCGGCGCGGCACTGGATGTGTTCGCGGTCGAACCGGCGAAGGAAAGCCCGCTGTTCGCGCTGGCGAACGTCGTCTGCACGCCACATCTCGGCGCCGCCACCGCCGAGGCGCAGGAAAACGTGGCGCTGCAGGTGGCCGAGCAGATGAGTGACTTCCTGCTCACCGGCGCGGTGGAGAACGCCATCAACATGCCGTCGGTCTCGGCCGAGGAGGCGCCGCGGCTGAAGCCGTACATGGAACTGTGCCGCCTGCTCGGCGCCTTCGCCGGCCAGCTTACCCTCGCGCGCGAGGGCGTGGTGCGCAGCATCAGCATCGAGTACGAGGGCGCCGCCGCGAAGGTCAACCATCGCCCGCTGACGGCGGCGGCGCTGTCGGGCGTGCTCGGGCCGATGATGGCGGGCGTGAACATGGTGAACGCGCCAGTGCTGGCGCACGACCGCGGCATCAACGTGGCCGAGACGGTACACGACCGGCCGAGCGAATATCAGACGCTGGTGCGCATCACCGTCGGTACCGACCGGCAGTCGCGCGCCGTGGCCGGCACGCTGTTCGCCGGTTCCCGGCCGCGGCTGGTGGAGATCAAGGGCATCAAGGTGGAGGCCGATTTCGCCCGCTACATGCTGTACGTGACCAACCACGACAAGCCGGGGTTCATCGGCCGCTTCGGCGCCACCCTGGCCGAGGCGGAGATCAACATCGCCACCTTCCATCTCGGCCGCGCCGAGGCGGGCGGCGATGCGATCTGCCTGGTTTCGCTGGACGAGCCGGTGCCGGAGAGCGTGCTGGCCAGCGTGCGCGCCCTGCCGCTGGTGGTGCAGGCGGCGGCGCTGAGCTTCTGACAGCAAGCAAGCTTGGGCTCCGCCCAAACCCGCCATGGCCCGAGGCCCTGGACCCGCTATGATTGGGTTCCGCCCTTTTGTGGGGCCAGGGCAAAACCCTGGCCTGTCTTTCTTCAGCGGTCATTATTTTTGGCGCCGGATATTACAATGTTCGGTGCATAACGTGGGTCCGGGGACGTCTTCGTCGGCTCGGCTGAGTAGATTCCGAGCCTGACGCACGGCATTCGCGAGAACCAATTATGAAGCCTCGGTCAGAGGTGGGCAGCATCCTAAGTTTTTTGGGATCGATGGGTCCGTGTGACCAATGACCATCCGCGCGGCCACGAGCCGCCGGACTGACCGCGAAAACTTCAACAAAAGCGAAAGTCAGCGACATGAACAAAGATCGTATCGCCGGTGCGGCCAAGCAGGCCAAGGGCAACATCAAGGAAGTGGCCGGCAAGGCCGTCGGTGACCACAAGTTGGTCGCCGAAGGCAAGAGCGACAAGGTCGAAGGCAAGATCCAGAACGCCATCGGCGGATTGAAGGATACGCTGAAGGAGTAGCGCCACGGGGAAATGCCTGGGCCAGAGTCGACTCTGGCCCAGGCATTTCCTGTGTGCATGATCAATCCATTGAAAGGAACGACTATGACACGCTCGATTACACTTCTGGCGGGTGCTGCCGTCATAATGGCAGCGCTGAGCGGTCCGGCCTTCTCGCAGGGTACACCGCAGACGCTGTCGCTGATGAAAGTCGATCCGCAAACGCTAGCGACCGGCTACCGGACATCCAAAATAGTGGGCAGTACCGTCGTCAACGAGGCCAACGAAACCGTCGGAACGATCGACGATCTGATCGTTACCCCCGGCGAAAAGGTGCCCTTCGCGGTGCTGTCGGTCGGCGGTTTCCTGGGCGTGGGCTCGAAATACGTCGTGGTGCCCTACAACACACTCGAAGTGCACGACAAAAAAATGGTGCTACCCGGCGCCACCAAAGATTCTCTGAAGAGTCTTCCGGAATTCAAGTACAGCAACTGAACAATCCTGACTCACATATCGTCGACTTCAAGTCATCGGCGATAGGCTTCGGCTCATAGCATGACCGGATAAAGGCTATGTCCAGGGGCTGGAAAGGAAGGTACGAAATGGGTACAATTCTCATAATTGTCGTGGTGATCCTGCTGCTCGGCGGCGGAGGTGGGTACTACGGGTACAACCGGTACGGTGGATCTGGGCTTGGTGGCGCTCTCGGCCTCGTCGTAATCATTCTTCTCGTGCTCTGGTTCGTCGGCGGCCTGCATATCGGTCGCCCCTGATCCGAAACACCGGAGGCCCTGTCAGGGTCTTGGCCTGAGGAAGAAGCTGCCGGGCCGCCGCACGCCCGCGCCCGATGGCGCCGCAAACCGCCTTGACCGGCACGAGCGCGGTAGCCGGCTGCAAGCAGAAGGGCCGAAAGACCAGCCGCACGGTAATGGTTGCTACATCGCCTCAGATCTCCCGCTTGGCGAACAACGCCTCGACCTGGTCGTAGCGATAGACCGGGCCGTCCTTGCACATGAAGGTCGGGCCGAACTGGCAGTGGCCGCACAGGCCGACGCCGCACTTCATGTTGCGCTCCAGCGTCACCCAAATCCGGTCGGTGGTCACGCCACGTTCCGTCAGCGCGCTCACCGCCGGCCGGGTCATCACCTCGGAGCGGCAGACGAACGCCTGGGTCAGCGCCGGGTCGATGCGGGCGACGCGTACCGCCGCCGCCACGCTGCCCACCCGCCCGCGGTAGCCGCTCGGCGCGGAGTGGACCGTCACGTGCACGTTGGTGTCGAAGCGGCCGCGCCAGCGGGCCAGATCGTCGACATATAAGATGTCGTCCATGCCGCGCGAACCGTAGCAGATGACGACCTTGCCGAAATCATTGCGGCGGTGCAGCACCTCGAAGATGAGCGGGCGCAGCGGCGCCAGCCCGATCGTGCCGGTCACGAAGATCACGTCGGAGCCGACGATCTGGTCGATCGGCCAGGGCCGGCCGAACGGGCCACGGATACCGACCACCGACTTGGTCTTCAGCCGCTCCATCGCGTTGGTCACCGTGCCAACGGCGCGGATGGTGTGCACCAGTTCCTCGGGGCGGCGGCAATCGCCGCTGATGCTGACCGGCACCTCGCCGGCACCGAACATCGTCACCATGTTGAACTGGCCGGGCCGGAACGGGAACGGTGTGCCGTCCAGCGCCGCCAGACGCCACGTGAAAACCCCCGGAACTTCCTTCTTGACCTGGGTGATGCGAAACAGCCGGGGCATCAGGTCGCCGGCTTCGCCGACCACGGCCTGTGCGTTGGAGGTACTCTGCATGGTACAAGGGCCTTCCGTCGACCGCGCTCAGGCCGTAGCCGGCTCGGTGGCGAGTTCAACGATGCGCATGCGGTTGGCGGCGAGGCGCTTGGCCATGATCGGCATGAACCGCTTGTACAGCTCGTAGCCGAGCACCCGGTCCGCCTCCATCTTGCGGCGCAGACAGGCGCCGTCGATGGTGATCAGCCGCAGGTTGTCGGCCGCCCTGGCGTCGTTGGTCCACGTGTAGGGCGAGACCAGCCAGCTCCAGCCGAAGATCTCGCCGCTCTCCAGCGTCTCTATCACGACCGCCTCGCGGCCGGGAACGTGGACCTCCAGCGCCATGACGCCGCTGCGGATCAGATAGAAGTGATCGGCCGCGCCACCCTCGCGGAAGATATAGCTTCCCGGCCGATACACGGCATTCGCGCAACAGCCGACCACCGTTTCCAGCGCCCCCGGGTCCATGCCGGCAAAGAACGGGTGCTGAGCTAGCGTCGGGCCCAAGCCCTCAATCTGCACCATAGAAATACCCTCCCACGGCGACTGCCCGCGGTTCGACCGATCCCGGCCGCCACTGTCCCTTGCGGCCGTGCGCGTCGCGCCCGTCGGGAGAAGCGCCCCAACAGTTTAGGTACTCTATCCCACGATCGCAAAGCTAGTAGGGGAGTTCCGCAACCCTGGGACCGTTCAGCCGATGCTCTCGACGTACGACATGACGAGATACATCACCGCCGTCAGCCCGCCGCGATTGCGGTAGGCGTGCGGCACGTCGGCCTCGAACAGGATCGCGTCATCGGCATGCAGCACATGCACGCTGTCGGCCACTTCGATCTCCACCTCGCCCACCACCACGGTCAGGTTTTCCAGCGTGCCGGGCGCGTGCGGCACCGCCAGTTCGACGCCGTGCGGCGTCAGGGTCAGCTTATAGAATTCGATGCGTCGCTCGGTATCGAAGGGGAACAACGCCCGCGACGTGAAGCTGCCGTCCGCCGAGGCAAGCAGTTTGGCGTCCTTGGACCGCAGCACCACGGTGCCACCCGTCTTGGCGTCGCTGGTCAACGCCGCGAACGGCACGCCGAGCGCACGCGCCAGTTTCCACAGCAGGCCGATGGTCGGCACGCTGCGCCCCAGTTCGACCTGGCTGATCATCGCCCGGGAGACGCCCGACAACTTGGCCAGGCGCTCCAAGGAATGGCCCTGACGAACGCGCTGGCGCTTCAGGTTATGGCCGACGAGTGTGGCCAGAACCTCGGTATCGGTGTCCTTGACGTGCTCGGGCGCCTGCTCGCCGCCGCCTTCGCCGGCCGGGGGGTCGTCGCTCGACACAACCGTGGCGGCGCCCTCAGGCCCGCACCTGGCTGGCAGCAACGGCATCCATTTGGCCGGACACCCACAGCGGCATGAAGAACCAGATGGGCACCCAGGCCATAGGAACCGGCTGCTGCATCGGCATCGTCCGGCAAGCCACCGCACGCAGCGCACGCTGCTTGCGAACCTCACCCAGATCAATCACCTGTGCCGATGCAGCCATGGTCGACTCCCTGACGTGGGACTTGACTCATCCACGATCTCGTCGAAATCGACAATATGTTATCGGGAGCGGCGAAGGCAAGGGCAATCGCCGCCGCTGTGCACCCGCAAGCGAAGGCCTGCGTTGCCTCAATATCTGGTCAATCCGCAGCGTGGCGCTCGGTCCGGGCCGCCGCGACTCAGAGGGTGTCGCTCACCCACTGCTTGAGCGCGCTCTTGGGGCGGGCGCCGACCAGCGTGTCCACCGGCTTGCCGTCCTTGAACAGCACCAGGGTCGGGATGCCGCGCACGTTGTAGGCGGTCGGCGTGCGCGGATTGTCGTCGATGTTGACCTTGGCGATGGTCAGCTTGCCGGCGAACTCGGCACCGATCTCTTCGAGAGCGGGGGCGATCGCCTTGCAGGGGCCGCACCATTCGGCCCAGAAGTCGACCAGCACCGGCTCCTTCGCCTGCAAAACGTCGATGGCGAAGCTGTCGTCGGTGACGGGCTTGGTGTTCTGGCTCATCGGTGCTGCGGCCTTGTGTTGTAATGGGGTTGTCAGGAAGTAGGTGCTGGCGGGCCGGCGATCAAGCGCCGGCCCGGCGCGTGGCCGTCGAGCAGGGCGTCGGGCAATTCCATGACGCGCGCGCCGGTGGTCCAGACCAGGGCGCACCCCACGCTCCGCCCGGGAAAGACGCCGCGCAGCACCGCGCGATAGGCGGCCATCTGCCGCAGATACAGCACCGGAACGTCCTCCGGCCGTGCCGGCGGCGCGCGGTTGGTCTTGTAGTCGGCCAGCAGCACGCGGTCGGGCAGCACCGCCAGGCGGTCCACCAGCCCGCCAACCACGCTGCCGGCGACCACGCCGGCGAGCGGCACCTCCGCCCGGCCTTGCGGGCCGAACAGCGGCGCCAGCACAGGATGGTCGAGCACCGCCAGCACCTCGTCGGCCAACGGCGCGATCACCGCCTTGGCCAGGTCGTGGCCGGGACGGTCGAGGAAGCGCAGCGCCGCCGCACGCCGCTCGGCC
>Ga0255356_1002257_pt1 | contig 11241 bp, 5 predicted proteins | sample HBST100metaG_FD_189944 | JGI IMG/M metagenome (GOLD analysis project Ga0255356, IMG submission 189944) | Peat soil microbial communities from Stordalen Mire, Sweden - H.B.S.T100 | ecosystem: Environmental > Terrestrial > Soil > Wetlands > Peat | place: Sweden: Norrbotten County, Stordalen Mire... | reverse complement strand
GCATGGCGCGAAGGCCGCAATGGGGCTGGTCCTTGGCGGAGAGCTTCTGGGCGATGAAACTGCTGTTGCCCACGGTGTCGCAAACTTGCGCGGCCTTCGCGCCATGCTGGTGCGACGAGGCGCGATATCGGAGTACAACTCTCCCACTTACTGCGCTGTGACCCTGCACGCCCTGGCTGAAATCGCCGAGCATTCCGAAAGCGACGAGGCGCGTGAATTGGCCGGGCTGAGCGAGGCCCGCCTCTGGCTTGACATGGGCGCAAGGTTCCATCCAGAGATCGGCTGCCTTGCCGGGCCGTACTCCAGGGCGTACACAATCGACCTTCTCGCTACCGTCACCTGTGTCTCGTCCCTTCTTTGGTTTGTTTTGGGCGATATCGTGAAGGCGTCGCCAATGCTGTTGTTTGAGAACGATCCCGCACTCGTGGTACACCACGCGGCCGACTATCCGTTCAATATCGCGCAGATGTCATGGTTTGCATCCGGCTCATATCATGTTCCGGACCGGTCACTGCGAATGTTCGAGAGCAAGCCGTATCCGTTTAGTGCGTCGGCAACATATGAGATGGGCAATGTCAGCCCCGATTATCCGGCGCGCTCAGACATGATCACCACCTATTTGCACCAAGACTACACGCTTGGGACAGCCGGAACGGGATGGCTGACAGGGGAACAGTGCGCTCCCTATTTCGTAACGTTCAAGCAACAGAGGGACGTTCGCTCATATCGCGACGTCGGCACGGTCTTCACGAAGCTTGTGCTCAATGACGACATGCCCGGAACGGTGGCGCCCACGGCGTGCGCAAAGAGCGGCGAAGAGGACAATCTTAAGTCGTATTCGGGCTGCAAGACGGTCCAATGGGAAAGCACCGCACTCGTCCTGACCCACCCGCACCTCTCGCTTGCGGCGCCGCAAGACGCCGTGTCCGCCGGCGGCGCCATGATCGCCCGACTGAGCGAGCTGGTGATATTCCCGTGCCACCACGCGCAGGCCGCCGAGATTATGGTCGGCGGCGAGAGCCGCCGCGCGTGGGACGGCACTGTGGCACCCGGTGAATGGATAGCATGCAGGCGAGGACGGCTCCTGATAGCAATCTTGCCGCTCGCGTACTCGCGGGATTTCGGACAGGCACCTGTAACACTCGACAAGTGCAACAACTACCAGGTGATCCGCGCCACATTTTACAGCGGTTGCCCACGCACGTTCACTCGTGACGAACTACGCCACGTTTTTGGAGGCTTCGTTGCCGAGCACGCCAGTGTCGACGACTACAAATCCCTCGCGGAGTTCGCCGAGAGCCTTCGCACGTCCACTGTCATTACCGATTATCTCTACACGACCCGCCGCACCCGCTATACCCGTAGCGCGACGACACAGATGCCGGCGCTCGACATAGAGACGTCCTGGAGCCCGGCAGCAAGCACAATGCGCTTTGCGGCCATAAACGGCCGTGTGATCGACCATCGTCGCCTTTCCATTGACGGCGTTGCCGGGGCGGAGATCCCGTTTTTCACGGATTCGTAGTCGGCGATGCCGCCAAAGAACCTTTCCCGGCAAGCTCTCTCCCCGCGAAGCGGGGCCTTTGTCTCCTACGCGGAGAGACACAGGAGGGAGAGAACGACGTTCTTACATCCCTTCCTTTTTAGGGAAGGGACCGAGGGTTAGGTTCTTCCCGGCAAGCTCTCTCCCCGCGAAGCGGGGCCTTTGTCTCCTACGCGGGGAGACACAGGAGGGAGAGAACGACGTTCTTACATCCCTTCCTTTTTAGGGAAGGGACCGAGGGTTAGGTTCTTCCCAGGATGGGCCTGTTTATGTCTAAGACGTGCCGGACTGGACCGGTATTCAAGAAGTCGCTGAGCGGAAATTATGACAAACTGCATTATATTTTCGGAGTTCTCAAACCCTGGGGCAAAGTGGCGCGGCAAGCCGTTCTGGAGTTGGAACGGGGTGTTGGACAGGGACGAGCTGATCCGCCAGATACATGTCTTCAAGGAAATGGGAATGGGCGGGTTTTTCATGCATTCGCGCACCGGGCTAGTCACCGAGTATTTGGGCGACACATGGTTCGAGCTGATAAACGCCTGTGCGGACAAAGCCGAAAAGCTGGGGATGGAAGCGTGGCTTTATGACGAGGACCGGTGGCCGAGCGGCACGGCAGGGGGGCTGGTCACCCAGAACCCCGAATTCAGAATGAAGTTCGTCACGCTTCATAAACGGCTGCCAACGGAATTTGTGTGGCACGATAACACGTTGGCCGTCTTCCTGTGCGATCTGTTTCCGGACGGGCTTGGGTTCAACACGGCCCGGCGAATCCACCGAGGCGATGAGGCTGTAAATTGTGAACTCGGCACGCTGATCGAGTTTACGGTCGACGAAATGGCACCGAGCAGCTTTTACAACGGCTTCACCTATGTTGACACGATGAACGCCGCCGCGACCGCAGAGTATATTCGGCTGACGCACGAGCGATACAAAGAACGGTGCGGCGGCAGGCTTGGCAAGTCCATCAAGGGGATATTCACCGACGAGCCGCATCGAGGTGCGGCGATGACCGGCTTTGGAATCTCGGGAGAGGACGTCCAATGGATGTCACCGTGGACGAGCGCCTTGCCAGCCGCGTTCAAGACCAAGTTCGGCATCGACCTTGTCGAGCACTTGCCGCAATTGTTCTTGCAGCAGGACGGTGAGGCGATCCACCCGATCAAGTGGCAGTACATGGAGATGCTCCAGGAGCTGTTTTTGGCAAACTTCGCGATGCCGCTCTACGACTGGTGCGAGGAAAACGGCATTCGCCTGACCGGCCATATGCTGCACGAAAACAACTTGGCGGCGCAATCTGCCATGCAGGGCTCTCTCATGCGATTCTACGAGCACATGCACGATCCTGGAATCGATCTGCTTGGGGAATTTGACAACTGCTATTGGATTGCCAAGCAAGTGTCAAGCGTCGCCCGGCAGCTCGGCAAGCCGTGGGTGCTGTCGGAGATGTACGGCTGCACGGGCTGGCAGTTCGGCTTTTCCGGACACAAAAAAGTGGGCGATTGGCAGGCGCTGTTCGGTGTGAACGTTCGATGCCACCATCTGTCCTGGTACACCATGGCCGGTGAGGCGAAACGGGACTACCCGGCATCCATCCTGCATCAATCGGCTTGGTACAAGGACTACAATTATGTGGAAACGTATTTCGCGCGCTTAGGCGTCATCTTGGCCCAAGGCGTGCCCGTCGCCTGCGACGTTCTCGTGATCAATCCTGTGGAGAGCATGTGGTGTCAAATACACGGCGATTGGGCTGCCAGCCTTTCTGCGCGCGACCCTGAACCCCGGGCCTTGGAAACGGCATATGCCGAGTTGTTCACGTGGCTGGCCCAGTCGCAAGTCGAGTTTGACTATGCGGACGAGGAGATGCTGGCCAGGTTGGGCGCTGTTGAGACCGGCTCGGACGGCGTGCCCGTCTTTCGCATTGGAAAGACTTGCTACAAGACCGTGCTGATTGGCAAGATGGCGACAATTCGTGGAACGACGCTAAACCGTCTGAACGAGTTCCACCGGCGCGGCGGCCACGTCATCTTCGCTGGCGACCCGCCTGAGCATGTGGACGCACTTGAGTCAGACGACGCAACTGAGCTTGCGAGCGCGGCGGTGCGGACCGCTTGGAACAAGGAAGAAGTTGTGGCCGCAGTGACAACCACAATTTCGCGCCCCATCGAGGTGCTTGACGTCGCTTCAGGCAAACCGATCACCACAGTTTTCAGTCAGCGGCGGGAAGACGGCGACACGCAGTACGTTGTGGCGATGAATATCAGCGAGCACACCGGCTACGACAGAGTTTCTGTGCGAATCCCTGGCCGAGGAGTTGCCGAGGAATGGAATTGCAGAACCGGCTTGCGCCAACGGATCGTTTCTCGACCTGTCGATGGCACGGTCGAGATTTCGACGTCGTTTGCGCCGCTTCAAGAGCGCGTCTTTGTGCTTTCAGAAGGCTCTGCGCCCGATGTTCCCGTCGCGAAACGAGAGGTGACGGTGCGGAAAGAAGCGATAGACGGGCCGTTCGAGTACACGCTCGACGAGCCCAACGTCTGTGTCCTCGATGTCGGCAGGTATTCGATAGACAACGGGCCATGGTCTGATCCGACGGAGATCCTGCAAGTCGATCGCCAAGTACGGGATCATTTCGGCCTCGCGCACCGTGGCGGCGAGATGGTGCAACCGTGGTACAAAAACAAGTTTCAGCCGCCTCCCGAAGTCTTGGGAGAAATTCGCATTGAGTTTGAATTTGACGTGGAGGCAGATCCGGTGGGGCCGATCGATATCGCAATCGAGCGGCCGGCAGATTTCGAGATCAAGCTGAACGGCCATGTCGCAGCCGTGCCGACTGAACCCGCATGGTGGGTAGACACCGCATTCAAAATCGTCCCGTTGCCGATTGACGCACTGCGACCCGGCCACAACGTCCTCGCCATTTCCACATTGTTCAAGGAATCGACCGATTTGGAAGCGGTGTACGTACGGGGACACTTTGGTGTAAGGCTGGACGGTGGGCGCGCCGTGATGACCCGTTTGCCGGAAACACTTGTCGCCGGTGACGTCACCGCTCAGGGGCTGCCGTTCTACACGGGGCGCATATGTTATCGTGCGATCACAAACACCTCGCTCGCAGAGGGCGAAAGCGCACATGTTGTGATACGGGATTTTGGCGGCGCATGTGCACGTGTTGGCGGCGAGACAAGCTCGCAGTGGGAAATGATCGCCTGGCCGCCGCATGAAGCAGACGTCACGGCTGCAATATCGTCGGGCGCTCATGTCAATATCGAAGTGGTGCTGACACGCCGGAACGTCTTCGGCCCACTGCACCTGACACCAAAAGAACAAGGCGCGTACGGCCCCGGACACTGGGTGTTGACCGGTGCGAACTACTCCGAATCGTACCAACTGTACCCTAGCGGCCTGATTGAAAGCCCTGTGATCGAGGTGCGAATACCAGAGTAGGCGTCGCTCCGATCATGCGGGCAGTTTTCTATGGGTGAAAGAACGGCGGTGCCGTGCTGTCCCGCACGATGAGGTTTGTGGGAACGGGGGGCGGCGGTGTCGCATCGTCACCTCGCCACAGGGCTTGCAGCAGGGACACGGCAACGTCCGCCTGCTCTTCGAGGGGGTTGTGAACGGTGGTCAATCGCGGTGCCGATTCCCGCGTAAGCTCGATATTGTCAAAGCCAACGACGGACAGATCCGCAGGAACCCTCAGTCCAAGCGAATGCGCACGGCGCACGGCCTCGAGTGCAATGTCATCGTTGAAGCAGACCAGCGCGGTAGGACGTCTGCTTGGCGTGCAGCTCAGAAAGCCATCGATATCGTTTGCATCGAAGAACTGTGGTTCGAAGCCGCACGCCTGCATTGCGTCAATGTAGCCGGTGAGGCGTTCCTGCGGTGTCTCTGCAATGTAGTCGGCATAGGAAGCATAGCCGATGCGGCGATGGCCAAGCTCGGCCAAGTGAACTACCGCCCGTGCAATCCCACCTGCGTTGTCGATTGCCACATGCCGCTCGGTATAGCCCGACCCGATGCTCACGGCTGGGAAGCCGCGCGAGAAGATCGCCCTTGTCAAGTCATCGTCCAACACTGCCGCAAGCACCACGCCGTCGACCCGCCCATCGGTAACGTCGCATGGTTTCACGGTTTGAGCGTTGGTCAGCAGAATAGTGCTCATTCGCAGATCAGCACGCGCGCACGCACAGGCCACGGCCAGAATCACGTCCTTCTGATAGCCGTTGATGTCGACGGTTTTGCCGGGGGACACGTGGACATGGCAGATCAAGCCCACCGTGAATGTCCGCCCGCTCGACAGCGCGACGCCAAGGGCATTGCGCTCATAGCCCAGTTTCTCGGCAAGATCCTGAATTCTCTTGCGAGTGGCCTTTGCTCTCGGCCCCTCGCCCGGACGTCGTCCGGTGTCGCTCAGCGCGGCGGCTGCAGTGGCCCGGGACACGCCGGCCGCTCTCGCGACGTCTTCAATTTTTACGGTGCCTTGTCGCTTCAACAAATTGAGTCCCGCTGCACTACGCGCCGCTATTCGTCTTACTTCAATATTCTGAAGTTGTCCGCCTTGGCCAAAGAACCTCTATCCGCCAAGCGGGGCCTTTCTCCCCTACGCGGGAGACGCAGTAAGGAACGATTCTGGCATCCCTTCCTTTTGAGGGAAGGGAGAGAGGGTTAGGTTCTTCCCGGAGCCTCTCTGCCCTAGGATGCGGTCCCCCAAGGAGAGACTTAAGAGCGATACGCGCTTATACCTTGGATGGATCTAATAGTATGCGCCGGCTGTGGTGCCTGGATCTCCTCCCGCCAAGGTGTCTCCAGCCTGGTAGATCAGTCCTTTTAGGGCTGGGCCTTGGAGCTGCACTCCAGAGCCGGTAACGTTGGTGCAGCCGCCGTTGGCCCAAAATGCAGGTGCGACGGGCTGATAAGCCAGCCATCTCACGTGGCCGTCGGCAAACGAGTAGTTTGCCCCGCCGGTGTGAAGGCCACCGGCTATGAGGGCGCCGTTATCGCTGTTTCCAGAGCCGGTTCCTGGTGGGTTCATGCTGCGAACACAGGCGGTAGTTGATCCGGAAATCGTGACACCGCTGTCTAGAAGCCAAAATCCTCCCGTGTCGTTAACTCCTTGTTGTGAGCCATAGTTCTCCAGGAATACGGGGGTCTGCGCTGGCGAGGTGAAGCCAGCCAAGCTCAGGTTTGGAGTTCCCGCAGCGCCGGTATTGAGACTATAAGTGAGAGGATGGGCAATGGCCGGCGTGGTGTCCGGGCATTGAAAAACGCCGTCGGACTTGACGTAGCTCATCATCATCCCCGCCCAAAAGAACGCCTGTGTCCCCGCACCGCCTGCGCGATAGGGCACGACATTATCGTCGTAATCCTGGTTGTATTCCGTCCATGCCGTTGCGAGCTGCTTTAAGTTGCTAGAGCACGTCGTCTGTCGGGCCTTTTCCCTTGCTTTTGCGAATACAGGGAAGAGAATTGCGGCGAGAATTGCGATAATTGCTATCACAACGAGAAGTTCGATAAGTGTAAACGCCCTCTTGTTCATTGTATTACTTGACCTCTTCAGTTTATTCCCTGGAAAAGTTGGCGATGGATGCAATAAACGTTCCCTCAACAACATTTGCCAGAGAACACGTGATAAACGTGATACTTTAGACCACTCTGAAAACACTGTATCATATAAACTGACACGTGTCAACTTGTCATGGTAATAGTTATTCAGAGGCGGACTACATTACGTTACGAGGGGCAGATCGTGGGGCTTATGCCAACAGGGGAAGCGAGGCGGCATCTGTCAGACCGAATAGGAGGGGCTTGGTGACAGCCTCTCCTATTCGACGCAAAGCAATCTTAGTTGTACTGATTCGCTACAGCATTGGGATCGCCGCCGGCAATACCGTCGCCATTGTAGTCCATGCCAAGATAAGCAGGCCCCATAAGTTGCGCGGGCGTAGGTGTTATCGCCACGCAGCCGGTATTGTTATAAAAGCCAGTGCCGACGGTATTACAACGCTTCCAGGCCACATGGCCGTCGGCAAACACGTAATTGGAGCCGCCGCTATGGATTCCGCCGTTAACTGCGGCACCAGCGTCGCCAGTTCCAGAGCCAGTTCCTGGCGGCTCCATGCCGCGAGCACACGCTTGGCTGCCAGATCCGGAGAAGGGAATGCCGTAGACTCCGATCCACATTCCCCCGTTGGCATCGACTGCGTTCGCGCCTGACTGGCTAGTTCCGAAATTCTCAAGAAAGATCGGCGCAATCGCTGGCGAGACGATGAGGCTCAAGCCAAAAGTAGGGGTGCCCGCCATGGCGGTATTGAGCGAATAGGTGAGGGGGTTTGTAATGGCGGGCGTCGTATCCGGGCAGTGGAACATCCCAGCCGACTTAATATAGCCGTTGTTCAAGATGCCCGCCCAAAAGAACGCCTGCGACCCAGCTCCACCAGCGCGATAAGGGACGGTCAGCTCGTCGTAGTCCTGTGCGTACTGCACCCAGGCCAAGCCGAGCTGCCTCATGTTGCTAGAGCACGTCGTCTGTCGCGCCTTCTCGCGTGCCTTCGCGAACACTGGGAAGAGTATTGCCGCTAGGATAGCAATAATAGCTATTACAACTAACAGTTCGATGAGGGTAAATGCTTTTTTCTTCATATACAGGTAAGAACCTTTCCGTTCATCGTTAGTTGCGCGGGAACACGATTCGGACACCAATGCCAAAGTGCGACGGCGAAACAAACTTGAAACGGGAGCACCGGCGGAGAATTAGATCGGTCTAAAGAATTGTTGCACAGTTGGGTTGCGCGTGTCAATACGCAATAAAAAAAGGCCGCCCACTGGGCAGCCCTTTTTTCACAGAACAAGATCTTAGTTGTACTGGCCGGCAACGGAGTTCGGATCGCCACCTGCGATGCCGTCGCCATTGTAGTCCATGCCGTAGTAAGCGGGGCCCATAAGCTGCGCGGGCGTAGGAGTTCCGTTTGTTGTCCCGCAGCCACCGTTACTGTAGAAACCAGTGCCATCGGTAAAGTGAGGTTTCCATGCCACATGGCCGTCGGCAAAAGAGTAATTGGACCCGCCGCCGTGTACTCCGCCGTTCACCGCAGCGCCAATGTCGCTGTTGCCAGAGTTTGCGGCGAGAACCTCCATGCTGCGAGCGCACGCCTGAGACCCAGAGCCCGAGAACGGGATGCCGTAGATGCCGATCCACATGGCACCGTTGGCGTCCACCGCGTTTGCCCCGGTTTCTGTCGAACCGAAGTTCTCCATGAAAACCGGCGCAATGGCCGGTGACACAATTTGGCTCATGGCGAACAACGGGGTGCCGGCCATGGCGGTATTAAGGGAATAGGTGAGGGGGTTTGTAATGGCGGGCGTCGTGTCCGGGCAGTGGAACATCGCGGCCGACTTAATGTAGCTGTTGTTCAGTATCCCGCCCCACAGGAACGCCTGTGTGCCAGCTCCGCCCAAGCGGTAGGGAATGCAGATTTCGTCATAATCCTGCGTGTACTGGACCCAAGCCAGGCCAAGTTGCCTCATGTTGCTCGCGCAAGTGGTCTGGCGCGCCTTCTCTCGGGCTTTCGCAAAAACAGGAAAAAGGATTGCGGCGAGTATCGCTATAATGGCGATGACGACGAGCAATTCGATAAGTGTAAACGCTCTCTTCTTCATTATATCATCAACCCTTCCTAGAACGCTCGCAATGTGGCTATTAGAGCAGTCTCATATCATTCTATCACACAACATTGCACTTGGAACGGCGGTTGAGAGTTTTTTGCTCCTGCTAATTTCTCATTTGACAATGCTGCTCCGGGCATGCGTTGCGGACAGCTCGCGAGCTTCCATTCCGTGGCTCTACGGCCCTACGGATACTAGATAGACGTCATGCAGGCGCAACGGCGGAAGCACGGCGGTGGGTAACACCGCATTCAAAATCGTCGCGTTGCCGATTGACGCACTGCGACTTGGGCACAACGTCCTCGCCATTTCCACAGGGTTTACGGAATCGACCGATTTGGAAGCGGTGTACGCACAGGGACACTTTAATGTTCGATTGGACGGTGCCCGAGCCGTGATGCCCTGTTTGCCGCAAACACTTGTGGCAGGCGACGTCACCGCTCAGGGGCTGTCGTTCTACACCGGCCGCATATGTTATCGCACCATCACAAGCACCTCTCTCGCAGAGGGCGAAAGCGCACATGTTGTGATACCGGATTTTGGCGGCGCATGCGCACGTGTTGGCGGCAAGACAAGCTCACAGTGGGAAACGATCGCCTGGCCGCGGCATGAAGCAGACGTCACGGCTGTTATATCGTCGGGCGTTCGGTGCCAGTATCGTCCGTATGCTATGTCTAATCGTTCCAGGTCACGATTAAGTTGTTCCGTTCGCTCCACGCCGCGTTGGCGTTGCCCAACAAGCAGGGGTATTACTGATGCCACAAGTTGTTATCGGTGCAAAAATCGCTCTAACTTTTGACAAACCTGTAAGTCCATTGCTTTGAGCGCACGCGCATGGCAAAGGAAAGGTGAGAGCGGATAACACCAGCACATTTGCAGAATAAATTGGTCTCATTTTTCGGTCTCGGCTACGTTGGATGGTAGCGGTCCGTATACGAAGTCACCGAACTGGGCTGTGCCCGCTCCGTTAGCTGCGAGAGCCGGTCGCAGCGACAGGAAACCGTGAAGAGTGTTTGTCTTGTAGGTTGAAGTGTCAAATCTGGCTACAAGAGGCTGCCACTGATCTCCGCGATCTCTCGCAAGAAAGTCGACGGAATTGTTCCGGTTGACGATTTTTACGGTGGCGCCGGCCGAAGACCATGGTTTGGTGGCGAGCGTCGCTCGATTGGTGTAAACCCTCAGATTGCCGCTTCTGAGCTCTGCGAAAATCCAGTTGTCGGGATTGTAGAATAAGCCCAACGCGGCGCCGCAATTCCCCTGGGGCGACAACGCAACCTGTACAGAGTAGCTGGCATCGCGGGCAGACACGGTGAGCGGCGAGCTATTGCCAGGCGAATCGCCTTTGGCCCGTATCATGAGGAAGCCTCGATGCACCTGAAACCGGCTCATGTCGACTTCGTCCCAGGCGCGCCAGGTTACTCTAAGGCGAGGTGCTCGGAAATCGTCCGAAAGGGCAAGCATTGGCTGCTGTGCGAATGCCATGGGGGCGGGCATTGACTCGCCTCGCTTGCTGCTCATGGGCGCGATCGGCCAGCCATCGGAAGACCAGTTGATCGGCTCCATTAACGTAGGACGGCCAAGGGTTTGATAAGCATTTCGATAGCCGTGATACACGATGTACCAGCGATCATCCGGCGTGGAGACAAGTGTGCCGTGCCCTACAGACCACCATTCTTCAGCCGCGTCGTACGTATGAATGAGAGGGTTGTGCGGCGAGTTTTCCCATGGGCCAAGCGGCGACTTGGAGCGTGCCACTACGGCCATATGGCTTGTCGGTGGCCCCGAGGTGCCCCCCTCTGCACTGGTCATATAGTAGTATTGACCACGCCGCGTAAATTTTGGGCTTTCCAGCCAAACACCCTCCGTTTGCCAATTGTCAGGGAATTTCCAGCCATCATAGACTTTTCTGGATGTGCCCACCGTCGACAAACCGTCGGCGCTCAACTGCACCACGCTGCCGCCCGCAGAATATAGGTACCGGGTTCCGTCTGGCCCGACAACGTGCCCCGGGTCGATGCCGCCCTGATGCAAGTCTA
>Ga0255356_1002256_pt1 | contig 11241 bp, 10 predicted proteins | sample HBST100metaG_FD_189944 | JGI IMG/M metagenome (GOLD analysis project Ga0255356, IMG submission 189944) | Peat soil microbial communities from Stordalen Mire, Sweden - H.B.S.T100 | ecosystem: Environmental > Terrestrial > Soil > Wetlands > Peat | place: Sweden: Norrbotten County, Stordalen Mire... | reverse complement strand
CGCCCGGCACTCCGCCCACCACCGCGCCCGCCGCCATTCCTCCCACAGTCGAGAGCGATGTCATGGCATCGGTAGCCTTTGTGTGGTCCTTGCGCAGGATCGTGCCCTCGCTATCGACCTTGGTGTCGTCCCAGCTATTGGTGTCGATCACCCGCGCCGTCAGCATGTACCGCGAGCCGTCGGGCAGCGTCACCGTGCGCGCCTCCAGATGGATCGCCGCCGACGCGCCCACTCGCTTGCCTCCGCGCACAAACGTCACGCGTCCCTCCAGCAGCGCGCCCGCCGGAACCACCACTTGCCCATCGCGCATCACCGGCTCGCTCACCTCGGCGCTGAAGTTCGTCCCAGCCTTGGTGGTCAGCGTGGACAACTCCTCCATCAGCTTCACCTTCACCAGCGTTCCATCGGGAACCTCGCCGGGCCGCGATGGTACGCGCGTCACAATCCCCGCATCCGGATTCTCCTTCGCCTCATCTCCCGTCCCGCTCAGCAGTAACCGGTCGGCCTGTCCCGCCGTCTCCTCGGTCACAATGTTGGCATCGGGATCGAAGGCCGCCGCATCCTTGCCGCTTGCCGCAATGCCTTTGCTGTCAGCGGCCGGTGTGACGAGCTTCGTCGCCGCCGCTCTGCGGTTCAAAGCCGCCGCGGGAGTTGCCGCGGGCGCCGCCGCGGCAATCGCCGCCGAGGGCTTCGCCGGCAGGTCCGTCTCCACGGCAGGCGCGCGGCTGGCCGCATCGTCGGAGTCGTTATACGCGTCCGTCTTAATCGCCGCCGGATCGGGCCGAGAGACGCCCGTCCGCTCCTCCTGTGCCGTCCCGCTCGCCGCCGGCCCGTTCTGCGCAGTCCGAGTCAGGTCGGCCCCGTTCTGCGCCATACCGTTTGCGTCCTGCGCCAGCGCTGGCGCGGCAAACAGAATCCACGCCGCTGCCATACAGACGGCTCCCGCGCCCTTGATCTCTTTCACCCGGCTGACTCTCTCCACTCGATTCATGGCATCTCCTCCTCATTGGGACGCGAACAGTCTTCGCGCCCAGGCAGCTCTCGCGCCCGCGCACCCATCTGCCGGACGCGTCGAAGCGCATCCTGCGCGCGCTCTCCATGCTCAGGGTAGAGTCTCCCGCCTCCGCGCTGCGCCGAAATCGCCAGCAGGGAATCCAGACAGCTAACAACCGCGCAATCGCCCGCAACTCCGCCTGCCGCGGACTTTCTCGCGCACAAAAATTACTCGCGCGCACAAGAATTGGGCAGCCCCTCCGCCGGCTGCCCATCCTTCCATCTTTTTCTATTGAAGCTTTACTCTTGCCCCTGCGGATTGGTCCGGCCGCGCATCGCTCCAACCAGCGCCAGAATCCCGCTGCCCAACAGGATCAGAGGGGTCGGTTCGGGTGCCACGGCGGGTAAGCCCCACACCCGCAGTCCAGCCTCGGGGCTGCCGACGCCAGCCAAGCCATCTTCCGCGGATGTCGTTGGGTTCTCGCCAACATCCAGCGCACCATCTCCGCTGATGCTAAACGCGTAAACATCGCTGCCCGCATCCAGCGTAAGCGGCGACGACAGATACAATTCCACCCAGGCCCGCTTCGATCCCCCCGGAACCGCAATGCTGGTCAGCGCCGGATCCAGCGTCGTGTCGTCGAATGTCTCTGAAAACAGCGTCGAGCCCGTCGTCAGATCGCTGATCGAATACGTCACCGGTGCGCCGCTCGGATCGCTCATGAAGAACGCAAATCCATTGATCGTGGTGTTCGCGCTCGCCTGCACATCCTGGCTTAACACTGTATTGGCGTCCAGCGTGCCAAGCGATGTCTTGTCCAGTCCAAGCACCAGCGAGTCGGCACGGGCGAAGATCGAAAGGCTCATGCACGCAACAACAAACAGGGAGAGGTACAGCCAATGTTTCATTTGCATAACGACTCCACGAGCGGCGTTTCGATAGGACCCCTGTAGAAGAGGATCTCTTGATTCGCCCCGGGGTTTTCATCGGGTACAGCTTCGTCCCGTCTGTAGGTACAGCGTCATCGATGGGTGTAGCCCCATACCAGAAACTGGGGCCAACGAATGGGCCGGTCCATTCCCTCCCAGAATGCTGCATGGATCTCTGCCCATTCCAAGCAGTGTACATCTTTGATACCGTTCTCTTTCCCGGAATATAGGCCCGGCCAAAGGCAATATCAATGGATTGTTGCGTGGAATGCCCGTCCATCGCTACAACTTTTGTGTTATCCCTCCATCTCTTCCTTCCCGGCAACCCCACTTTGCTAGAATCGGGAAGGTGAAGCAAACCGCTGTCGAACTCATCGCAACCATCCATTCCGCCGCCGGACCGGCCATCGCCGTAGACCGTCGCGCCAAACTCAACGACCGCCTGCAACACCGCGTCGTCGCACAACCGAACGGGATCGATTTCGCATCCCACAGCTTGACTCAGGCAACACCAACAGGGTTTTCTTTCCATAGGAGCAATATGACCGAGATCGTCTCTATTACAGCCCGCGAAATCCTCGATTCCCGCGGAAATCCCACCGTCGAAGCAGACGTCACCCTTTCTGGCGGGGCCAAGGGCCGCGCCGCCGTCCCCTCCGGTGCCAGCACCGGCGAGCACGAGGCCGTCGAACTCCGCGACGGCGACAAGGAGCACTATGGCGGCAAGGGAGTCCTCAACGCCGTCCAGAACGTCGAAACCATCCTCGCCCCGGAACTGGCTGGCCTCGACGCATCTAACCAGCGCCTGCTCGACTCCACCATGATCGCCATCGACGGCACCGAGAACAAGTCCAAGCTCGGCGCAAACGCCATCCTCGCCGTCTCCATGGCCGCCGCCCGAGCCAGCGCCAACGCCCTCAAGCTCCCTCTCTACCGCTACCTCGGCGGAGTCAACGCCTGCATCCTCCCCACCCCCATGATGAACATCCTCAACGGAGGCTCCCACGCCGACTCCAACGTCGACTTCCAGGAGTTCATGGTCATGCCCGTCGGCGCGGAGACCTTCGCCGAAGCCCTCCGCTGGGGAGTCGAGACCTTCCACACCCTCAAGGGCGTGCTCAAGAAGAAGGGATACAACACCGCCGTCGGCGACGAGGGTGGTTTCGCGCCCTCCCTCAAGTCCAACGAAGAGGCCATCGAGCTCATCCTCGAAGCCATCACCAAGGCCGGCTACACCCCAGGAGAGCAGATCGCCATCGCCCTCGACCCCGCTTCCAGCGAGTTCTACGACGCCGACAAGAAGCTCTACGTCTTCAAGAAGTCCGATAAATCCGAGAAGACCAGCCAGCAGATGATCGACTTCTACGAGGACTGGACCAAGAAGTACCCCATCGTCTCCCTCGAAGACGGCCTCGCCGAGGACGACTGGGAGGGCTGGACGTTGCTTACTGAACGCCTCGGTCACATCCAGCTCGTCGGCGACGATCTCTTCGTCACCAACACCGAGCGCCTCCAGCAGGGCATCGAGCGCAAGGCTGCCAACTCCATCCTCATCAAGCTCAACCAGATCGGCACCGTCTCGGAGACCATCGAAGCCATCGAGCTGGGCCGCCGCTACGGTTACACCAGCGTCATCAGCCATCGCTCCGGCGAGACCGAAGACACCTTCATCGCCGACCTCGCCGTCGCCACCGGGGCCGGACAGATCAAGACCGGCTCGGCCAGCCGCACCGACCGCATCTGCAAGTACAACCAGCTCCTGCGCATCGAGGAAGAGCTCGGCGAATCCGCCGAGTTCCTCGGCATCGAGTCCCTCAACTTCCAGTAAAACTGAGTGCAACAAAAAGCCCCATCCATCGGTGCGATGGATGGGGCTTTTTGCGTGAGGCGGAATTATTCCGAGGCTTCGGGCTTGGTGGTTTGCGGTCGCAGCAAGGGGAACAGGATCACGTCGCGGATGGACTTCGACCCGGTCAGGACCATGGTCAGCCGGTCGATCCCGACGCCCTCGCCGGCCGTCGGCGGCAGCCCGTAGCCCAGCGCGCGCACGTAGTCGGTGTCGACTTCGGCCATGGCTTCTTCGTCGCCGCGTTTGCGCTCTTCGATCTGCGCCTCGAAGCGCCGCCGCTGGTCGTCCGCATCGTTCAGCTCGGAAAACGCATTGCCCAGCTCGAAGCCGCCCACGTAGAACTCAAACCGCTCCACCCACTCCGGCTCGTCCGGCTTGATCTTGGAAAGAGGTGATACCGCCAAAGGAAAATCATAAATAATCGTCGGCTGAATGAGCTGGGCTTCAGCTACCAACTCGAAGAGGTTGGCAATATATTTACCAACCTTGACTTCGCTCTGCAAAGGGAGCCAAAAATAATTCCCCAATATGAAATGCATTGGCTCTAGGCCAGGAGGCGGAGCATTAAGTGTTGTTCTGGTCTTGAGTTGTTGCAGCCATTTTGCACCAATGGTGCATGAGCTCAGGACGCTTTCTAGCCATGAAGAAAAAGCCTGAGAATCTATCAAGTCCGCATTTGTTGGACGCGGCCCGTATTTTTCTTCCCACCACTTCTTGATGGCGTCCAGCATTGATAGCCTTGTCCACTTTGAGAGATCGATCTCAACAACTTCACCAACGTGTCCGCCCAATATAGATCTGTTCGCGACCGGAAAATGTGTGATGGTGGTTCCATTCACCTCTTGCGCGACGAAGGCGATCATCTCCTGCGTCAGGTCCATCAGGTCGTGATAGTTGCTGTAGGCCTGATAGAACTCCAGCATGGTGAACTCTGGGTTGTGGCTTGTATCGATGCCTTCGTTGCGGAAGTTGCGGTTGATCTCGTAAACGCGGTCCATTCCGCCCACCACCAGCCGCTTCAGGTAAAGCTCCGGCGCGATCCGCAGCGACAGGTCGAGATCGAGCGCGTTGTGGTGAGTCGTAAACGGTTTCGCCGCAGCGCCGCCCGCGATGGTATGCATCATTGGCGTCTCCACTTCGAGGTATCCTCGCGCGTCGAAGAACTTGCGCAGCGCGCGCAGAATCGCCGCCCGCTTGACGAAGACCTCCCGCACGTCAGGATTGACGAAGAGGTCCACATACCGCTGGCGATAGCGCAGCTCGGTGTCTTCCAGGCCATGGAACTTGTCCGGCAGCGCCAGCATCGCCTTGGAGAGAAAGGTCAGAGCCGTAACATGCACGGTCAATTCGCCCGTCCGCGTGCGCATCAGGTAGCCGCGCGCGCCGATGTGGTCGCCCAGGTCGAGCAGCCTGTACAGCGCGAAGCCGTCCTCGCCGACATCGTCCTTGCGCACGTAGAGCTGCATCCGCTGGCCCGCCTGCTGCAACTGCGCGAAGCCGGCCTTGCCCTGTACGCGGATCGCCATAATGCGTCCACTGATGGCGACCTCGATCTTCTTGCCCGCTTCCAGATCGGCGGTGAACTGCTCGGCGGTCATCGGGTCGTACGCCGCGCGCAGCTTGGGAATGGTGATTGTTGCGGCGAAGCTGTTGGGATAGGTTGCTGCGGCGTAGCTCAGGCCAGTCTTCTGGCCCAGCTCGCCGATCTGCCGCAGTTTCTCGCGCCGCTCGTTGTACAGCTTCTCTTCAAACTGCGATTCGTACACGGTTGCTCCTGCAATGAAAGGGAACGGCTTCAGCCGCGCCCGAGGATCGTAACGGATTCGGAAGGGCACGGCTTCAGCCGTGCCGAAGTCAGCGCCCGAAGAAAGGGGCTTTAGCCCCGGAGGCAAATATCGAACGTGCCGACAATCCAGTATATCGACGCGGTCCGCAACGCGTGGTGTAATGATGGAGCGATGGCCGACGAACCCAGCAGGAAGCACCGTGGTCTCAGGGACTACGCGAAGGCGGAGCAGATGGTGCAGCTCGCCCTTGCCATCCCCGCTGGCTGCTTCGTCGGATTGCTCTTCGGAAGCTGGCTCGACCGCCATTTTCACCAGCAGTGGATCAGCGTGGCCGGCATGTTGCTGGGGTCCGCCGCGGGCTTTGTCCAGATCTTCACCACCATCTCGCGCATCTCCAAGCGGGGGGATGAATGACCGGACAGCCCGTGCCCTCGAAGGCCCCGTCCGCCGGACGGGTCTGGACGGCAGGCCTCAGCGACGCCGGCCTCCGCAACACCATGCTGGCCGCGCTTCGGCTGCTGGCAATTCTGGCTGTCTTCGCCGCCGCCCTCTTCTGGTGGAAGGCGGGGTGGCAAAGCGCCGTGCTTGTGGCCGTCGGCGCGGCCATCTCCGCTGCCTCGTTGTGGGAGTGGATGCGCCTGACGACCGCGATGAATGAGCGCATGGACGCTGGCCGGACCCCGCGTCCGATGGGAATGGTCCTGTTTGGGTTCTTCCTGCGCATCGGGGTCACTCTCGCGGTCCTCTATGGTAGTCTTAAATATCTGCACGGCACTGTCTTTGCACTTGCTGTGGGACTCGGCTTGGGCATTGTGTCGCTTACCGTAGAGGCGCTCCGCATCTTGAAGCGCTGGACAGAATAGAGTCTGCCGCTCTCGCCGCGGACGGCAAATCAGGATTTTGGAAATTATGCCAACACAGCTTCTCTTTACCCGGTTCTTGAATCACCACCTCGCCGCGCAGGTTAACCTCCTTCTCGCGGCATTGCATATCCACTCAGCCCATCCGCAGGCGCCGATTAACAACGCCTTCGCGATGGAGGTGCTGATCTTCCTCTTGCTGCTGGCGTACTTCATCCTCGTGCGCGCCACCCTTTCGGTTGAAAAGCCCGACGTCATTCAGCACTTTGCCGAGATGACCCACGAGTTTGTCACCGATCAGAGTGAATCGATCATCGGACACGGATACGAGCGGTTTACCAGCTACATCACAACGCTGGCCCTGTTTATCCTGCTGAGCAACCTGCTCGGTCTCGTTCCAGGGTTCGAGTCGCCCACGGCAAGCTATGTGGTGCCGCTCGGCTTCGCCATTCTCACCTTCGTCTACTACCACTACCACGGCATTCGCGCCAACGGCTTCAGCTACGTCAAGCAGTTCCTGGGGCCGGTGTGGTGGCTCTATCCGCTGATGTTCCCGATCGAGATTATCTCCCATCTCGCCCGCATGATGTCGCTCAGCGTCCGTCTTTACGCCAACATGTTCGCCGGAGACATGGTCACGCTCGCCTTCTTCTCGCTCATCCCGGTCGGTGTGCCGGTCCTCTTTCTGACGCTCCATTTTGGAGTTGCCATCATCCAGGCATACGTCTTCATGATCCTGACGACGGTGTATCTTTCGTTGGCCGTGGCCCACGAACATTAGGGCAAAGTTTGCCGGCCGCGGGGGCGCCCCCTCCCGGCCGGTTGCAGCACTCGCCGCTAGCGTGAGGGTGCCAGCACGGTGAGCATCAACCACCCACTGGCGGCGTACATCCTGACGGGGGCAAGGAGTCACACAATGGTCCGTATGCTTCAGTTTTCCAAGTACCTCTTCATGACGCTGTCGGCGATGTTCCTGGCCGTGCCTGCGTTTGCCCAGACAACCGGCGCCGTCGCCAACCCCTACGCTCCACTGGCTGTCGGGATCGGCATGGGAATCGCCGCCGGCCTCTGCGGTCTGGGCCAGGGCCGCGCAACCGCGTCGGCTGCCGAAGCCCTCGCGCGCAATCCCGGCGCACGTCCCGGCATTCAACTCTTCCTCATCCTCGGCCTCGCATTCATCGAGTCCCTCACACTCTTCACCTTCGTGCTCCTCTTTATCCGGACGGCCTAGGGCAGACTTGTCATCGACCAAACGAAAGAGCCTCCATCGCGGAGGCTTTTTCGTTGCAGCGCGGTTTGTCTCCCCGTTGCGATGTTGCGCGCGCGGGAGTTTATCCGCGCCGCTCCCGAGTATGTAGCCTGCTCTCCCAGTTGATAGACTTCGGACGCTGCCCTGTCCTGCAAAAAACGGGACTTGCGCGGCGGAGAGGTGTTCATGGACGCACGATCTTTGACCAGCCGCCGGAGTGTTCTGGCGGGAATGACGGCGGTGGCGGGCAGTCTCACGCTGGGCCGCACCGCGCTGGGTTTGCTGACCACGCCTGCCGGCAAGCAGGACGACTTTGTGGCGGCCAAGCCGGACAGACTCGTGCCGTTTCCCATGGCGCAGGTCCGTCTGCTGGACGGAATCTTCAAGGCGCAGTCGGAGACCAACCAGAGGTATCTCGACTCGCTCGCGACCGACCGGCTGCTGCACAGCTTTCGCGTGACCTCGGGAATTGCCTCCACCGCGACTCCATACGGCGGATGGGAGAAGCCGGACTGCGCGCTGCGCGGCCACTTCAATGGCGGTCACTTCCTCTCCGCGGTGGCGCTGTCGTACGCGAGCGCGGGCAACGACACATTGCGCGCGCGAGGCGACGCGATGGTGGCCGAGCTGGCGCGCTGCCAGAAGGCTACCGGCAACGGCTATCTGGGCGCCTATCCCGAGACCCAGTTCGAGGCCCTGGCCAAGGGCGACAGGCAGTGGGCTGGCGTAAACGTGTGGGCACCCTTCTATACCCTGCACAAGATCATGGCTGGGCTCGTCGATATGTTCGTCCACACCGGCAACGAGCAGGCCTTGCAGGCAGCCGAAGGCATCGCTGGCTGGGTCCGCGGGTACTTCGAGGGCATCGGCGACGAGCAGCGCCAGCGCATGTTGCGCACCGAGTACGGCGGCATGAACGAGGTGCTGGCCAACCTCTACGGGCTGACCGGCAAGCAGCAGTACCTCGATACGGCGCACCTCTTCGAGCAGCCTGTCTTCCTCGACGCTCTGGCTGGCCGTCGCGACGAGCTGAAGGGGCTGCACGCCAATACCCATGTGCCCAAAGTGATTGGCGCGGCGCGGATGTACGAGCTGACTGGCGACGCTCGCTATCGCGGGATCGCGCAGTACTTCCTCGATGAGGTGCTCACCGAGCGCAGCTACGCGATCGGCAACACCAGCGTCAACGAGTTCTGGCGCAGCGACCCCGGCAACCTGAAGGGAAGCCTGGAGTACCACAACGCCGAGTGCTGCGTGGCTTACAACCTGATGAAGCTGGAGCGTCACCTGTTTGCGTGGACCGGCGACGCGCGCTGGATGGACGCCTACGAGCGCAGCCTGTGGAACTGCCGCATGGGAACGCAGAACGCGCAGGGGCTGAAGCAGTACTTCTTCCCGCTCGCCGCCGGCTACTGGCGTCACTTCCACTCGGCCGAGCAGTCGTTCTGGTGCTGTACGGGCACGGGCGCGGAGGAGTTCGCCAAGTTCAACGACACGATTTATTTTCATGATGCCTCCACCTCCTCTCACGATTCCTCCAGCGCATTGCACGATTCCGGCAGCGTTTGGGTCAACCAGTTCATCGCCTCCGAACTGGACTGGAAGGAGCAGAACTTCAGGCTGCGCCAGCAGACCCTGTTTCCCGCCGAGCAGGGAACCACGCTGCACATCAAGGTCGCCGCGCCCCAGCGGCGGACGATCCACATTCGCATTCCTGGCTGGGTTGCCGAGGGCGGCTCGGTCCGCATCAACGGCCGCGAGTTGGAGGCGTTCGCGCAGCCGGACAGCTTCCTGTCGCTCGCTCGCGAGTGGCGCGACGGCGACAAGATCGAGATCTCACTGCCCATGCAGCTTCGCAGCGAGCCGCTACTGGGCGACTCCACGCTGCGCGCCGCGCTCTACGGGCCGCTGGTGCTGGCCGCGGACCTGGGACCGGGGCCGAAGGACGGGCCGCTGAAGATCGGCGGATACGACTCCTGCCCCAGGGACAAGGACATCGGTCCCGCGGCTCCGGCTCCAACCGCGCCCGCGGGCGACTGGATCGAGGTCGTCTCGGCGAAGGATCTCGCCTTCAAGCCGGCTGCGAAGGATGCGCCTCCGGTGAAGCCGCTGTTCAGCATCGCGGACGAGAAGTACGCCGTCTACTGGAACACGGAGAAGAACTCTTGAGCGCAAAGAACGAGGGAGCTGTGTCTCGACTCCCAATCAAGACGATTAGCAGCCGCGAGGTCTATCGCAACCACTGGACGCGCGTGCGCGAAGACGTGATCGAGCGCGCGGACGGCCAGCGCGGTTTCTATGGCGTCGTCGATAAGGACCCCGCCTGCCTCATCATTCCGCTGGAGACGACGCCCGAGGGCGACTTTCTCACCCTGGTCGAGCAGTTTCGCTACACGGTTGGCGGACGATTCATGGAGCTTCCCCAGGGCGGCTGGGAGCAGGCCGACGTGGTGCCGGAGGAGATGGCTCGCGGCGAGCTGCGCGAAGAGACCGGTCTGACGGCAGAGCGCTGGACGCCGCTGGCCACCCTGCAGATCGGCTACGGCGTGCTGAACCAGAAGCAATCCATCTTCCTGGCCGAGGGACTCACCCAGGGCGAGCGCGAACTCGACGCCGAGGAGAGCGACCTGGTAGTCCATCGCGTCAGCGTCGCGCAGTTCGAGGCAATGCTTCTCGATGGCACGATTGTCGATGGCTGCTCGTTGGCGGCGTGGGGCGTCTACCGGTTGTGGCGGGAGCGGCGGCCTGGATCGAAATTGCGCTAGCTGACCAGGTGGCCCATCTTTTCCTGCTTGGTATGCAGGTAGCGGGCGAAGGTGGGTTCCGTTGGGACCTCGGCGGAGATGCGCTCGGCGACCGTGATCCCGGCGGCTTCGAGCGCGGCGACTTTTTCCGGGTTGTTGGTGATGAGGCGGACGGAGGGGACGCCGAGCTGCTCGAGGATGGCGGCGGGAAGCTCGTACAGGCGGCAGTCGGCCTTGAAGCCGAGTTCAAGGTTGGCCTCGACGGTGTCCAGGCCCTGGTCCTGCAACTCGTAGGCCTGCAGCTTGGCCATCAGTCCGATGCCTCGTCCCTCCTGGTTCTCGTAGAGGAGGATGCCTCGTCCCGCATCGGCGATGGCGGCCAGGGCGAGTTCGAGCTGCTGGCGGCAATCGCAGCGCAGGGAGTGAAAGACGTCTCCGGTGAGGCACTGGGAGTGGATGCGGACGATGGGCGGCTCGCCCGTTGTGATGTCGCCCAGCACCAGCGCGATGGCCGTCTCGACGCGGCGCGCGTGGGCGGGAAGCTCGTCGTTGCACGGCTCTGGATTGACGACGACGCCCTCGAAGCCGAGGATGCGGAAGTGTCCCCAGCGTGTGGGGAAGTCGGCATCGGCGAGCTTGCGTACAGATTCAAAGGGCATACCTCGATTATACGGGGCGCTGGGGATTCGGCTTCGGTGGCGGCGTGGAGGGAGGGGAGGGTTGTTGGCGAGTGGTCAGTGGACAGTGACGAGTGGTCAGTGGACAGTGGTAAGTGGTCAGTGGACAGTGGCGAGTGGACAGTGGACAGTGGTAAGGGGTCAGTGGGGGC
>Ga0255356_1002255_pt1 | contig 11244 bp, 15 predicted proteins | sample HBST100metaG_FD_189944 | JGI IMG/M metagenome (GOLD analysis project Ga0255356, IMG submission 189944) | Peat soil microbial communities from Stordalen Mire, Sweden - H.B.S.T100 | ecosystem: Environmental > Terrestrial > Soil > Wetlands > Peat | place: Sweden: Norrbotten County, Stordalen Mire... | reverse complement strand
GACATCCTCGAATTCAGCGACAATGCCGACGACTCCTATAAGCCAATGAAGTGGCCCGACAATTACTGGCCAAAAGACGCGGCACCGCCCGACGAGCAAGCGTGGGATAAGTCCGTCGCAGAGCTGAAAAAGGATCGCGCAGCCTTCGAGAAGCTGCTCAAAGACCGCGATCTGACCGAGGCTTTCCCGTGGGGTGAGGGTCAGAATCTTCTGCGCGAAGCCCTGCTGATTGCCGACCACGAAAGCTACCACACAGGCGAACTTATCGTGATACGACGTTTCCTGGGTGAGTGGAAACCCAAGTAGGGTCACGCGTCAACGACCCCGGTGTAATCCAAGGCATGCTCGCGGCTAAAACCGTCGCCCTCGTTGGGCTTTCCGACGATCCGATGAAGCCAAGCCACTTTGTCTCCGCCTACATGCAGGCTGCAGGCAAGCGCATCCTGCATGTCAACCCATCGATCCAAAGCGTCCTTGGCGAGGCTAGCCTTCCGGTACCAGATAGTCTCGGCACGACGGAGATAGGCTGCTAACGTGCATCTCGGCAATCTGCCCATCTATGCCTACGTTTGATGCACTGTGTTCAGATGAGCGCGGGATAGCTCGTGTAGCCGGCAGCGCCTCCTCCGTAGAAAGTCGTTGGGTCCGGTTCATTCAGAGCGGCTCCGAGTTGCAGCCGCTTTGGTAGATCTGGATTGGCTAGGAAGGCGCGGCCGTATGCGACAGCGTCGGCACGCCCGGTCCGTAATGCTTCCTCTCCCCTGAGCCCGTCATATCCGCCATTCACGACGTAGAGACCTTTCCAAAGTGTTCTCAGTTGAGCTGACATGGCGAGATCCTTCTCGCTGCTTCCTTTGCTGTTCTTCGCCGTCTCAACGACATGAAGGTACCCGAGCCCATAGCTGTTGAGTCTTGCAACTGTGACAGAGAAGGTTTCGAGTGGGTTGGCGTCCGTCATATCATTAAAACCACCTGTCGGAGAAATGCGCACACCCACATATCTGCTATCCCAGACTTCCAGGACGCGTTCAACCGTTTCAGTGAGAAAGCGGACTCGATTCGACGCAACACCTCCATATTCGTCCGTTCGCTGATTCGATCCTGTTCGGAGAAATTGATCGATCAAGTATCCATTCGCCGCATGAATCTCGACCCCGTCAAATCCAGCTTCTTTTGCGTTGCCGGCTGCCCGCCGATAATCATCCAAGGTCTCTTTGATCCCGCTAGCCGTCAAGGCAACCGGCTCCGAAACCGGTGCCAGACCCGTGGCAATGAGCGTCTGGCTATTGGCGCGGATTGCGGATGGAGCGACGGGTTGCACGTTGTTTGGCAACAGAGACGAATGAGAGATTCGTCCGACATGCCACAACTGAAGGAAGATTCGGCCTCCACTCTTATGAACGGATTCGACGATGCGGCTCCATGCTCGTACCTGTTCGGGGGAATGAATCCCTGGAGTATTGATGTACCCTTTGCCCATCGGCGAGATTTGCGTCGCCTCGGTCACGATAAGTCCAGCCGAAGCGCGTTGTGAGTAATAAGTTGCCGCGAGTTCGCCCGGCACGCCATTTGCGTCAGCACGGTTTCGCGTAAGGGGCGCCATGAAGACGCGATTTGCGAGGACCAAAGTTCCAAGCTGAACAGATTCGAAGAGATTCGCCATTATTGTGCTCCTGTTGTCCAACGACGCAGTGAGTTGCTTGTGATGAGCGGCGGTGAAGAGCTCTTGTCAGGTTCGACACTCGTGCTCTGCGCTCAGACCGAATATGGTTGGGTTCGAACTCTTTACTGAGTCGGCATATCGCTCGCCTTCTCAGCTCTCCGCTCCTTCCAAACAGCAAATGCGGTGAGCAAGTCGAGGAGGAGAACGACAGCTGGAACCACAGGTGGTTTGATACCGAGAGGAAGAACGCTAGCAGGCACCTGAGGCTGCAGGTGGACATAGATTGCCACGCTCATCTGAGCAACGAGGATCGAACACGCAATTAGGAGGACTTGTTCTCTGTTTTTTGCGGTCAACGAGCTTCGAAGCCATGGCAATAAGAAGAGGACGCCGGTAACCATTTCTGCCAGTTTGCCCGCGAGTATCGCCTCGTGGGGTAGATGACTCTGTTGAATCTGGATTTCAAACCATCCGTGGAATGGCTGGAAGAATTTCAGGAATCCGAACAGGAACATCCAAGCTCCCAGGAGCAGCGATAAAGCCTTGCTTAGGCGACGAGACATCATCTTTCTCCACTTTCGAAAGTCTTTGACTTCCCAGCACCTGTGATCTTCAGGGCTGTTTGGCGGGATTCATAGAACGCTAGCTGTCGCCCAACGATGTAGCCCAGCGTTGGCCTAACTCATCACAGGCGCCCACGCGACATCCTAGGACTCATCGCGGAGCGCATTCGGCTAGCTCCTGAATTAGCTACCTACCAGCACCGCAATCTCAGGCTCATACGTCTTCAGGTGGTCTTCGATTGGCACTTTACCAAGGTTCACCGCAAGGCTGCCTCCCGCCCGCACCACGTCTACATCGTGGATGCCCATGAAGCTCAGCACCTTGCGCAACACCGGCGTAACCATGTCGGCGGCCTCGCTTGGCTCGCCTGGCGTGTAGCTGTCACGCGACACGACAATTAGCCTGGTTTTCTTGTTCTCCAGCATGCCGGGCCAGCCTGGGGCCAGACGGAAGGTGTACCCGTAACCAATAACGTCATTCCCACATAGCGCGGCACGTGCACAAAGAGCAGCGGAACTAGAGCAGAATTGCGAGAAAGTTTGGTTAGGTACGGCCAAGCATACCACGCCACGACGATGCCGCAGACGACACAACTCAATAGAAGCTGCAACCAGAAAATAGTGACGTTATTCATCGCGAGTCACTCGCGCGAAGTCATTTCCGCGCAAACAGCTGAGAGTGCTCATTATCCACGGTTCCTTTCGTGAAACTGGCCACGAGACAGACTTGTCTGTCTCTAGTATCGTGAGTATAGACAGACCAGTCTGTCCTCTGTCAAGATTATTTCGATGAAAAAACAAAAACAACCCGATCCGCGAGAGAGAATTCTAGCGGTAGCCGACCGTCTCTTCTACGCAGAGGGGGTCCGCGCGACCGGCACCGAGAAGATCATGTCGATCGCCGAGGTCGCAAAGGCGACCTTCTACCGGCATTTCGAAAGCAAAGATGCTCTCGTGCTCGCATACCTCGAAAACCGCGATCGAGTTCTTTGGGACTATCTCTCTCATCCCACTCCCCCAAAGGATCTGCGTGAGACTCTCACCAAATTTGAACAAATGGTGAACTGGCCCGAAGTCACCGGTTGCCCGTTCCTTCGTATCGCATCCGAATACCCGGATACTGCCCATCCGTTCCATCGCCGGGCGATCGAACACCAAAATAAAATTGTTGAATATCTAACCGATCTGCTAGAGCCCTTCGCAATCGACAAAAGGGCGGCGGCGGCGGGGATACTTAGCGTCATCGATGGCGCACTCTCCACGCGAATGCTCTATGGGCCTTCGAAGGTTATTCCGATTCTTTCGCCCGCCGAGGCAGTACTCAAGAGTTTTCAGAGCGCGCGAGCTCAACGCCGCAGTTGATTGGCTGTCGTTATGTAACCGTGAACACGTCAGGCAGGAATGGCTGGATTCATGCAAGATCGCAAATTCGATCATAGACGGCAGATTAGTCCTGACTAGTCGCCCAGTGTGTGCGCCGGGATAAACCGGCATGAAGGAGAGGATGAAAGAGCCTTACGAGAAAGGTCTAGCGAACCGCTCGGCCCCGAGTTTTGCGCCGTGCTCCGTGAGGAGTAAGGCGAAGCGTAAACAGGGGATAGGTGGGTTGGGTATTAAGCTCCGAAAAGACGCAATCAGGATGCTGACGCCTTACACTGGTGCGGAAATCCACATGGACGGGAACGACATCGCGAGTCCCCGGACAATCCTGCGTAGTCGAAGACCCCAGAGCACGCCTGTAAACTTCATGCACGAGAACCGGGAGACCTCGGAGATATCTGTGATCGAAGCTGACCATAGGACGGCGGGAGAAGGCCAAGGCCGTACTGCCCGCATGCACATCTTCGAGGAGTCGGACAGCGGTGTAGTGTGCGCTGAGCAGCGCATTGTCTAGGAGGGTTAAAGTCCCTCCAGCGCTCGGATGAGGGGCGCTGTATCCAAAAGCGGGGGTAATGCCTCGCTGGCCGGAGAAGAGAGAAGGTATGGAGAAGCCTAAACGGGCACGAAGGCGAAAGCCGGATACAGCCAAGGTGAACCTGAAGCCGCTCGCTGTTGTACTTCGGAGGACAGGGTGTCCATCGTGAGGTGGAATCCGAAGGGTATGCGGAGAAGTACCGGGCTGTAATCGATGGGGGCTACCCCGAAGATGAACCGGTCGGCCAAAGGTGGGGCAAGGTCGAGCCTGCACTATGAAGGCGAAGGCGTTCTCATTCACCCACCGCACCAAGGTGTTTGCGGGCTGCACGGTACGGAAGAACAATGCGTGACCTCAGGAGGACTGGCATCGTCTCCGGGTGGCACCGGAGTAAGCAGACCTATAAGCGAGAGCGAAATGGCGAGCAATGCGTTGCCAGTAGTCGGACGGCTGAACAGTACCTGAAGCATGGTGAAAGCCATGTGACCGGGCAACCGGCGGCGGAAGTGGGCCGGGGAAGGCAGCCGACGAAGGCGGTTGGGAAGAAAGAGAAGGGCAGTGAGTAAGGACGGAAAGGTGGATCAGTTCCATGAGTGAAATACCCGTACATTTCCGCCCGAGGAGACTGTCTGACTGGATCAACCCGACGGATGCAAAGAAGGTCCATTCATTAATAGACAAGGTATACAAGCGGAAGAACCTGGAGATGGCCTGGGAGAAGGTACGGGCTAACCGGGGCAGTGGAGGAGTCGATGGACAGAGCCTGGAAGAGTTTTCCGCGCAACTGGATCAGCAGTTAGATCTGTTGCACAGGGAACTCAAGGCTGATGTCTATCAGCCACGACCGGTGCGGCAGGTGCAAATCCCGAAAGTCGGCAAGCCGGGGGAGTATCGGATGTTAGGAGTCCCGACAATTTTTGATCGGGTATGCCAGCAGGCGCTGCTCAATCGGTTGGAGCCGATATTCGAGCCGATATTCGATGAAGCCAACTTCGGATATCGACGAGGGCGATCGACGCAAGACGCAATGCGCAAGGTGTGGAAAGAAATCCAGCGCGGATCAGAGTGGATTGTGGAAGGGGACTTGAAGGACTTTTTCGGGTCTGTCAACCATGAGAAGCTTCTTGTGCTAGTAGCCCAGCAAATAGCCGACGGCCGGGTGCTGCGCCTGATACAGGCAATGCTCAAGGCTGGAAGTTATGGCAGAGGGCGACTCTATCCCACCGAGCGTGGGACTCCACAAGGCGGGGTGGTTTCACCCGTTTTGAGTAACGTACTCCTGACTCCGTTTGATCGGGAAATGCGTCGCAGGGGGTATCAGGTAACGAGGTACGCGGATGACTGGGTTATCACCTGCAAATCCGCGGCAGAGGCGCGAACGGCAATAGTAGCAGCGCAAAAGATACTGGAGCAATTGGATGTGGTACTTCATCCGCAGAAGACGCGAATAGTCCACGTTCGACAAGGATTCGAATTCCTTGGTTATAAGATCAAGCGAGGCAAGCGGCCACTCCGGCTGATGCCTCACCAGATCAAAACGGGGGTGCGTGACGGTGATCTCTATGCGTACCCAAAGGAAAAGTCGATCCGTCGCTTCATGGATCAAGTGCGCGAGCGAAGTCGGCGACGCGTGCCACTGAAAACTTCAGAACTGATCGCGAACCTCAACCCTGTAATCCGGGGATGGGGCAATTACTACAAGCGCGCCCACGTCCGAAAGCTCTTCAATCGTCTCAACGGCTGGATCGTACATCGCATCCGGTCGCACCGCTGCAAGCGCTGGCGTAACGGTGGCTGGAGACAGTTACCCGAAACCAAGCTGTACGGGGAGTACGGGCTTGTGAACTTGGTTCAGTTAATACCTTCGATTGCATCCCGGAAGCAAGAGTCTTCGTGAAAGCTGGATGCGGGAAAACTGCACGTCCAGTTTGAGCGGCGGACGGTGGCCAGCATCTGGGAAACTCGGTGCGCCACCTCCGACCCGACACCGATGGATCACTCGAACAAAGGCGGGAGACTGCCGGCGGAGAGTGAGGAGGGAAGACCGCTGATCAAGGAGAACACTCATCAACCTCACACGTTCCCGACACAGAGCGGGGTATAGCGTGTCCCAGGGGCTGGCGAGTGTGCGGAAAGCAGCACGGAAAGATAAGAAGGTGCGGTTCACCGCACTCCTTCACCACCTGACCGTCGATCGGCTGCGGGAAAGCTTTTATGCCCTCAAGCGAAAAGCCGCACCCGGGGTCGATGGCGTAACGTGGCAGGAGTATGAGCCCGATTTGCAGGAACACCTGATTGGCCTGCACAACCGGGTGCATTGCGGCACATACCGGGCCAAGCCATCGAGAAGGGTTTACATCGAGAAAGCCGATGGGCGGCAACGTCCGTTGGGGGTTGCCGCACTGGAGGACAAAATCGTCCAGCAGACCGTGGTCACCATCCTCAACCAGATATACGAGGAAGACTTTCTCGGTTTCTCGTACGGTTTTCGCCCGGGGCGCAGCCAGCATCAAGCGCTGGACGCGTTGTCGTACGCGCTGCAATACAAGAAGGTGAGCTACGTTCTTGACGCCGACATTCGAGGATTTTTCGATGCACGCATGCACGACGCTACGCCGGACACCGGCGCATGGCTTCGGGCGGTTGTGCAAGGCCACTTCAACTACTACGCAGTACCCGGGAACCTGGGCAGCCTCGGCATGTTCCAGGAACGGGTGCTTAGCATGTGGTGGCACGTTCTGTGCCGTCGCAGTCAAAAGCGTGGGGTGACGTGGGAACGCATGATCGCGATTGCCAAGCCGTGGCTTCCTTCTCCACGCGTGCTCCACCCTTATCCCGCGCAACGCTTCGCCGCCAATCATCCGAGATAAGAGCCGCATGCGCTAATGAGCGCTCGTGCGGAATCTGCGCGGGGGGGGTATCAGGCAACTGATATCCCTACCGCGACCCTCGTTTCTGGATCCGGGACGGTACCAATCGGCTAAGATGTCTTCACGAGATGCCTATGCACCCGACTTTCCCCGATGCACCTCCAGCACCTACTCGCTCCGCGGATATTTGGCCTGCACTTCCCCAGGCTCAATGGAGCGATACCTGTGCCACGCTCCAGCTTTGGCTCCAGATCGTGGGCAAGGTTCGCCTCGCCCTTGTGCCGCCTATTAACCACACATGGAACGTCACTCTCTATCCCACCGTTCGCGGCCTGACCACGTTGCCCATGGCCCACGGCGTACGGATGCTGCAAATAGACTTCGACTTCCTCCGCCACCAACTCCTCATCGATACCAGCGACGGTGCCAACCGCACGCTCGCGCTCCAGCCTATGCCGGTCGCGGATTTCTATCATGAGGTCAACTCCGCACTCGAAAGCCTCGCTATGCCTGTGCACATCTGGCCCATGCCCGTCGAGATCGAGCACTCGATTCGTTTTGATCAGGACCAGATTCACCATTCCTATGACCCCGAATTTGCGCAGCGATTCTGGCGGGTTCTGCTTCAGACGACGCGCGTCTTCACAGAGTTCCGCGCCCGCTTCCGCGGCAAAGTCAGCCCCATCCATCTTTTTTGGGGAGCGCTCGATCTGGCTTGCACGCGCTTCTCTGGCCGGACAGCACCGGAGCATCCCAGCATGGCCAACCTGCCCGACCGCGTCACCCGCGACGCCTACTCGCATGAGGTCAGTAGCTGCGGCTTCTGGCCTGGTGCACCCGGCATCGAGCCGTTCTTCTATAGCTACGCCTACCCTGAACCACCTGGTTACTCGAACTATTCCATCGCGCCGGCATCAGGCGGCTACGATAAGAACTTCGGCGAATTCATCCTTCCATACGAGTCGATGCGCCAGTCGCCGGACCCGGACGCAGCCTTGCTCAATTTTCTGCAAAGCACCTACGAAGCTGCGGCCAATTGCGCTCACTGGGACAGAGCTGCGCTCGAAGTTGAGTAGTCGAACAGGCAAGATTCAGAATCCTCTGCACGTGCTTCAGGAATGTTTCAGTTAGCCTGGACCCGAGGCAAGGATCCCTAAGGGACGCTATTGAACTGTGCAACGAGTTTTTTCATTGCTGCGTTTTCACGGATAACTTCACCAGTCTCTCGACTGTGTAAAGCTATCTCTGCGGCGATTGAGCGACCGAGAATTCGCTGATTAATATTGCCGAACGGCCCAGGAATGAGGCTTCCGAACCAACCGACCCAGGCCGGGGTATGGGCGTTGCCGACAATGATGCCGGGGCGAAAGATGGCAAGGCGGGTAAAACCGATGTTGCGCACGGTGTCTTCCTTCATGCCCATTACGCGAACATATCGAAACCGGCTGCGGGCTGTGCTTCCTACCGCAGAAAGTAGGCAAAACTGGGCGATTCCGGCGTCATGGCAGCCACTCGCGAAGGCACCGACGACGCCGAGTTCAAGTTGTTTCAATTCTTCTTCGCTCCAGCGCGCCGATCCAGAACCGACACCCACACAGCTCACGGCGCTGGCGGGACTTTGGCTTAAGACTTCGCGAGCAAGGGCGGCAGTGCGCTCGGCAAAGTTCGCAGCACCGGTATCAAGAACGACGTTGCGCACCCGCGAGCGTGGCGCAATGGGCTTTCTTGTGACCATCACCACTTCCCGACATGCCGGAATTGCTAGCAGCTCTGCGACCGCTGCACCGCCGACTTGCCCAGTACCACCGAGGATAATTGCGGCGAATTCCTGATTCATAAAGGGGACCACTTGAAGTTCATTTATGTCTCCAGCCATTCCAACCGTCGAGGTTTCCACGCTAGAACCCGTTTCGCCTTCGCATTCGAGGCTCCGCTCAGTTTCGTCGCGTAGTACACCACATCTTCGCCTGCAATTGCTGCCGCTTCTGTCTCGCTCATATGCGGCGGCTCGGGAGCACCTACAAACTTGGCAAACGCCGGCAGCCATGCGGCCTGCTGTGAAGGGTCATCATCTACGATGTTGTATACGCCTGGCTCCGCAGTCAGCGCCGCGACCGTTGCAACTGCTGCATCGTTAATATGCACAAACGACGACACTCCTTGGCCTTTACCCACTATCGGATTCTGTTGCCGCATGACCATGTTCGCCGCCGCCTCGCCGGGGTAATACCACGTCTTCGGCCCATAGAAGAATCCGTATCGCAGGGCGACAACCTCAATCGTATTGGAACTGAAAAGCCGTGCCTCCAGTTCTGTATACGTCCGCGCACTGGCAGCCACACCCGGGCTTGCATTGATATCCAACGTGGAGGACTCATCCGCCAATGTTCCTTCCGCGGCCTTCAGAAAGAATCCGCTCGATTGCTGTAGATACCGCTGAACACCGCTTGCGATTACCGCACGAAACAGATTTCCTCCGCCCTCAATCCTCAACCGCCTGTCACCCGCCGCATACTTCGGCATCTCACTCTGTTCCTTTGGCAGAGACGTCAATTCATCGATTACGGCTTCCGCCCTTGCCTGCCGCAGCGCAGCTTCTAGCTCCACTGCATGGAACGCGTCCACGATCACAGCCTCAGCTCCCTGGCTCTCCAGAATGTTCGCCCGCGCCTTGCTTGTTGTCATTCCCACTACGGAGTGACCATTCTTCAACAACTCCGCAACTAACGGTTCGCCGATCGCTCCGCTTGCCCCTGCAACGAATACACGCATCGTCCACTCCTATCGACACAATCGACTAACGATCAAACGTCGCTACGAACATGATACGAGCAAACCGACAATCAGCAATTCCTTGAGATTCCTTGGCGAGTGACGGGCAACGGGGCGTGGAGTGACTAATAGCGCAGAGCAGGCAACGCAGTCCCGCGAATGGCAAATTGCTGTCGAGCAAGCACAAAGCGTGGCGAAGCTGGCCGGAAAGATGCCTGCCGGTGCTGTCCGGACTCTTGAAGCGGCACATGCCGCAAAGGTGGATTTCGCCTGACCATTCATCCGTAGGTCTGCGGGAAACCACACTCTTTGCTGGCCTGGCCTAGTTTCCAGACTCCGGACGCCATTCATGCACTTTGTGACATGTGTCCGGTTGTAACAGTTGGTTCTCTCTCAGGCGTCTTTAGTCATCTCGTGCACCTGGCAAGTGACGGCTTCATCCTTAAGAGCCACAATACCCAATCATTCGAACCAGCAAGAATCGTCCGCTGCTGTGCCATCCGGCAAATGAGCAACAGGATTTACCCAGAGCAAGCGGATTTCCGCAGTCTCAAATGACCGTGGTAGAGGTTTTGAGAAACGGTATTGCCAACGGGTACTTCCAAACAACACCGTTATTGGCCTTCACTGCCGCGACCACTGGAAAGATAATGCTGAGCAGACCGAGTATTCCCAACATTGGCAGGCCAATCAATATAAACGCTAAGATAAAAGAGATTGTCCAGTAAATAACTTCTGAAATAATCCAATTCATTGCATTCCTGCCATGAGCATCGAGAAGAGGAAACTGGTCCTTTTTCATCTGCCAAATAGCAATAGGTACGACGAGTCCACCCAAAGGAATAAGGAAGCCGGCGAGCACCGACAGGTGAAGGAACATAGCCCACTGTCGCGCGTCACGATCCACTGTTGCTATGGCTACTCCGCCATTCTGATTGATTGACAGGATCGGAGCATTATGTGTCCCAGCACCACAGGAGGCGCAGAAAACGGACGTTTCGTCATTATCTTTCCCGCATGAAGTACAGAACGACATAAAGCCTCCTCAGTGTCTGTGTTCGGAAATGACTCTTTTAGATTTCGGCACCTGGTATCGCGCTCACATGCCACCGTCTCCCGCACTTTGGTGTGACTCCGAAATTACTTGTTCAGCGATTGTCTCAATCACGGGTTGTAGGTCATGGAACATCTGTGACTCTTCGCATCGACTCCGATTGCGGATCCTCGAGCCAGCGCAAGACCCCAAAGCTCTCGACAATTAACCAAAGCCATCGAATCCACAGGTTTCTATACCTATCGGCCGGTGGATCGCTTTTCTTCAATTGATTCGAAGGTTTTGGTCCGTCAGCTGGCGCTAAGGCATCGCGTCAAAATAAGTTGACTATTTTATCGACAACGGATTTAATAAGTCATGCACGATCATCCATCGGCCGAGCAGGTCGAAGCGAAGTACCGTTCACT
>Ga0255356_1002251_pt1 | contig 11251 bp, 9 predicted proteins | sample HBST100metaG_FD_189944 | JGI IMG/M metagenome (GOLD analysis project Ga0255356, IMG submission 189944) | Peat soil microbial communities from Stordalen Mire, Sweden - H.B.S.T100 | ecosystem: Environmental > Terrestrial > Soil > Wetlands > Peat | place: Sweden: Norrbotten County, Stordalen Mire... | reverse complement strand
TTCCTGACGGGCACGGGTCAATCTTCAAAAGCCCTTGAGGATCGACGTAGCTCACCGGATTGTTTGCCACATAGGCATAGCGGTTCATGCTCTGTGGATTGGAAACGTCATAACTTCCAGAATACGGATCGGGCGAAAACCAGCGACCCTGCGCACTGGAGTACTGCCTAAACTGAGCATAATCGGTGTTGGTTTCCGTGTCGTGATCGAGCGTGGCGTAGTGGTTTGCGTCTCCGTCCGAGCCGGAGGTCACCTGGCCGTCGCCCCAGGGCAGAGATGTGAAGGTTCCTTCCACGCTGGCATTATACGTGGTGCGCAGACGCTCTGTCCCAAGCCAGTCCTGATGCTCGAAGTGTGTCGCGCCGCCGGAGTAATACGCCACTGGCTGGCTGCCCCAGTAGTATTTTCCCTTAATCTGGGCGCGCGTCGTTCCGTTCCACTCCGAAACACGCTGGCCTGCCGCGTTGAAGACGTACTCCGTCGCCGTTGTGCCCACGATGTCTCGCACCCGTTGGTTCAACGCGTTATACACATACTGTGCCGTCGCGCTGTTATCCACCGCTGTGATGTGGCCCTCCGCATCGTAGGTATACGTGTGGAAGCCGTCGTAGGTCATATTGCCAGCCGCGTCATAGCTGTAGCCGCCGGTGCTGATCTGGTTGGTTGCCGTGTTGAAGCTGAGCGAAGAGGTCGATCCGCCGTTCAGCGCATTCTGTTGCCAGCGATTGCCATAGCGGTCGTAGACCCAGGTGTAGTTCTGCGTGGTGCCGGAGGTGACCGTGCGCGAAGTCAGCCTGTTGAACTCGTCGTAGCCAAAGGTGGAGGTTTGGCCTAGGACTGTATCGGTGGAGGCGGTCAACTGCTGCCCCTTCCATCCGTTGATAAAGCCGTAAACTTCGGTGCCGTTGGAAGAGACCGCGCCACCGTTGAGCCGCCCCAGAGCGTCGTAGCTGTATGCGCCGGAAAGCCCATTGCCGAGGGTGTAACTGACCGGTCCGTTGGGGCCGTTTTGCACGTTCGAAAGGACGGTTGCCGGATCTGTCGAATCACTGAGAGAACTGGTCAGAGAATGAATTTCATTGGCAGGCGTGAGCGTATAGGTAGAGGTGACTCCAGCCCCATCTGTCGAAGTGAGGAGGTTTCCGGCAAGGTCGTAGGTGCAGTGAAGCTGCCGGTTGTTGGCTACCGTGCCGCAGCCGGAGGGAAGGCATTCATCCAGGGAACTGGTCCTGCCCATGGCGTCATAGCTGTAGGCGGTCATTGCCGTTGGCACCGAGGCGAGAGAGAGGCGTCCCTTCAAGTTGGCTTGGGTGAGGTCGGCAAAATTAGCGCCTGCGCTCACGTCATAGGCAAAGGTCTTGGTGGGCGTTCCGTCGCTGTAGGTAATGCTGATCGGACGACTGAGCGAATCATATTGGGTGGTGGTTGTCGTCAGAACCGACGAACTGGTCTGGTTGGCCGTTGGCCGCGTGCGTGTGACTACAAGTCCTGTGCTATTGTAAGCATAGCTGTAAGTAGTGGTTCCAGATTCCGGCTCAGTCGCGGAAGTGGGGCGCCCCAGCCAGTCGCTCACAAAGGTGCGCGTCTGCGCGCCTTGGGTAATCGTCGTCGTGGGCGTGGCAAGAGCGTAGCTGTAGGTCGTGGTAAAGCCGGTTCCTGAAATGTCCGTGCCGCAGGAAACCGGCGTCGTGCCCGTTGGCGGCATACTAGTGTTCGAGGAAATCTCGCAGACGATGGTTGGCCGTCCCAAGCCATCCACCTGCGAGATGCGCGTCACGCCATTCTCGTCGATGGATTTCATGGCGCGTCCCTGGTAGGTGTAGCTGCGCGTCTCGCCCTCGCCACTGGCGCGAACCACGCTGGTGACCCGCCCCAGTACATCGTATGAATAGGTATCACCCGCGCCGGAACAAACTTTGCTCGCGCTGAAGCCAGTACTCTGGTATCGGTAGGAGTTAAAGGAGGCATTGCCGTTGGCGTCGTAGCAGGTATCCGTCTGGTAAAAATCACTTCCGCTTTGCCCATTGGCGGTTTCCACACGGCTTTGGCGACCGTATCCGTCATACTCTATTTCGTTGCTGGAAGAAACGCTGGATGTCTGTAGCGTATTTGCGGCCACGGTAGTTGGGGAATAAGACCACGTAGTGATACCGCCGTCCGGGGATTCAGCCTCCGTGGGCCGCAGCATTGCGTCGTAGCTTGGAATTTGCGTGATCTGCCCGTTCGGATCGGTCGACGTAAGCGGGAGACCGGTGTGGGCGGTATCAAAAGACTCGCTAGCCCCCAAGGAAACTCCACTCGATGGAGTCGGCAACGCAGCCCCAGTGTTGTAGGTGAAGGTACTGTCATAGGAGAGCGATGTTGTGCCGTTCGGGGTCGTACTGGTCAAGGCTGAGCCAGTGTCTTCATAGGTGGCGCTCGACGTGTACGACGTTCCCGAACTTGCGTACTGTGTTGTGCTGGTCAGATTGCCGCGTGCCGCGGTGACGGCGATATGCTGTGGAACCCCGGAGCTGGCTGTCGGCGTCGTGCCGTCGTACCCGTAGACCGTCTTTCCGGCCAGAGTGCCACTGCCGTCATAAACGTCGTCCTCTGTGACAAGACTTTGAATGCTGGTGCCGTATGTCCAAACCTCTTTGCGGAGGAGTGATCCGCGAGAAGATGATCCACCATAATCATAAACATCCGCTTCCGTTTGCATCCCATAAGCGTTGTATTTTGCAGTTACTCCATGCATCTCAACGCCATTGAGTGTTTCGTACGTATCGATCTGCGTGATGGGCAGTGTGAACGTCGCGGTAGAGCAAGAAGATGTCGCTCCGTCGTAGCAGGTGGTGCGCGCAATAACCGGCGTTCCGCTTTCCGCACCCTGATAGACGCTTCTATTAGTCTCGTAGTAAATGCCGGTCGCATTGTTTGGTTGGTTGCTAGCTTCGACAAAATCATAGGCCTTGTGATTGCCAAGGCCGTCCACAACCTCTGTATGACTCGTTCCGGATCCATTGGGAGACGTCCGAAGATATGTGAATGTGGATGCCGCCGATCCTGAATCGCTGTTCAAAGTGCGCGTCAGGCCAGCGGTAGTACCATCGCTAAAGATCCCTGTGCCATTGGTTCCACCGCTGTAAGTGTAGGTAATTCTTCCGCCCGTCGGCTGGGTCACGGAAGCTATTCTGCCAGTCACGCAATTGTCCGAATATGTCCCGGCAAGAGGAGTGCATGAACCTGGCGTTTCCTCGTATGTGAATAGATATTCGCTTCCATCAGGCAATGCAATACTGCTCACCAACGCATTGCTCGTGCTTCCATACTCTGAAATTCCACTAATTCCAAATTTCGTTGCCACGGTGTATTGCGTGTAATTCACGGTATAGGCAGCACTTCCCGTAAGGGTATTGTAGGTGTATGTAACCGGGCTGGCCGGTGTTCCGCTTCCTGCCTGCGTCAGAACTGGTGTCGTGCTCGACGTAGTATCGAAATACTGACCACTGCTGTTAGCCATGATCTCATTCCCATTGGTGTCTTCATTTTTCTGATCGTTAATAATAGTGCCCAATGGGGTGGTTACTGTGATCCCGACCTGGTTTGCTGGTGCATAAAGAGTGTATCCAGATCCATCATTCGCCACGGACGTTAATGTAGGCCCATAGGTATCCAAACCGAGGTAAGAGCGGACATATGTACTACCGGAGAACGAATGTGATATTCCCTTTGGATCGGAGTAGGCGTAAGTGGTGGTGTCCAGGACCTGAGTGACACAGCCAGTCTTAGTGCAAGGCTTGAGCACCGTAATTGTTTCAGTTGTACTTGTGCTCACATTACCCAAAATAGCAAGTTTATTCGATGTCCATCCCCAATTTATTGTTGGAACCCACGACCTTATTCCATTGGTGGTAACAGGGGACCAAATCATGCTGTCATAGCTGAGGTCATAATCAAACGGCATTCCTCGCCCTGCCCTATGCAGAATGGGAACCGTAAGATGCACGTTGAGATTGCCGACATTGATTGTGTCGATGCCCGGGCTGTTGAAAGTCCCATACGGATAGATTCCTGTCTGCCCCATCAAGGCAGATGCGGGAATAAGGAGAACTAGTATGACGACAACCTTGTGCAAAACTGCGTGCATAATCTTTATCCCTTTCGTGCGCACCACGTTTTAGTTGATCTGGGCGGAACTGACGCGAACCTCCAATTGAAGTGTGTTGTTCACATAGCGCTGGATGAGAAACGGAATTTGCACCCCATTGATGGCGCGGTAGTCGGAGTAGTGAATTTCAATCGTAACTGCGACCTGTGCGCCGCTGTCCGGGCGGACCGAGTAGGCAAGCACCGAAGGCAGAAGCGTTGCAGGGTCAAGACCAATGTCAGTTGTGCTTCGTTGCCTGATGGCCGTGGCAAGTGTTCCCGAAAGTCCGTTCAAAACGAATTGGCCTTGAAGATGGCGATAGAGATTCGTACCGGAACCGACGGCTTCCGTGCCAAGATCAACAGTCAGGAGATTGCTTGGCAACAGAGAGGGTTGAAGGGAAAAAGCGGGGAAAAACCACAACGCCGGACGTCGGCAATTTCCGGAATCGACATCGTGAAGGACTTCATCGTTGCCAGCCCACTGACAACTTGCGTCCATTCCGACACCTGTTTGGGTTTCAGTCCTTTGCCCGGTGGATGCAAGCATAAGTTGCATTTGCGAAGAACCATCTGTGGATGCGGTCAACGTAACGGTTCCTGCATCCTCCAAGCTTCCCGCATACCAGGTCGCATTACCGGAGATCTGAACACGCTGAACGACCTGATCGCCGGAGAAGGCCGTGGACAACTGCGCAAGCAGATTTTCAGCACTTCCGCCTTGCGAGGCTTTGTTTTGGGCGAGAGCGGCGGGTAATGCTAGCAGTGTGATTCCAGAAAAGATGATAAAGACAAAGCCTGCAAATCGAGGGAGCTTCATTGCGGATCTCCGTACGAAGAATTAATAGCGCACAAAAAACAACATCATTACACGGTGAACTGCATCATATATCACGTTTAAGCGTGTCGAATGAAAATATTTGAAGGCTGCGCAGTTTTTTTACAAATCAAAACCAATATTTCAGCTCTGAGCGTGTCGCTTGCGCTTTTTGTTCTCCGTTTTATCCATGCGGGCTATGGGCCACAAAGGGTAAGTCTGACCCATGATCTCTCTTTTAATACGCATGATAAAGGACATTATCATGCGTATAATTGAACCATGACGCGCACTGCTATTCAGGTCCAGTCCCCAGCCCTGCCCTCCGTCTTCACGGCCCAGCCCCAGGCCAGAAAACGGATGCGAGACTTCTTCAGCTCCCATATCCGCAATAAAAACACCCGTCGAGCGTATCTCGAAGCGGTTCGCCAGTTCTCCGCCTTCTGCGCCGGCATCGGCATCGAGGATCTTGCCCAGGTCGAGCCGATCCACGTCGCGGCCTTCGTTGAAGACCAGCTCCGGGAGCATTCCCGGCCGACCGTGAAGCTGCGGCTGGCCGCTCTGCGGATGCTCTTCGATTGGATGGTCGTCGGCCAGGTGATTCCGTTGAATTCCGCGCACAGTGTGCGCGGTCCGAAGCACACGCAGAAGAAGGGCAAGACGCCGGTGCTTACCCCGGAGGAGACGCGGACGCTGCTCGACGCCATCGACACCGCTTCCCTGCCCGGTCTGCGCGACCGCGCATTGATTGGCCTGATGGTCTACACCTTCGCCCGCGTGGGTGCGGTGATCGGTATGCGCATCGAGGATTTCTTCGTCCAGGGGCGGCGCGGCTGGGTGCGGCTTCACGAAAAAGGCGGCAAGGAACACGAGATGCCCACCCATCACAATCTGGATAGCTATCTGGAGGAGTACATCGCCGCCGCCGGCATCGGCCAGGACCGCAAGGGGCCGCTCTTCCGCACGAGCAAGGGGCGCGGCGGCGAGCTGGCCGACCGGCCCATGCTGCAATCCGATGTGTGGCGGATGATTCGACGGCGGGCGCTGGCGGCCGGGATCAAGACGGAGATCGGCTGCCACACCTTCCGCGCCACCGGCATTACCGCCTATCTCAAGAACGGCGGCAAGCTCGAAATCGCCCAGCAGATGGCCAACCACGAGTCGGCCCGCACCACCGGCCTCTACGACCGGCGCAGCGACGACATTTCCCTCGACGAGGTCGAACGGATCGTGATCTGAGGCGGCCGCGATAAGCATATCCTACCGGGCACCCCGAGAAAACGCCTCTACGTGTCTCCTGGCGCGTCGTTTTTCTAGCGCTGGAGGAGAGAATTGCGCCTCTGAGGCATTTTCCCCGCCGTGCATTAATCCACGGCTTAGAAGGCCAGAGTAACTCCCCATAAGCCGGTTTACTGTTCCCTTGCTCCCAGCCCTCTACATAGAGGTAGTCTTATGGATGTTTTGTTATAATCAGCAAATGGCAACGCCGGTTAAACCTGTGCGGGCTGCACTCTGTTGGGAAGGCAATTCGCGGGACATACTGCGCGAATGGCCCAAAAACATCCGTGGCGATTTCGGCACAGCCTTGGATGCAATGCAGAACGGGCAGAAGGCTCATATCCCTACTCGCCCCATGCCATCCATCGCTCCCAGTGTTTTTGAATTGAAGGACACAGACGAAAAGAAGTGGTATCGGCTGGTTTATCTGGCGCGCATCAAGGACGTCATCTACGTCTTGCACTGCTTTACGAAGGACACGGCCAAAACAGAAAAGCGCGACCTGGCGATAGCAGAACAGCGGTGGAAACAGGTGCAGCAGCGGCTACGGGAGGAACAGAAAAATGGAAAGCAAGCGCAGCGAGGAAAAAGCGCCCCACGTGACAAAGGGAAGCGTATTTGACGATCTCGGCTTCACTCCAGCCGAAGCGCTGGAGCTCAAGGTCAAAGCGGAGATCTACGGCGAACTGCTCAACTACATCGAGGAACGGGGATACAGCCAGAAAGAGCTGGGCAAGCTTCTGGGCATACTCCAGCCCGAAGTAAGCAATCTCTTGACCGGCAAGGTTTCAAGGTTCAGCGTCGGCAAGCTCATCAAACTGGCCGGTAAGTTGAATCTGGGAGCCAAGATAAAACTTACGTGGCCCGCATCGCTGCCACCTGCCCGCATTGTCGGCGAGTCAGCCAAGACCCGCCGACGTGCGGCTGCAGCGTAGCCTGTCGAGCGTCCTTTGGATACTCACGCCGCAAGCGCACCATATAAGGTGGTTTACGCCCCCATATTGTGATACTGTGCCGCGATTGGTAGTCTTGCTACGCTTTGAAAGTAAAAGCCCCGCCTTGCGGCGGGGCTGACGTTCAAACTATTTCGATTTATCGGGTTGCCTGACGCAACTCCTTGCGAAGGTCCTTCATTAGCAGCATCATGTGCAGTTCATCATCAGGGCATGGTTCAAACTCGAACCTTTCGTAAAAAGCCCTTGCTTGTTGATCGATGGCATGGATCAGAACCGCTCTAATTCCTAAAATGTCTGCGGCTCGTTCCATGCGAGACAAAGCGTCTTTTAGGAGAGCCTTGCCAAGGCCAGTTCCCTGTTCCTCTTTGTGAACTGCCAACCGCCCTAGCAGAGCAATGGGAATTGGATGATTTGCCAGTCCTTGAGCGGCACGCAGTGTGGCGCTTTCTTTAGAGATGCTGCCAGCAGAGATCGCATAATAGCCCACGACGATATTTGCGCGATGTACTACATAGGTGCGCGCACTGCCGTTCGCCTCATTCTGAAGCGCATACTTTTTAAGCCACTGATTCAGAGACTCATGTGCGCCACAGTTAAACTGGCTCAGGTCATGAATCTTGCTCAGTGTTTCAACCTGAGAAAGTTCCGGCATCCTAGAGCCGTTCCAGAATGCTTGGTTCGCTCAGCAGAACTCTCAGGCGCGGCTTGTTCTGCTCTGGACGATCCAGAGCTGCGGTGAAGGCGTTCCACTGCTTTTCGGTATAGACAAAATGCTGCTGTGAAGCGAGCGCCTCTTCAGCACGAAGGCAGGCACTTTCTACAAGGAAACTGGACATATTAGCCCTTGTTTCCTTTGCTGCCCGGCGAATGAGACGAGCCTGGTCCTCTGTAACGCGCACGTTCAAGCGTTCGGTCCGATGTTTTTGTGCAAGTACCGGCATAATAGTCTCCAGTATGTACAAAGTATGACAAATCGCGAGCATTGTCAAGCTAATTAGCAATTCGCAAATAGCATTTTTCGGTTCGTTTGTTCTATTCAAGAAAACGGCTCAATATTACATCATGTAGACATATAGTAATGTATATAAGTATACAAGACTACATGAAGTCATGTTGCAATGTAGAGAAGTATATGGTATGACATGTAGACATGAAAACAGTGGCGATTATTTCTCAGAAGGGCGGCGTTGGTAAAACAACGGTTGCGTTACATCTAGCCGTTTCCGCCGAGCGCGACAACAAATCTACTGTAATCATTGATCTAGATCCTCAAGCAAGCGCATCTACTTGGAAAGACCTGCGCGAGGACGAATCTCCCCTCGTGCAGCCTGCTCAGGTGAACAGGCTAGCAATCATTTTGGAGGAAGCCAAAAGGCAAGGTGCGTCCTTTATTGTGATTGATACTTCGCCAAACTCTGAAAGCGCATCGCTGGCTGCGGCTCGGGTAGCCGACCTTGTGTTGATTCCGTGCCGACCGCACCTGTTGGATCTGAAAGCAATAAGCTCGTCCATCGAATTGGCTAGACTCGCGAAGAAACCATTCTTCGTTATTGTGAATGCCGTTCCCCCAAGGGGATCTCTTGGGGCAGAGGCGGATTCTGCCATCGCTACCTATGATGCACCTGTTGCACCGCCTCAGCTCTCCATGCGGGCTGCCTATTATCACTGTCTGGTCAATGGTCAGGTAGCACAGGAATATGAGCCGTCGGGCAAAGCTGCCGAAGAAGTAAGGGCTTTGTACATGTGGGTATGTCAACAACTAAACATGTAGACATGTTTAGTTGTTGACTTTTCGGTATGTAATATTGGTTGGAAACTATGCGGAGGTATTTATGACGAAAAGAGCTTCCATGGCTCAAGCCTTGAGTGTTGCTGCGGGACACGCATTTTCGCGACCGCAGGAGGCAACCACAATTTTGGAGTCTCAGCCGTCAGAGAAAGCCCGGGCTCATTTGCTACGGGCTGTCCCGCCGTCGCGAGAAGGAAAGAAGCCGGTAACAGGCTTCTTTAGTCCGGAAATATCGCGACAGATCAAAAAACTAGGTCTAGACCAAGACAAGTCCATGCAAAATCTTCTCCAAGAGGCACTAAACGACCTCTTTCGCAAGTACGATTTACCACCAATAGCCTAGTAGACATGTAAACATGTCCACATGTAGAAGGTAGTCATGGAAACAGAGCAGCATTCCTTATTTCCGATGTCCCCCATTGTGGAGGACAGGGCTCTTGAACTTGTTGAGCTCATGGCCTCAATCGGAGAGCGAGACCCGAGCGATGAGGAACGCGGTTACATCGCACGGATGCTTGTCCAGGCGTGTTTCCCCTACCGGAGAGTCGCTAGTAACGAGTTTTCCCGTGTTGCGAACAGCTTTCGGATGACCATGATGGCTCCATCCGAAGTAGGGCTGCCTTTTGGAGTGATGCCCAGGTTGATTTTCATGTGGATGACCAGAGAGGCGCTCTTCAAGAAGGATCGTCGTCTTGAGCTGGGGCACTCCCTTACTGAGTTTATGTCACAGCTAGATCTCCCTCTTACGGGGGGAAAGAACGGCACCATCACACGGCTTCGGGATCAGATGAAGCGGATGGCATCATCTACGCTTTCCGTTACATACGACAACGGGCGCTCTTGGTCGCTCCGCCATGTAGGCATGATCGAAGAGGCGGAGCTTTGGTGGGAGGAGAAAGAGAAAATCAAGAAAGACGATCAGCCCGATTTGTGGAACTCAACGATTCTCCTCAGTGAATCGTTCTTCCGTGAAATTACCAATCGGCCTGTTCCTTTCGATATGCGAGTTGTTCATCTCATCAGAAAAAAATCACAGAGCCCGCTGGCGCTAGATCTCTTCCTCTGGCTCAACTACAGGCTCAAATACCTCAGTCGGCCGACAGAAATTCCGTGGAAGAAACTCCAGCTTCAGTTTGGAGCAAATTATGCAGATACCCGACAAGGCCGCTTCGAGTTCAAAAAGGAATTTTCGAAACAGATGGAGATCGTTCGGGGGGCCTTCAAGAAGGCAGCACCAAGCATTCAAGAGCTCACGGATGGAACGGGAATCAAGCTTCTCCCAGGTGAAACCAGTATTCCTTCTATTCCATCGATGTCGTAGGGCGATGAACTTTCGCCATACTCTATCGCTTCGGGGTACGTCAGTCTCATGTGCCAGATGCTTACGCATACGTTCCCGACACAAATGCCTGTTTGTGCAAGGCGCTGCGAGACTAAGAGTTTAGCGCCTATATATGTAGGCGCTAAACTCCGAAAACCTGGAGAGAATTCTTCAGAGTCCACAATTCCGAAGCCGACTCTCGACTTCTTAACAATTACGCATACGTTCCCGACGCGCCAAGTGGTTTTAAATCTGTGGATAAAAACGATTTCCACGCATACGTTCCCGACACAAAGCGATCTAAATTATTGTTTATAAACGCGTTATTCGTCCCTTTGTAGTTAAATCTTGTATTAAAAAACAAAGGACGCCGCCGCTCCGCTGATGGCCGCCATTCTGAAGCTTTTTTATTGCGACACATTTTGCCGTTTCAATGGCTTTTTGCAAGAGGCTCGATGAATAATGGAGTCATGATTCTTGAGACCTATCCCCTCGGTCCGCTGCAAGCCAATTGCATTCTTCTTGGCGACGAAAAGGATGGCGAGGCCCTCGTCATCGATCCCGGCGGCGATGCGGCGCATATTCACGATCGTCTGACCGCGCTCGGCCTCACGCTCAAGCAGATTCTGCTGACGCACGGCCACATCGACCACATCGGCGGCGCCTTCGAACTCAAACGCCTGACCGGTGCGCCCATTCTGCTGAACGAGGGCGATCTGCCGCTGCTGAAGATGATCCGCGAGCAAGCCGCGTATTTCGGCCTGACGGAGCCGGATCATGCGGACCGGCCCGACCAATTCCTGACCGAAGGCCAGCGGGTGGGGTTGGAACGCTTCCCGGCGCGGGTACTCTGCACGCCCGGCCACTCGGCCGGTTCCGTCTGCTTTTACTTTGCCGCACTCAAACTGCTGATCTCCGGCGATACGCTGTTTGCCGGCAGCATCGGCCGCACGGACCTGCCC
>Ga0255356_1002249_pt1 | contig 11277 bp, 15 predicted proteins | sample HBST100metaG_FD_189944 | JGI IMG/M metagenome (GOLD analysis project Ga0255356, IMG submission 189944) | Peat soil microbial communities from Stordalen Mire, Sweden - H.B.S.T100 | ecosystem: Environmental > Terrestrial > Soil > Wetlands > Peat | place: Sweden: Norrbotten County, Stordalen Mire... | reverse complement strand
TCATGGCGCAGATTCCCGGCGACATGAAGGACGCGGCGCGCATCGACGGCTCCAGCGAGGCCTGGATCTTCGCCCGCCTGATCCTGCCGCTGCTGCGGCCCGTGGTGGCGACGGTGGCCATCTTCACTATGATTCCGATCTGGAACGACCTGTGGTTCCCGCTGATCCTGGCGCCGGGGGAGCGCACCCGCACGGTGACGCTGGGGGTGCAGTCGTTCATCGGCCAGTACGTCACCGACTGGAACGCGGTGCTGGCCTCGCTGACGCTGGCGATGGTGCCGGTGCTGCTGTTGTATCTGCTGCTGTCGCGCCAGCTTATCCAGGGGCTTACGGCCGGGGCGGTGAAGTGACGTCCTGACGCGCCGCGGCGATGGCGGCGTTCATGGCGCGCACGCCGGCCGCCGGGCCGTCGGGGTGGCTCCAGACCGCGCCGATGACGGCCAGGAAGTCCGCCCCGGCCTGCACCAGCGGGGCGCAGTTCCCCGCCGTGATGCCGCCGATGGCGACAGAGGGCAGTTCCGCCAGTTCGGACCACCAGCGCAGGATCTCCGGCGTCGCCTCGACCGACGCGTCTTCCTTCGAAGCCGTGGGAAAGAAGGCGCCGAAGGCCACGTAGTCGGCGCCGTCCCCGCCGGCGGTGAAGGCGAGGTCGCGGCTGCCGTGGCAGCTCACCCCCAGCGTCAGGCCGCCGAGCAGCGTGCGGGCCACCGGGGCGGGCGTGTCCTCCTGGCCGACATGCGCGCCGTCGCAGCCGTGCGCCACCGCCAGATCCGGGCGATCGTTCAGCAGGAAGGCCACGCCGCGCGACTGCACCACCGGCCGCAGCACGTCGATCGCCCGGCGCAGCGCAGCATCGTCCAGGTGCTTCAGGCGAAGCTGCACCACGGCGACATCGCCACCGTCCAGCGCCGCCGCCAGCAGGTCGGGGAAACTGTCCAGGTCGATGGCGGAAGGGGTGATCACGTAAAGCCGGCATCCCTCCGGGTCTGGTTTGGTCATCCGGTCAGGCGTCTCCCCGCAGGATCTCGATGATGTGACCGAGCATGGCGAGTGCCTGTTCCTTCGGTCGCTGGAAGGTGTTGCGGCCGATGATGCTGCCGCTGCCGCCGCCGTCGCGCATGGCCTGGATGTCCGCGTACAGACCCTCGATGTCCCTGGTCTCGCCGCCCGAGAACACCACCAGCCGCCGGCCGTTGAAGCAGCATTGCACGACGTGCTCCACCCGCTTGGCGAGGCTGGAGAGGTCGATGTGCTCGCTGGTGTAGGTCGCCTTGGCGGCTTCCAGGCTCACGACCGCGCTCGGCAGCTTCACCTTGATGATGTGCGCGCCCATGAGCGCGGCCATGTGGGCGGCGTAGGCGCAGATGTCCACCGCCGTCTCCGCGGCCTTGTCGAGCAGCGGGCCGCGCGGATAGCTCCACACCACCACCGCCAGCCCCGCCGCCTTGGCCTCGCGGGCCAGATCGCGCAATTCCTCCATCTGGGCGAAGGCGTATTCGCTGCCGGGGTAGATGGTGAAGCCGATCGCCGAGCAGCCGAGCCGCAGCGCGTCGCCCACCGAGGCGGTGACCGCCTGGTCCTTGCTGGTCGCCAGGCTGTTGCTGCTGTTGAGCTTCAGGATGGTCGGGATGGCGCCGGCGAAGGTCGCGGCGCCCGCCTCGATCATGCCGAGCGGCGCGGCATAGGCGGACAACCCCGCCTCGATCGCCAGCTTGAAGTGATAATGCGGGTCGTAGGCAGGGGGGTTGGGGGCGAAGCTGCGGGCCGGACCGTGCTCGAAGCCCTGGTCCACCGGCAGGATCAGCAGCTTGCCGGTGCCGCCGAGCTTGCCCTCCGACAGGATGCGGGCGAGGCTGGCCTTGGTACCTGGATTGTCGCTCTCGTACCAGTCCAGGATGTTCTTCACCCGCGGCGTGATCTGCATGCCTCGCCTTCCCCGCTTGCCGCGCCGGTCAGCTTCCGGCCGACCGGCGCCATTATTTCAAAGAGATTCCAGCCTCAGCGCGCTGAGCGCGGCATCACTTCTGCGCCAGCGACCGCCCCGTGGACCCGAGATCGGCGAACGCCTCGGCGAGCCGTTCGACGACGCCCTTCTCGCCCGCCCGCAGCCACTTCCGCGGATCGTACTGCTTCTTATACGGGGCCTTGGTATCCGGGTCGATCTGGTGCTCGAAGGCGGGCTTGTTCTTCGCCACGTAGTCGCCGATCGGCTTGGCGAAAGCGAACTGCGTGTCGGTATCGATGTTCATCTTGAACACGCCGTACTGCACCGCGTGATGGATCTTGTCCTTCTCCGAGCCCGAGCCGCCGTGGAACACCAGATTGAGCGGATTCGCGCCGAGCCCGTGCCGTTTGGCGACCATATCCTGCGATGCCTTCAGGATTTCCGGCCGTAACCTGACGTTCCCCGGGGCGTAGACGCCGTGGACGTTGCCGAACGAGGCGGCGACCGAGAAGCTGCCGACGGGCGACAGACGATCGTAGGCGTACAGCACGTCCTCGGGCTGGGTGTACAACCGGGCGTTGTCGATGCTGTCGTCGTAGTCGTGGCCGATGCCGTCCTCCTCGCCGCCGGTGACCCCCAGTTCCAGCTCCAGGCTCATGCCCAGCGGGGCCAGCCGCTTCAACATGCGCACGCACTCGTCGATGTTCCGTTCGAGCGGCTCCTCGGAGAGGTCGAGCATGTGGGAGCTGAACAGCGGCCGGCCGTGGGTGCGGAAATACGCGACGCCGTAGTCCACCATGGCGTCCACCCAGGGGACGAACTTGCGGCTGGCATGGTCGGTATGCAGAATGACGCAGACGCCGTACTGCTCGGCAAGCAAATGCACGTGTTGGGCCGCCGAGATGGCACCAAGGACGCGTGACTTATCGGCGTCGGGGCTGCCTTCGCCTGCGTAGAAGCGGGCGCCGCTGTTCGACAACTGGATGATGACGTCGGATTTGTTCACGGCGGCAGCCTCCAATACCGCATTTACGGTATTGGTGCCCGTGACGTTCACGGCCGGCAAGGCATAGTGGCCAGCCTTGCATGCAGATACAAGCGTCTTATAGGTTTCACCGAAGACAACGCCTGGTTGTAATTTTTGATCACTGGCTGTCGAAACAGAATTCATTGCATTACACTCCAGAACTGGACACTTGGGCATTGTACTTTGCGCGAGACAGGGCGGCGAACCACGAGCACCGGAAAGTGTTCCCCGGAGCCGGCCAGCAGCGGGCTCACCTGTCCCGAACCGGCGATACGCCGGCCTGCGGCCCCAGCAGGATCACGTCGCCGGATCGTAGCCAATCTGCGAGCCGGCGGGTAGCACCGTATTGAGCGAGATCAAGCGCCGCCGGGCGCTCGGGCCAGACGGCGGCGGCAAGCCGCGTGGCCGCATTGCAGACCGCCGGGAAGGCCGGAGTGGCAGGATCGAGGATCAGGATACGTTGCCCTTCGCGCAGTGCCGCCATGGCGTAGCCGGGCGCGTCGCCGCAGTCCAGTGCGTCGGCCGCCTCGGTGTCGCGGCAGGCGCGTTGCGCCGCTTGCACCAGGGCACGCCACCAGAGGCAGCCCATGAACGCGGCAGCGTTGGGCGCGGAGAGCAGAAGCACCGGCAGGCCAGGGCGCAGCGCGGCCACTGCCTCGTCGAGGCCATGGACTACGACGGCGGGATGCGCGATCATGCTTAACGTTGAAACGCCTAAGGGTTGGAACTCAAGCTCCAGCACACCGGCCGGAGGGCTGATTGTCGCATACCGAAGACCCGGCCGACGCAGCGGCTCGATTGCAACTGGCGCTTGACAGGATTGCCCGGCTCGCCAGCCGGCCGGCCGCTCCTCCCGGAGGAGTACCGCCCGCCATGGCGCCGGCGCAGACGGCAGCCATCGCGGCCCGCCTGGATATGCTGATCGCGCAGTTGCGTGCCGCGCTCGCGAATTCGCCCTAGCCTGACCTGAGAGGAGACGTTTTTTGGCCCAGGTCACTGTCAAGATCAATGGCTACACCTACACCGTCGGGTGCGAGAATGGGCAGGAACAGCACCTCCTCGCGATGGCGGCGCAGGTCGAGAACCGCATCGATTCGATCAAGGCGCTGGGCGGCAACAGTGGCGAGGCGCGGCTGCTCGTGCTGGCCTCGTTGTTGATGGCAGACGAGATCCATGACCTGCGGGCCGAGCTTGAGACGCTGCGCGCCGCCGCCGTCCGTCAGACGAAGCGCGACGTCAAGCCGGCCGAGCCGCCGGCCAAGGACTCCGAGCTGTCGCGGCAGTTGTCCAGGCTGGCGACACGCGCCGAGCAGATTGCAGCGGGCCTCGATCATCCCTAAGTATGCTGACGCGGGGCTACCCGGTGCGTCAGGTAGTTCAACTCTGGGGCCGATAGCAACTCTCCCGGGAGCTGGCTCTGTCGTGACCGTGGTCACGGTATCCGGCGCCCACCTGCACACGCAGGCTCTGGGAGGTTGACACGCCAACGGCCATGGTGGCTCCGCACTCTCTTTCTGATATCGAGCGGGCGAAGCAGGCGGCGCGGGTGCGCGCACTCGCCGCCCGTGCACTTTGTGATCCGGCCTGGGGTGTCCGGCTCGCCGGGCACGTGTTGGCCGAGTCGCCGCCGCCCGTGGGCGCGACGGTGGCGGGGTTCTGGCCCATGCGGGGAGAGATCGACCCGCGCCCGCTGCTGGAATCGCTGCACGCGCGCGGGCATGTGGTGCTGTTGCCCGAGACCCCCCCGCGTGGCCAGCCGCTGATATTCCGCCGCTGGTGGCCCGGCATGACGATGCTGGCAGGCCGGTTCGGCACGTTTGTTCCCATGGGTGCCCCCCCCGGCGCTCCGGCCGGCGAGGTATGCGACCCCGATGTGCTGTTCATCCCGCTGGTGGCGTTCGACCGGGCGGGGCGGCGACTCGGCTACGGCGGCGGCTACTACGACCGCACGCTCGCCCGACTGCCCGGTGCCATCGCCATCGGCTGCGCCTTTGCCGCACAGGAACTGGACGAGGTGCCCGCGGCGGATTACGACGCGCGGCTTCACGCCGTCGCCACCGAGCGCGGCGTGATCCACTGCAAGGCAAGGTGAATGCATATCCTGTTTCTCGGCGACGTGGTCGGGCGGACCGGCAGGGAGGCGGCCGTGGCCGCGCTGCCGCGACTGCGCGCGGAGCTGCGCGTGGACCTTGCCGTCGTCAACGCCGAGAACGCGTCGCACGGCTTCGGGCTGGGGCCGGACATGGCGCGCGCGCTGTTCGCCGCCGGTGCCGACGTGATCACGCTCGGCAACCATGCCTGGGACCGCAAGGAGCTGATCCCGTTCCTCGCCGAGACGCCGAAGCTGTTGCGGCCGCTGAACTACCCGCCCGGGACGCCCGGCGCCGGCAGCACCGTGGTGGAGCTGCCCGATGGCCGCCGTGCCCTGGTGATGAACGCCATGGGGCGGCTGTTCATGGATGCGCTGGACTGCCCGTTCCGCGGCACGGCGGTGGAGCTGGCGAAATACCGCCTGGGCGTGACCGTCGCCGCCATCGTGCTCGATTTCCATGCCGAGGCCACGAGCGAGAAGATGGCCTACGCGCATTCCTTCGACGGCCAGGTGAGCCTGGTGGTGGGCACGCATACGCATTGCCCGTCGGCCGACCATCAGGTGCTGCCCGGAGGCACGGCGTTCCAGTCCGACGTCGGCATGTGCGGCGACTACGACAGTGTCATCGGCATGCGGAAGGAAGGGGCTTCGGCGCGGTTCTGGCGCAAGCTGCCGGGCGAGCGGCTGCAACCGGCCGAGGGCGAGGCGACGCTGTGCGGTGTGTTCGTGGTGACCGACGACGCCACCGGCCTGGCTCGGCGGATCGAACCGGTCCGGCTCGGCGGACGGCTGTCGCAAGCGCGGCCGACGGTGTAATTTTCTTCGCACCCGTAATCCCCAGAACGAGGTTCGCCGCATGGCCACCATCCGCTCCCTTCGTGCCACCGATCTGCCTGCGTCCGTCGGCTTTGCCTTGCTTGCCGTCGGCCTCAGCCTGGTGCTGGCCGCCTCCGCGCGCATCTCGGTGCCGTTCTGGCCGGTGCCGATGACGGTGCAGACGCTGGCCGTTCTGACCATCGGCGGGCTGGCCGGACCGCGACTCGCGGGCACGGCGCTGCTGTTGTACGTCGTTGAAGGGGCGTGCGGCCTGCCGGTGTTTGCCGGCACGCCGGAGCGCGGCATCGGCCTTCTCTACCTTGCCGGACCGACCGGCGGGTACCTGGCCGGCATGCTGCTGGCGGCCCCGCTGGTCGGCTGGCTGGTCGCACGCTCGCGCGCCGGGCTGCTGGCGACGGCCGGTGCTGTGCTGGCGGGAACCGCGGTGATCTATGTCTGCGGCGTCGCCTGGCTGGCCGGTATTGTTGGCGCGGAGCGGGCGCTGGTTCTGGGCGTGCTGCCGTTCGCGGCGGGCGAGGCGGTGAAGGTCGCGCTCGCGACCACATTGATTTTGGCGGGCAGGCACCTGCGCCGGGTGTAGCGGTTGAGGATCGGAGAGGCCCGATGGCCGGACATTCACATGTCAAGAATATTATGTACCGCAAAGGCGCGCAGGATGCGAAGCGCGCCCGGCAGTTCGCCAGGCTGATCCGCGAGATCACCGTCTCGGCGCGTGCGGGGCTGCCCGACCCGGCGACCAACCCGCGCCTGCGTGCCGCGGTGGCGACGGCGCGCGAGGCGAACATGCCGAAGGACACGATCGACCGCGCCATCAAGAAGGCCAGCGGTGCGGGGCAGGGGGCGGATTACGCCGAGGTCCGCTACGAGGGCTACGGCCCGGCCGGGGTCGCCATCATCGTCGAGGCGTTGACCGATAACCGCAACCGTACCGCCTCCGACATCCGCTCGGCCTTCGCCAAGTACGGCGGAGTGCTGGGCGAGACGAACTCCGTTTCTTTTTTGTTCGTACGGCTCGGCGTGGTGCGCTACCCCGTATCGGCGGCCAGCGAGGACGACATGCTGACGGCGGCGATCGATGCCGGGGCCGACGAGGTGGAGAGCGGGTCGGAGGGGCACGAGGTGACAACCTCGGTTGAAAGCTTCTTCGCCGCGCGCGACGCCCTGGAGGCACGCTTCGGGCCGCCAGAATCGGCCAAGCTGGACTGGCGGCCGAGCACCACCGTGACGCTCGACGAGGAGAAGGCGGCGGCGCTGCTGAAACTGATCGACGTGCTGGACGACAACGATGACGTGCAGAACATCTACGCCAATTTCGACATCCCCGACTCGGTGATGCAGAAGCTGTCGGCGTAAGGGGGCTTATTGGTCAGATTACTCGGCATCGACCCCGGACTGCGCTTCACCGGCTGGGGCGTCCTGGAGGCCGAGGGCAACCGGCTGCACTATCTCGCCGACGGCGTGATCGCGACCGACGGCGAGGCGAGCGTGCCGGAACGGCTGCGGACGTTGCACGAGGCTCTGCTGGCCTTGCTGGCCGACATGCACCCCGACGAGGCGGCAGTCGAGGAGACATACGTCAACCGCAACGGTACGGCGACGCTTAAACTCGGCTATGCACGCGGCGTGGCGCTGCTGGCGCCGGCGCTGGCGGGCATTCCGGTGGCGGAATATGGCGCCAAGGCGATAAAGCTGGCCGTGGTCGGCACCGGCGGCGCGGCGAAGGCGCAGGTGCAGGACATGGTGCGGCGCCTGCTGCCCGGGGCCAAGCTGCGCCGCGCCGACGCGGCCGACGCGCTGGCGGTGGCGATCTGCCACGCGCATCATCGCGCCAGCCGGCTGCGCTGGCAGGCGGGGACAATCATGGCGTGATCGCCAAGCTCACCGGCCGAATCGAGTCGCTGGAAGCAGACCGCTGCGTGGTGGACGTGAACGGCGTCGGCTATCTGGTGCTGGCGTCCACCCGTAGCTTGTCGGCGCTGCCGACCGGGGCCAGCGCGACGCTGCTGATCGAGACCGTCGTGCGCGAAGATGCCATCGTTCTTTATGGTTTCGCCGACAGCGCCGAGCGGGAATGGTTCCGTCTGCTGACCACGGTGCAGGGCGTCGGCGCCAAGGTGGCACTCTCCATTCTCTCCGCACTCGCGCCGCGCGACCTGATCGCCGCTATTCAGGCCGGTGACCGGGCCAGCCTGATGCGCGCGCCCGGTGTGGGCGCCAAGCTCGCGGTGCGGCTGCTCACCGAGCTGCACGAGAAGGCGGGTGCCATGCCCACCGGCATCGGCTTCTCGCCGGTTCTGCCGGTCCCGGGCGGTACCGGCGAGGATGCGCTCTCGGCCTTGGCCCACCTGGGTTATCGTCGGCCAGAGGCGCAGGCGGCCGTGGCCAGGGTGAGGGAACGCCTGGGTGAAGAGCTGACGCTGGACGCGGTGATCCGCGAGAGCCTGAAGGAGTTGGCGCGGTGAGCGAAGAGGCTGCCCGGCCGCTGTCCGCGACCCGCCGCGAGGAAGACGCCGCCGAGGTGTCGCTGCGGCCGCAGACGCTGGGCGAGTTCATCGGCCAGAAGACGAGCCGGGAGAATTTGGGTGTGTTCATCCAGGCGGCGCGGACGCGTGGCGAGGCGCTCGATCATGTGCTGCTGCACGGACCGCCAGGCCTGGGCAAGACCACGCTGGCGCAGATCGTCGCGCACGAGCTTGGCGTGGGGTTCCGCGCCACTTCCGGCCCGGTGATTCAGCGCGCCGGCGACCTCGCCGCGATCCTGACCAACCTGCAGCCGCGCGACGTGCTGTTCATCGACGAGATCCACCGCCTGCAGCCGGCGATCGAGGAGGTGCTGTATCCGGCGATGGAGGACTTCCAGCTCGACCTGATCATCGGCGAGGGGCCGGCGGCGCGCAGCGTGCGCATCGATCTGGCGCCGTTCACGCTGGTTGGCGCCACCACGCGGGCCGGTCTCTTGACCACCCCGCTGCGCGATCGTTTCGGCATCCCGCTCAGGCTGGTGTTCTACACGGCCGAGGAATTGGAGATGATCGTCAGCCGCGGAGCGCAGAAGCTCGGCGTTGTGCTGACCGCGGAGGGGGCGGTCGAGATCGCCCGCCGGTCGCGTGGCACGCCACGGGTGTCCAACCGGCTGCTGCGGCGGGTGCGCGACTTCGCGCTCGTGGAGGGCAGCGACCCGATCGACCGGGGCGTGGCCGACGCCGCGCTGACCCGTCTGGAGGTGGACCGGCTCGGCCTGGACGGGATGGACCGCCGCTATCTGCGCCGCATTGCCGAGTACCATGCCGGCGGCCCCGTCGGAGTGGAGACGCTGGCGGCGGCGCTGGCCGAGGCACGTGACACGCTGGAGGATGTGATCGAGCCATACCTGATCCAGGAGGGCCTGGTGCTGCGCACCAGCCGCGGCCGGGTGCTCGGCGAGCGGGGGTGGCGTCACCTCGGTTTGGTGCCGCCGACCGGGGTGCAGCCGCAACTGGACCTGCTGGCGGAGGATGAATGACTCTTTACCCGCCCGCCACCATCCGGAACGGCCGCCACTTCTACCGTCTGCGGGTCTACTACGAGGACACCGATGCCGGTGGCGTCGTCTATCACGCGACTTACCTGCGCATGGCCGAACGGGCCCGCACGGAGGCTTTGCGCGACCTCGATGTTCCGCACGCGGAAATGACACGTCAGTTCGGCCTTATCTTCATGGTGCGCCGCGTCAATCTGGATTATTTGGCTCCTGCACGCCTCGATGATTCGCTGGTCGTGGTCACGCAGCCGCTCGCGATTCGTGCTGCCTCCGTCGAACTCCGCCAATCTTTCTTCCTGGCACGCCAGGAGGACGGAGAGGGTGGTGTGTTGGACGTGGAGCGGCCGCTGGCGGTGGCCGACGTCCGGTTGGCTTGCGTGCGCCTGGCCGATTTTCGACCGGGCCGCGTGCCGGAGCGTTGGCGTGCTGCCCTGGCGGCGCTGGCGTCGGAATCTGGGGTGAGCCAGGAACTCGCGTGAGGGGATTGGAATAGTGGACCCGACGGTCGATGCGGTGAATCTCGGCGCCAGCGTGGGCGACCTGTCGCTCCTTGGCCTGTTCCTCCAGGCCGACATCATCGTGAAATTCGTGATGGTGGCGCTGCTGTTCGCGAGCGTTTGGGTGTGGGCGATCGTGTTCGAGAAGGTCACGACGCTGCGCCGTGCCAACCGCGCCGCTGACGGCTTCGAGGACCGGTTCTGGTCCGGCGGCAGCCTCGACGAACTCTATGAGGACGAGGGCGCCAAGCCGGCCCATCCGATGGCCGCCGTGTTCGGCGCGGCGATGAGCGAGTGGCGCCGCTCGCTGCGCGTCGCCGGCGCCGACATGAGCCGCAGCAGTGTGCGCGACCGGGTGGAACGCGCCATGGCGGTGACCGTGCAGCGCGAGATGGAGCGGCTGGAGCGGTGGATGATCTTCCTGGCCTCGGTCGGGGCCACGGCGCCGTTCGTCGGCCTGTTCGGCACCGTCTGGGGCATCATGCACAGCTTCGCCCGCATCGCCGCCATGCACAACACCAACCTCGCCGTGGTCGCGCCGGGCATCGCCGAGGCGCTGTTCGCCACGGCGATCGGCCTGGTGGCGGCGATTCCGGCGGTGCTGGCCTTCAACAAGCTCAGTACTGATCTGGCCCGCTTCGCCGGCCGGCTGGAAGGGTTCGGCACCGAGTTCGGCGCCATCCTGTCCCGCCAGAGCGAGGAGCGGGCCTGACATGGCGAGCCTGCTGAACAGCGGCGGCAACGGCCGGCGGCGCTACCGCCCGTTGGCCGAGATCAATGTCACGCCGATGGTCGACGTGATGCTGGTGCTGCTGATCATCTTCATGGTCACCGCGCCGCTGATGAACTCGGCGGTGAACGTGGACTTGCCGAAGGCGAACGCGACGCCGCTCAACCAGGAGAACGATGAGCCGCTCACTGTGTCGGTGAACGCACAGGGGCAGGTATTCCTGCAGAACCAGGCGGTCGAGTTGGCCGAACTGGTGACCAAGCTGGCGGCCATCGCCCAGGACAAGAAGGATCGCCGCATCTTCGTCCGCGGTGACCGGGCCAACAGCTACGGCCGGATTATCGAGGTGATGAGTACCATCGCGCAGGGCGGTTTCACCAAGGTGGCGCTGCTCTCCGAGCAGCCGACCGGCGTCGCGCCACCGTCGACGCCGTCCGCGCCTGCGCCCGCGGGCCAGTCCACGCCGACGCCGACCGCCCCGCAGCCGCGGCAGGGCCGCGGCTGATCTGTTCGCAGGATGACCTCCCAGCTCAAGCGCGGGGCAGCAGCGTCGGCCATCGTTCATGCGGTGCTGCTATTGGTCCTGCTGTTCGGGCTTCCCGCCCAGCAGAAGCCGGAAGAACCGCCGG
>Ga0255356_1002246_pt1 | contig 11281 bp, 8 predicted proteins | sample HBST100metaG_FD_189944 | JGI IMG/M metagenome (GOLD analysis project Ga0255356, IMG submission 189944) | Peat soil microbial communities from Stordalen Mire, Sweden - H.B.S.T100 | ecosystem: Environmental > Terrestrial > Soil > Wetlands > Peat | place: Sweden: Norrbotten County, Stordalen Mire... | reverse complement strand
GTTCACCTTCCGCTTCAACCGACGCAGATCAGCTTCACGCGGCAAACTGTTCTATCGATTGGCGCAACAGGCAGTTCAGATTGAGCCGGTTCCGTTTGCAAAACTTGTAAAACCACAACAGCTTGGGGCCTGGTGGCGTCAAGTAGATAGCCAGATTCCGCAAAAGGCGCGGAAAAGGATGGGCACCCTGACAGTATCTAGTAGCCGGATCAATATTGGAGAGCGCGCGGAGAGTTGCTTGTTGAAATGCGGAACGGCGAGAGCTAGTTCACTGGCCCTTCCGCTACGCCCGGCGCGCTGAGAAAGGCCTCCATGGGGTTCGAGGTTGGACGGCCCATTAGGTATCCCTGCACGTCGTTTGCTCCCAGCGAGCGGATGAGTTCCAACTGCTCCGGCTCCTCAATTCCTTCGACGATCACACGCATCCCAATGTTGCGGGCCAGCGCAACCAGCGTGCGGATCATGGATTCGCTCTCTGGCATCTTCTTCAGGTTGGCAATGAAGGACCGGTCGATCTTGAGAGCTTCAAAGGCCGTTGACGGCAGGTAGCTGAGGTTGGAGTAGCCGGTGCCGAAATCGTCAATGGCCATGCCGACGCCCAGGCTCCGCAGGGCGTCCATGGTTTCAGATGTGTGATGCGCGCCGCTCAGCATCACCGACTCGGTCAACTCGAGCTGCAGAAGTTGAGGGCTGAGTCCGGTGCGCTCCAGAATCGTGCGGACCTCTTCAACGAATCCCATGCGGCGGAACTGGATGGTGGAGACGTTGACGGCGACCTGGATCGGGTAGGACGCTCTCTTCTGCCACCGGACGGCCTCCAAGCAGGCCTGCTCCATGATGTAAGCGCCCAAAGCAGAGATCAATCCGCTCTCTTCGGCAACGGGGATGAACTTGTCGGGAGGAATCTGTCCGAGGGTGGGGTGTGTCCAGCGGGCCAGAGCCTCGAAGCGGACGAGCCTGTTGCCCGCCAGCTCGAACTCCGGCTGATAATGCACAAAAATCTCGTGCCGGGCGATGGCTCCCCGCAACTGGTACTCCAGGCTCAGCCGTTCCTGCAACTCAGCGCCGATGGCGGAGGTGAAGTACAGAACGCGATTCTTGCCGTCGCGCTTCGCGGTGTACATGGCGCTGTCGGCCTGCTTCATCAGCACCTCGGCATCGGAGGAGTCTTCCGGATAGATGCTGATGCCTATGCTCGCGCCGAGGGTCAGCTCGTGTCCCTGAATCCGCATTGGATTCGAGATGGTTTTCAGGAGGCTCTCCGCCACCAGAGCCGCCTCTTCCCGGACGCGCAGCCCGTCCAGAATCACCATGAACTCGTCCCCGCCCAGGCGGGCCAGAACGTCTGACTCGCGAACCCGCGCCCGCAGGCAACCGGCAATCTCTACCAGCACCGCGTCCCCGATGGGATGGCCGAGGCTGTCGTTGACCAGCTTGAATCCATCCAGATCGATATAAAGCAGCGCAATGATGCCCCCTTCTCTCTTGGCCTTTGCCAGGAGAAAAGCGAGCCTGTCGAGCAGGAGCCTGCGATTGGGCAGGCCGGTGAGGGGATCATTGAGCGAATCGTAAACCGCCTTGTCCTTTGCTTTCTGCAGCTCGGCCTGATTCTCCCTGAGCTGGGTCACGTCGATGGCGGTCGTCTCGTACACCATACCGTCCGCCGTCTCGACGGGCGTGATGTTTTTCAGCAGATGCACTGTCGCGCCGTCGCTCCTGAGCAGGCTTGTCTCCCAATTGCTCAGGGCTCCCTCCTGAAGCGCGTCAGACAACTGCTCCCGGTGAGCGGGGTCGAGCTGGAAATCCCAATACGAGCAGCCGATCAGCTCCTCGCGGGACTCGAAACCGAGCATCTTCGCAAAGGCCTGATTGCAGTCGACGATCATGCCGTCGGGCCGCCAACTGAAGACCGCCGCGAGGTTGCGCTCAACCAGGCGCCGGAACTTTGTCTCCGTGCGCATTTCGCTCTGCAGCCGCGAGCGAATGATCCCAGTCTGCCTGCGCACGGTTCGCCTGAGCATCGTTCCCCAGACCAGGGGCGCGATTACACAAATGGCGAGCGCGCCGAAAATGAACAGGCCGTTCCGGAACGTCAGCCAGGAGAAGCCTCCCCTGACGACCATGTCCGCCTGCGAATCAATCAGAATCAACAGCGAGCCGGGCCGCTCCGGGCTTCCATTCTGGATCAGCGCGACGCCGGTCAGCTCAATACGCGAGCCGGGCGCGAGCACCACCATCTCGCGCGCTGTGTCGTTGCGCACCAGAACGGCGCTGAAGCGCTGCCCTCCGCTTTCAAGCTGGTAGACGAACTCCGTGGCACTGGCGCTCTGGCTGATCAGCCGCGCATGCAGATGCACTCGCCTTCCGTTCAGAGAGCGTTTGACCACCTCGGCCGCGGTCAACTCCTGCGGCGCGATGGCCGCAACATTCGGCTGGATTGCGGAAGGCTTCACAACGGAATCCGCCAGCTCCGGGCCAAACGGGCCTTGGCTCGGGAAGCCAAGCGCGTCCACCGTGCTGCCGGTATGAACGGCTACATCTTTTCTGGTCCCGACGAAGACCGTCCCCGAGCTGTCCTGGATGAAGAAGAGTCCCGGAGACTGCCAGGCTACCGTCCCGCGAAGATGGAGCTGCGCTGGAAAGCGCCTGTCGGCCGCCGAAGCGCGCAGCTCACGAATGGGCGCAGGCGGCGAAGAGAAGCCAGCCGCCGCGGGAGGTTCCACGACCTTGATGTCATCGAGGCTATTGACCCAGAGTTGCGCTCCCAGGCGTTGACCGGCATCGTTGACGTGACGGCCAATCACGCCGCTGGTCCTGACGACCGCGCCGATAAGGCTTTGCGTGGCCGGGCTCTCTGGCTGCGGCACGAAGAGCCAGATCGCCTTCGTCCCATCGAAGAGGCGGAAACAGGCGCGAAAATAGTCGCGCTCACAGGGGTGCAGCCTGCCTTCGGTGAACGCAAGAAAACTCTCGTCCGCTCCGCCGTCCAGTTCGGCCACACTCTTGTGCTCCGGCCGAGGAAGCTTCCCGCGGCCGAGGACGATGATCTTCGGCTGAGCGACAATGGGGCCGTTTTCGTTCGTACCCGTTACAGCTTCCACGCGAACACGCGCACCCGTGGCATATTTTGTGCTGGTTCCGTGAATGTCGATGAAGGTGGGGCCGGTTTGATCCTGCACAAACAGGGAGCCCCACTCGGGATCGGAGTAGAGGACGATGGCATCCAGTTCGATGGGGTACGCCTTGCTGGCCTCTGCCTTGCTCAGGCTGAAGACGCTGCTGACCGTGCGCAGGGTGCGCAGGCGCGCGGAGGAATCATGCGCCTGCGATAAGGCGAGCATCGGAAGAAACAGAAAGACGAGAACGAAGCACAACCTCATGGGACGCGAAGATCTCATCTCGCTTGCGAGAGCGCTCGACTTCTTCCCCATATGAATTGGCAGCCCGCTTTCTGGAGGGAGAATGACCGCGCAGTCCTGGCGCGGCTTTCCCTCAAAAGGCTTATTTCTGTACATCGGCATCGCGCGACTTATATTTCAATGCCGCCATTCCCTGGGATTGCGCCGACTGGAAGCCGCTGGCCTCAGGCCGCGAGCACCGCCTGCTGCGCAGCGAAGATTTCCTTCAAGCCCACCTCGGCCAGATCAATCAGCTCGTTGAGCTGAGCGCGGAAGAAACTGCCCTTTTCCGCCGTGGCCTGGGTCTCGATGAGGCCGCTGACCGGCCGGAATCCACGTTCGGCCGCAAAGGGCCTTCCACCAGCCCTATACTTGTTCCAACCGATTCTGCGATGGAGAAAGTGCATTGATGAAGCTACGAGTTTGTATTGCTGTTCTTCTTGCATGTGTACTGGCAGCGCCCGCATTCTCGCGCGAGAAGGAAAAGCTGACCAGCTTCACCTTCGAGTTCTCGGGAAAAACCAGAACCGTTTGCGCCTTTTTTCCGGAAAACGCGGTCCCACTGCCTCTCATCATTCTTTTGCATGGATCCGGACGAGATGGAGAGATTATGGCCAAACAGTGGAAGGATCTGGCCCGGCGTGAAGGCTTTATCATTGCAGCGCCAAACGCCTACATCGCCGACTCCTGGGACTTAAGGAGAGATACCCCGGAATTTTTCCCCGCCATCGTGGATCAGATAGAATCCCGGCACGCCATCGACCGAAGGCGCATCTATCTTTTCGGACATTCCGCCGGCGCCGCTTATGCCCTGTTTCTCGCCGTCGTGGATTCCGATCTTTTTGCGGCGACGGCCATACACGCAGGCTCCCTGCAGATGAATCCCGTAGGCCTGTTCGCGCTGGCGAAGCGCAAGATGCCCATTGCGATCTGGGTAGGCGACCGTGACCCCTTCTTTCCCGGAGACAAGGTCCTGGAGACCAAGAGGCTATTCGACGCCAACGGGTACAATGTCCAGCTCTCCGTCCTCGCGGGCCACGATCACAATTACTACGCCATCTCGGATGTGATCAACTGGAAGGCCTGGAAGTTCCTGCAGAAGACTGAGATGCCCATCGCGGCTCCCGAAAGCCTGCCCTGAAACCGGTTCTGTCACGCTGCTCAGGAATGACCGGGCAACCCGAAGGTCATTCCATTCTGGCGAGAACAGCCCCTCTCACTTCTTGAAGCTGTCCGCGGTCCTTGCTTCCGCGTTGCGGCCAGAACGAGGGCCAATCGGCAGGCATCCCGCCGCAGCAGCGCAGCCATGCACTATAGGCCCAGCACCGCCCGCTGCGCCGCGAAGATTTCTTTCAGCCCCACCTCGGCCAGATCAATCAACTCGTTGAGCTGAGCCCGCGAGAAACTGCCCTTCTCCGCCGTGGCCTGGGTTTCGATGAGGCCGCCGTCGGCGGTCATCACCACGTTCATGTCCACCTCGGCCTGCGAATCCTCCTCGTAGCAGAGGTCGAGCAGCTCTGCGCCGCCGACGATGCCCACCGAAGTAGCGGCCACCAACTGCTTCAGCGGCGATTGCTTCAGAGTGCCCGCTTCCACGAGCGCGCGCAGGGCCAGGGCCAGCGCGACCGCCGCGCCAGTGATGGCCGCCGTGCGCGTGCCGCCGTCGGCCTGGATGACGTCGCAGTCCAGAATCACCGTCCGCTCGCCCAGGGCGCGCATATCGACAACCGAGCGCAGGCTGCGGCCGATGAGCCGCTGAATCTCGTGCGTGCGGCCGCCGATTTTGCCCTTCTCGCTCTCTCGCGGGGTGCGGGTGACCGTGGCGCGGGGCAGCATGGAGTATTCCGCCGTCACCCAGCCGCGGCCCGAGTTGCGCAGCCAGCCGGGAACGCCCTGCTCGATGGTGGCGCAGGTCAGCACTCGGGTATTGCCCAGGGAAACCAGAACGGAACCCTCGGCGGTCTGTACGTATCCGGGAGTGAGTTCAAGCGGGCGAAGCTGGGCCGGGGTCCTGCCGCCGGGACGATAAAAGGGCGAAGTGGAAGGAGTCTGCATGAAGAAATTGTAAGGGAAGCGGGTTGCGGGAGGGGCGAGGCAGGCTTCAAGGGGCCTACGGTTTCAATATGGGAAACGGCCTGATCGCTGGCCCGGAAGCGGAATCTTCGCACAACCCGTTGAAATAATGAGAGTTGTTCTCATTGTAACCATTCCTTCTGTCCCATTTTGGGAGGTTTCCTGCGGACAGTACCGGATGAGGCCGTCCGGGAATTGGACACTAACTCCTTCCCTTATCAGGAGCTTAGCAAGACTGTTCTGGTTTGGCACGCTACGTGTATTAGAAGAGGACAACTGACCACGGGAGAAGCAGAAATGAGAAGGGCGAAATCAGAGATCAGGGGTCAGAGATCAGGGATTAGGGACTAGGGCAGAGGAAAGGAAGCGGGCGATGCAGCAGACAAGACAGGCGGCGGAAGGCAGGGGAAGCGGGCAAGTAGCAGCGGGCCTGGCCGAAACAGGACTGGCCACAGCGGCTCTGGCCGGAACTCAGGAGGCCGGGAGCGGGCGCAAGCGGGTCGAAGCGGTGGTTAAAACCCTGGCCCATCTGCACGGCGAAGGCGACAGCCTGGCCGCGGTGGCGCATGACGCCAGGAACATGGTGACGGCGCTGGGGCTCTACTGCGATTTGCTGGAAGAGCCGGGCGTGCTGACTCCTTCCTTCCATCACTACGCCAGCGAGCTGAGGCTGGTGGCCATGGCCAGCCGCAGGCTGGTGGAGAAGCTGCTGGCCCTCGATCTCCGCCTGGGGCCCATCGCCGATCTTTCCAGGCCGGGCGGCTATGGCCGGGCGACCGCGGCCCACGAAGCCGGGCGGCAGGAACACGCCCGCGGCTCGGAGCTGATGCCCGCCTGGCTTATCGACAACCTGGCCGGGGAAGTACTGGCCAGCCGCAATCTGCTGGCAGCAGTGGCCGGGCCTTCGATCGCCCTCACCGTGGACGCCGAGGGCAGCGCGCAGCCCGTGCGGATGACCGGCGAGGACCTGACCCGCATTCTGGTGAACCTGGTCAAGAACGCCGCTGAGGCCATGCCCGGTGGAGGCCGCATCCAGCTTGGCCTGCGCGAACATCCCGCCACAACCGCGGCGTCTTCGTCCATGGGGTGGAAGACCGGAGCCGCCCAGAGCCTGACGCTCACCGTGGAGGACAACGGACCGGGCATTCCCGGCACTGCGCTCGAGAAGATCTTCGAGTCCGGCTACACCACCAGCGCCACACCGGAAGGCTTGACCGCCTCTCACCACGGACTGGGCCTCGCCATCACCCGTTCCATCGTCGAGGCTGCCGGCGGCCGCATTCATGCCTTCAGGCGGGAGCCAGCGGGAGCCCGCTTTGAGATTGAGCTGCCCGTCCGCTCCCGCTGAGGCGCGGGCTGAAGGGCGGCAACTGACCGGGAAGAACTCCGGCGGCAACGGCAGCAGAGAATCTGGTTTACCAATTTGCGCGTGAGGCGAATACAATGCTCGAAACAGTTCTGAACACAAGAAGCATGGAGTTTATCCCCCAATTCGCGGAAGCGCAGGTGCGTTTGCACCTGCTGGTGGCCGACGCCGACACGGCGGTCCGCTCGGCCTGCGCCGAGATTGCCGCCAGCATGGGCTACGCGGTCGAGAGCACCGGCGACCTGAGCCAGGCGCGGAGCCTGCTGCGCGGCAGCACAACCGACATCCTGCTCGTGAATCTGCCCTCGGGAAGCAGCCAGGGCCTGGAGCTTGTCTCCGAAGTAAAGCTGCTCTACCCGCAGATGATGGTGATCGCCATGACCGCGTCGGGATCGGTCAACGCCGCCGTCGAAGCCATGCGCTGCGGCGCCAGCGACTACCTCACCAAGCCCTTCGCCATGGACGAGCTTTCGACGGTGCTGGAGCGCGCCTCGGCCAGCCTGGTCACCGACACCGCGACCCGCCAACTACGCGAGCGGCTGCGCCTCAGCCAGGGGCTGGGCTCCATGATCGGCCGCTCCGGCGAGATGGAGAAGCTCTACCGCATTCTTTCCAAGGTCGCCCTGAGCTCTCATCCTGTTCTGATCCTGGGCGAAAGCGGCACGGGCAAGGAGCTGGTGGCCAGAACCATCCACGCCTACGGCCCCAACTCGCAAAAACCCTTTCTGCCGGTCGATTGCGGATCGCTGGTGCCAACGCTGATCGAGAGCGAACTGTTCGGCTACGTCAAGGGCGCCTTCACCGGGGCCAACCATTCCAAGGACGGGTTGCTGGTTTCGGCCGAGGGGGGCACGGTCTTTCTGGACGAAATCGGCGAGCTTTCGCTCAACCTGCAGGCCAAGCTGCTGCGCGCTCTGCAGGAAAGGGAAGTGCGCCCGGTCGGGTCCACCCAGCGCGTTCCCATCAAGGCGCGCATCGTGGCCGCCACCAACCGGGATCTGGCGGCGATGGTCGAGCAAGGCAGCTTCCGCAAGGACCTTTTCTACCGGCTGAACGTGGTCAACCTGCGGCTGCCCGCGCTGCGCGACCGCCGCGAGGACATTCCTCTGCTGGCGGCCCATTTTCTGGACCACATCAGCCGCGAGCACAACGCCAAGTTCACGCTGAGCGACGAAGCTCTGCGCGCCATGATGCGCCACGACTGGCCGGGAAACGTGAGGGAACTCGAAAATTCCATCGAGCGGGCCTGCGCGCTCTCCAGCGGACCTGTGCTGCACTTGGGCGACCTGCCCACGCAGCTTCAGCAGGAGGGCCTGGAGGCCAGGCGCTTGGCGGCCCAGGCTGGCAAGCCTGCCGCCGAGGACGGCGCGCCGCAGTTGACCACCCTGGCCGAGCTGGAGCGCCAGGCCATTCTGGGAGCCATCCGCGCGCTGAACGGCGACAAGCTGCAAGCCGCGAAGCTGCTCGGCATCGGCAAGACCACCCTTTACCGCAAGCTGAAGGAATACGGCATCGCCGACCCGCTTCGGGAAGAGTAACCCAAAGAGAGTGGACAGTAGTCAGTGAGCAGTGGTCAGTTTTCCGCCTCCGGTTTTCTGGCAGCGATAGCCTCGAAATTCTGGCTCGAATCTGCGGCGTGGAACACTGCATCCTCAATCTCTCAGGCCAAGCCGCGGCAACTGACCACTGTCCACTGACACTAACCACTGTTCACTGTCCATTGGAACGAGGAGTTGAAAATGAGCATTCTGATTGTGACCGGAATTGAAGGCGCGCGTAATTGCGCTGACGCCGCGGCGAAACAGTTGGGCATGGAAGTCGAGGTGGCCGAGGGACGCAAGGCCGCACTGGCCGCGCTGCGCCGCCGCGAGTTTGCCGCCGTGGTCGTGGACGAAACCATCGCCCAGTGCGACCCGGCTGCCGTCGAGGCTATCTGGGAGCACGCCGGGTTGGCCATCCCGCTGCAAATCAGCTTCGCCCTCTCCGGCGCAGCGCGGCTAATCCGCGAGATTCGCGCCGGCCTGCAACGCCGCGAGCGCGAACAGATGCTGGCCCGGCGCGCCGCCGCGGCCGCCATCGAAACTGAGCTCAAATCCACGCTCGCCGGCCTGCTGCTGAACTCTCAATTGGCTCTCAACGGCAGCGAAATGCCTCCGCTGGCCACCGAAAAACTGCGCGTGGTGGCCGATCTGGCCGGCAGCCTGCGCCAGCAGTTGAGCGCGCCGCTTGTGGCTCGCATCGAGACCGCCGCCTGACCACCACCTGCGGTGGGCCAACTGCCACCTGCGGTGGGGCCAACCGCGCCTGCGGCGCCTTTCGTACCGGAACCGAACTGGGAGCCCCATCCTTTCTGTCGCTAAGCGAAACGCAGCGATACCGGGGTCCCCGGCGACAGCTTTTCGTCGCTGGGGTGGGAAGTCGAAGGACCTGCTTCTTGTGATCCCTGGCGAAAGTGTGGGAAGCCATCACACTCTTTATGGGCCGGATCAATAACCTGATGCGCTGGGGTAGAGAAATCAGCGCGGGTGCGGCACAGCTTTTCCGCCTGCTGAACCGGGCATATAAGGAACCTCTGATTAAGTTCTATTCCTGCTTGAGCATTCCCTCGGGGGCTAAACAGGCTGCGGAAAAACCCCTAATTTTTGGTTGATTTTGCCGCCGATGCAGATTTTTCGCCATTTCGGCCGGTTTTCGCCGCAGATTTCTGCCTTCGTTTTGCCTATGGAAGCCGTCATATTGGCTCCCAGAGACACTTCGGCCCTATTGGGCCCGCGATTCAACCGGGATCAGCCTCCGCATGCGCACCAGATTATTCGCCACGATGGTCAGCCGGTAGAACCAATCCACCCGATCCAGTCCGCGCAGCTTCACCTGGCGCAACGGGCGGTCCAGCTTCGACCAGCCGAAAACCCGCTCGATTAACTTGCGCTTGCGCTGGCTGATCGAGCGCCGTGCGTCTTGCCGCTCCTCCTCCGTCAAGCTGTTCTTGCCCAGGTTGCCCTTCACATACTCCGAGACGTGCGGCGCTACTGCGCGGTCGCGGAGATCCTGCACAAATTTTTCGTCCTGGTACTGCGTGTCGGCGCCCAGCGTGATCTTCTGCTCTGGATTGCGTTTCTCCTGCGGCGCCACCGTCCGGTCCAGCATCCTCAGCGCCGCCTCACGCTCGGCCACCGTGGCCGCCAGCGTGGCCTCTGCCGCCACCACCAAACCGTTGCGGTTCTCAGTTAAAGCATGGCCCTGATAACCCGGAACCGACTTATCCGCCGTGGCCTTCTTATACAAACGCGCATCCGGGTCTGTCGTTGACTCGACTTTATCGCGCAAAAGCACCTCGCCCTTGTGCCCGGAACCCGCTCCAGGCTTGGGCGGATCGGACTTCTCCTGGAAACTGCGCGCCGCCGCCCAGGCCTGGATCAGCGTGCCGTCCACAGTGAAGTGCTCCTCGCTGAGCAGGTTATGTTCCCGCGCCTCAACCAGCACCGACTCCAGCAGACGCTGGCTCACCGCGCCCGAGATCAAACGCTCGCGGTTCTTGGTAAACACCGTCACATCCCACACCGCGTCGTCCATCTCCAGACCCACAAACCAGCGAAAAAGCAGGTTGTAATTCATCTGCTCCATCAACTGCCGCTCGCTGCGGATGGAGAAAAGAACCATCAATAGCGTGGCCCGCAAGAGATGTTCCGGAGCGATCGACGGACGGCCCGTCGCCGCGTACAACTTCTCCAACTCGCCATCCATCCGCGCCAGCGCCCGGTCCACCAGCACACGAATCTGCCGTGCCGGATGATCGGCCGGTATCCGTTGCGCCAAGGTTAAATAGCTGAACATCGCCGTCTGCTGCTGATCGTCGCCACGCATACTCACGGGATAAATCAAATCTGACCAAAAATCTGTGACCGCCATCAGAACATGAGTTGTTCCGCAGCCTGTAAAGCCCACCATTGATTTCAGGCAACTTTCGGCACGGCTGAAGCCGTGCCCTGACGCTTCGTGCCTCTTCGGATGAGTTTTTCCGCAGTCTGTTTAGCCCGCATTGATTCTGCTGGCGTTATGCGGGGGTTGAAACCCCCGCCTCCCTCCGAATCGAGTTTTTCCGCAGCCTGTAAAGCCCCGGCTGTTTTTGCAGGCTTTATGTACGTGCTAAAGCCCGTACCCTTCAAAGCATCAACTTGTTCAGTGGTTCCCTCAACAGTTTTCATTACGTTGCACGCGCATCGCCGGGGCGGAAATTGCCCCGGCGCTTTTTTGCTTCTGCCAGCCACAGCGGTTTTTCAGTTGTGATGGAAGAGGACCGGAATATGGCCTTTTCGGAATCTGGCTATCTACTTGACGCCACCAGGCCCAAGCTGTTGTGGATTTACAAGTTTTGCAAACGGAACCGGCTCAATCTGAACTGCCTGTTGCGCCAATCGATAGAACAGTTTGCCGCGTGAAGCTG
>Ga0255356_1002243_pt1 | contig 11292 bp, 8 predicted proteins | sample HBST100metaG_FD_189944 | JGI IMG/M metagenome (GOLD analysis project Ga0255356, IMG submission 189944) | Peat soil microbial communities from Stordalen Mire, Sweden - H.B.S.T100 | ecosystem: Environmental > Terrestrial > Soil > Wetlands > Peat | place: Sweden: Norrbotten County, Stordalen Mire... | reverse complement strand
TCTCTCAACGCGTCGAAGAGGCGGGTTCCAGCGGCCAGCCCCGGCGCAAAATCCACCACCAGCTCATTTCCCGGCCGCCAATACGAAGAGGCCTGCAAGACCGCCGGGCCGCTCAGCCCGCGATGCGTCACCAGCAGCATTTCCCGGAACTTTGCTTTGCCAGCCTGAGCCACGACCTCAGCCGCCACTCCCGCCAGAGCTGTCCAGGCGGCTTCTTCTCCGCCCAAAACCAGCGGAACCAATGCCGGCCTGGGTTCGATCACGCGCAGGCCGAACTGCGCGGCGAGTTCGTACCCGAGGCCGGTCGCTCCAAGTTTGGGAATCGACAGGCCGCCGGTGGCCACCACCAACGCGTCGGCCGCGAACTCGCCGCTTGAAGACAACACGCGGAAGCCGCCGCCCGGCGCGCCCTCGACCTGAATTCCGTGCGCGTTCAGCACAATCTCCACGCCGCCCTGCTCGCACTCTGCCAGCAGCATGTCCAGAATCGCCCGCGCCGAGCCGTCGCAAAACAGTTGCCCAAGCGTTTTTTCGTGCCAGGGAATCCGGTACCGTTCAACCAGTTCAAGAAAATGCCGGGGCTGGTAAAGAGCCAGCGCTGACTTGGCGAAGTGCGGATTTTCAGAGAGGAAGTTGCCTGGGCCGCAGTGCAGATTCGTAAAATTGCACCGCCCGCCGCCGGAAACAAGAATCTTGCGGCCCGGCTGTCCGTTGTGTTCGAGCAGCGCCACGCGCCGCCCGCGCTGTCCGGCCACAGCCGCGCACATCAGCCCGGCCGCTCCCGCGCCCAGAACAATTACATCGAATTGGCGCAAGGCGGAGGCCATAGGTTCTGGTTAAGGATATAGCTGTAGGTCTCCGGTTTCCGGGGTGAGCGTTACTCGATACTCATTGCGGGGGAATAGACCCTTACCTGGTTGCGGCCGCCATGCTTTGCGGCGTAGAGCGCCCGGTCGGCGGCTGCGATCAGCGCTTCGCGCGTTCGCCCATTTTCGGGGAAAATGGCGATTCCGAAAGATACGGTTACATGAACCGGAGCAGCGCCGTAAACAAATGGCGTGGCTTCGAGCAGCGCCCGCAGGTGCTCGGTTCGCCTGTAAGCCTGCTCAAGAGACATGTCAGGCAGCAGGATGAGAAACTCTTCTCCCCCGTAGCGGCAGGGGATATCGCTGGCCCGGTAAGACTGGCGAATCAAATCGCCGAACACCCGCAGTGTTTCATCACCGGCCTGGTGTCCGTAGGTGTCGTTGACCACCTTGAAATGATCCAGATCTCCCATGACCACGCTGATGGATTGACGGTAGCGTTCAGCCCGTTGCAGTTCGCGATCGAAAAATTCGTTCAAGGGAAGGCGATTGTAGAGCCCCGTCAAAGAATCGCGGATAGCTTGTTCGCGGAGCTGATCCTGGAGCGCCAGCACCTTGCGTTCCGCCCGGACGCGCTTGGTGACATCGATCATCATGCCGATCAGGACGGCCTTTCCGTCCTTCTTAGTCATCGAACTGTACGATTCTATATCGATAATGGAGCCATCCTTGCGCCGACCATGAAATAGGAAGGCGTCCGCGTTACCCTGCAAACGCCGGTGCAATTGTGCTGAGATTATTTGGCCTTCGCTCTCGATCGCAATGTCCAACAGGGTCAGGTGCTCCATCTCCTCGACGCTGTAACCTAACATTTCTACAAGCTTTGGATTTGCATAGGTGATCCAACCGTCTTCGATGATGGCAATCCCAACCAATGACTGGTTTACCAGGCCGCGGAACCTGGCTTCAGATTCCCGCAGAGCGCCTTGAATCCTCTCGTTTTCACGAAAGGCGGCTTCCAATTCCGCAGTGCGGCGCCGCACCTGCTCCTCCAGCAGGATGCTGGTCTGGAACTTGCCGAAGTCGGAGTTGTGCGCGCTGGTGCTGCGCTCGGCGCGGTCCATCAGCGCATTGACGACTTTATTCAGGCGCGCAATCTCCGCTTGCAGACGCTGTACCTCAGACGCTTGGTCTGGATGGGTCGTGTCAGCCACCGTGCACCTCTGTGGAACTCATGCCGATCGCGATACCGGTAATGGTTTGGTTGATATGCACGCCCTGGAACTGCTCTCCATAAGTATTGAAGCCGACGGTGTTGTTGCTCTTGAGTATCTGCCCCACGCGCTCTTCGAGGTGATTCTGAACAATCTCCATGCGGCGCAGAATGCAGTCACAGGCTATTACCAGTTGAGGCGGTCCGATCTGCGCGCGGATTTTGGCAAATGCTTCTTCCAGGTTCTCAATCAGGTCCACACCGCGCGCCACGCGCAGAACCACGCCTTCCTCAATGGCGCAGTAGAATGCAATGCTCTCGTCAGAGTTTATCTCCCGGACGGAACGCACGTAATTGTTGCCGTCGATCAGCACCACCATCGGCCATGCCGCAAAACGGTTGGGGGAGAGTTCATGCACATCCACGCCCAGCAGCCGCGCATACTCCTGGGCGGCTGGCAAGCCATTGATTTCCCTAACTACGCGCTGTGCGGCATCTGCCTCCGTAATGACCAGCCGCTGATCGGTAGCCACAAAATGCTGAGTTTTGAATACCGTGAAAGGCAGCGGGGTGGAAACCAGCGTCAGGACAGCGCAGTCGGAACGAAAGCTACCATCCACAAACACGTACGTTTTGCCGAAGTTGAGGCCATCCCCTGCCGAACCGCCGACCAGCGGCACCTTGCCAAGCGCTTCCTGGAAGACACGGATTACCACTTCTTCGCGCAGAGACAATCCATCGATCAACAGAAGCCCAAAGGTGTTGCGGGCATTTGTCTGCGGCGCCTTGCGCTCCAGTTCCTGCAAGAGGCGAAGGCCCTGCGCATAGCCCTCTGCGATTTGGAAATTTTGCAGGTGGTCAACATAGCCGCTTACGGCGGTGCAAGTCCCGGACGAAAAGCTGACGCCGGCAAGGCCGCGGACCTGGTAACCGCCGGGGCCAATTTCTCCGGCTGTGGTGCACCCGACCAGTTGAACGCCGGCAAAAAGGTGGTTCAGTTCCGCTGCCAGGGCGTCAAGGTCGTAGTCGTTGGAACAGAAGAACAGAACAAGCTCCATTCCAGGCTGCGCCACGGAGGCATGAAGCTCTTGTGCGGCCTGGCGTGCATCTGTTGAGGCCGAATACGCTTGGCGAATGCCTGACTGTATGCCCATTATTCTCTCCTGCTCTCGCTGCCAGCTTTTGCGGCAACTCCTATATTGATTCCGGATTCGGTGTCATGGTTATCCGGTAGATACAAAGGCTTTGCAACCGCTCAACTTTCAGAGGAGACTGCCGGACCTTCAACATCACTTCACCACTGAAAATGCCAAAACGCGACGAGTGATCGTCGTGAATGCAAACTTGTGCTGTGGAACTTACAGGGAGTTCGCCGCCATCCATGGAAGTACGCGACGAGTATACATATTTCCGCATGGTTCAGGCTGCATGATTCGGGCACGGCTTCCGTCGCAAATTACCAGAACAGGATCGCAAGTACCGTGTTCTTGGGTGGGGCGAGGTGGTATTTATCCCGGTGAGCGAGAACCGCCCGCCGGGTTTGTACTTACGCAGATCGCATCTGGTTCCGCGCTATAGATCAGGCACATAATCGTGTAATAGCTTTCCACCCTTTCGCCTTTTTTCTGGTTTTCTGGCGAAAGGATGGACACTCAAATTCTGCACATCAATACGCGCATACCTAATATTGATCCGGCGCCAAACGATTACATAACCAAAGAGCTGTCATCCTGAGCGAAGCGCAGCGGAGTCGAAGGACCTGCATTTGTTTTTCTTCTCTTATGTCGCAATCCAATCGTGCCGGATCAATAAGATCCGCGCGATTCTCCCAGAATCAGCTTGAGGGTGATTTGCCTTCTGCCGCGGAGGATGGTGACGCTGATGGTGTCGCCAGCCTGATGCTTGTCCATGAGGGTATTGATGTCCTGAGGATCGGCGACCTGATGTCCGTCGATGCCGATAATCAGATCTCCCCCGAGCATGATGGGAGTGTTTCCCACGTAGGCTTGCTGATTGCCGCCGTGGAGTCCGGCACGCTCGGCTGCTCCGCCGGGGATGACTTTCTGAATGAGTACGCCATAGTCGGAGGAAAGGCCCATCTGCGAGGCCAGGTCGGGGCCGATGGCATAGGACACGATGCCGAGCGAGGGCCGCTTGACGCGTCCGTAGCGGGCGAGGTCGGCAAGCACGGCCTTGGCGGTGTTGATGGGAATGGCAAAGCCGATGCCGGAGTTCTGGTCGACCCCCGGGCTCGAAGCAATCATGGTGTTGATGCCGATGACCTCGCCGCTGGAGTTGAGCAAGGGGCCGCCGGAGTTGCCGGGGTTGATGGCCGCGTCGGTCTGGATGGCGTCTTCAATGGGCGAGCCGTCGGCATTCTTGATGGAGCGGATGGAACTGATGATGCCGCGGGTCATGGTGCCGCTGAGGCCGAAGGGATTGCCGATGGCGTAGACCTTTTGTCCGACAGAGAGGCCGGAGGAATCAGCCAGCGTGACCGGTTGTAGATTGGGCGCTTCGATCTGCAAGAGGGCCAGATCGTGCGCCTTGTCAGTGCCGACCACCTTGGCCTGATAGCGGCGCTTGTTGCTGAGCATGACTTCAATGCCGCGGTTGGCGCCGTCGACCACGTGGAAGTTGGTGAGCACGTGGCCGGCCTTGTCGAGAATGAATCCGGAACCCTGGCCCTGCTGAGGCACCGTTCCATAAAAGAAGTTGAAGACCAAGGTGGTGGAAGTGATATTGACCACCGAGGGCAGCACCTTTTTATAGATGGCGATGTTGTTCTGCTCCTCAGCGTCGTAGGCGGGCGCGGCGTGAGCCTCCGTCAGCTCAAGCGGGGAGCCGGAGCCATGCGCCCCGAAGAAACGGCTGAGGGGCGAGTGCGCGGCGACATACCATAATCCGCCCAAAATCAGCACAACGACAAAAAGACGGCGCAGTTTTATGACTCGAGGATCCAGCAGTTTCATGGTTTGAAGACCCAAACAACCTTCCTTGATGTTGGAACTCTCAGTGGTCGGTTTCCAGCAAATCGCTTGAAGCAGAATCGGCGATCACAGACAACTTATACGGCGGAAACGCGACCCGGTTCCACGGTAAAAAGGCGCTATACCTCTTCTTATCCTATTTTAAAGACAACTAAATCGGGGAAATGTTGCTGTCTGCCTTCAGTTTCTGCCACAGGGCGGCGACCTTGGCGCGCAGTTCCTGCTTATCGCCAATATTTTCAATTACATAATCGGCTAGGGATGCTTTTTCCGCATCGGGAATCTGGTGCGAGAGACGGCGGCGGCCCTCGGCTTCGGCAGCCTCGCGCCCGGCGGCCGACGGACTGACGCGAGCGGCAAAGCGGGCGATTTTGAGCGGGTCGGGCGCGGTGACCACGACGATGCGGTCGATGCTGCGCCGCCAGTCGGCCAGCAGACCAGCCTTTTCACCGCGGGCGCGGGCATCGCGCACCACCTCGAAGATCAGAGCTGACTCAACCACTGCCACGGCGGCTGGATCGTGAGCAAAAACCTCGTCCATCCAGCGCTGCTGCGCCTCGATCACGGCCGGATGCACAATCGCGTTCAGGTCTTCGAGACGGCCTTCCTTGAATGCCAGTTGAGACAGGCGCGCGCGGTTCAGGCTGCCATCGGGATCCAGAATTTCCCGTCCAAAGCGCTGCACGATCAAGGAAAAGACCGGCTGGCCGGGCTCCATCAGCGCGCGGCCCAACTCATCAGCTTCAATGACGTGCGCGCCGAGTTCGCGCAGGAATGCCGCGACGGTGCTTTTGCCGCTGCCCAGGCTGCCGGTGAGTCCGACTCTCAGCATCTAAAGCCCCAACTCGCTTTCAAGTCTGTTCAAATGCGCGTTGCGATGCACGGCGCGATGGAGATAACAATCCTGCCCGCCAGTCTCGATTGCCGCGGCCAACTCCGGCGTGATTTTCTCCACCTCTCGATCGACGGCAACCGCTGCATCGCGCACCAACGGAACTACGGCGGTCGCGGGAATCGCGCTGCTTAATACGCGAACTCCTTCGTTGACCGTCTCAATGCTGGATGTGGTGGCTTTGTAGCCATTCTTTTCCCATTCGCGGAGCAGGAAGAGGCCGTAAGAGTCCCAAAAAGCCAGATGGACCAGCGCGTCCGCCATCGACCAGCCATTCGATTGCTGCCGCGCCAGATCCTTTTCTGTCAGGCTGGCGGTCTTATCAAACAGTCTTTGCCGCGCGGCGTCGTTTTCTGCGATCCATGCTTTGTCCATGAAAGACGCTCCCTCTGCTTACAAACCCCTCCGCATTTTGGCGGCGCGCACTGTGTTTGCCATCAGCATGGCGACGGTCAGCAGACCCACGCCGCCGGGTACGGGCGTATATGCACCGGCCAGTTCGAAGGCCTTGGGATCCACGTCGCCGACGATGGTCGAACCTCGCTTGGCGAAGGTGGCTTCGCGCTTGGCGTTGCCCTTGAAAAAGCGGTCAAACTCCTCGCGCGTGTTCAGCCGGTTGATGCCCACATCCACGATGGTCGCGCCGGGCTTGATCATATCCTGAGTGATGAAGCCGGGGCGGCCGATGGCGGCCACCAGAATATCTGCCTGGCGGGTGATCTCCGCGAGGTTCCGTGTTTTGGAGTGGCAAATTGTCACGGTCGCATTCTGGTGCAGCAGTAGCATCGCGACCGGCTTGCCCACCAGATCGCTGCGGCCCACCACGACCGCGTGCTGGCCGGCCATGGGAATGCCGCTGCGCTTCAGCATCTCGATAATTCCCGCCGGTGTGCAAGGGGCAAGCGCGGGGCGGCCAGCCTGCAGAAGGCCTGCATTCACCGGATGAAGACCATCCACGTCCTTGGCGGGCGAGATGGCATCCAGCAGAACTTTGGCGTTCAGATGAGGCAGCAGAGGCAATTGGATGAGGATGCCGTCGATCTCGTCGCGCGCATTGAGGCTGGCGACAAGCTCGAGCATCTCTTCCGTGGTTACCGTGTCAGAGGGCACCACGAGATCGCTGTAGATGCCGAGTTCGGCGCAGGTTTGCACCTTGTTGCGAACGTAAATTTCCGACGCGGCCACGCTGCCCACGCGCACGGCAGCCAGCCCGGGACGAATGCCCTGCGCGGCCAGTTGCTTCACTTCTTCGGCGACTTCCTGCTTGATGGCCGCGGCAATCGCCGCACCTTCAATAACCTTTGGCATCATGCCTCCAAAGATTTATCGTATCGCGTCCTGCCCGGTGCGGCTCAGGCAGGGGCAACAGCGGCTTCAAGAGCTTTTCAATCTTCTTTGGGTCGACCTCGCCCTGGAAGCGCGCGCGAATCTCACCATTTCTGTCGATCAGGTCGGTCAGGGGCAGCCCGAGAACTCCGCCGTACAGATTTTCATGCGCGAGGCGGAGTTGCGCCCTGCTTTTTGAGCGCCACAAGCTCCACGGCTTTTTGCGCAATATGCTCGGCGCTGACCTCAAACTTCTTGACCAGTTCCCAGGGCGCGCCCGACTCGCCAAAGCGATCCTTTACGCCGATGGCTCCGGTAATCACCGGCACGCCGTAAAGCTCGCGGCTTTCCGTGATGAGGCCGCTGACTCGCCACGCCAGCGCGCCGATCTGGTGCTCCTCTGCGGTGATGACGATGCCCGTTTCCCGAGCCGCGCGCAGAATCGCCTCCGCATCGATGGGCTTCAGGGTATGCAGGTTCAGGATCCGGGTTTCGTAGCCGTACTCCTGTTTGAGGATGAAAGCCGCGCGCATGGCCTCGGGAACCATGGGGCCGATGGCGACAATGCTCAGATCCTCGCGCTCGTTTTTGTACTCGGAGGCCAGCCGGGTTTCAAACGCCTCAACGAAGTTCGCCGACTCTTTGCGCAGGCGGATGGCGTTCGCCTTTCCGAAAACAAACGGCGTTGTTTCGTCCGTAACAATCGGCGTTGCCTCGCGGGCAAAGCGAATGTACTTTGGCCCCACGTGCTGGAGCAGCAGATGGTTCGTTGCCTTGCGGGTTTCCACCGCATCGCAGGGCACAACCACAGACATATTGGGCAGCCCCATCATGGCGAACAGATCTTCCAACGCCTGATGCGTTGCGCCGTCCGGCCCCACAGAAACCCCGGCATGAGCGCCGGCAATCAGCACGTTCAGATTCGCGTAGCAGATGGATGTGCGCACCTGGTCCAGGTTGCGCGCTGCGGAAAACGTGGCGTAGGAACCTATTACTGGCAGCTTGCCTTCGCGCGCCAAACCCGCCGCCGCGGCGGTGGCCGACTGCTCGGCAATGCCCATGCTAATCCAGCGCTTGGTCCGTTCCGGCTTGCCCGCGTAAAAATCGTTGATCGTGATGGAGCCGGAAATATCCAGCCCCAGGCAGACGATGCGCTCATCGTCGCCGCTCTCGGCCAGCGCACGGCCAAAGCCCTTGCGCGTAGGCTCCATTTTTACCTGCATGGTTGCGCCCGCATTCCACCAGTAGTCACGCGAGAAACGCGGCATCTTGGTATCGAGCTTGCGGGTCGCCTCGTCCTGGAAGCGCTGCGCCTTGGCAAGCAGCCCATCGACATCGATGCGTTCGGCGAGGCCCAGTTCCTTCAGCGCCGCGTCCAGTTCCTGGCGGTTGGGCGACTTGCCGTGCCAGCCCGCTTGGTTCTCCATGAAGCTGACACCCTTGCCTTTTATGGTGTCGGCCAGAATCACGACCGGCTTGCCTTCCACAGCCCGCGCCCGGCGCAGCGCATCGACCACCTGCTGCATGTCGTGGCCGTCGATGTCGATTACTTCCCAGCCGAAGCTCCGGTACTTTGCATCCAGCGGCTCGACATTCATCACGTCCTTGACCCAGCCGTCGATCTGTAGGCGGTTGCGGTCAATGATGGCGATGATGTTGTCCAGGTGGAAGTGCCCGGCCTCCATGGCCGCTTCCCAAACCTCGCCTTCCTGCTGCTCGCCGTCGCCCATCAGGCAGAAGATTTTGTGGCGCTTTCCATCGAGACGGGCCGCCAGAGCCATGCCGACGGAAACGCTCAGCCCCTGCCCCAGCGATCCGCTGGAGATTTCAACGCCCGGCAGCTTCAGCCAGTGCGGATGTCCCTGGAAAGGTGAGCCCAGTTTGCGCAGTGTCACGATATCGTCGAGTGCGCAGAAGTCCGCAATTCCCAGCCCGACGTAGAGGCCTGGCGCCTTGTGCCCGGTGGACCAGATGATGCGGTCGCGATCCGGCCACGAGGGATTTTTCGGGTCGTGCTCCGCCGCGTCAAGATAGAGCGCCGCGGTGATATCCATCAACGAGAGCGTGCCGCCCGCATGGCCGGAGCCCGCCGCGCACAGCGCCAGCAGGTTGTAGCCGCGCATCAGATTTGCGGCATCTTTCAGCTCATCGATGGAATAACTCCGGGTGGTTTTTCCGGTACGTGAATCCTTCAGCGCCATAACAGTCTCCTCGCCGCGGCAAAGATTGCTCACTTTCCACAATGCTGCAAATGCAAAATCTTGCTAGATCTCTGACAGCTTAATTTTGCACCACCGCTGGGTGCCCCAGGAAAGCACGAGCTCAATGGAACTTCTTCATCCGGTCAAATACCTAGGTACCTGACCGCTTGTATTCGCACTATCTTCCGTGCCCCATCCTTTCGCCTTTTTTCTGGCGAAAGGGTGGGAACCCTCGAACCTGAAGATACTTTAATCACACGGTCAGCAACCTAGAGATTGTGCTTCGCCCAGTTTTCAATCCGCTTCAGTGCCTGATGCAGATTGTCCATTGAATTTGCGACGCTGAAGCGCACAAACCCTTCGCCGTACCGCCCAAAGGCGGTGCCGGAAAGAGCCGCCACTCCCGCTTCGTCCAGCAGCGCATCGGCCAGAGGCTTCGACTTCCAACCCGTTTCAGTGATGTTCGGGAAGACGTAGAACGCGCCCTTCGGCATGCGGCAGCGGAAGCCCTTGATCTGGTTCAGCCCATCGACAAACATCTGGCTGCGCTGCTCAAACGCCGTGCGCATTTTGTCCACCGGGTTCTGGTCTCCGCGCAGCGCCGCAATCCCGGCCATCTGCGTAAAGCTTGCCGTGCATGAGTTGGAGTTGGTTATCAGCCGCGTAATCTGCGCGGCCAGGTCTGCCCGCATCACGCCGTAACCGATGCGCCAGCCCGTCATGGCATAGGTCTTTGAGAATCCGTCCAGCACAATCGTCCGCTCCTGCATTCCGGGAACGCTCATGATCGAGAACGGCTCGCCCTCAAACTGCAACCTCCGGTAGATTTCGTCGGAGAGGACCATGATGTTGCGATTCCCGATGGCTGCGGCTGCCCGCTCAATGTCGGCGCGCGGCAGTACGCCCCCCGTGGGGTTCTGCGGCGAGTTCAGAATGATGAGCTTGGTGCGATCTGTAATCAGCCGCGACATTTCGTCCACGTCCATCGCGAAATCCCGTTCTTCGTGCAGCGGAACGGGAACCGCCTTGCCGCCGGCGTAGTTGATCATCGACTCATAGATGGGAAATCCCGGGTTCGGGTAGATAACCTCGTCGCCTTCATCGATGAGTGCCAGCATGGTGAAGAACATGATGGGCTTGCCGCCCGGCACCACCACCACTTCTTCGGACTTCACCTTCACGCCGCGGGTTCTGCTCACTTCGGCGGCAATCGTTTCGCGCAGTTCCGGCAGCCCGGCCGACGGGCCATAATGCGTCCATCCCCCGCGCAGAGCCTCGACAGCCGCTTCCACTACATTTCCCGGGGTGTCGAAATCGGGCTCCCCGATTTCCAGATGAATGATGCTTTTACCCTGCCGCTCCAGCTCCTTTGCCTTGCTCAGAACTTCGAATGCGGTTTCGGTTCCCAGCCGCGACATGCGGCGCGCCAACTGTAGTTCAAATTGAACGGATTGCGTCATCATGACTCACACTCCTGAACTCCGCCTGTACGGCACATCAATGGCGGCAACGTCTCTTTGGCCGGTTTCAGGCCGCATGAATTATACAGAGATCGCACAACCTCGCAACATAACGCCCGGATCTCCAGCAGTTCTAAGTGGGGGAATAACGAGGCATTCAGCGCAGTTCTTCCCGGAGGGAAGAGACGAAAATAGCCCAGGGTGAAACCCTGGGGAAGGGTTCGACCAAGGGTTTTCCGCCCCGGAGGGGCGGTGTGAAAGCCCAGCACCGTCATTGGATTCAGCAATCCATGGCGCGAGCGTTCGATCCGCCCCTCCGGGGCGGATGCCCTCTGTTTGCCCCTTACCCAGGGCTGCGCTCCGCTTGCCCTGGGCTATTTTCGATGGCTCCCTCCGGGAGCAGA
>Ga0255356_1002241_pt1 | contig 11296 bp, 9 predicted proteins | sample HBST100metaG_FD_189944 | JGI IMG/M metagenome (GOLD analysis project Ga0255356, IMG submission 189944) | Peat soil microbial communities from Stordalen Mire, Sweden - H.B.S.T100 | ecosystem: Environmental > Terrestrial > Soil > Wetlands > Peat | place: Sweden: Norrbotten County, Stordalen Mire... | reverse complement strand
CTCGTTTCCACCGGTGTGTTGGTGCGCAGTTTTCTCAACACGCGTACGCAGCCGATTGGATTGACGCGCAACCAGGTGCTGTTGGCCTGGACGCCGGCGCCGAACGCGGTAACATGCGATGCGGCGGCGGCGGTTGAGCGCATGAAGGCATTGCCCGGCATCAATCGTGTGGCTTTCGCCATCCGCGCGCCGCTCAGCCTTTCCGAGAATGGCATTGCGATCAAGACTCTGCTGCCCAGCCATCCCGAACTCCGCGATCCGGTTGCGATCAAGTTCAACGCGGTGAGTTCTGGCTTCCTTGATGTTACCGGCACGCGCGTCGTGCGTGGCCGCGGCCTTACCGCCGCCGACGATGCGGGCGGTTCGGCTGTGGTGCTCATCAATCAGGCCATGGCGCAGAAGTACTGGCCCGGTCAGGATCCTATTGGTCAAGTAGTGCGGTTGGCTGCGCGCAATATCGACGCGCGCGTAGTGGGAGTTACAGAGAATGCGCCCATTAGCCAGATCGGCGAGATCGCTGAACCTTATCTCTATGTGCCGTTTCGCTATTATCAACTCCATCTGTCGAATATGGGCGAGATAACCTTCGCTCTGGAGACGAAGCAGAATGCAATGAGCATGGCTCAGCCTGTGCGGCAGGTACTTATTCACACCGACCCACTGCTGGATCCAATGATGGTTACTTCACTGCCGGAACTTATCCGTTACTCGGCCGGGACTTACCAGATGCTGGCCGAATTGGTCAGCGTTCTTGGCTTTATCGGACTGGTTCTCACCATCGTTGGCCTCTACGGATTTCTCGCCTTCCGCGTCACCCAGCGGCGACACGAGATCGGCATCCGCATGGCTCTGGGGGCCTCACGCCGAGCTACGGTTTGGCTGATCCTGCGTGACACGGCGTCCATGGCGGCTATCGGTTTGGCAATTGGCCTTGTACTGGCGCTCGCAGCCACGCGTCTTGAGACTGCCGTACTGTTTGGCGTGCGTCCGCTCGATGCTCTTTCTTTGGCAGAAGCGCTGGTCGTTCTGGCTGCAGCTATGGCCGCAGCAGCGTGGCTGCCCGCGCATCGCGCCGCTTCCATTGATCCCATGCAGGCCTTGCGCTCTGAATAACGCGCCACCAAGGAGGAACTAAGAATGAGTACGATCATTCAGGATTTGCGCTACGCACTGCGCCAGTTACGGCGCTCGCCGGGATTTACCTTCACGGCGATCACGGTACTGGCCCTGGGGCTGGGCGCGAACATTGCCGTCTTTACCATCCTCAACGGCATTCTGCTGCGCCCGCTGCCTTATGCGCGGCCAGACCGTGTGGTCACCCTCGAAGGCGCCGGCGGCGGAGAGTACTACGGCATGTCCTATGCCAACATGCTGCAGTTGCGCGATGCCGCCGGAACAAGGCCGCAATTCGCAGCGACCATCTGTTGCGGTCAGATGGCCAGTGTTGTCGGCCCCGGTGGCCGCTTCCAGGTCAAGCAAACTCATGTGACCGCCGGTCTGCCGGACCTGCTCGGCGTGCAACCCATCCTGGGCCGTTCGTTCCGCGACGAGGAGAACGATCCTGGTCGCAATCGCGTGGTGCTGATCGGCGAGGATGTGTGGCGCAAGCTGTATCGCTCCGATGCGCACATCGTCGGCCAGACCCTCACCATCAAGAGTCAGCCCTACACCATTCTCGGCGTCATGCCCAAGGGCTTCTCGTTTCCGTATGACGACCAGATGCAAATCTGGTCCCCTGCCAAACTGGATGCGGCAGCGCGCTCCTCGATGAGTAGCTCCGCCATCATCGATGGAATGTATGCGCGGCTGCCCGATGGAATGACCGAGGCGCAGCTTGCCGATCAACTGAGCCGTGCGCAGGCTTCGATTGCCAAGCAAGTTCCCGACGACCAGCCGCCTACGCGCATCAAGGTGACTAACTATCAGAAGTCGCTCAACAACGAAACGCGCAAGCCGTTGCTGCTGCTTTATGCGGTGGTTCTCGGCATCTGGCTGCTGGCTTGCCTGAATGTCACCAGTCTCATGCTGGCGCGCGCCGTCTCGCGCAGCCGCGAACTGGCCGTGCGCGCCGCTCTCGGTGCCAGCCGCTTCCGTCTGTTGCAGCAAACGATCGTCGAAAGCCTTTTGTTGAGCGGCATTGGCGCGGTTGTCGGATTGCTTCTGGGCGAAGGCGCAATCAAGCTGCTCTGGCGGCAGATTCATCGCCAACTGCCGCTGACCGGCACCATTCATCTGGATGGTCGCGTGGTTGCTGCAATGATTGTGCTCACGCTTTTCACGGCGATCATTACCGGCGTTTTTCCCGCGCTGCGCGCCATGCGCCGCGACGTGCAGAGCAGCTTGCGCGGCGTGAACAGCACCGCCTCGGCCAGTCAGAATCGTACCCGCGAGGCGCTTGTCGTCGCGCAGATCGCTCTCACGCTGATTTTTCTGGTAGGCGCTGGATTATTTCTGCGCACCATTCATGCCCTGCGCTCGGTGCCGCTCGGCTTCATAGAGCAGAACGTGCTTACCGGCGGCATCATTCTCAACGGCGGCGGGTCGCACCAACTCGAAGAACTGGCTGGTACTGCGAAGGACGCCAATATTGTTCGCACCTCCTATCTGCCGCTGCTGGAGCGGCTGCGCGCCATTCCAGGCGTCAAGGTGGCTGCGCTCAGTTCTGTGCTGCCCATGCGCGCCGAGTTCGCGGTGACGATCGCGGGGAATCTCGATCACAAGGATGTTCCCCGAGCGCAGAGGCCGATGGCCGATGGCCGCTTGGCTTCGGCGGGCTTGGTGGAAGCCATGGGAATCCCCATGCTGCGCGGTCGCTTTTTTTCTGAAGACGATACTTCCACTTCGCCGCCTGTTGTGGTCGTTAATCAGGCCTTCGCCAATAAGTATCTACCTGGCCAGGACCCCATCGGGCACATGTACACGATGGGCAAGACCGGACGCTTTGCGGAATCGCGCATCGTGGGCGTCATCGGCGACGTTAAGCAACGCAAGGTCACCGACGCCACCAAACCGGAGATTTACTACTGTCTGGCGCAGATCGAACCCGGCACACCGCTCTATGGCGTCGCAGTCGCCTTCATCCAAGTGGCGATTCGCGGCGCGGTTCCCGCCAACACCTTACGCGCGCAGTTCGACAAGGCTCTGCACGAGGTCGCTCCTGACTCGACCACAACCGATGTAAAGACGATTCACGAAGCGGTCGAAGATTCCTTTGGCAGCCAGACTTTGATTGCACATTTACTGGAGAGCTTTGCCGGACTCGCATTGATGATCGCCGCCGTCGGACTCTACGGCCTGCTTTCCTTTACTGTGGCGCAGCGCACGCGCGAGATAGGCCTTCGGCTTGTCCTGGGCGCGCCGCAAGCCAACATCCTCAGCCTGGTTTTGCGCCGCGCGCTGCTGTTGGTCGGCATTGGGTTAACTCTTGGCGGAGTGCTGGCGTGGTTTGCCGTCAAGTTTGCAAGCAGCTATATCTATGGCGTTCATGCACACGACGGCTTCACCTTTGCCGCGGTTGTTGTTGTTCTGGCCGCGGTTTCCTTTCTGGCGGCCTGGTTGCCCGCGCGCCGCGCCGCTTCTATTGACCCCATTCTTGCTTTGAGATCGGAGTAACTCGAGACATCATGATTGAACTGAAAAATGTAGAACGCAGTTATAAAACAGGCCCCACGGAAACCTGGGTGCTGCGCCGCATCGGACTCACCATTAACGAAGGCGAATTCGTTACCGTGATGGGGCCGTCCGGGGCAGGGAAGTCGTCGCTGCTGAACGTGCTGGCATTGCTCGACGATGGTTGGAAGGGCGAGTACTGGTTTGGCGAAACACAGGTCCATAAGCTCAATCGCAAGCAGCGCGCCGACCTGGCTCGCCAGCGCATTGGCATGGTTTTCCAAAGCTACCATCTGCTTGACGACCTAACAGTGGCCGAGAACATTGACTTGCCGCTTTCTTACAAGAATCTGCCAGCCAGGGAACGCCAGGGGATGGTGGCAGACATTCTCGACCGCTTCAAGATCGTCGCGAAAAAGGATTTGTTCCCCTCGCAGCTTTCCGGCGGGCAGCAGCAGCTTGTTGGCATTGCGCGCGCCGTGGTTCATGCACCCGCACTGTTGCTGGCTGACGAGCCCACCGGAAACCTGCATTCCACGCAGGCCCGCGAGATCATGGAACTTTTCCGCGAGCTGAACCGGCAAGGCACCACCATTGTTCAGGTGACGCACTCTGAAGAAAACTCACGCTACGGCCAGCGCATCGTGGAACTGCGCGACGGCTGGATTACGCGCGATGAAAATATTGCGGCAGGTGTCATGGAGGCTGGCAAAAAGTGAACCATCAAAAAACAAGTCCGGGCAGATGCATACAGGCCGTGGCAGCGATTTTTCTGTTGCAGGTGAACTTGGCGCTGGCCGTCGAACCGGCAGCTTCCGTCCAGGCGCCTGCAGCCGTCACCGCGCCTGCGCTGGTTTCCGGAGGCGGCATTCCCTTTGGCCGGTTGCAGCATTCCTCGCGCAATCCCATCGATGCCTATCGCGGCGACTCCGTTCCTCCGCCCAGCATGGCGAACTCCGTGCGTTTGGGTACGCTGGTGCGCGACGGCAAAATCTATCTCTCCCTGCGCAACGCCATCGACCTCGCGCTTGAGAACAATCTCGATCTGGTGATCGCGCGCTACAACCTGCCCATCGCACAGATGGATGTGCTTCGCACCAAGGCTGGCGGGTCGGTGCGCGGCGTCAACACGGGCGTGGTTTCAGGCACGCCCGGCGGCGGTGGTGCAGGCTCAGGTGCGGGTACAGGCGCGGGCGGCACTTCGAGCGGCGCCGGGGGCGCGGGCTCGGGCGCTTCGGGCATCGTTTCTTCAACGCTCGGAACCGGCACCTCTGTTTCAGGTTATGACCCGGTCATCGGCGCCAACGTGTATACCGACCACACTGCGGAGCAACTGACCAACTTCCAGGTGGAAGGCGTTTCAATTTACAAATACAATACCTCGGTGGCCAACCTCACCTATAACCAGGCCTTTCCCACTGGCGGTAGCCTGCAAATGGTTTGGGATAACAGCCGCGAAACCTCCAACGGCGTCTACGATTACTTCAGCCCGTCGTTTTCCTCATCGCTGGAAATTGTTGTCCAGCAGCAGTTGCTGGCTGGCTTTGGCCTGGGGCCCAATCTGCGCTTCCTGCGCATCGCCAGGACAAATCAGAAGATTTCCGACATCGCATTTCGTGCACAACTGATCGCAACCGTAACGCAGATCTGCGATATGTACTGGGACTTGGTAGCAGCCTACGATACCGAGCAAGTGGGGGAGCGCTCGGTGGCTTTTGCCACGGAAACCCTGAATACCAGCCGCAAGCAGCTTGAGTTGCAGGCGATTCCTGAGATGGATGTGCTGAAGGCGGAAAGCGAACTGGCCGTTCGCGAGCAGGATCTGACCGTTGCTCGCACCAATCTGGAGTTGCAGGAACTCTACATGAAGAACGCCATCACGCGCACTCTGGATGATCCACTGCTGGAGGAGATGCCGGTAGTGCCCGTCGATCACATTGCCAGCCAACTCCAGACGGACATGGAGCCGGTTCAGGATATGGTGACCGCGGCACTCAGAGATCGTACCGAATTGCTGGAGTCTACACTCGATTTGCAGAATCGCGAACTGAGCCGCAAGACCGCCCGCAATGCGCTGCTGCCCACGCTCGATCTGTACGGCGTATACGTTGGCACGGGAGCAGCGGGCCAAATGAATCCCAGTTACTATAAGCAGTCGGTCACCACCACGTTGCCGTCGAATTACGGTGGCGCCCTCAGCGATGCGCTGAATGCCACCGCGCCCGAGTACCGGGTGGGCCTTTCGTTGAGCATTCCGCTGCGCAACCGCATTGCCCGCGCCGACCAATCCCGCACCGAGCTCGAATATCGTCAGTCGCAGGTGTATCTTGAGGAGTTGAAAAAGCGCATTCGCATCGAGGTACGTAACGCGCGGTATGCTTTGGAGCAGGGCGCAAGCCGTGTGAACGCCGCACGTCATGCACGCGACCTGGCCCAGAAGACGCTGGATATCATGCAGAAGGAGCAGAAGCTGGGCGCAGGATCGAATCAGCAGACGCTGGCAGCAGAGCACGACCTGGCCTTGGCCGAGTCCGCGCTTGTCACCGCAGAAACCGCTTATGAAAAGGCGCGCATCGAGGTGCGGCGCGCCACCGGCTCCGTGCTGGAAAACTATGGAATCTCAGTCGCTGACGCCAAGGCAGGCGTCGTGGAGGATAGCCATTCCCGCTAAGCAGGAGAAAATCCGCGTACTGGTAGCCGACGATCAGCCCCACATCCTTGATGCGGTCGACCTGTTGCTCGCTCCGCAGGGCATCGACGTGGACTGCGTGCGCTCGCCTCAGCAACTGCTCGATGCGTTGGGGCAGCGCGACTACGATGTGTTGCTCATCGATCTGAATTACACCCGCGACACCACCTCTGGCCAGGAGGGCTTAGACCTGCTGGCCCGCATCCAGGAGTTTGACGCGCGTTTGCCTGTGATCGTCATGACCGCCTGGGGCAACATTGACTTGGCTGTTGAATCCATCAAGCGCGGCGCACGCGACTTTATCCAGAAACCCTGGGAGAACGAGCGCCTGCTCTCGCTTATCCGCGTTCACGCCGAGCTGCACCAGGCTCTGCGCCGTGCCCGCCAGCTCGAATTTGAAAACAGCCTGCTTCGCGCCGAAGGCATGCCGGAGTTCATTGCCTCAGCGCCCGCCATGCGGCCGGTGCTTGAACTGATCGCACAGGTCGGCCCGTCCGACGCCAATGTACTTATCACGGGCGAACACGGCACGGGCAAGGAAATTGTTGCCAAGCTGCTCCACGCCGCTTCGCCGCGCGCCCACATGCCGCTGGTGGCCGTTAACGCTGGAGGATTGCCGGAGGGAACCTTTGAAAGCGAAATCTTCGGCCACGTGAAGGGCGCATTTACGGACGCGCGCACCGACCGCATCGGCCGCTTTGAGTTGGCCAACGGAGGCACGCTTTTTCTGGATGAAATTGCCAACGTCCCCATGCGCCAGCAGGCCAAGCTGCTGCGCGTATTGGAGACGGGCGAACTGGAGCGCGTGGGCTCCTCGCAAACCCGGCGCGTGGATGTGCGCGTTCTATGCGCCACCAATGCGCATCTGCAAGAAGAGGCTGCCGCAGGGAACTTTCGCGAGGACCTGCTTTTCCGCATCAACACGGTCGAAATCCACCTGCCCGCACTGTGCGACCGCCGCGAGGATATCCCGCTGCTGGCCACACACTTCCTTGCCCGCAATCGCGCCCGCTATCGCAAGCAGGTTGAAGGCTTTTCGCCCGCCGCCATGCAGCAGCTCATGCAGTATCCCTGGCCGGGCAATGTGCGCGAGCTTGAACATGCCGTGGAGCGCGCTGTCCTGCTCTGCCACAACAGCGTGATCGAGCCTGCCAATCTTGCCACGGCGGGCGCTCGTCCCGCCGCCCCGTCGTTTGAAACCATGAGCATCGATGAGGTTGAAGCACTGCTCATCAGCAAGGTCCTTCGCCGCTGCGACGGCAATATCTCGCAAGCCGCCGAAGCTCTCGGACTCAGCCGCGCGGCGCTCTATCGCCGCATTCAAAAATATGGCTTATAAGTCAGAAGTGCGCAGGCACAGACGCTCGGCTGTCCGCCGGGCGTGGTTCTTTTGTCTGCTGCTGACATTGCCCGCGCTGGCCTTTTCGGCTGTCTTTATCTATCAGCGCCAGATCTCGCTCGTCATGGCGCTGCTGCTTGTCGCATGTCTGCTGGGCTATCTTGCGCTGGTGGCCTCTGCCCTTATTGATAGCATGACGCGCCCAATGCAGACGCTCTCCAATGTCGTCGCGTCGCTGCGTGAAGGCGACTATTCCTTCCGCGCCCGCGGGGCAGGCGCGCCGGACGCGCTCGGCGAGTTGGCGACAGAGGTCAACACACTTGCAAACCTTCTGCAAAAACAGCGGGTGCGCTCACTTGAAGCCACGGCCCTGCTGGCCCGCATCCTTGAGGTGATGCGCGCGCCACTGTTTGCCTTCGACCGCGAGGAGCTTCTCCAACTTGTCAATAATGCAGGCCTCAGGTTGCTGGGCTTGCCTCATGCGCGCTGTTTCGGCCGCACGGCAAAGGAACTGGGGCTGGAAAAACTGCTCCACGCGTCTGATCAGACTATTCACTTCTTCGACTCCAAACCTGAGCGCTGGCTGCTGCGCAAGGCAACCTTCCGCCAGGATGGTGTGCCGCACACCCTGTTGCTGCTGTCCGATGTGAGCCATTCGCTCCAGGAAGAGGAACAGATGGCCTGGAAGCGGCTGATCCGTGTGCTTGGCCACGAGCTTTCCAACTCGCTTGCGCCCATCAAGTCCATTGCCGGCAGCCTGCTGAAGCGTGTGGACAGTCTGAACGGAGAAGGCAACAAGACTCTGGACGACTTTCGCCGCGGATTGGGCGTAGTGGAAAGCCGCGCCGACGCCCTGCACCGCTTTGTGCAGTCTTACCGGATGCTGGCCCAGTTGCCACCGCCGCGTCTGCGCCCCGTGCATCTGGCGTCCTTGCTGGAGCGGGTGGTTCTTCTTGAACAGCGCCTGCCCGTCCAACTCGATTCGGGAGCGGAGGTCGTTTTTGACGCAGATCCCGATCAGTTGGAACAGATGTTTATCAACCTGCTGGCCAACGCCGTGGACGCCTCGCTGGACAACGGCGCGCAACTGGTGTGTGTGAGCTGGAAGCTGGCCGACGAAACCGTGCTGGTTGTTATTGAAGACAGCGGCCTGGGCATCGCCAACGCCGATAACCTGTTTGTCCCCTTCTATACGACCAAGCCTTCGGGCAGCGGCGTGGGCTTGGCGCTGGCTCAGCAGATAGCTCATGCCCACGGCGGCGAAATCCAGCTCGTCAACCGCGAGGACGGCCAGGGCGCACGCGCCATTGTCCGTCTGCCCGCCGTAAGGCCATAGCTTATATTCGTTGTTTTTGACTTACGGGGCGGGGTTTGCATCATGTCTCCCTGTTCACGGCTGGTGAAAACAGAGACGAATTGCTCCGGCGTCACATAACCAAAGTGCAAAGGGTGAAAGAAGCAGTATTCGGACTGTTCTTCCATCTTTGTGGAGCTTTCCGCGCGTCAGAATATTTTAAGTAGATATTTAATATTATACGAATAATGTTGCGCGGTATGGCGATAACTACAAACAAAGCTACTTCATAAACAACTCTTCAATCGCTATTATTAAGCTTTCTCGAAAGCCGATCCAAATGCTGAGTGTGGATAGGTCAACATTTGCCGGGCGGTTGATGTCCTCGAGCCGCGCGCGGTGAATCTATCCCGAAGGAGAAAATCTTATGGCAATGGCAGTGGCGGTCGATGGCAGTCTTACCCGTGAAGACGAGGCGCTTACCCGCCTGAAAGAGTTGTCGAGTCTGGTCGGAAACACACCGCTGTGGAACGGGCCCAACTGCTGGCCGGCTACGGCGCGCAAGTGGTGACCGTGAGCAAGGAACAAGGCGGGTTCGGGGGCTGCATGAGGCTGAGCGAGGAATTTGCGGCGATGTCGTCCATCCACATCGTCTCCGATCACGGCAACGAATACACGCTCCAGTTGCGCGAGGTATCGAATGACCCCGATCCGCACTTCGATTCCAAGGTTTTCATTAGTCCCACTGACCAAGCTGCAAAGGACCGTTTGGCGCAGCTTCCGGTTTTTGTTCCAGCCGCGGAACTGGATAAGGCGAAACAGGAAGCTGCTGCCACGAAGGCCGCTCAGACAGCGGAACTCAAAGCGGAACAGACCAAGGCAGAACAGTACCACAGCGAATATCCCGGCACGTTGCATTTCGACTACGCCTGGGACGAGAAGAAAGGCAAAAAACTCGGCCTCCAGCAAATCTGGCGGGACGATAAGTTCACCTACCTGCGTGGCCAATTCCAGGAAACACCGGCGCTTTATGAACTGAAGGACAACAAGGGTTCGCTCGTCAACTTCGATTTCAACGGCGGACTCTACACCGTGCCCAAACTCTTGGACAACGGGTATCTCGCCATCGTCAAGCAAAAAGTTGAATTCCATCACGTGGGAGGTACGAAATAGCCATGACAGATCAGAATCCAAACACTCCCGCAACGATCCCCGAGCAGCCCGAAGCAAAGTTGGGACGCGCCGTGGTCGAGGCAATCATTTTGCATACGGCTTCGCGCGGAAACGTCGCGCAGGCTTTGCGCGATGCGGCCACAGCCTACAAGGCCGATACCGACGCCATTGCCGCGAAGGTCAAACAGGAATTCGCGGCGAAAGAGAAGGCAAAGACCGTCAAGAAAGACGCGCCGAAGTCAACAGCCAAGGCTCAGTCAAAGACCGCCAAGAAAGCAGTAGCGGCATAATCGTCAGCCCAACAGGAAACACGATGCGGAGCCAGCCCGACCGGTTCCGCATTTCTATGCCTGCCCGTCGATACCCACCCTCATTTGTGCTCCCGCAACAGCGGCAGGCCATCTTTCGCCCACCCGACGTGCAGGCCGCGCACCGCTGTGCGCGGCTAATGTCCCAAAATGGATAATGGAGCGCCACCATACCAATTAAGATTACAGAAAGTTTGCTATTCCTATGTCGGAGACACGCAGCGATCTCCCAGCATGGCTTTGATCCGAGCGGCATTCCACTGGTCGTGGTCGACTGGAAGAGCGACGTTGTCCCATCGGCCGAAACCATTGAACATTATCGTGCACAAGTCCGTGCCTATCTCAACATGACTGAAATCGACCATGGGCTGATTGTGCTGATAACGAGTGGAACCGTAATCCCAGTGATGCGGATGACCGCATCCGCGGGGGCGTCGGAATCGGTTCATTCGGAACAATTCCATGCGCCTGAAGTTGCCGTTGCAGAAAATTACTTGGATTAAACGTACCGATAAAATCGACATTACCAACCTCGACACAGGTGCAGGATAGCTTCTTTCGCACGGTGCATCACACTCGTAAGCCGAGGATAACTGACGATGCGGTAATCAAGAACACAGGCTTCAAGCAATAATCAGAAGAGGCGATTACGCGCCAAGAGGACTCCCCTTATATCGGGAACAGCATCGGCTGTTCTTCGGCAATATCTTTATACTTGCGGTGGTACGCCCGAACGAAGGTGTTCACGAGTTTGGAATCGTCGCCTCGACGAATGGCCGTGTGCGTGTCCAGCAACAGCGGAGCATGAATCAGCGGGCGGCAAGTGATACCGGGCGCGTACATATACTGAGTCAATCCCTGGGTTGAGAACGAAATGCCGAGGC